>ERZ857969.1232-NODE-1232-length-36555-cov-5.148274_pt1 | contig 36555 bp, 38 predicted proteins | sample MGYA00519864_ERZ857969 | MGnify/ENA primary metagenome ERZ857969 (study PRJEB31778, sample SAMEA3449382) | human gut metagenome | biome: human gut; feature: human-associated habitat; material: faeces | place: United Kingdom | collected 2010/2012 ...
CATAACTATCTTTATTCCTGAATTCTTACAAACATTAATTGCACTAGGTACTGATGTTCTAGGAGGATCCATCATACCAATTAACCCTATAAATATCATATCTTTCTCTGGATTACTTGTATTTCCATTTTTATAAGCTAAAGCCAAAATACGAAGTGATTTTTCTGATTCTTCTTCTTCTATTTTTAATATCTTTTCTTTATATTCTGTAGTAATATTATATAGTTTATTATCTTCTAAATAATAAGTACAGTTTTGTAACACAGAATCTAAACTTCCCTTAGTAAAAGAGTATTCTTTATTATCTATAACATTTATAGTACTCATCATCTTCCTATCAGAATCAAATGGATACTCCTTTACTCTCGGAATATTAACTAAAGTATTTCTATCTTCTAGATATTTATATATAGCCACTTCAGTTTCATCCCCTAAATATTTATCACCATTCTTAGTTACATTTTGACAACTAGATAAACAATAATTATATAAATCTATATCTTCTATAACATCTTTCTCAGTATATAACTTATTATTTACATAAACACTTTTTACTTGCATTTTATTCTCAGTTATAGTCCCTGTTTTATCAGAACAAATAATATCAGTAGAGCCTAGTGTCTCCACAGAAGCCATCTTTCTTATTATTACGTTTCTTTTAGCCATTTCAGACATACCAAGAGATAATATTATAGTTATTACTGAAGACATACCCTCCGGAATAGCAGCTACTGCTAATGAAATAGATAACATCAAAATATCAAAGAAATCATTTTTTTTAATAAGTCCAACAACCATCATAACAATTATTATTCCAATTATTATGTATGTTAATACTTTACTTATTTGATTTACTTTCTTCTGAAGAGGAGTCAAATCCTGTTTATTGTTTATAAGACTAGCTCCAATCTTACCTAATTCTGTATTCATCGCAGTAGCACACACCAAAACAAAAGCATGTCCATTTGTTACATTACATCCTGCATAGACAGTGTTTTTTCTTTCATACAATTCTTTTTCTTCAGTTATATCACTATTATCTTTTTTGATACTTCTTGATTCTCCAGTTAAAGTAGACTCATTTACTTCAAGAGCTTCCGAAGATATTATTCTAGCATCCGCAGATACATAATCACCAGCTTCTAATTCAACAATATCCCCTGGTACTATCTTTCTTACATCAATAGTTTCCTTCTTACCGCCTCTTATAACATTATTATTAGTTATAAACATTTTATTTAGTTCTTCAATAGCTTTATCAGCTTTCTTTTCTTCAATAAAACTTAAAGTAGCATTTATTATTACAATTATTAAAATTATTACTGAATCTGCATAAGACTCCTTCTGAATATATGATATCACCGCAGAAAATACCGAAGCAAAGATAAGTAATATTATCATTAAATCATTAAATTGACTTAAGAATATCACAAAGTTTGATTTTTTCTTACGCTCTAATAATTTATTTTCACCATATTTTTCTAATCTCTTACTTGCCTCTTCTTCACTTAACCCATCTATACTACTACTAAATTCTTTATATAATTCATCTATCTTTTTATTATAAAAATTCTTATCTTCCATTTCCTTCTCCTTTATATAAAATACGACACTATAAACATAACTATCATAATCACAATTATCAATATTAAAAGCACCTTAATTATATTTATTAATACACTTTGATAAGGTTTTAAAACTCTTATCCCACAATTACGACAATATTTATCACCATCTCTAATTACTTTTCTACAATTATTACATTCTCTCATTATAATAACCTTTCTTTTAATATATTAACTATTTCTAAACTACAACTACTCGCAGTATCATTATTTAAATAATAATCATAAATAGCTTCTGCTATAACTTCGTCATAATTAAAGTTATTATTACCATCTTTTTGACTGGCATATTTTGATATATTAATAATAAATTCTTCTTTATCAATATCCTTATCATATTTTTCATTATATCTATCAACAGCCATCTCAACTATTTCCTTAGAATATGCTCCGCTATTAAGAACTTCTTTTACTTCTTCATATTTGTAATTGTTATTCTTAGTTATAAAAGTAACATCATTAATACCTCTATCTTTTAAAAGAGTTACAAAAGATATATAATGACCTAATTCGTGAGCTATTAAAGTATCATAACTAGCTCCTTTAGGATATAATTCTTTATCTATACCTTTACTTAAGATATCTTTATTTAAATAATAATAACTATTAAGTAGAATTTGTGTTTTATTAACTTTGTTATACTCATTAATATCTAAATTATTATTAACAAAAGTATACATAGGTTCAAAATAAGCAATATATTCCTCATTATTACTAGCATTAGTTATAGTAATATTAGTAAGATAACCTGTTATATTAGGGAATAAATAATATATTCTATCAATAACTTTTTTAATATTCTTCGCAATATCTTTATCAACATCACATAAACTAACACTTGGTATCTTATAATTCTCCTCGATCTCTTTTTCTATTAGAGATACATCTATATTTCTTCTACAATACCAAGTTTCATTTACTAAATCTTTCTTTATAAATTCAATAGCAGTCTCTCTACTATCTACTACCACATTAGTATATTTATTATCTGTATTTATAAGTGTAGCTCTATATCCTTGTTTTAAACTATATATCTCTTTCTTTATTTCTATATATGGTCTAAACATATCTTTACCACTTATTAATACCATTACTATAAAACTAATTGTCGTAATAGAAGTCAAAGTAAAGAGTGAACCTATTAAACTACTATTATCTTTAAATTCATTAGGATGTTTCTTAAAGTATACATATCCACAAGCAGTCATCTCTCCACACTTAGGACAATAATTATCATCTACTTCTAAATCACAGTTACATCTTATACATTTCATACTCTATTCCTACCCTTATATTAATTATATCATACTTTGTCGTATTTGTTTGTAAAAAACAATATTTTTCTTTTTCATAGGAAAATATTATTGGGTGTTAATTATGACTTTTAAAAATTTATTAAATATAAGAGAAGATAATAATCTTACACAAAAAGATATAGCCAAGATCTTACACACTTCCCAGCAGAACTACTCTCTCTGGGAGAACAATACAAAAATTATTCCCTTAAAACATTTAAATAACCTAAGCAACTACTATAATCTTAGTTTAGATTATTTGCTAGGATTATCTAATATTAGATATTATGAAAATAGTACCTCTGACATTGACAAAAAAATTATTGGTAAAAGACTTAAAGAGTTTAGACACCAAAATAATCTAACTCAAGAACAATTAGCGGGTATTCTAAATACAACGCACTCTACAATAAGTGCTTATGAACACGGAAAAACAACAATACTAACAGCCTTTGCTTATGAAATATGTAAAAGATATAACATTTCTATGGATTATTTATGTGGAAAAACAAAATAAAAAACGCTTGTACTTCATCTTGTACTTGCGTTTTTTTAAATATTTTCAAAGTAATCCCAGTCTTTACTACTTTCTTTATACTCTTTATATTTCTTATTTAAATTAATTCTAAATTCATTATCTTCCTTAATTACTAAACCACCAATTAAATTCTTACCATTCCTATTTTCTTCATCAATATACTCTCTAAGAGCTTTTGCTTTTAATTTATTATCTTCTTCTTTTTCTTTTTTATTATTAATATCAAAAATTCCCAATCTACCATCTTTATACTTTACAATAAAACCAGGTTGAAAAGTACTTCCATCATCCGTTTTTATACCAAAATTAGTTTCCATATGTTCTTTACCATTTTGCCATACCCATTCATACTTATCTCTATTATAATTAATAAAATTCAAAAACTGCATCTCTAATTCATTAGCTTTACCTTGATCTCCTACTTTTATATATAAAGGATCATATAGTGATAAATCTATATCATATTTAATAAATACTTCAGGATTATAATTCCTAGTAGGAGGCACTTCCCAGTTATCGTTTATCTTTTCAGAGCATTTCTTTCTAACTTCTTCTTTATGTATATCTTTATAATCTTTAACAGCAGTATTTAGTATCATACCAAATACATCTTCATTCTTTACCACTATATTTTGTATATAAATAGAACCTCCCTTTTGAAAACTTATATCTAATTCCTTTTTAAAAGCAAAATATATTGCCTGTTTTACAGTAGGCATAGACCTTCTAGGAGCAAAACCATTCAAATTATTTCTAATTATACTTTCAAATCTAGCTTCCAGATCATTAACACTATAATTTACATCAAATACATCACCTTTTATTTCACCTTTTAACTCATCAAGTTCATCAGCTTTAATAGTACCATTTTTAATAATAGAATCCATTTTAGCAAAATTCAAACTAAGTTTCTTTTTCTTTAATTTTTCTTTATTCTCTTCATAATTAACTTTACCATCCACTTTTTTAATTTTAAAGTATTTACAAAACTCATTATCAAAGACTTGATAAAATTTTGCAGTTATGTCACCAAAATCTACTCTCTTATGATAATAAGATCTTAAACATAAAGGTTTGTATATATCTTTTCTACGAGAATATAGTGTCTTTATAATATTAGGATTATATATTTCTTTTTTTACCTCTATTGATTTAATATTAGTATAGACATAAGCTTTATTTAAATCTTCTTCATTATAGTGGTGTGCCTCTGGCATTCTAAGTATTCTACCTACTGTTTGAATTTCAAATATAACACTATTTATTTCTCTAAATCTTACTAATATTTGTGCTCTAGGGCAATCCCATCCTGTATCAATAGCTTGTTTAAATATTAAATACTCTACTTTACTGTCAAGTGGCACTAATGTTTCTGAAGAGTTATTAATCTTCTCATCATTTAACCAAATAGCCACCCTACCATCTTCCTCAGTAATACCTCTATTTCTTAACAAACTGACAATAGCATTCTTTTTATCCTCACCAATATCAGAATTAGGTATTTGTATAAGTACTAAAGGATTAACTCTACTATTAGCCTTCTTATATAACTTAACAAGTTCCTCTCTTTTCTCAATCGCCGCTTCAATAATAAGTTTTTGCGAATCTAATTCATCGTTATCTATCTTATCTATACCATAATTAATTAGTACTTCCTTCTTTATCATACCTTCTTCAATAACATCTGAAGGCTCTACAGTTACTCTACTAAAGTTATTACTCTTACTAGCAAGTACAGGAGTAGCACTCATCTCTATAGTCAAATCAGGTTTTACTATCTCATCCCTTATTTCTAAAGCCCTATCACTCTTAGAACTAGAATGAGATTCATCTATAATTAAAATAATCTTTCTACCAGAAGCTCTAGTATTATTTAATACTTCAATAAAATTAATAGTTTCCTTATTCTTCATTGCTACATTCTTCCAGTCTCCTGTTTTTTTATCTTTAGATCTTATTTTTTCCCAGTTCAAAAAAACTATTTCATTCTTATTAATTTCTTTTCTTGAGCCAAAGAAATCTCTCTCCAATAAAGAACATTCTACTAAAGGATCTATATCTTTTTTAACACTATTCTTGCTCTGTTTATGAAGTTCGCCCTTACCTATACTAACCCATAAAAAACATATATCTTTTTGTATTTCTTTTACTACTTCATTTATATAATAAGTAGCCATAAAAGTTTTACCTGATCCAGTCGGAGACTGAAAGATAATAGTCTCCGTACCACCTTCAGTAAAATAATTCTTAGTCCTAGTAAGTAATTTATCAATTGCCGTTCTCTGATAATTCTTTAATTCTTTCATTTCCTAAACCTCCTTACTCATTTTTACTATCTTTTTATATAATTCTATAACTTTATAAGGAATAGCTTCAATATCATAATTATCTACTTCATCATATAAAAAAGTATCAGTATCATTAGATAAAGAAAACTTATATATAGTCTTATATTCTTTAATACTTTTTAAAACATCTATAAATTCATCTTCTTGTTCTCCGAATAAAGAATAATATATACAAGTATATTTACTCTTATCTTTATTGGTGTATATTCTATATTCATCACTAACTTTATACTCTTCATAATTTTCATCTTTTATGCAAAGCATAGGTATACACTTTTCTGTCAAGTCAAAATATAGTTGATCCCTATTATTACTATTATCTATAAATTCTGTATTAAAGTACATCAAAGAATCATCACTATTCTTAAATATATTATTAAGTCTTTTTAGTGTTACTTCAGTACATATATTGTTTTCGTTATTAGTGCATAGTATAAACCTTCTATTACCACCATCCTCTTTATTTAGTTCAAGGACAGCTTCTGCAGTACTACCTGAACCAGCAAAAAAGTCTAACACTACAGCATCTTTTCTATTAGCCCATTTAATTAATTGTTTCATAAGTCTAATAGGCTTTTTACCATTTTTAAACTCTACTCCACCTTCTTTAGCAATATTCATCATATCAGAATAAAAGCCTTTCCATAAATCTCCTCTTATAGTAACTCTAGAATAATAACTAGCGTATTCATCATTATCCTTTAGTGTTTCTTTTAAATTACGATATTGTCTAATTTTACCATTTGTAGAGTTACTCAAGTAGTAGCCGTCATAAAAAACGACTTCTTCTTTATCTAACCTCTCTATAATATCCTTTGGAAGTGTTATACGACAATCCATATTCTGATATATATTATCAGCCATTTCAATATAGAAATAATCTTTTATTTTTTTATTAATTATAATACCTTTAGCTATATTTTTAATAGGTATCTTTCCATTCGAGGTTAAATCATATTTTTCAAATAATTTATAAATATCATTATCTCTATCTTTAATATAAGAAGATAAATCATATATATTTAATTTATTATTTTCTTTCAATATTACTTTAGAGAAGTGTTCATCATAAGGTTCACTAACATCATATAGAACACCTCTATTACTATTAAAAGATATATTTTTAGTATAAACTAAAACATATTCGTGATTTTTTACTATTTGTCCCATTTGAGCAGCTCTAACTTTCATACCTTGTGTCTTTGATATTTCAAGTACAATATTAGCTATAAAGTTTCTTTCTCCAAATATTTTATCACATAACAACTTTAACTGTGCATATTCATTATCATCTATACTTATAAATATTACACCATCATCTTTAAGTAGACTTCTAGCAAGATTAAGTCTCTTTTCCATAAAGTTAAGCCACTTACTATGTCTATATCCATCTTCTATATCAACAAATTTATCATTATACATAAAATCCCTATTCCCAGTATTATATGGAGGATCTATATATATAATATCAATATTACCTTCATTTGTATAATTAAGTACTGATAGAGCATTAAAGTTATCTCCCTCAATTAAAATATGTTTTCTAGAATTACCTTCGATACATTTATCTTTATTTAAACTTAAAATAGGAATATTTTTATCACACTCATAAACTAATTTTTCAGGTTTCTTTTGTCTCTCCCAAATTAGTCCATAACTTCCACTTACTTGTTCTTGTTCTAAAAGAAGTTCAATTAATTCTTTCTTAGTTAATTTATTATAATCCATACTGTCACCTACTTAGCAATTATTTAATACATCATATATTATAACATAATTAAGATAACAACCGCAACAAACTTTATATATTTATAAAGAGTAAAATATTTAATTATAATTATATAAAATTTGTCAATAATATACTTGAAAGGATGATATTATGAAAGAAAATTGTGAATTACTAGAACATATCTATAAGGACTCAGAAATGGCTTCTTACACTCTAACAAAATTAATTAGAGACTTAAAAGATAAAGATAATAAAATAAAAAAAGATCTCGAAGATATACTAAAAGAGTATGAAGAATGGAACAAAAAAACTCTAAAATATCTAAAGAAAGAAAAAGCTGAAATAAAAGATGCCAATATTATGGAAAAAATGATGGCTAGAATGGGAATTAAAAAGGAAGTAGAAAGTGATAACAGTGATTCTTCAATAGCTAAAATGATTATAAAAGGTATATCAACAGGTACTGTGGATATGCAAAATAAAATAAAAACATATGATAAAGAAGTAGATAAACAAAGTATAAAACTAGCCAAAGAATTTCTAACATTCCAAGAAACTGCTATAGATAAATTAAAAGAATATCTATAGTTTTTTACTTTTAGATACCTAATAATTTTTTAAAATATATATACAATTATTAATTTATGTGATAAAATTATAATAGGTGAAAAAGAATATGTTAGGGAAAATAATTGCGATTAATGAAAGTATAGTATCTGTAAAATTAGATGTAAATATTTATGATTATGATGGTTTAATAAGTAAAAATGTTATCTTTAAAGACACAAACTTTATAGATGTTGGTGAAGTAATAGCTATTGGTAATAACATTATGCAAGTAGCTTTAATAGGAGAAATAAAAGATAATAAGTTCTTATTCGGAGATATAACAAAACCATCATTTAAAGCAGAATGCCATCTAATAGATGATCAAATACTAAATATAATATTAAATAATGATGCTCCTAATACAATAAAGTTAGGAAAATCATATATCTATCCAAAGTATGACATAAAATTAGATGTTGGAAATTTCTTTTCTAATCACTTTGCCATACTAGGTAATTCTGGTAGTGGTAAATCTTACTCAGTAGCTAAAATACTTCAAAGTATCTTTTACCAATGTAAAACATTACCATTCTATTCAAACATATTCTTATTTGATGCTTATGGAGAATATCAAAGAGCCTTCTCCAGAATAAGTGAAGTAAATGAAAATATAAATTATAAAGTATATACAACTGACTTAAACAGTACCGAATTTGAAATTTTAAATATACCGTTTTGGTTACTTGGAGTAGATGATCTATGCCTGCTTATGGGTGTAACTTCTAAAGAACAAATACCAACTGTAGAAAAAGCACTAAAGCTAGTATCATACTTTGCAAGAAAAGAAGAAGAAGTCATAAATCAAAAAAATGATATAATAGCAAGATGTTTATTAGATGTATTGTTCTCAGGTAAAAGTCCAAGTATGATTAGAAATAAAATAGTATCTATTCTAACAAAGTTTAGTACTGCTAACTTAAATCTAGAAATAAAACTAAAAAAAGGTGGCTGGACTAGAACTATAAGACAATGCCTATTTGTAGAACAAGGAGGAGAGTTCTCTGATGTAGAACTAGTAATAGAATACTTAGAGAGCTTATGTTTAGATAACTTTGAGCTATCACTACCAAATGGTGAATATATGTATACACTAAAAGACTTTAGTACTGCTTTAGAATTTGCTCTTATATCTGAAGGAACACTAAATAGTGATGCAGCCTTTGAATTAAGTAATGTACTTAAAGTAAGATTTAATAATTTAATGAATAGTGATTATGCTAAATATTTTGAATATACAAATGGCTATATAAATAGAGAGGGATACATAAATCTATTATTAACTTGTAATAATGGTAGAAAAGCTCAAATAGTAAACTTTAATATTAATTATGTAGATGATAGATTTGCTAAAAACTTAGTTAAAATATACTCTAAATTATTATTTGACTACATTGTATCATTAAATCAAAGAGCCTCTATGCCTTTCCACATTGTTCTAGAAGAAGCTCATAGATATGTACAAAATGATAGTGATGTTAATATATTAGGATATAATATATTTGAAAGAATAACAAAAGAAGGAAGAAAATATGGTTTACTATTAGGAATAGTATCTCAAAGACCATCTGAACTATCAGAAACTACAATTAGTCAATGTAGTAACTTCCTAGTATTTAAAATGTTCCATCCAAAAGACTTACAGTTTATTAAAGATATTATATCAAGTGCAGACATAACTGTAACAAATAAAATTAAAACTCTGCATCCTGGTACTTGTATAATGTTTGGTACTGCATTTAAAATGCCTACAATAGCAATACTTGATAAACCTAATCCAGAGCCATTAAGCCAAAGCTGTGATATAAATAATACTTGGTATTTAAAATAAGAATGTACTTTTTAATGCATTCTTTTATTTTACATTTATCTATACACAAATTTTACACAAATATGTCTCCTTTTAATCTCTCAAAAATGTCAAATAAAAGCAAATCTTGTCGATTGTCTCTAATTAAAGCATTGATATTAAAGTATATAACATCTTTTTTAGTTTACACTTCTTCGTCTCAAGCCGAAGTCTTGAGAGCGTAAATCGGAGCCTATAAAAGTCTCCGATTTAATCATTTTTTATGTATCATTTTAATTACTTTATTGAAAATAAGATAAAACCTAAAAATATCAAAAAAATAATTATACCACTTATTAAAATAATATTAATAAAGCCCATATTTCTATCCAGTGTTCTAGTTTTAGTTTTAACGTTTTCTTTATTCTTGTCAGCATTTCTTTTTTCTTGCTCCAAAAATACAAATTTATCCTTTGATATTATCGCCTGTCCTATTTTATCAGTACCAAACATTTCTTCAAATCTTTTATCAGGTTTAATCGAAGTATCAAATCCTCTTTTATTAAACATATCTTTAACTATTTGCTTACTAAGAAGCGGAGATACTGCAAAAATATTCTTAATATTCGGTTCATCATTAAGAACTATATCATAGACTGAAGTTAATGCATCACCCAATTTTTCATCAGCATAGCCAAAATAATTTCTAACTCCCATCTTATTAATGTCTTCCTTAACAGACTTTGGAACAACGTGAAGATGAAGTGTATTATTAGTTATTCTACAATCAAATAAATCATTCAAATAATAATGTTTTTCTTTTCCTTTACCACCCGATATTTCATTTTGATATCTCTTTTCATATTCAGAAACTGCTAACTCTTTCTTTGCTTTAGGACTACGTTCATCATATAAATGATCAGCATCTAATATTACTAATTGCCCCTTTTTTAGTACTGTATTTCCACGACGTTCACCAAGTTCAAGAGAGCTATCATTCGGATTAATTGCAGTATTCCAATGTATATAATTATCTTTAGTTAATCTCCCAATATTTCTTTTAGCCATATCAGTCCAAACTAAACCAAGTTGCCTTAAATTCTTATACAAGACATATAATTCTTCATCACTAATTTCACACTTAGTATCAACCTTCTCAGTAACCTCCAAAAATAAATTATTATCTTTATCAATTGTAATACTCTCTCTAAGTAAAGGAGCTATTATATAAGGATTATTAGGAAAAGAAGGGGCATTCCTCTTTTTACCAATTTTAAGTACTTTATCACCTATTCCTATAACATAAGAAAAAGTACCTCTTCCAATATATTCAATATCACCATAACTTTTCTTTTCATTTCTACAAATTTCTTTTATAAGAATTTTAATAGTATCTTTTCCAACTTTAAAGTTATCATTATTATAATTACTATAAATGTCTTTTAATATAATATTAACAGTACTATCTAAATAATCCTCATTATCTCCTATTGAAGTCTTGATTTTATCTACTGCAGCTTGACTAAGTCTATTAGTTCTAAGTAATAAAAACAAATCTTGCATATTATTATTTATAATATCATTTATATGCTCTTCTAATCTACTAACACAAATATTTTTAGAAACCATTACTGAAGATAACTTTCCTCCAACTAAAGGATCACTAACATACTTATCTATTAAATAATTAATCAATTCATTATTTCCTTGAATTTCATCTAATAAAACATCTATATAATGAGGTGATAAGTCGTAAATTATCTTATCTAAATAACTTTCTAGTTTATCATTAGGATAAGAACAAATACCTCTTAGTATAAAACTACAATCACTGCATTTATTTTCAATCTTCTTATAATTATTAGCTATACTATTAGCAAAGTCATCTATACCATAAAGTAAAACATAATCCGTTAACCAATCAAAATTATAACAATTATCAATTATATAATCAGCATACTTATTAATATTATCTGAGTTTTTCTTACTCTTTCTTTTCTTCAATAAAAACTTATCAATATTTCCCTTATTAATAGCTTTATCTAATTGTAGTTTAAATATATCCACTCTACCACCTACTATATAATTATATCATAAGAAAATAGTTTAGCAATCACTAAACTATTTATTTAATATATCTTTTAAAAATTGACCAGTATAAGATTTTTCTACTTTAGAAATCTCTTCAGGAGTACCAGTAGCCACTACTGTACCTCCTCCACTACCACCTTCAGGTCCTAAATCAATTATATAATCAGCCACTTTAATAACATCTAAATTATGTTCTATTATAATAACAGTATCACCATTATCTACTATTCTTTGTAGTATAACAAGTAATTTCTTTATATCATCAGTATGAAGACCAGTAGTAGGCTCATCCAATATAAATACTGTCTTTCCAGTAGGCTTTTTTTGAAGTTCTTTAGCTAATTTTACTCTAGAAGCTTCTCCTCCTGATAATGTCGGAGCACTCTGTCCTAAACGAACATAACCCAATCCAACATCACTTAAAACTTTTAATTTATTAAGTACTTTAGGATGATTTTCAAAAAACTCTATTGCTTCATCTACTCTCATATTTAGTACTTCATATATATTTTTTCCTTTATATTTAATCTCTAAAGTTTCTGTATTATATCTAGTACCATTACATATTTCGCAAGGAACATAAACATCAGGTAAAAAGTGCATCTCTATCTTCTTTACACCGTCACCCCAACAAGCTTCACACCTTCCACCTTTAACATTAAAACTAAATCTTCCTTTATCATAACCTTTAATTTTAGCTTCTTTAGTTTCCGCAAAAATATCTCTTATATCATCAAATACACCAGTATAAGTAGCTGGATTACTTCTAGGAGTTCTTCCAATCGGAGACTGTGTAATTTGCACTACCTTATCAACATTTTCTAGACCCTTTATCTCTTTATATTTACCAGGTTTAAGTTTAGAACCATATACTTTAACTGCTAAAGCTTTATATAATATTTCATTTATCAAAGTAGATTTACCACTACCAGACACACCAGTAATCAAAGTAATAGTACCAAGAGGAATCTTAACATTAATATTCTTTAAATTATTCTCTTTAGCACCTTTTATCTCCAAATACTTCTTATTACCTTTTCTTCTCTTAAGTGGTATATCTATCTTCTCAGTACCTTTAAGATATCTACCAGTAAGACTATTTTCACAATCCATAACTTCCTTAGGCGTTCCAGCAGCCACAACATAACCGCCTTGTTCTCCCGCTCCAGGGCCAATATCCACTAAGTAATCAGCGGCAAGCATAGTATCAGTATCGTGTTCTACAACAATTAAAGAATTACCTAAATCTCTCATCTCAAGAAGTGAATTAATAAGTTTCTGATTATCCCTTTGATGAAGACCAATACTAGGTTCATCTAGTACATAAAGTACACCCGTTAATCTAGAACCTATCTGCGTAGCCAATCTTATTCTCTGACTTTCTCCTCCTGATAAAGTACCAGCTTCCCTTGCTAAAGTCAAATAAGACAAGCCAACATTCATTAAAAATTTCAATCTAGATTTAATCTCTTTAATAATAATCTCAGAAATTTCTTTTTGTTCCTTAGTTAGTTTTAAATTAGAAATATACTCATTCATTTCTTCAATAGACATACAAGTAACTTCATAAATATTTTTATTATTTATTAAAACATTTAATACTGAAGGTTTAAGTCTAGAAGAATGACAAGTAGGACATTCTAACTCTGTCATATAACCTTCTATCCACTCTCTTATCCAACTACTTTTAGTTTCAATATATCTTCTCTCTAAATTAGTTATTATTCCCTCATAATAACTTGTACTCTTTCTAGTATTACCATTCTTTGCCTGATAATTAAAAGTAATAGCGTCTTTTGCTCCATATAATATTATATCAAGTTCTTCTTTCTTTAAGTCTTTAACAGGTTTAGATAAATCAATATTATAATGCTTAGCTACTGTAGTAAGTTCTGTATACATAATACTAGATTCTTCATCTAAATTAATAGGCTTAATAGCTCCATCTAAAATACTCTTAGTTTTATCAGGAATAACTAAATCTATATCTATCTTATATTTAACACCAAGTCCTTTACAATCAGGACAAGCTCCATAAGGAGCATTAAAAGAAAATATTCTAGGTTCTAACTCCTCTAAAGAATACTCACAATAAGGACAAGCATAATCTTCAGAAAATAATATCTCTTCTCCACCTACTACATCAATTATAACTTTACCACCACTAAGCTTAGTAGCAGTCTCTAAAGAAGAATATAATCTACTTCTTATTCCATCTTTTATAACTAATCTATCCACAACAACAGAAATATTATGTTTTTTATTCTTATCTAAAGTAATTTCTTCCGCTAAATCTCTAACTTCTTCATCGATTTTAGCTCTAATATAACCTTCTTTTCTAAGTTTATCAAGTAAATCACTTTGTGTACCTTTCTCTCCTTTAACAACCGGAGACATAACCATTATTTTAGTATTATCTTCAATATCTAAAATCTTATTAGTCATTTCTTCAATAGATTGTGAAGTAATAGGTATATGATGTTTAGGACAATAAGGAGTACCAATTCTAGCAAATAATAATCTTAAATAATCATATATCTCCGTAACAGTACCAACAGTACTACGAGGATTTTTATTAGTAGTCTTCTGATCAATAGATATACTAGGAGATAATCCCTCAATTGTGTCAACATCAGGTTTAGTAGAATTACCCATAAACTGTCTTGCATAGGCAGACAAACTCTCTACATATCTTCTTTGTCCCTCTGCATATATAGTATCAAAAGCAAGAGAAGACTTACCACTACCAGATACACCAGTCATAACAACTAATTTATTCTTAGGTATTTCTATATTAATATTCTTTAAATTATTCTCTCTAGCACCTTTAATAATTATCTTATCCATATTATCGCCTCTTCTTCAATCTCACATCGATTATTATAATATAATAGTAACTAATTGTCAATACAAAATAATACAATTGTTTGCTATATACACATATATTACACCAAAGAAAAAAATGCCTAAGCATTTATATATTTTCTAATTATTATCTCCTGGAGTAACAGTCCTAATTCCTTCCCAAGGATTTGGAAGTTTCTTTTCCAAAACAGGAGCAGTAGCCTCTTCTTTTATCTCTTCATCCTCAAAAGAAGTATTGTTATCTAACTGTTTATTTTTTTCTTTCATATCTTCATAATCAGCTCTAACTAAAGGTAAATCATCAGCATCATAAATACTAGCACCTTTAAAAGAAGTATCCTCTATAGAGGCAGTATCTTCTTTAACTTCCACTGGTTGAATATCTTCTTTTTCATTTGTTAGTAGCTTACCCAAACTGCTCTGAATATCAGAAACAGTCTTAGAATTACTAACTTCTCTAATAAATTCTAATAATTCTTCACTACTAAGTTCTCTATCATTATTTTCCATATCTGCCTCCCACATAATTAGTATATATTAGAAAACTTATTTTGTAAATATCTATTCTTCTCATTACACTAATTTGACATTATTATTTCTATCTTTCTTTTTATTCTTCCTATAATATTATAAACAGATTTTAAACTTTTATCAGTAATTTCAGCTATTTCCTTTGTAGTGTAGTTTTGTTCTTTCAAAACAAAAACAAGTTCCTCATTCCAACTAAGACTATCTATTATTCTACTCTTTAACAAACTATAGTTATATTCTTCCATTAAAATTGTCTCAGGATTATTATCATTATCAATAAGTACATTATAATCAACACAATCAAAAGAAATAGAATTATTTAATACTTTATTTTTATTTCTACAATAAGATTTATTATAGTTAATTAATACACTATCAAGACACTTATTTAAATAAGTAACAAATCTAGTATTATCCTGATACCTATCTACCGCTAAATAAAAAGCAAAATTAGCTTCTTGAAATAATTCTTCATACGAACTATTAATAATCCTACTATATATTCTAGCTTTAATACAAAGAACAGGATAATACTTATCATATAATATTTTAATGGCAACTTCATTATTCTCTTTAGCTAAATATAACAATTCATAATCATTATACATTAAGAATTCCTAGACCTTACAATCTCTGATAAAAAGATACCACAAGCAACTGAAGCATTTAAACTGTTTACAGTCCCAGACATAGGAATTTTCGCCAAATAATCACAATTCTCACTAACTAATCTACTTATACCTTTACCTTCATTTCCAATAACTAATGCTATCTTAGTTTTATAATCTATATCTGTATAACAAGTACCATTCATATCAGTACCAACTACCCAATAACCACAGTCTTTTAGTTTTTTTATGGTATTATTTAAATTAACAACATTTATTATCTTAACTTTCTCAATAGTACCAACAGAAGTTTTAACAACAGTCCCTGTAATCTGTACCGATCTATCATTAGGTATTATAATAGCATCCACTCCTAACGCTTCACTAGTTCTAACTATAGCTCCAAAGTTATGTGGATCTTCAATATGATCTAATATTACCACTAAAGGATACTCTTTATCTATATTAGGAATAACTTCATCAAAAGTATAAGTCTTAATATCATCTACCTCTAATATTATCCCCTGATGTAATCCATTACACATCTTATCTAAGTCTCTTAACTCTAACACCTTAGTATTAATTCTTCTCTTATCTATTAAATCTAAAATATCTTTATCATTAAATCTATTACTTAAATATATTTTATTTACTCCCTTATTACTATTTAATATTTCTCTAGCAACATTCTTTCCAAATACTTGCATTATTTCACCTCTATCATATTTAATATTTCATTAAGTCTATCTTTATCATTTAAATATAAATCTCCAAGTAAAGCTTCAAATCCCGTAGAATATTTATAAGTAATAATATCAGTATTCTTAGGATGATTACCATTCTTATAATTTCTACCTCTCTTTACTATATCAATTTCTAAATCAGTAAGTTTCTCATTATCAATTAAATAGTTAAGTATCTTCGCCTGACTTTTCGCAGATACATAACTAATTAATTTATCTTGAAATTCTTTAGTATTATTTATTCCAAGTTCTAATATTTTTTCTCTAATATATAATGAAAAAACACCATCTCCAAGTAAAGCTAAAACTTGTATATTAATTGTTTTTGTATTCATAAATTACCTCAATTCTGTCGTTATTATATATTAAATAATTTAAGTTGTCAATAACAATTCCAATAAAAAAAGTAGCCTTAGGCTGCTCTTGTATAATTACTTTGTAATTGACCAAACATCGTTGGAGTTTGTTGTACTGAACCAGTTCCTCCCATTTGATTAGTAGGTTGTACTCCATTTGAACTTCTATTAACAGCTCCATTTCCATATACAGGAATATTACTATTAGTATTTTGTGTATTAACACCATTATTAGCATTATCTACTGGAGGTCTACCAAAATTATCAGTAGTCTGCATTAATCCACTCATTTGATTACCTTGAGTATCAAATAAATTACCATTAAATGCCAAAGGTTCAGTATTAACTACTGTACTATTATTATTTACTACTGGAGTATCTACTTTAGGTAACTCAAAAGATGGTATAGTACTTCCTATAGAAGCATTATTAGTATTACTTAAAGGAGGTACAGGTGTAACAGGCTCTTTCACATTTAAGGAAGAAGTATTTCCATTTATAGGTACAGAATTAAAATTATTATCTACCTCTCTATTAACACTAACTTCACTAACTTCATCATTACTCTTATACTTATTATATAAGCTTTCTATAGTACTAAAAGTAGGATTACCTGCTATCAATTCTAAATCTTCTTTAGTCAAATATTTACTCATATTCATACCTCCATATTCTAAATAAATTATAATATAAAATAGTAAAAAAGTAAATAGCAAAATTACTAATTTTATATCAAATTATTTCTCTTATAAATATTTACTTTATAAGGCATATAAATATCAATTTTACACTTCTTTGTAAACTTAATAAAACACAAATCTTCAATCACAATATCTTCAAAAGGTAATAAATCAAAAGAATACTTAACACCATCAAGTAATTTGTTATTACCAAAACCACTCTTCACTATATTTATTCCATTAGCTAAATATATAACTATATTATTATCACTATAATAATTAATTCTAGCTAAATCATCTATTATAAGTGAACCTTCTTTCTTTAACTGATAACTTCTAGGTTTAATTTCCTTTTTAGGAGTTATCTTCTTTATATCTTTCAAAGATAAATAATTTAGTACAGATCCACTACTCAATAACCCTGGTGTATCAATAATTTTTAAACCATCTATATCAAACTCTATTTTATTTAATGTAGTTGAAGGATATATACTAGTAGTAACTTCTGTATCTTTATCAGTATAATTCTTAATTATTTTATTAATCAAAGTAGACTTACCAGAATTAGTCATACCAACAAAATATACACAATTATTTGTATTATATTTTTTTATTTTATTCATTAAACTATCTAAGTTATAATTCTTAACTGAACTAACTATTTCTATGTCAAGATATTTATTATTTATCTTAGAAACATAATCTATTAGTTTATAATCTTTTATAGACTTTGGAAGTAAATCTTTTTTAGTCAAAACAACAATAACATTATTAAACTTATCCATATATTCTAAATTAATATTCAATACTGAAGACAAATAAACTACTAAAGCATCTTTAGGAATACTATCTAATATACTCTGATATTCTTTATTATTTAAAGACACCTCCTTATATTCACCATAATATTTTAATTTAAAACATCTCTCACATATATCTTTATCTATATTATCTACATAACCATCTTTTTGTTTATCAACATTCTGAAGAGTAACACCACATCCCATACACTTCTTAGTCATAATATCTACCTACTTCAAAAATACCTAAGTCATTCATTTTTTTTATTTTCTTTTTCTCAATAAATCTATATATCTTAGTAAATGGCATATCTATATCAGACAAAGGATTAACAAGTATAGTAGTAATTCCAACTCTATTACCCCCAAATATATCAGTCATAAGTTGATCTCCAACTATTGCTACTTCAGATAAACTAAACTTATACATCTCTAACACTTTAATAAAGCTTCTCTTCCTAGGTTTACCAGCACTAGCACAACAGTCAACATTAAGTTCTTTCTTAAATGGTTCTAACCTAGTTCTAGGTGAATTAGAAAAAATAATTACTTTAAACCCCATATCAGTAAGCTTATCAAATAAATCTTTTAACTTCCTACTAGGAGTTCTATCAACATAAGGTACACAAGTATTATCTAAGTCATACAACAAACACTTAATACCATTATCTTTTAATTTATCATAATTAATAGTATATATACTCTTCTGATATATATCAGGATAAAAATAATTCATCTCTTCACCTCAATATATATAATTATACTTTATTTTTAACTAAAAATAAAGATATAGAAGTACTTTTTATCCCAAAAAATGAAGTACTAGAGACCTAGGCTCTAGTACTCACTTGAAGACCCTAGGCTTCAAGTGGTATTAATAAAAAATAAGCATAAACTCTATTAGGAGGTATAAAATGCTTATAAATATATTAAACATCCTACTAAATAACCTAACATTCTTCACTGGTGCCTACTCAAACAACATCTTCCCAGACCCATTACCCAAGGAAGAGGAAGAAATATACATAACAAAAATGCTCCAAGGAGATAAAGAAGCACGAGCCAAACTAATAGAACACAACTTACGATTAGTAGCCCATATCGTCAAAAAATTCGAGTCCAACATCAACGATATAGACGACCTAATCGGCATAGGTACAGTAGGCTTAATCAAAGGAATAGATAGTTTCTCTCCTAACAAAAACGTAAAACTAACAACCTACATAGCAAAATGTGCCGAAAACGAAATCCTAATGTACTTTAGAGCAGACAAAAAAAACTCTAAAAACATAAGTTTATATGACGGAATAAGTTACGACAAAGACGGTAACGAAGTAACAATTCTCGATGTCCTAAAAACAACAGATCCCGACTTTGCAGAAGAAATCTATAAAAACGATAACATCAAACTACTAAAAGAATACATAAAAATACTAACTTCAAGAGAAAGAGAAGTATTAACCAAAAGATATGGTCTAGACGGCCAAGACGAAATAACCCAAAAAGAAATAGCTAAAAATCTAGGTATATCAAGAAGCTACGTTTCAAGAATAGAAAAAAGAGCAATAACTAAAATTTTACGAGAATTTATCAAAAATGATGCCCATAAACACTAAAATATCAAATAAATATTGACTAAATCTAATTTTTATGATAAAGTTAATAACGAACTGATGAGGAGGTAATTCTATGGAAAATATATCAACTAAAAAGACTAGATCTGTAAACAATAGACCTAACTGTCTAAAAATAACTAAAAGTACTCAAAAAGTAAATATGACTACTGTTACTTTAAAAGATGGTAGCAAAGTAAAGACTAGTGTTAGAGAAGCTAGATCAATGAAAAAGAATAACGAATTAGCTTAATTATCATAAAAAATATGACCAAATTGGTCATATTTTTTTTTAGTTATTTAATGTTAAAACTAATTACATTAGTAGCGAACAATAAACAAAGTACTACCACTATTACAACAGTTGCAGAAATAAGTAAAGCCAAAGCTCCATTAATATTATCTTTCTTCTTCTTAGCCATTATAACACTCTCCTAAAGTAATTATACCATAACTTTTATAACAATACAATTATTTTACTAATCATACTTTTCTTTTACTTCATTAGCTTTCTCTAATATCTTATCATAATACTCTTTACCAAGCTTATATTCTTCTTTTAATACCTCTTTATCTAATATCTTATCATTTTCTTCTTGCATATTAAAACTCCTTTCTCTATTTATTATAAAGAAAGAAGTTATTTTTATACTAACAAACTATTAATACTAGCTATAGGATCATTACTTCTAGTAATATAAGACCCAACAACTACTATTGAAGCTTCCCTTACTTTATCAATAGTATCACTATTTATACCACCATCAACCTCTAATACTATATCTCTATCTTTAATCAAATTCTTTATATCACTAATTCTTTTTGCACTACCATCAATAAACTTCTGTCCCCCAAGTCCAGGTTCAACAGTCATAACAAGTATTAAATCAATATCATCTAAATAAGGAATTAACTTATCTATATCAGTATTAGGTTTTATAGATATTCCCCTTTTAATACCTAAAGAACCAATATAAGAAAGTATCTTCTTTATATCTTTATCTATCTCAAGATGAATAGTAATATTCCAAATATTATCTATATTACTAATTTCTTTTATGTATTCCATCGGATCTTTCATCATCAAATGAACATCAAGTTTTTTATTAGTCAAACTAGACAAACTTCTAAACTCTGTATAAGGAAGAGAAACCTCAGGTACAAACTTACCATCCATAACATCCATATGTATATAACTAACATTAGTATCATTTAATATTTTTATTATATTACTTCTATCTACTGCATTAAGTATCGATATAGAAAGTTCCATATTACTTCCCCCCTATAAAAGATTTATAGTTATCATATCTAGAAGAAAGAATTTTATTCTCCTCCAAAAGTTTCTTGACATAGCAATCATCCTCTTTAATATGCATACAATCCCTATATTTACAATATTCCAAATTATCAAACATTTCCTTCATATTATCCCTAATATCTATTTTTGTCATACCTCTAAAGTCAATCGAAGAAAACCCTGGAGTATCCGCTACCAAAGCATCGCATACATCATATAAAGTAACACACCTCGTAGTATGTTTACCTCTTCCTAAAGCTTTTGATATCTCATTAGTCTGAAGTTCTAAAGTCTTATCTAATCTATTTAATAATGATGACTTACCCGCACCAGATTGTCCTGCAAAAACTACTATCTTATTCTTAATAATTTCTTTTAACTCTCTAATATCATTATTAGTAATAACATCATAACCAATACTCTTATAATAATTAAATATACTATTTATTCTATCAAGTTCTTCATCATTAAGTAAATCCATCTTAGTCAAACACACAACTGGTTTAACATTATTATAAGATATTATCGTAAGAAGCTTATCCAAAAGATTACTATCAAAATTGGGTTCTTTTACTGATGTTACAATAATAGCTATGTCAACATTAGCAATCGAAGGCCTAATTAAAAAATTCTTTCTCTCTTTTATTTCAAGTATATAGTTATTAATATCATCTATTACTACTCTATCTCCTACTAAAGGAGTTATTTTATCATTCCTAAATTTACCTCTTGGTTTACATATATTAACACTATTTTTAGTTCTTACTGTATAATCATTACTCTGATTTTTTATAATTATGCCTTCCATATACACTCCTTATTCATTATCACTAGGCATCAAAGGTTTAGTAGGATCAATCTTATCTTCATCCTTCTTATCCTTCTTTTTAGATACTGTAATCTTCAAAGTATATCCTTCATATATAGGATCTCCAACTGCTCTACCTTGTGATAATATTATATTCTCATCTACATCATCTTTCTCTTCGTAAGTAATGTCAAGTGTCAAATTATATTCCTTAGCAAAATCTTGTGCTTGAGATAAAGTCCATTTTTCTTTAACCATATCTGGATAAACATCAACCTCAGGAATATATAAAACAACACTATCATTTTCAAACAATTTAACTTCTTTTTCACTATCAAATTTAGGTTCTTGATCAATTATCAAATCCTCTTTATCCTTATATTCAGAAGCATTATCCACAGACTTTGTCTTCATTTCAACTTTGACTCCACTAAGCTCTAGTTTAGCTTTTACTTCATAATAATTCTTACCAGTATAATCTTCTAGTAATAAAAACTCTTTACCCGAAGACTCTACTATAGTTACAGTACTACCTTTAGTCTTACTAGATCCTGCCTTAGGTTCAGTTCTAATAACTTTACCTTCATCAACAGTCTCACTCTCTTCAGATTCAGTAGTATATTCAAGTCCAACCTTCTTAAGTTTTTCTATTGCCTCCTCAGTAGTTATTCCAACAACATCAGGAACCTTTACTTCTTTAACATCTTGTTTACTAATTAACAAGAATATAACTGCAAGTACAATAAGTACTGTAAGTAAAACTATAGACAATATTATTGGTAATTTATTCTTATCACTCTTAGTCTTAGTTGTTTCTCCTTCTTCTTCATCAGGCTTATCAATAATTGTCTTTTTATTTTCTTTAACAATAGGAGTAATAACTTTAGTCTCTTCTAAATCATTCTCAGGATACTCATAAACAAGTCTCTTCTCATTATCTCTATCCATCGCCGTCTTCAAATCATTATACATATCTCTTACTGTATCATATCTATTCTTAGGATTTTTAGCAGTAGCTTTTAATACAATATTCTCAACAGACTGCGGAATAGTAGGATTCTGTTTCCTTATACTAGGAATTTTTTCCTTCATATGTTTTAAAGCTATCTCAACTGCAGTATCCCCTTTAAAAGGAACAGAACCAGTAAGTAATTCATACATCAATATACCAAGAGAATAAATATCACTCTTAACTGTAGAGCCTTTACCATTAGCCTGCTCTGGAGGTAAATAATGTACTGACCCCATAACAGAATTAGTCTGTGTAAGTTGTGTAGAATTAAGTGCCATAGCAATACCAAAATCCGTAATCTTAACAAGACCATTATCTTCAATCATTATATTCTGTGGTTTAATATCCCTATGAATTATATAAGCCTCGTGCGCGTGTGCCAACCCATCAGTAAGTTGACACATAATGTCAATTACCTCAGTCAAAGTAAGAGCACCTCTCTTCTGCAACAACTGTTTAAGTGTCTTACCATCTATATATTCCATTACTATATAATAATTACCATCTTCTTCTCCTACATCATATACCTCAACAATATTAGGATGAGACAAATTAGATACTGAAAGAGCTTCTCTCTTAAAACGACGAATAAACTTCTCATCATTAGAAAGATCTCCTCTTAAAACCTTAATAGCTACTTTCCTATCTAAAATAGTATCATTAGCTAAATAAACATTAGCCATACCACCTTCACCAATAGTCTTAATTATTTCATATCTGTCATTAATCTTTTGACCCCTAGATAGCATTATAAATCACCACTTTCTTTTTTTAGATAAGCAATTGATATATTGTCAGTGCCACCACGCATATTACTCTTTTTAATAAGTTTTTCTACTTGCTCTTCAATAGATAAATTACTATTTAAAACCTTCTCTATCTGTTCATCAGTAACTAAATTAGTTAATCCATCACTACATAAAAACAATCCATTTATAGTATTATCAACATCAAAAATATCTATTTCTATTGGATCATTAGCTCCTAATGCTCTAGTAAGAAGATTTTTTCTAGGATGAAACTTTGCCTGTTCAGGAGTAAGTTCTCCTGTTGACACAAGTAAATTAACAAGTGTATGATCTTTAGTTACTTTATGTAATTTTTTATTTTTAATAACATATCCTGAAGAATCTCCTATATTTCCATATAATATATATTCATCAGTTTTAACTGCTATTACTAAAGTTGTTCCCATTCCTTTACTCTCAGGATGTTTATTAGTATATGAAAAAATATTATCATTAATTTCTCTTACCACTTGACGAAGCCAATCAATAGCATCTTCTTTTTTACCAAGAGATTGCATACTTTCAAAACTCTCAGTAATATGTTCTATAGCAATATTAGATGCAACCTCACCAGCCTTATGGCCTCCCATTCCATCTGCTACTGCCAAAATAAATTCATTATTATTATTACTAATTATTGTTACATTATCTTCATTATGCGTTCTTACCTTTCCTGCATCAGTCATATAAAATGTCTGCATATATATTTCACTTCCTCCTAAGTTTTAGCTCTAAGTTGACCACAAGCTGCATCAACAGAAGAACCAAATTCTTTTCTTATTGTTGTATTTATCTTATTTGACTTAAGTATATCATAAAATTTCAAAATTTTCCACTCTTTTGTTCTCTTAAAGCCAATATTCTCAGTCTCATTATAAGGAATCAAATTAACATAACAATTAATCCCCTTTAAAAGCTTAACTAACTCTTTAGCATCTTCTTCACTATCATTAATATCTTCTAACATAATATACTCAAATGTTACTCTTCTATTAGTAGTAGCTATATATTCCTTTATAACATCCATTAATTCTTGTAGATGATATGCCTTATTAATAGACATAAGCTTAGTTCTAAGTTCATCATTAGGAGCGTGCAGACTAATAGCTAAATTAACTTGCCCATCCTCTTTCATAAATTTCTTAATACCTGGGATAACTCCACAAGTAGAAATAGTAATATGTCTAGAGCCAATATCAATTCCCTTACCACAATTAATTATCTTAACAAACCTCATAACATTATCATAATTATCAAAAGGTTCCCCAATACCCATAACAACAACATGTGTAATTCTCTTTTTAATATCTTCTTCAATTATAAGTAATTGTTCTACTATCTCATAAGCCTCCAAATTTCTCACTTTCTTTAATCTTCCACTTTCGCAAAAAGCACAAGACATATTACAACCAACTTGTGAAGAAACACAAATACTAATACCATAATTATGAAGCATAAGAACAGTCTCTATCTTATTACCATCTTCTAATTCAAAAAGATATTTATAAACATCTCTACCCTCTTGTTTAATTATTAATTTTATTTTATAAAAAGAAAAATCACTCTTTAATTTTTCTCTAAGATTTTTACTTATATTAGTCATATCATCAAATGAATTATACCTCTTTTTATACAGACCTTCATATACTTGAACTGCCCTAAAAGGTTTCTCATTTATAGACACAAAATAATCTTCTAATTCTTTTATAGTTAAATCATATATATTTCTCATTTTTTCACTTCTAACTTTCTAGATATATTATACCAAAAAAAATATGTTATTAAAACATATTTCTTAATTTTTATTAATCTATTTATTTTTACTATCAGAGTGACCCTTTATTCCATATTTTTTTGTTATAGGATCTTTAAACAAAAAATTCTCTATAGGTAATAACGTTAACACCATATAAAAACCAAATATAATAAACAATACTACTACAGATATATAAGTATAAAAGAAATGTAAATTATCAAGACTTATTATATAATAAAACATCAAATTACTAACTATAATAGCAATATAAAATATTATAATATCTATAGGTAACATAGCCTTCTTAGTAAATATTTGATAAGTATAAAATAATAATGGTATTAATACTATTATTACTAACACACTAATAGTCTTAGCAACAAAGTAATTAGCATTTAAGCCATAAACTGCTCCATCATATAAACTCCAAATAAAAGTAGGAGTAAGCGCTATTTTAATATGCTCCCAAGTACTTTCATTTACCGCAGCGAACAAAGATACCACTTTATTATGATTAGACCACTCATATATAAAATGTAATAGTGTCCCTATTATTGCAATAAAAAATATCCCAATAACTTTATCCATATATCCTCCTTTATCTCTATTATTATAAGTATACAAAAAATAATAAAAAAAAGAAAGTTAATTTATAAATTTAACTTAACTTTACACTTTTTTACTATCAACTATACTATTAACAATATTAGTATATAAAATCAAATACGAAATAGAAAGTAAGAAACCTCCTAATACATCACTAGTATAATGAACTCCTAAATATATTCTACTAATTCCAATACTTATAATTAATAATGAAAGAATAACTATCAAACTCCATTTTAAATATTTATTACTAATATTTTTATAAATTAAATATATCAAAAATCCATAAAACGCCATACTTGCCATTGAATGACCTGATGGGAAACTATAACCACTTTCATCTATTATTCTATACTCTGTTGGTCTAGGTCTCTGAAGAATAAACTTAAGAATCTGATTTAATATTGTAACAATAATCAAATTAGCTCCTATCAAAATACCAACTTTTTTTCTTTTAATTACAATAAACAATACTATCGTAATACCAATTAAACAAACAGGTCCTCCAAAGAAAGTAATAATCTTCATCAAAGGAGTTACCCAATCTCTAATTAAATACCTGCTTACAAAGTTATAGCCAATTATATCACCATTCATAATCTCTTTATTAAATACATCTTCTGCTAACGCTAAAAATAATATTAATGCTCCAAAAGAAATAATCCACTTATAATTCTTAATTATTATATTCTTAATTTTAACACCCATATATACCTCCTACAAACATCTATATATATTATACTATTTATATCTTCTCTTTACAATATCATCTTCTTCTATATTACCAACAAGTAATGGAGAATTATCACTATGATTATTATAATTTTCATTATTTAAATATACCTCAAGAAGATCCACTATCTCCTTTTCATCATCTACTATCAAAATATTTGACATATACTTCTTCCCCTCTACTAGATTAACACTATTGTTTGTTATAGCATATTTCTATTTATAAAACCTTAAGATTTTCTTAAATAATAAATATTTTATTTTTAGACTACAGGCTAAAAATAACGCTCTAAGACCTTAGGCTTAGAGCGCTAAACAAAACTATACATTAATATTTCTATATTCTCTTGTTCCCTTATTCATAAGTATAATATAAAGTATTATTGTAACAACTAACAATATAACCATATGTAATCCAAGTAATAAATAAATATCCACCTTATCATACAATAACATTCCCACTATCAAAGAACCAATAAATATACCCATACCAATAAACACCGATATCATACTACTAATACTCTGTTTAACAACCTCAGTATCTGAAGAAGCATTCATCTTAGGATACTTCAAATTAACTAGTAAACCTACTATACTAGATAAAGTAACCATCACAAAACCAATACCAAGTATCAATAAAATATCAACAAAACTAACTTTAAACACTATAAAAAATATAAATTCAGACACCAAAATAAAAGGTAACTCTATAAAATAACAATAAACAATCTTAGACTTCAATATATCTCTTTCACTAACAGGAAGACTTTTAGTAATATTAATAGTTCTTCCCTCTAACGATATCGAAGAAGAAGTAATTGAAGTCATAGCACAAGAAAATAACACCAAAACATAATAAATAATTGGCATAGAAATATCTATATCACCAATACCCTCACTATTAAGAAACATATCTAAAACACTATCTCCCTTAATACATAAAAATACAGTAATCACAAATATTAAAAGTAATCCAAATATCGTATTAAACATATATACAGGAGAAGAAAAATATCTCTTTAATTCCTTCTTAGTCAAAGCCATAATAGAACTATTCTTCTTAAATACCTCTTTCTTTCTCTTATTACCTCTAGTAACACTATCTCTAGAATTAGATATTATCTTAAAATAATACCTACTACCAACTAAAATAAACAACACAAAAGGTATAATATTTATAAACAACAACTTAATTAATACTACTATATCAAACTTATTAATAAGTGTTACATAAGCTCCTACTGGATAATATATTCTAGTAAGCATATCATTAATACCAGTAGCCTTACTAGCTATATCACTAATAAAATTATTAAAATTAAAACTAAGTAAAAATATTCCCATAAAAATAGTGCAAGAAAGAATAGTCTGCATTATCTTTTTAAATTTAAATCTACTAGAAACAATCTTAATTAAATATCCAAGTACACTAGATATAACAGTAGGTATTATAGGTATTAACACTGTCATAAGAAGTGATATCAAATAAAAACTAATCCCAGGTTTTTCAAAATAAATATATATCACAAAAGCAGGTAATAAAAACATCAAATTATATATATACTGAAATAATATTAATTTAAATATTCTAACAAACAATATTTTACCTCTTGATATAGGAAGAGAAAACAACAAATCATTATCTTTAGCTTCAAATAATATTCCTTGTGATTTATATATTCCCTCTATAATAGTTATTATACTAACCATAAATATAAATAAACTAAGCATTATATAAGTAAGTCCAACTTCATATAAAGGTTTCCCTATCATATATGCATAATACCCAATAGAATAACCTACCACTATAAATAAGAACACAGGTAATAATATCTTCTTAAGTCTACTAGCATTAGTTCCTACTTTATACTTAAACAGATCCATATCTTCAGTAAGTACTGCTCTCAATAAAGATAATGTCTTCATTACTTTTCCCCCAACTCCAAAAAGACCTGCTCTAAAGATTCATCACCCTTAATTTCTTTCATCTTACCAACTTTAACTATAGTACCATCATTTATTATAGCAACTCTATCACATAATTTTTCTGCCACATCCAAAATATGTGTAGAGAAAAATATCGTCTTGCCATCCTTAGCCATTGTTCTCATAATCTCTTTCATATCATACACAGCCTTAGGATCTAATCCCACAAAAGGTTCATCCATTATAAGTATCTCTGGATCATGTGATAAAGCCGCAATTAAAGCTATCTTCTGTTTCATACCATGTGAAAAACTTGCTATATCATCATTTAATTTATCCTCTATCTCAAACATCTTAGCATACTTTAAAGTATTCTCTCTCCTCTTACTCTCTGATACATCATATATATCACAAATAAAATTAATAAAATCTATTGCCTTCATATTCTCATATAAATCAGGATTATCTGGTACATAAGCCATTATCTTCTTACACTCTATAGGTTCTTTCCTAATACTCTTACCATCTATTAAAATATCCCCCTCTTCAAAGTCAAGTATTCCTATAATACTCTTAATCATCGTCGTCTTACCAGCACCATTATGCCCTATAAAAGCAAATATCTCTCCACTATTTATATCAAAACTAACATTCTTTAATACTTTTTTCTTACCATTATAAGTTTTACTTACATTTTTAATTTCTATCATAATACCTCCTAACAATAAACTATTATAGCAGATTTCTATTTATAAAATCTTAATATTTTCTTAAATACCCAATATTATTTATCAAAATTAACAATAATATCTCCTATTCCACCACTTAATTTAATAGTATTAATTCCATCTCCTACTATTTTATCATTAAATATCTCATCATCATTTATTATAACTCTACCTAATCCTTTATCTACATCAAAAGTATAAAAACCACTATTAGGTAAATTAAGAGTTAAAGAACCAATATCAGTATCTATACTACTATTTCCATTAATACCTGCAGTAATAACTGTTCTACCAACACCAATATCTAGTTCTAAATTACTTATACTACCACTATTAATAGTAAAAGATCCTGCTCCAGTATCTATATCAGTATCATCAGATATCAAATTATCAATAGTAGTACTACCTGCTCCTAAATTCAAATCAAGCTTTTTAACATTAACACTCTCTGCTGTTAAATATCCTGCTCCAATATCAATATTTAATTTATCTAACTTAACATCATCAGGTATATATACAATAACACTACTATCAGTACCATTTATTAAACTACTCTTACTATCTTTAATTTTAAGTGTAGTACCATCTATCTTATACTTAACACTCTTACTATTACTCTCTACTAGTACCTTATCTCCCTTCTTTATAATCAAATTACTCGAAGACAAATCTATATCTATATCATTAATTGTATCATTAAAGTCCTCACTAATAACTCTAGTCTCAAAAGTACTATTGTCAGTATTAATTAATGCTCTAAATATTCCTCCAATACCTTCAACTATTGAAAATATTATTGAAAAAGATAATAATAGTCCAAATAAAACAGCAACATACTTAATTAATTTCTGAGTACCACTCATTTTATATCAACACCACCAAACAAACAAGTTGCATTTATATATATAGTTTTACTATTAGTATTATCATTTTTTATCTTATTATCAACTCCCCCAAATAAAGAAGTAGATTTAACTTTAACATTAACATCTTCAGGTACCAAAATAGTAACTCCTCCAAAAATACCCGAAGCATTTATTAAAGCATCTTTATCAATTTTAGCATTTCTTAAATCTAATTTAACTCCTCCAAAAACAGCATTAATATCAGTACCAGTAAATTCTTCATTACTTAAATCTATATTCTGACCAGAAAAAGCTGCAAAATATCCCTTACTATCTTTCTTTGAACTATTTAATTCCCTTATTTCTTCATTAACTTTAGTATTAAATACATTCTTAAATATCAATGATAGACCAATTATAACAATAATACAAGGTAATAATAACTTCCAAATTGTATCAAAATCTATTATTCCATTAAAACTAAGTAAAAGAATAACTCCAACTAAAAGACCAATTATACTACCTGTCTTATCTTTATCAGTAAATAATCCTATAAAACAAGGTATAATAATAAACAAAGTCCACCAACCATCAAAGAAAATATTAATATTAGTTAAACCAAAACTATTAGTACCAATTATAACTCCCACTATAACAAGCACTATTCCCCATAAAACATTTTTAAAATTATTCATCATTTTTCCTCCAATCTTTATTTTTATCTAAAATCCACTTATTATCAGGATTTTCTTCAAGTAACATCAATGCCTGAAATTGACTAGAAAGCAAATTAGATATCTGCTCTTCAGTAAGTAATACTGTATCAGTAGCTAGAAGCGTTGCTATACCATGTGTAAACATCCACATTTTAATATGAAAAGACTTAATATCATCATCATTTAATTTTGTACTCATCTTAATTAATTTAGATATTTCTTTAAAATCGTCTTCACTCTTACTAACAAAACCTTCAGGTAGATAATCACTCTTACTCATAAAAAGTATCTTAAAAAAGTTCTTCTCTTCTCTAGCAAATTTTATATAGTTAATACCAACTTGTCTATAATAAGGTATATTATCAATCATATTATCCATTATATACTTATAAAAATACTTCTCTATTTTATTATAAAGTTCTTTTTTTAACTCATCAGAATTATTAAATTGATAATATATAGGTCTAATAGAACACTCTAATCTTTTAGCAATTGATCTATTACTTACTTCTTCTAATCCCTTTTCTCTTACTATATCAAAAGCTGCTTCTAGTATTATATCTTTAGTAATTTTAACTTCTTTTGACATCTAATCCTCCTTTCATATAATTATATTGTATCATATGATACATTATTTGTATATAGTTCTTTTACATAAAATAAAAACTACATTCTAAAAGTAGTTTCATCAATAAATTCATAATCAGTTTTATACTTAATATACCTTACCAATCTAAATAAACTATCATCCTTCCCCTTACACTCTAACATAATATCAACATCCTTATCTATTTCTTTTAGAATACTAAGAAATGCTATAAAGTCATCACCATCAATATACTCACTATGACTTCGATAGTCCTTCTTACTTTTAGGTGATGAAAAATGTACTTTAGGAGTTCTATTACCCCAACTATTAAATATTTTATTTATATCAATATCACTTTTATTACAAAGATAATGATGATAATCTAAAACAATAGGTATCCCAGTAGTATCAGAAATTCTAATAACATCTGAAACATTAAATACTTTATCATCATTTTCTATAACAATACAATCTCTTAAATACTTAGGAAGAGAATTAAATCTATTAATAAATCTCTTCATAGAATTATCTTTCCCAAATACACTACTACCTATATGTAGTATTAAGACCTTATCTTCTATACCCATTATATCAAGAAGATTATAATGATATTTTAAAATTTCTATACTACTATCAACAACATCTTTATTAGTACTATTTAATACACAAAATTGATCTGGATGAAAATCTACACGTATGTTATTTTCTCTTATTATATTCTTAATTCTATCATAATATTTTTTATATTTAGTAGTATAATTAAATTCTATTTCTTTTTTAGTAGCAAGTGGTATTATCTTAGAAGACATTCTATAAAAATGAATATTATTTCTAACATTATATTTTAATATATGCTCTAATCCTAATAGATTAGATTTTATTACCTCATTAAGTTTTTCAATATTATTTTTATTTAAGTATTCACTATAGGTATAAGGACTAGAACTAGTATAATTAATAGTATTACTAATAGTAACATATCCAAGTCTAACTATCATATAAAAATCACCATATATATTATTTACTAATAATTATAATATATGTTATTATATAATACTTTTATAATAAATTAATTATATTTTTTAATCATAAAGTATCATCTTTTATGAAGGAAATATTTCATATATCTTCCAATCCAAACATAAGTGAGTTCGATTAGAGTATAAAAAAACTTGCAAACCATAACAGTTTACAAGTAATATTTAATTTGGAGCGATAACAAAGGTTATTCGAAACTCCTAATAGTAAAAGTTGATAAACAACTAACCACTAAAATAATGATACCATATTTTATAAAAATATTAAAGTAATTTTAAAAAAATTGATTGTAAGTATTTAAAATAAGCTTAAATTATGGTATTATAATAATAGATTTGTATCATTTATTATGATACTTTTTCTTTGCAAAAAATTAGGAGGATTTATGGCTACAGTAAATGGTTATTTGACATCATTACAATCGGATTTATATGTTAATGGTGCAGAAAAAGATAAAATAAAAACATCAATAGATGCTATATGTACTAGACTTGGATATTATTTTGGAAATTCAGAGCATAACATTCATAAGATCATAAAAAAAGATATTTTCGGTTCTTATAGCAGAGATACTATGCTTTCAAGAAAATATGATGAAGATTCAGATATTGATTTAATGGTTATTTTTGAAGATGCTAATGAATACACACCACAAACATGTTTGAATTGGTTAAAGGGATTTGCTGATTATTGGTATCCCAACTCATTAGTTAAACAATCATTGCCTACTATAGTTATTGAATTACAAAATATAAAATTTGAACTAGTTCCTGCCTATAAAAATGATTATGGTAATTTATATATAGCAAAAGATAGTTCCAATTGGCAATATACAAATCCTAAAGATTTGAATGATAAAATGAACAAATTGAATGGAACTACAAATTATGAGTTTAAAAGAATTATTAGAACAATTAAATATTGGAATGTAAAGAAAAATTACAGAAGATATAAATCATATTCTTTGGAAAAATATTTAACAGAAAAGTTTGAAACTTCATATTTATATTGTAATAATCAATTTGATTATTTAGATTGGGCTTTTTTTCATTTAGGAAATTACAGTGCAAATGATGATTATATAAGCAATAGAATCAAAACTGCAAAAGATAATATTGAATTAGCACAAAAATATGAAAAAAATTATGATTACGATTCGGCTATAGAATGTATTAAAAGAGTAATTCCAGAAACATAAGAGGTGCAAAATGAATGAAGAAAGAAAAGATGAAGTTCAAGAACTTTATGACAAATGTAATAAAATCTCAAACTATTCCGATTGGTTGTTTTTGGTCAACATAGCCATTTCATTTATACTAATATTCAATTTTAAGTATAGGGACATATTTGTAGTTACAAGTTTATTGCTTAATATTGGATATGTAATACTTGTAAATGTAAATGAAATATATTTTAACAACCTTGCTGAAAATGAAAGAAGAAAGTCACTTTTAAAAGAATCTTTTGATGTCAATACTACATTAAGAGATACAAATAAATACTATAATAATGAAGCAGAACCATCTATTGAAAAATTTGGACTAAATTGTTATGAAAGTGCATTTTTTACAAATAAGGTAGTAAATAGAATGCTTCCAAAAAATATATTTAAAATATGTATTCTTGTAATACTATATGTTATTTTAATGATAAATATAGAAAATATGGATTTGCTATTAGTTATAACTCAAACTTTATTTTCTACAGAAATATTATTCTATTTTATAAAATTGTGCTATTATAAATTTCAATTAGATAAGGTATGTAGAGAGTTTCAAAACATTTTTTTAGTAGTAGGTTTAAAAAATAAAGATGCTAACGTACTAATTTTAGATGCTACTATGGATTATGAGTGTCTAAAAAGTTATTGTAAGATTTTAACATCTAGTAAAATATTTTTTAAAAACAACAAAGCTTGGTCAAAGGAATGGAACAAGATTTTAAATAAAATAAAAAAGAAGCAGGAGAAGGATAACAATGAATAAGTATTATAATAGATTAAATGATGAAGTTAAAGAATATTTTAGTATTTTATCACCAGAATTTCCAGAGTGGTTATTAGAATATATTGATACTCCTGAAATGGAGAGAATTGGAAAAATAAGTATGAGTTGTGGAACTGATTATTCCAAATGTTTCAATGTAAGATATTGGTATTCTAATTTAGATCATAGTGTTGGTGTTGCACTTATAATATGGAATTTTACTCACGATAAAAAGCAAACATTAGCTGGTTTATTTCATGATATAGCTACACCTGTATTTAAACATTGTATAGACTTTATGAATGGTGATTCAGAAACTCAAGAATCCACTGAAGAAAAAACATCTGACATTATTAGAAATTCTTCAAAAATAATGAGTTTGTTAAAAAGAGATGGTATAAAATTAGAAGAAGTTGATGACTATAAAATTTATCCTATTGCGGATAATGATACTCCAAAATTATCTGCTGATAGATTTGAATATACATTTGCAAGTGGCTTAACTTTTTTCAGAGTTTGGGAATTAGATAAAATTAGAAAAATGTATAACAATATTGTAGTAACTACAAACGAAGATGGCATACAAGAACTTGCTTTTAAAGATAAAAAAGTTTGTGAAGAATATATAGATACAATTTCAAAATTATGGCCTGAATGGATAAGTGATAAAGATAGAACTGTAATGCAATTTTTAGCAGATATGTGTAAGTCAATGAACAATGGTGGTTATTTAACAATAGAAGATTTATATACACTTTCAGAACAAGAAGTAATTGATAAAATTTTAACTTGTGAAGATAAATACTTATCAGATACTTTTAAGTTATTCCAAGATGCTGATACTGTTTATAGAAGTGCAATACCTGCTGATGAAAAATATTGTGTTAATATAAAAGCTAAAACACGATATGTTGTACCATTGGTTCAAACTGATGATGGAGTTGTTAGAATAAATCAGATATCGGAAACTGCAGCCAATCAAATTACAGAGTATTTAAATTATCCAAAAGGTGGATATTATACATATTTTGATTTTCAATTCGTACCGTACGAAGAAGTAGTTACTAAAAAACTTATTAAGAAAGACAATGTTTAGTTGGCATTGTCTTTCTCATTTTCAATATTAAGTATATATTTTTTTAGTATGGTATTTTGTAATTTTAAATATTCAATTTTAGTACCAATTGCTCGTTCATCTTCAAAGTAACCAAGATAGTGAAATTTATTTTTTACTTTCATTAAGCATTCGATATTTTCTTCTAGTGCCTTAGCAATATTCTCAATAATATATTCTTCTTTTTTAGGTTTTGGTTCTTCTTTAACTTCAGTGTTAATGGTAAAATAAAATGTAGGAACTCGGTAAATTAATTTGTCGGTTTTGAGTTCATCACTCATATTGATTTTCTTTTTAACTATTTTAATCATATCACATCACTCCTTTCTTAGCAATAACGCACAAAAAAATCAATCTTTCGATTGATTCTATATATCAAGTTCAAACTAAATAGT
>ERZ857969.1244-NODE-1244-length-36190-cov-11.683631_pt1 | contig 36190 bp, 33 predicted proteins | sample MGYA00519864_ERZ857969 | MGnify/ENA primary metagenome ERZ857969 (study PRJEB31778, sample SAMEA3449382) | human gut metagenome | biome: human gut; feature: human-associated habitat; material: faeces | place: United Kingdom | collected 2010/2012 ...
CGCAGCTGATGGGCGCACTCGGCGCAGCAGAGTATGCTCGCCAGAAGGGTCTTGCAAAGAAATAATTTTTAGAGGCGCATTGAGATCGTGCTGATCTATACTGCGGTGGTCCGACCTGTAAGGTTGTACTGAGTTTAAGTGCCTCGCGCCGAATGAGATTTTAAATCATTTAGGGCGTGCCCTATAATCGGTGTAGCCGGGTAGGGAACACCGCAGCCTTTAGAATTATTTGACCCACACAGGCGCCAACAGATCTGATTGAATGAACTGTTTGGCATTAATAACAGCTCAAAAAGGAGAAACGCTAATGTGCAAATTCTGCAAAAAGTCCGTTAAGCTGTTTAGCATGGTAGTCGGCGTTCTGTTCGTGGTTTATTTCTGGAACCTCGACCAGAAGGTGCTCGGCTGGGCATACAAGCAGGTTAACGCTATGTTCGACAGAAAGCCTGTTGACATTAAGTTCTGATTCCTGAATAAATACCGGCGCATGCCCCACATCATGCGCCGGTATATTTTAAATGAGAATGAAAAACAGAGGCAAAGCTTTGCTTTGCCTCTGCTTTTTTATATCAGATTTTTCAGCTCAACGCTGTCCTGCTCGCTTATACTTCTGATAACGCGGCACGGATTGCCGGCTGCAAGGCAACCGGGCGGAATATCGCGTGTTACAACGCTGCCTGCGCCGATAACGCAGCCGTCGCCGATCGTTACACCGCCGCATACGGTGACATTTCCGGCAAGCCAGCAATTGCTTCCGATGTTGATCGGCTTTGCGTACTCCAAATCATATGTGCTGCCGTCAGGTCTTGTGCAAATATTGCGCTCCTTACTGAGAAAAGAGTGCATAGGCGTAAGCAAGCTGCAATTCGGGCCGAAAAACACATTGTCGCCAATCGTGACAGGGCAGCAGTCAAGCACCGTGAAGTTGAAATTTGCGTAGCAATTTCGCCCGAAGCTCGTAAATACGCCGTAGTCAAAATACACAGGCCCCTGCAAAAAGAGCCCCGGCTTAGCGTTCGGTGTAAGCTGTCCGAGAATTTCTGCGCGCAGCTTTTCCTCGTCCTCGTCGGTGTTGTTATACTGCCGGCTGAGCTTATGCGCCTTCAGTCGCAGAGCGGAAAGCTCGGCATCCGACGGATCGTAGAGCTTACCGGAGAGCATGTGCTCAAGCTGCTCGCTCACAGCTCGGCTATGACCTCGCACTCGACGAGGACGTCTTTGGGCAGACGTGCGACTTCGACGCAGCTTCTTGCGGGATAGGGTTCGGTGAAGTACTCGGCGTATATGCCGTTGACAAGGCCAAAGTCGTTCATGTCCTTTATGAAAACGGTGGTCTTTACTACCTTGGACATGTCGCTGCCGGCAGCCTTGAGAAGCTCTGTGAGGTTTTTGAAAACCTGATGGGCTTGTGCTTCAACACCCTCAGGGACAATACCGGTGGCGGGATCGATACCGATCTGGCCGGATGTATATACCATGCCTCCGACGATCTGCGCCTGAGAATAGGGGCCTATCGCGGCAGGAGCTTTGTTTGTGGATACAGTTTTCATTATTTGTTCCTCCTTAATAGTTTAAGCTTATTTTGAAGCCCTTGTCGCCGAGTGCGCGGAGCAGCCTTTCGCCGTGCTCCTTGCCGCCGACTTCGCAGGCAATGTGAACGTTGGTCTGGTTCGGCGTAAGCCCTGCGCTGAGTCTGTCGTGCTCGACTGTGAGTATATTTGCGCCCTGCGCGGCAATGGCGTTTAAGAGCTTAACGAGGCTGCCGGGCTTATCGAGCAGCGTCGCCGTAAATTTAAGCCGCCTGTTGCGCGCGACAAGACCCTGAGCGATGATGCACTGAATAAAGCTGACGTCGATATTGCCGCCGGAGAGCAGGCACACGACTTTCTTTCCCTTAACATCGACCTTGCCCTTCAAAACGGCGGCCACGGGAGTGGCACCGGACGGTTCAACGATCTGCTTGCAGCGCTCCATGAGCAGGAGTATTGCCTCGGAGATCTCGTTGTCGTTGACGGTGACAACGTCGTCGGCATAGCGGTTGATAAGCTCAACTGTTATGTCGCCGGGAGCTTTCACGGCAATGCCGTCGGCAATGGTTGAAACGGAATCGGTACTTATGTACTTCTTCTCGCTAAACGACTGGGCGATAGCGTCTGCGCCCTCGGCCTGAACGCCGATGACCTGGATGCGCGGATTTATTTGCTTTATGCAGGCTGCAACACCAGCAAGCAGTCCGCCGCCGCCGGCCGGAACGATAACAACGTCGGCAGTGGGCAGATCGCCGAGAATTTCAAGGCCGAGCGTACCCTGACCGGCAATGACCTCAAGATCATTGTACGGATGCAGGAAAGTTGCGCCCTCGGTCTCGCACACCTTGCATGCCATTGCGTATGCATCGTCATAGCAGTCGCCGTGAAGCACGACCTTTGCACCGTAGCCCTCGGTGGCCTGAACCTTTGCGATAGGAGCGCTTGCCGGCATGACAATCGTTGCCGGAATGCCGAACTTGTGCGCAGCGTAAGCCACGCCCTGTGCATGGTTGCCGGCCGACGAAGCAACGACGCTTTTCACATCGCCGCGCTCGACAAGTGCGGCAATTTTGTTGCTCGCGCCGCGGATTTTAAACGAGCCGGTTTTCTGCCGGTTTTCGCATTTGAGATATATCTCTCCGCCCGTCATAGCGGAAAAGGTGGAGGACATATCAAGCTCTGTGTGATGAAGTATGGGCTTGAGCCTTTCGGCGGCAAGCTCAATGTCTTTAAGCTGCAATTCCATCCGATTCACCTCTGTTTTGTGATTGTACTTGAATTTTACTGCATCCGAATGAAATATACAAGAGTTTTGCAGCAAAAAACGTCCGCATCACGGGAACAAATTTTCGATATGTCCTCGCAAGAAAAACAAATGATTTTTCAGCCGTTTGCGCTAAGGCCGCTTACGAAGCTTTTCATTTCGCTGCGGCTTTTTACATGCTTGCTCTGCTCGATAATCCTTGCCTGCTCGGCTTTGTCGAGAGCTGAAAAATAGAGAAAAGCGTCCGTGTTCTGCATAAGCGCCATGCCGAGACCGAGCGGAAGATCCGCGTTTTTACCTGTGTTCACAATATCACCTCGGCTTTATTTTCCGCAAAAGGCAAAAAAATATACGCCGCACAGCGGCGTATATTTCAGTCTGTCGAAAAACTATGCTGCAAAAGAAAGATAATAGAGTAGCAGGGGAGCTCGAGGGGGCAAAGGCCCCACTCGAAATTGGATTAATAGCCATCAAAAACGCCTGATTTATCAGGCTTTTTGACGAGCGTAGCGAGATTTTTCGTGAAAACCTGTTTTCACAAAAAATGTGGCGTTTTTGAAGCGTGCAAGAAAGTCTGTGATGTTTTTCAAGCTATGCTCAGTTTTTGTACGGCAGGGATGTGAAGTAGCTCGTGTCGGGCTGGCCGGATATCGTCCATCCGGAGCCGGAGCTTGCAATGGGGATGGAGCCTGTGAAGCCGCCGTCGGTCACAAAGTTTATGACCGAACTGCCGTCGGTTGAGGTAAAGCGCAGCTTTGTTCCGGTGGCGAGCAGGCTGCCGTTACTTAGAGTTATGCTCTTCGAGGTGGTGACGTAAGTCGTGTTGTTATCAAAAACGATGTCATCCGAGGCCTTGGAGAAGCTCTTATCAGCGAGAGCGTACACATTCTTAACCTTATATGTTCCGAGAATATTCATTTCGGTGTCAAGAATGAGCTTGCTGTCGGCAAATTCCTTGATCGAGCCCTGGGCGTAGCTTTGGCTGTCAAACAGCGCGAGATGCAGCGGCTGAGCTTCCCCGGCAGAGTAAAATGCAGCGCAGGTAATGGCCTGTCCGTTTGCGTCCTTGCCGTCAATATAAATCTCACGCACACCGTCGCCGTCGAGGTCGAACAGGCGTATGCTGCTTACCTCCTTGATGCCGGTTGCGGCTTCTGCAGTGCTGCCGGAGGATTCAACGTTCAAAACAGTGAGTCCCTGAGCATCGGTGCTCGTACTTATCGTTTCTTCCTTGTTGTCGCCGTCAATGTCGCCGGTGTATGGAAGACGAGAGGTGATTACAGTGCCGGCGCTGGCGTATGGGTTGGTCACATTTACAGCGCCGTTTTCGTCGAGCGAGAGCAGGCGAACCTCATGTGTGCCGTCGGCAAGCTTGAAGCGTACGACCATGGCCGGCGTTGTTCCCTCAAGCTCGGTGTTTATCGCAAGTGCCGCACCGTCGGACATATCGCTGCATGCAAGAAGCTGTTTCACGAGCGTGTAGGTCTTGGCACTTTCGCTATAGTTTATCGTGTAAACGTCAAGGTCATAGATATTTCCGGTTGCGGAAAGAAGCAGCGACTTTATATCCGTTGCGGCAGCATTGCCGAGCAGAGTCAGATTGGATGCCTTGCTGTCGGCAGCAAATACGACGTCGATATCGCCTTCACTGCCGTCGCGGTCACTGTCGGGGATAAAATCTGCGTTTATAACATCTTTGAGGTCGTCATAGCTGACAGTGAACTCATAAAATCCGGCGGAGCTGTCGGCAATTTCACCGGGGTTTGCAATGATAACGATGCCTTCGGAGGACAGATACCAGTGTCCGTCGGAGATCAGTGACTTTATCGTTTCGGAATAGCCCTCGTTGAAGAACACGCCCTGATACTTTGCATCTTCGTTGAAGGAAACGAGTATCTTTTCGGAAACTGCGTTGACGATCTTCTCGCTGCTCTCGCCGAGATCGGCGAGCGTTATCTCATTACCGGTCTGAGAATCGTAGGTGGTACCGCTTATCTTGAGCGTGTCGGTCGTTCCGAGCGATGCTCTGTCAACAACGCGCAGGGAAATGATCGAGCTGTCGGCACGCTCGGTTCTGATGGTGCGGTTCATTGAAAAGGCACTCAGACCCTGTGCCGTGCCGTCTCCGATGTTTTGAGTATAGAGGCCGTAATTATCCTGATAGGTCTTGGTGGCGTATTCAGTCTCCATAGAGTCGAGACTTGCGTTGATCTTTTCGGCAGTCTCGCTGCGATCGGGCATGAATACTGTGGGGGACATGTATGTTACGTTATCCTCTCCAGATTCGGTCGACATGTCAACGACAACATCTCCGCCGCAGCTTCCTGCGTTTGCGTTAATGATCTTGTGATCTTTCGTGACGGTTATATCAACGCGCGCATTGTTAGAAAAATCATCTACAAACGATTTTGACGCAATGATGTTCAGATCCTTGTCATAAAGGCAGATGCTGTATTCGATATCGGCTTTTTCGGTGCTGTCGGCCTTATCACCGGCAAAGTCAAAATGGATCACCGTGCCGGCTGCGATGGCGGTCTCGTCGGCGTTTTTAGAGGAATCCGAGCCTTCGTCCGTTCCGCAGGAGACCGTGAATACATCGTTTGCCTCCATTGTTATATATACGCCGCATTCGCGCTCCTTTTCGCCTGTGTCCTTGTTGCCGCAGGCGCAAAGGGAAAAAACGCAGCAGAATGCCAATGCTATGGCTATGAATTTGCGCATATTATCAACTCCTTATTTCAAATAATTATATCATGTCCTCGTTTTAAAATCTACCGCCTGCAAAATTGTTTATAAAACCGTAAAAAATCCCCCATCAGATGATGGGGGAGAATGTATAACTTATGCAATCATTCGTGGCCGTGGTCGGGATAGTGGACATGCAGAAGCTCGTGAGCTCTGCCGCGCAGCAGGTTGTATACTCCGTCAAGTGCGGTGTTCTGCTCGGACGAGCGCAGAGTGCAGTCCTCATCTGCTATGAACATTCCTTGATTGCGGAGCTGTTTCTGCTCGAAGCAGGCTTCGGGCTGACCGCCGCCGCCGATGCAGCCGCCGGGGCAGGCCATGATCTCGACAAAGTGGAAGAATTCTTCGCCGCTTTCTATCTTCTCGATGAGCTTGTCGGCATTGCCGAGGCCGCTTGCAACGGCTATCTTCAGCGTAAGGTCGCCGGCCTTGACCTCGAATGCTTTTATGCCTTCAAGGCCGCGTACGCCGCACTCGGCAACGCTTGCTATCTGCTCGGTCGTGACAGTGCCCAAAACGTGGCGGATAACGGCTTCGGTGACGCCGCCGGTAACGCCGAAGATGACGCCGGCGCCGGTGTACTCGGCAAAGGGATCGTCAGGCTCGGTGTCAGGCAGGTTCGCAAAGTCTATGCCGGCCTCTTTTATCATTTTCGCAAGCTCCTGCGTTGTGAGCACGAGGTCGATGAGCCTCTCGCCGTCCTTGACGAGCTCGGGACGGGCAGCCTCGGCCTTCTTTGCCGTGCAGGGCATTATTGCAACGGAATACAGCTCATCGTCGGTGTAGTGCTGGCGGAGTATCGCGCCGAACATCTCCATCGGCGAGCCGCAGGTGGAAACCTGGGGCATGAGATGCGGGTGCATGTTCTCAACATGCTTGATCCAGCCGGGGCAGCAGGAGGTGAACATGGGAAGCTTTGCGCCGGTCTTGAGCTTGTTCATAAACTCGGCGGACTCCTCCATTATAGTAAGGTCGGCAGTCAGCGAGGTATCAAAAACGTAGTCCGCGCCGAGCATTTTCAGCGCCGTAACTATCTTGCCCATAACAGGCTGCGAGGCAGACATGCCGAACTCTTCGCCGATACCGACGCGCACAGCCGGCGCGACCTGAACGGCGACCTTCTTGGTCGAGTCGTATATTGCCGCCCAGAGCTTGGAGATCTCGTTTTTTACGACGATAGCGCCGGTGGGGCATACAGCTGCGCACTGGCCGCAGCCTACGCACTTGGTGTCGGCAAGCTTGTTGTCAAAACCGCAGGAGATATAGGTCTCGATGCCGCGCTCTGCGAAGTCAACTGCATGGATGTTCTGAATCTCCGAGCACATTCTGACGCACTTTCCGCAGAGAATGCACTTTGAAGGGTCGCGCACGATGGAAGGGGAGGAGTCATCAATGGGCAGCTTGCAGTATTCGTTTGCAAAGCGGATATTGGTGACGTTGTAGCGGCGCGCATAGGTCTGAAGCTTGCACTTTCCGGATTTTTCGCAGGTGGTGCATTCGGCTCTGTGACCGGCCAGCAGCAGCTCCAGTATCATCTGGCGATGCTTTCTCAGACGTGCGGTGTTGGTCTTGATAACAAGGCCGTCCTTGGGCTGCATCGAGCATGCGGCCTCAACTGCGCCGCGCTCGTTTTCAACAACGCACAGGCGGCAACCGCCGTATATCGAAAGGCTTTCGCAGTAGCAGAGGTTGGGAATGTCGATATGATGCTTTTTTGCAACTTCAAGTACGTTGCGTTCATTTTCAAATTCACAGCTGATGCCGTCTATGACCATGTGCTTCATATCATCATACCTCCTTTATAGCGTGCTTCGGACAGCCGTTTTTACACTCGCGGCACTTGATGCACTTTTCGGGGTCGATCTTATGCGGCTTGCGCAGCTCGCCGGTTATTGCGCCGACGGGGCAGTTGCGCGCGCACTTTGTGCAGCCGATGCACTTGAGCGGATCGATCCACATCGTGCACAGGCTGCGGCATGCGCCGGCCGGGCACTTCTTATCAACGACATGTGCAATATACTCATCCTTGAAGTATTTGAGCGTGCTGAGAACGGGGTTGGTAGCTGTCTTGCCCAGACCGCACAGCGAGCAGGTCTTTACGACGCTTGAAAGCTCCTGGAGCATGTCGATATCCTCGATCGTGCCCGAGCCGTGGGTTATGCGCTCAAGTATCGCCTGGATCTTGGGTATGCCCTCGCGGCAGGTGGCGCATTTACCGCAGGATTCCTTCTTGGTGAAGTTCATGAAGAAGCGCGCGATCTCGACCATGCAGGTATCGTCACCCATGACGACAAGACCGCCGGAGCCGATAATGGCGCCGATCTTTTTGGTCGATTCAAAGTCGAGCGGCAGGTCGAGGTGCTCCTCAGTCAGGCAGCCGCCGGACGGGCCGCCGATCTGAACGGCCTTGAACTTGCCGTTTTTCACGCCGCCGCCGATATCAAATACGATCTCGCGCAGGGTCGTGCCCATGGGAACCTCGATAAGTCCGGTGTGCTTTATGTTGCCGGTCAGGGCGAATGCCTTGGTGCCGGGGCTGGTCTCGGTGCCGATGCTGCGGTACCATGCCGCGCCGCGCTCGATGATCGTAGGAACGTTTGCAAAGGTCTCAACGTTATTGAGCGATGTAGGAGCGTCGAACAGGCCGTGATCAACGCTTCTGGGCGGCTTGGTACGGGGCATTCCGCGCCCGCCCTCGATGGAGGCGGTCAGTGCCGAACCCTCGCCGCAGACGAATGCGCCTGCGCCGCGATTTATGCGCAGTCTGAAGTTTTTGCCAGAACCGAGTATGTTATCGCCCAACAGACCATGAGCCTCGTCGTCAGCGATCGCCATTTTAAGACGCTCGACTGCCAGCGGATACTCCGCACGGACATAGATGTAGCCTTCCTCGGAGCCGGTGGCTATGCCGGCAATTATCATGCCCTCGATCATCCTGTGCGGATCACCTTCCATTATGGAGCAGTCCATAAATGCGCCGGGGTCGCCCTCATCGCCGTTGCAGACGATGTACTTCACGGGAGCGTCCTTGTGAGCTGCAACCTGCGCCCACTTTTTGCCGGTGGGGAAGCCCGCGCCGCCTCTGCCGCGCAGACCCGACTCCGATATCTCGGAAATTATCTCGTCCGGAGTCATGTCAAACAGCGCCTTTTCAAGTGCGGTATATCCGCCTTCGGCTATATATTCCTCGGCACTCTCGGCGTTTATATGGCCGCAGTGCTCGAGGGTGACGTGAAGCTGCTTTTTGTAAAAAGGTATGTCCTCCTGATGAATGTAGCTTTTGCCTTCTTCACTGTAGAGAAGGCGGTCTATGATCTCGTCACCGAGAATGGTTTTTTCGATTATCTCCTCGCAGTCATCAACAGAAACCTTTGTATACATAAGGCCCATAGGCTCTATACGCATCAGAGGCCCCATCTGGCAGAATCCGAGGCAGCCGCTTCGCTTGAGACCGACCGATTCCTCGTGACCTTCGTGCTGAAGTTCAACATCGACACGAAGTCCGCGCTCATGCAGCAGCTCTTTCATCCTGCTGTAAACGTTCATCGAGCCGCTGGCAACACAGCCGGAGCCGCAGCAGATGAGCACCTTCTTGTACTGACATTCAAGCGCTTTCCTGTAGTCCTCACGGCACTGTGCGAGATGCTGTCTGTTTTCAATCCTCATGTGACTCAGCCTCCCTTAACTCCTGAATAAGTGCATGTGCTTTTTCGGGGGTCATCGAAGCATGGACAACGCCGTTGACAGTACACACCGGAGCGAGACTGCATGCGCCGAGGCAGGCGACGCGCTCGATGGTAAACAGCCCGTCTGAGGATATGTGATCCTCGGGGGTAAGGCCTGTTGCGGCGTAAATTGCTTCCTGAACATCGTCGGACTTTCTGACGTGGCAGGCGGTTCCGTTGCATACTTTGATAATATATTTGCCTTTCTCGTTCATCGAGAAATTTTCGTAGAAAGTTGCAACGCCGTAAAGCTCGGCTTCGCTTTCGTCGACCTTTTCCGCAACATATTTCAGCGCGTCCTTCGGCAGGAATTTATACTCGTTTTGGATCTCCTGCATGATAGCAATGACCCTGGTCTTATCGCAGTCGTATTTTTGCAGTACGCTGTCGATAAAGCCGAAATCAACCTTTACCAAATGAATCATCCTTTCCATACATCTTTTTCACTCTTACACTTTAACACTTTGCTGAGTTTAATTATAAATTAAAATAATTTTTGTGTAAAGAATAGTTTAAAATTTGTTAATACCGCCCTGGATATTTCCAGACTGTCGGATGCCGAAACAGTCAATAAATACATATAATTTTGAAAAGGCTTTTAGACAATTTGCCTATGAACAGCAAAAAGCTTATTGCATTTTGACTAAAATGATGAAGTATTTTCAGTGAAAATGTAAACCTTAGAGGTTATACATTTAACAGGTCTGTTTGCCGTAAAAGGCTTGACAATACTGCGTTTTCAGCTATAATGAATTTAAAAGTGTCTCATCTGAGACAAAACGGAGGACGCTATGAAACTGAGCGCGGCGCAGATGAATTTGCTGCGGCAAACAAGCCTTTTTTATGCGGTTCCGGAGACAACGATCGAAAAGATCGCTGCATCGGACGACTGCGAGATAAAGCAATACGAGAAATTCAGCCTTGTCTACGGAAAAACGGAGTTTTCGCGCAGCCTTGGCATAGTCCTTTTCGGAAATTTGCGCGTGACAAAGGGCAATGCCGGCGGACATGCCATGATAATGAGTACACTCGGCCCCGGCTCGATTTTCGGTGCAGCTGCGCTGTTTAACGATGAAACGGAATATGCAACGGATATAACTGCTCTGTGCGAGTCGGAGATAATATTTTTCTCTCAGCGCCTTGTCGGCAGAATGATGCGTTTTGAGCCTCAGATAGCGGATAATTATGTTAAGTATCTGTCCGAGCGGATACTGTTTTTGAATAGGAAGATATATCTTCTCAGCTCCGGTACTGCCGAGCAGCGGCTTGCAAGCTTCCTGCTTGATAATGTCCCGGAGGGCAGCATGTCGGAGCTTCCGATGCCGCTTAATATGCTGTCGCTTGCGCTGAACGTTTCGCGTGCCTCGCTTTACAGGGCGTTTGATTCGCTCACGCAGGATGGCGTTATAGAAAAAGAGGGAAAAAAGGTCTGCATAAATAATGCCGAAAGGCTGAAAAAAATATATGAGGTGAAGAAATGAAAAAAATTGTGTCACTTATTCTGGCAGTACTAATGCTTGCATGTGTGCTCACGGGCTGTGCGAATAACGATCCTGCACCTGCCGAGACTCCGGCAGCATCGGAGGAGCCAACCACCATCCGTGTCGGCGCCATGACCGGCCCCACGGCGATGGGAATGGTAAAGCTCATGGACGAAAGCGACAAGGGCGAAAGCGCCAATAAATATGAGTTTTCGCTCCAGACCGAGGCAACGGCATTTGCCCCGGCGCTCACCAAGGGCGAGATCGACATTGCGGCCGTTCCGGCAAACCTCGCATCGGTCATTTATAACAACACAAACGGTGGAATAAAGGTGCTTGCAGTCAATGCCACCGGCGTTTTGTACATCGTTGAGCGCGGAAACAGTATAAGCAGCTTTGCAGATCTTGCAGGCAAAAAGCTCTATGCCACCGGCGAGGGTGCAACGCCCGAGTTCGCTCTGCGTTATCTTCTCAAGGCAAACGGCCTTGACGGTGACAATGCACTCACTATCCAGTGGTGCGCCGACACTACTGAGGCTCTGTCGTATATAAGCAATGACGAGAACGCAGTTGCGATGCTCCCGCAGCCGTTTGTTACAGCGGCGCAGACTAAGGTCGAGGGGCTCAACGTTGCGCTCAATCTCAACGAGGAGTGGCAGAAGGTCAATGACGGAGCGTCAATGGCTACGGGCGTTATAGTTGTCCGCACCGAGTTTGCGGAAAAGTATCCTCAGCAGCTTGAAAAGTTCATGCAGGAGTATGCAGAGAGCGTAAAATTCGTAAACGAGAATACCGAGCAGGCGGCCGAGCTTATCGGCAATTACGAGATCGTTAAGGCTCCGATTGCGCTCAAGGCTCTGCCTTACTGCAACATATGCTGTCTCACGGGCGATGAGCTTAAGGATTGCCTCGGCGGATATCTGTCGGCTCTTTACAAGATGAATCCGCAGTCTGTCGGTGGCAAGCTGCCCGATGACGGCCTGTATTATGCAGCGGAAAAATAAACTCGGAAAGGCGCTTGCGGTTCTGTTTGCACTGCTGCTGTGGCAGATAGCCGCAGTCGCCGTCGATCAGAAAATACTGCTCGTGTCGCCGGTAGATGTTGCCGTGCGTATGACGAGCATCTGGCAGGTCGAAGGTTTTGCGTCGTCGATCTGGTTCAGCTTTTATCACATAGCCGGCGGATTTCTGCTTGCGCTTGTCGTGGGCGTGCTGCTGGCGGCACTGTCCGGGCGATTTCCGTGGATCGAAACGGCGCTGTGGCCGTTTATGATAACGGTAAAAACGGTGCCGGTCGCGTCGTTTGTCGTAATCTGCCTTATATGGCTTTCGGCGCAGAACCTGTCGGTGTTCATATCGTTTTTGATCGTGCTTCCGGTCGTTTACGGCAATGTGCTCGAGGGCATAAAAAGCGAGGATAAAAAAATGCTCGAGGTCGGGCGCGTGTTCGGAATGCCGTTTTTAAAGCGCGTGCTTTATATCCATATGCCGCAGCTCAAGCCCTTTATACTCTCCGCGTGCATGACTTCGCTCGGCATGTCGTGGAAGGCCGGCGTCGCTGCCGAGATCATCGGAACGCCAGACGGATCGATCGGAAAGCAGCTTTACTATGCGAAGATATATCTCGACACCGACGATCTTCTGTGCTGGACGGTTATAATCGTCATCATAAGCGTTGCGTTTGAAAAGCTGTTCATGCTGCTTCTGCGCCGGTTTTACCGGAGATTGGAGCGTGCATGATGGAGCTGAAAAGCATATGCAAGTCCTTCGGCGAAAACGAGGTGCTGCGCGATATAAGCATGATCATCCCAAAGGGCGGCAGAGTGCTCATAACCGCCCCCTCCGGGCGCGGCAAAACGACGCTTTTGCGCATCATGATGGGGCTTGAAGCGCCGGATTCGGGCGAGATAAAAAATCGACCTCGCCGTCAGGCGGCGGTGTTCCAGGAGGATAGGCTGCCGGAGGAATTCACGCCCGTAAATTGCGTGAAAATGACCTGCGCACACGGCGTGACAAAGGAGCTTATCCGCGAAAACCTTGCAGCGGTCGGACTTGAAGGGCACTGCGATAAGCCGGTTTCGCAGCTCTCGGGCGGTATGCGCCGCCGCGTTGCGATAGTGCGCGCGGTCATGAGCGGCGCGGAAACTGTGTATTTCGACGAGCCGTTCACCGGCATTGACGACGCGACGAAAAAACTCGCCATAGAGTACATTTTAAATAATTGCGAGGGCAGAACGCTTGTTTTCGTAAGCCACTGCCCGGACGACGCAAAGCTTTTAAACGCAAAAGAACTCCGTATCTGATACGGAGTTCTTTTTTGCTCTATGTGGTTTTTGGCTTTTTAGGCTTCCCGGCCTTTTGGATAAGGCCGATGAGCTGGCCGGAGAGCACAACGGTCAAAAGCGAGTAGATGATCTTGCTAAAGGGGATGTAAGTCAGCGACAGCGCGAGAACGATGATGTCGCCGAGAAGATACACCCACTGGATGCCGATCTTGAAATGATGCGAAAGGCTGAGCGCAAGCGAATCGTCGCCGGTCGGGGCGGCGTTTGCGCGGATACACAGGCCGACGCCAACGCCGACAAATGCGGCGCCTGCAACGGAGGCCGCAAGCGGCATCTGCGCGATCTGCGGCCAGAGCGGCGGGAAACGCTCGAAAATGGCGTAGAACAGTGAAAATCCTCCGCCGGCTATGAAGGAATAGAAGATGAATTCCCTGCCCAAAAGCGTGAACCCAAGCGCATAGCATGCGCCGTTGAGCACAAGGCCGCTTATTGACGGGGAAATGCCGAACCAGTGCTCAAGCAGCAGCGTAAGGCCGAGAACGCCGCCCTCGGTGACGCCGGAGATAGAGTGAATGTTGTACAGGCCGAATGCAAGTATTGCACTGCCGAGGATTATGCTCAGGCAGTTTTTAAGCTTCAGTTGCGGTAACAATTATAACAAAACCTTTCTATTTTATTTGATGCTTATTGTGTCCCGTGCGCACTTCACAAAGCGGCGGACGGCAGGGGAGGAGTGCTTTAAATTAGTAAGCGCCATGCCGAAGCTTATGCTCTTCGGCGGAGAAACAGGGATCTTTACTACATCGCACTGCCAGCTGCGCGTTATAAGCTCGTTCATGATGCTTATGCCAAGGCCCTTTTCGACCATTTGCAGCGCCGAATAGCTCTCAACCGTTGAAAAGCGGATACCGGGTTCAATTCCGAACTCATCGAACAGCGGCATAACATCGTCATCGTGCCCGAAGCCGGGCAGAATCAGCTGCTCGTTTCGGCACAGCTCGATTGGAAAACTCTCAAGATGCGCACAGGGATGCTGCTTTGGCAAAACAGCCATCATCCTGTCCTCCGAAAGCGGTATCCAGTCGTATGGGAAGGGCTCGCGAAAGCTTGTGAATGCAATGTCTGCACGCTTATCGTCAAGCCACTTGATGACCTCCTGACGAATGCCCTCAAGCAGGGTTATTTTTATCAGCGGATAGTCTGCCTGAAAGCGGCTTATGATCTCGGGCAGCCAGTGGGTGGCCATGCTCGAATACGAGGCGATGGTAACACTGCCGATAAGAAGCCCGTTCGTGTCGGCAGCAAGCTGATAGATATTATCCTCGCAGTTTAAAAACTCACGTATCGCAGGGATAAGCGTGCTGCCCTCGGCAGTGACGGTCACGCCCTTGTTTGTGCGCCGCAGCAGGGGATAGCCTATATCCGCCTCGAGCGCGCTGACAAGCTGACTCACTCCCGAGGGAGTGTAGCTCAAAAGCTCGGCGGCCTTTGAAAAGCTCCCGGTATCGGCCGCAGCCAAAAATGCTCTGCACCGTGCAGTTTCCATGCCGATCCTCCTTTAAGCAATACTTAAAGATGCCATAACGATCAACAGCTTTACTTTTATTGCGATATATTCTACAATACAGACAGTAAGAAATCAAGCACTATTCAGGGCCCGAATATAATTGAGATCTTCTGAAAATAATATTTTAGATTATATCGGAGGAATAGTTATGAAAAAGACCACACTTTTTGCGCTCGCAGTTATCGTATGTCTCGCAGGAGCAGTCGCTTCGAGCTACTGCATGGCAGTCATGACAGCAAGCGAGGCGAGTTTCGGAGTGCTGGCAGTTGCGTTTGTCATTGGCTTCACGCTTTTTGTAAATAAGCTTACCAACGCTCTCGACTAAGCGCAGTTCTTATGCGAAAAATTGAATTTACAACTATCCGACCTTGCAGCTGATTTGGCGCAGGGTCGGATAAATTATTTATAATTTGTGCATCACGCCGAGCTGATAAAACGCAACGGCGCTGGCAGCGGCGACGTTCAGCGAGTCAACGCCGTGCGACATCGGTATGCGCAGAGTGTAGTCGCAGCCGGCTACGGTTTCGGAAGCAAGTCCGTCGCCCTCTGTGCCAAGCACAACGGCAAGCTTCGGTTCCTTTGCCGGAGCGGGATCGTATATCGGAAGTGACTTATCCGTAAGCGCCATTGCGGCCGTCTTGAAGCCGAGCGAATTAAGCTGTCCCATCCAGTCTTCGCCGAGATACGTCCACGGAACCTGGAACACCGTTCCCATGCTCACTCGCACCGCGCGGCGATACAGCGGATCGCTGCCCTCGGCAGTTAGGAACACGGCGTCCATGCCCAGCGCCGCGGCCGAGCGGAAAATTGCGCCGATGTTGGTCGGATTCATCACATTTTCGAGCACGGCTATGCGCCGTGCACCGCAGCATACGTCTTCCACTTTGCGCAGCTTTGGCCTGAGCATTGCGCACAGCATTCCGCGCGTTAAGTGAAAACCGGTGAGTTGAGTCAGCACCTCAAGCTCTGCCGTGTAGACGTTAATATCCTCCGGACACCGTGCGAGAATGTCTCTCGCCTTACCCTCGGTGTGCTTTGTTTCCATAAGAAACGACAGCGGCACGCAGCCTGCATCCAGTGCGCGTTCGATGACCATGGGGCTTTCGGCGATGAACATTGCGTTTTCCGGATCGCGTCTGCACAGAAGCTGATTTTCCGTAAGCCGCGCATAAACGTCAAGCTCCGGCGCCGCAAAATCGCTTATCTCTATAAAATTTGCCATAAAAACAACTCCTGATAAAAAACGGCAGCCGCTTAAGCAGCTGCCGTAACACAATTTGTTTACTTCGTTGGATTTTCCGACCTGGTTTCTCCGCCGAGCATAGCGCCGGCAAGCGGAATGTCGTTAAAGATTATCACGATCTCCTGCCGGTATTCCTCGCCGCAGACCTGCGCGAGCTTATCCGTCATTGCTGCCATGATAGGCCTCTTGACAGCGTCAGTGCGGTCGGGCATCATCGTCCAGTCGATAAGAACGGTTGGAGCAAGCTTTCGCACATTTTCCTTGTCCATCTCATGTATGTAACATAAATGTTCTTCGACAGAGTAGATGTGTTGGCACATATCTGCTCTGCAAAATATTCCATGAGTTCGGCCTTAACGTCAGCCGGAAGTTTCTTAGTTACGGTTACATGAATGATAGGCATAACATTGCTCCTTTGTCAAGTTTTTTCGCACAAATGCCTCATTTGTGCGTTGGCGACATAATAATATATATTATATAGTGCTGTCGACTATATTAGCAAATAATGCGTGTAAAAATCTTAACATCATGTTCGCACCGAAGTTTCTTGCAATTTTTGACGGTAGATGCTACTATGTCTATATAATAACATAGTCCCGATCGAAAGGAGCGATAGAAAAATGATCCCTCGTTTATCATCAAATGACCTTCAGTTCTGGGAAACAATGTACAGCTCCGGCGTGCCGGTGGCGAGCAGCCGCGGCGGCCTGGGCATTGCGTATTTGGAGCGCATAGGCAGCGCCGTAACGTTTGAAAAAAATCAGATCCTTTTCCGCTATGACGAGATACCCGATAGGTTTTATGTCGTCAAAAGCGGCCTTGTCGTTGCGTATGAGGAGCAGGCAAACGGCAATGAGCTTATTTACTACATCCTCGATAAAAACACCATGATAGGCGAGGCAAACATGATGCTTGACCGCCCGGCTACCGTAAACTTCAAGGCTTTGGAGAAAACGGAGCTTATATGCGTGACAAAAACGCAGCTTACCGAGGCGATGAAAAACGATCCGCAGCTTTTAAATGTGCTGCTGTTTTCGGTATCCAATAAGTTTCTTGAGGCGATGGAGGAGCTGCGCAAGGAGCGAAATCACAGCGCAGCGTGGCGCCTGTGCGATACGCTTTTGTGCTTTTCAGAGCGCTACGGCGTTCCGTATGACGGCAAGGTGCTCATTCAAAAAAATATCAGTCTGCAATCGCTGGCGGCCATGATGGGCGTTAACCGAGCAACGGCCGTGCGCGCAATGCGCAGACTGCGCGATATGGGCCTTGTCGAGAACATAAACGGCTTTTACTGTGTCCGCTCGATCGACTCCTTGCGGCGTCATCAGGAGCTTCTTGATGAATAAACTGACAAAACAGAAAAAAATTTTTGTATAAACGCAGGTGCATTTGCACCTGCGTTTGCTTATGCGCATTGCTTTTCCTCCGGCTTCGTGAAAAAATGAACGAGGCAAGCAAAAGAAACTCAAACCGAATAAAAAAACATAAGGAGGAAATGAAATGGCATTACCTGAATTTGACTACATTGCTGCCAAGTCATATGAGGAAGCATCCAAGCTGATGGCTTCAATGGGCAGCGAATGTGTCGTAATGAGTGGTGGTACCGATGTTATCCTGCAGATCCCCAAGTTCGTGTCGCGCGGCATGAAAACCGTTATCGACCTCAAGAGCGTTCCGGAACAGACAAGACTTGAATTCGTCGAGGGCGAAGGTCTGTACGTCGGTGCGAACACCAAGCTGTTCGACATTCAGTCGTCTCCCGTAGTGCTCGACAAAATGCCGGCAGTGGCTCAGGCAGCGCACTATGTCGGCTCCAATCAGGTGCGCCGTAAGGGCACCATGGTCGGCAGCATCTGCAACGCGTCTCCTACCGGCGACTGCGGCTCGATCCTGCTGGCAATGAACGCAAAGGTCAAGATCTACAGTGCCGAAAACGGCACCCGCGAGGTCGCAATGGACGACTTCTGGCCGGGCTTTAAGAAGATCGCCGCCGATAAGAGCAAGGGCGAGCTTGTGACCGAGATATTCATTCCCGAACTTAAATCCGGCGAAGGCTCGGCTTACTTCAAGCATTCGGTGCGTAAGGCAATGGACCTTGCCATAGTCGGCGTTGCCGCATGGGTCAAGATGGACGGAAAAAAGGTTGCCGATTGCCGCATAGCGGTCGCCGGCGGCGACGTCACCATCGTGCGCGCAAAGAAGGCAGAGCAGATGCTCATAGGCAATGAGCTTACCGAGGAGCTGCTCGAGAAGGCCGCCGTTCAGGCAGCCGACGAGATGAATCCCCGTTCCTCTCTGCGTGCCTCGGCAGAGTATCGCCATGATATGATCCGCGTTTACACAAAGCGCGCCGTAAACAAGGCCATTGAGACCATGAAAGCTTGAGAAAGGAGGCCGCTATATGAATAAGATCATACATTTTACCCTTAACGGAGATCCTGTGGAAGCACTTGCTCCCGTTAACATGACCATGGTTGATTTCCTGCGCAAGGAAATGCACCTGACCGGCACAAAGCGCGGCTGCGAAGAAGGCGAATGCGGCGCTTGCACCATCCTGCTTGACGGCAGAGCGGTTCCCTCCTGCATTATGCTGGCAGTTGAGGCCGACGGCCACGAGATAACCACCATCGAGGGCGTGCGCAAAAACGGCGTGCTGCACCCCGTACAGCAGGAGTTCATGGATAAATGGGCGCTGCAGTGCGGCTTCTGCACCCCCGGCATGATCATGTCCGCGCTCAGCCTGCTCAACGAAAAACCCAACCCCACCGAAGAGGAAATACGCGACGGCATCGCAGGCAACCTGTGCCGTTGCACCGGCTATGCCAAGATCGTCGAAGCTATAGACTGTGCCGCAAAGAAGCTGGCAAAGGCAAAGGAGGCTGAAGCATAATGGCGATAATGTCCAAAGAATACTACGCCGATATCGAGAGCGTATATAAGAAACCCGAGGACTATGAGCTGGCAGGCAAGGGCAATGCCTATATCCGCATCGATGCCGAAGCCAAGGTCACCGGCACCGCGGTCTACACCGATGACGTGTATCTGCCCGGCATGTACTACTGCAAGCTCGTCCACTCCCCATACGCGCATGCGCTTATTAAGAGCATCGACTTTTCCGAGGCGCTGAAGGTGCCCGGTGTCAAGGGCGTTCTGACCGGCGCAGACTTCCCCGAGGGTCATAACCTCGGCAACCCCGAGGCGTTCAAGGAGCTGGCCGATAAAGAGCCTCTGTGCCGCAAAAAGGTGCGCATGGTAGGCGACGAGGTCGCCGCCGTCTGCGCGACCACCGAGGAGATCGCGACTTATGCCGCAAGCCTCGTAAAGGTCGAGTATGAGCCGCTCGAGCCGGTGCTCGATCCGTTCTACTCCATGCAGCCCGACGCTCCGGCGATACACTATCCCGGAACGAGCAACCTTTCTATATTCACCACCATGAAGGCCGGCGATCCCGACAAGGCGTTTGCCGAGGCCTACTACACCGATAAGCACTACTACCGCACCCAGGAGATGGTGCATGCGGCGATCGAGCCTCACGGCGCAGTCGCAAAGTACGAAAACGGCGAGTGGACCGTGTGGACGACCACCCAGGGCGCATACGTCAGCCGTTACTGGATCGCATGGGGCCTCGGAGTACCCGAGAGTCAGGTTCGCGTAATAAAGCCCATGCTCGGCGGCGGCTTCGGCGGCAAGCTGGACGTTTTCGCCCACGAGCTGTGCCCCTGCCTGTTCTCCAAGATGACCGGCCACCCCGTAAAGTGCATCCTCAAGCGCGACGAGGTGTTCATGTGCACTCGTACCCGTCACCCGATATCCTTCGAGATCGAGTCTGCGTTCACCAAGGAAGGCAAGCTTCTTGCAAAGCGCTGCAAGCACATCCTCGACGGCGGCGCATACGGCGGCTCCGGTATCGCTGCAAACACCCTTTCGCTTATCTGCGCAACCTTCCCGTATAAGGTCGAGAATATCGACATGAACGCACGCCGTCCTTACACCAACCATCCGGCATCCGGCGCAATGCGCGGCTACTCGGCCTGCCAGGTACACTTTGCGCATGAGATCCACATGGACGAGGTCGCAAATTCGCTCGGCATCGATCCGCTCGAGCTCAGACGCGAAAACGAGATCACGCCTTACTACACCGGCCCCACGGGTCTGGAGTTTACAAGCTGCAAGTTCGACGAGTGCCTTACCGCAGTCGCCGACTACATCGACTGGGAGCACAGAGACCGCTATCCTCTCGGCAGCGGCGAAGGCGTCGGCCTTTCCGGCTCGGGCTTCATGTCCGGTACCGGCTTCCCGGTTCTCGTAACGCCGCACTACTGCTCGTCAACAACGATCGTTCGCCTCAACCGCGAGGGCTACGCCGTCGTGTTTTCCGGCGCTAACGACATCGGCCAGGGCTGCGACACCGTAATGACGATGATCGCCGCCGAAGAGCTGGGTCTGCGCATGGACGAGGTAAAGCTCATCCAGTCCGATACGACCGCAACGCCTTGGGATGCAGGCTCCTTCGGATCGCGCGTTACCTTCCTCGGCGGTAATGCATGCCGCCGCGCAGTTGGCGACGCAAAGTTCAAGCTCCTTTCCCACTGGGCACAGGAGTGGGGCTGCAAGCCGCAGGATATAATGATGAAGGACCACCGCGTGTTCATAAAGGGCGACCCCGAAAAGAACATTTCCTTCAATGAAGCCTGCTTCGGCTATGAGGAGAAAAACTTCGGCCGCTGCGTAACCGGCGTCGGTTCGTTTGCTCACGAGGGCGATAAGGATATCTACGTCAAGAACGTCGGCAACTACGCAACCGCGTATTCGTTCTCCGCATCCGCGGCAAAGGTCACCGTCGATATGGAGACCGGCGCAGTCACGCTCGACGACTTCGCATTCGGCCATGACTGCGGCCGTCCGCTGAACATCCGCGCCGTTGAAGGCCAGATCGAAGGCTCTGTCCTCCTCGGCTTCGGCTTCACCTGCTATGAGGAGTGCGTATACGACAAAAACGGCAAGCACCTCAATCCGTCGTTCCGCGACTATCACTTCCCCACGGCGCTGGATATGCCGAAGATCAAGACCTTTATCTGCTCGGAGTACGACCCCGAGGGTCCGTTCGGCGCAAAGGAAGCCGGCGAAGGCTCGACCGCACCTGTCGGCTCGGCTATCGGCAATGCAATAAACTATGCTACCGGCCTTACGCTCAAGGAGCTGCCCATCACTCCCGAGAAGCTCTGGCGCGCACTTCAGGAGCATAAGAAAACCGGCAAAACCGAGTTCGGTGCAGAGGATCTGCCCGAGAAGTTTGCCAATATGCCTCCGCTTCCTGAGAGAAACTAAAATTCAGTCTGAAATAAGCAAAAGCATATCGGGAAGCCGCGTTATGCGGCTTCCTGATGAAAAATGGTGTTTTCCGAAATACACAGACCGTGCGTACTTCGGAAAGCAGGATTTTGATTTGCAAATAAGGAGTTGTGAAATGTCGGGCATGACACGACGCGATGTGAGCACGGCGCAGCTGATGAAAACCCACGGCTACTCCGCTCGCACCGATTACCATAAGGATAAGCAGGATGCGCAGGCGGTGCGTGAGCTTGCGCGCGAGATCCTGCGCCTTACGCGCAGCACGCTGCTTATCCACATGCGCTTTCTTGAAAGCGCGCTGGTGCGTTTTGTTCCCGGCGACGAGACCGTGACGCCCGAAATGGCCACCGACGGCAAGTTTCTTTACTATAACTCCATCCACATATGCAGGCTTTTCAAAACCTCGCCGCAGCTTGTCTGCCGCGACTATATGCACCTGACGCTCCACTGCATTTTCCGCCACCTGTTCGTGGGCGAAAAGCTCAACGGCGAGCTTTGGGATCTTGCGTGCGATATAGCCGTTGAGCACCTGATAACCGGGTTTGGCATAAAATCGCTTTACGCCGAGCGGCAGGAAAAGCAGTCATGGCTTACCGATAAGCTCAAGGAGCAAATGCCGCGCCTTACGGCCGAGCGAATATACCGCTATCTTGTCGAGCAGGATCTGCCGCCGCAGGAGATCGGACGCATACGGGAGTATTTCTACGCCGACGATCACCGCATATGGCACAGACAGCCCGAAGCAGGCTCCGGCGGCGATCGAGGCGAGAGCCGGGATAAGACGCAGAACGGCGCCGACAGCGCATCCGAGCTTGGCGACATGAGCGGAGAGGATGAGTTTACTCCGCCCGAGGACGGAGAGAGCGAGGAGCGCCGGGCATCCGGCGGAAGCGACACCGGCGAGCGCAGGGACAGCGGAGATAACGAGGGTATGACGTGGCAGGCAAACGAAAACCCCGGCGACAGACCTGCTATGACTCCGCAGGAGACCGAGCAGATGTGGAAGAAGATAAGCGAGCGCATCCGCGTCGATCTTGACACGAGCGCAAATTCCTACGGCGAGAATACGGGCGACTTCGTGTCGGCGATCGGCGAAGTGAACCGAGAGAAGATAGACTACGCAGCCTTTTTGCGCCGCTTTGCGGTGCTGGGCGAGAATATGCAGATAAACGACGATGAGTTTGACTACATTTTCTACACCTACGGAATGAAGCTTTATAAGCGAATGCCGCTTATCGAGCCGCTTGAGTACAAGGAAGTAAAGCTCGTGCGCGAGTTTGTTATCGCGCTGGACACCTCCGAATCGGTCGCAGGCGAGCTTATACACAGCTTTGTTACGAAAACATGGAATATCCTCAAGCAGACCGAGAGCTTTTTCACAAAGGTAAATGTCCACATCATCCAGTGCGGCGCGAAAGTCGAGGAGGATGCGAAGATCCGGGATCAGGACGAATTTGACGCATATATGGCGAAAATGAACTTAAAGGGCTTCGGCGGAACGGATTTTCGCCCGGTGTTTGAGCATGTGGATATGCTCATAAAGCAGCATGAATTTACAAACCTCAAGGGTATCATTTATTTCACCGACGGCTACGGAACGTTTCCGCCGATGCCGCCGGAATACGAAACGGCGTTCGTTTTCCTCGATAACGGCAGGGAAATACCCGATACGCCGCCGTGGGCGATAAGAATACGCATGACCGACAGCGACATTGAGCAGTTGCCCGACAGGTGAGAATATGGAAAAGTTTGAAATCATCGGACGAAAGCTTATCCGATATCGCGGAAGCGAGGACGAGGTAACGATCCCCGACGGCGTTGAGGTGATCGCCGAGGGTGCGTTCCGCGACTGCCGCGATATGTGCTCCGTCACGCTTCCAGAGGGCTTAAAGCGCATTGAAAACGAGGCGTTTCAGTGGTGCGCGCGGCTTGAGAGCGTGCATGCGCCCGAAAGCATAGAATACATCGGCCAGGATGTTTTCGCAGGAACGCCGTTTTATAAATACTATAACGAAAACGAAGTGCAGTGGAAGGACGATTTTCTTTTCCTGGGAAAATGCCTGTTCAAGGCGCGGCGCAATATCCGCGAGGCGGATATACCTGAGGGCACGGTCTCGATAACGGCCGACGCTTTCAACGAGCGCGTGCTGCTGAGCCGCGTGAGCATTCCGCAGAGTGTGCGCGATATCGGCTGGAGGGCGTTTTCCGACTGCTCGGCACTGACGCAGATACGCATTCCGTCCGGCGTGCGCCGTATAGGCTGGCACTGCTTCAAGGGCTGCGGACGGCTTGCCGTCGCGGAGTTTGAGGACGGTGTTGAGATAATAGAAAACGGCGTGTTTGCAAGCTGCCGCTCGCTTCAGACCGTTTCGTTTCCGGCAAGCCTCAAGCGCTTTCCCGGCTGGGCGTTTTTCGGCAGCAATAACATTCGCCGGGTGCAGCTGCGCGGAAGCGTTGCCGATATAGGCGAAAGAGCTTTTTCCGGCTGCGAAAATCTTCAGAGCATGGACTTCCCGGACGGGCTTAAAAAAATAGGGACCGATGCTTTTTACAGCTGCATAAGCCTTGAAAGCGCCGACCTTCCCGACGGGGTCGAAGAGATAGAAAACCGCGCCTTTGCCGGCGCAAGATACATGACCTCGGCGCGCATACCGCAAAGCGTTCACAGCATGGGAGAAAGTGTGTTCTCCGGCTGCCGCTCGCTTGAGCGAATGGACATTCCGGGGAGCATAAAGACAGTGCCGGCGGACACGCTCTTTGCCTGCGCGGCGCTCAAGGAGCTGTCGATAGGCAGCGGCATACAAACGATCGGCCGGCGCGCGTTCGGCGGCTGCACGGCGCTTGAGAGCGTGCGGATACCGGACGGAGTTACGGAGCTTGACGCAATGGCGTTTATGGGCGACGGCGAGCTTGTGAGCGCTTTTATCCCCGAAAGCGTGAAAATTATTGGGGCAGAGGCCTTTGCCCGATGCGGCAAGCTGAGAGAGATCAGCCTGCCCGGCGGTATTGAGGATATCGGAGCCGCGGCGTTTTCCGGCTGTGCGGCGCTTGCCGAAAAAGACGGCTTTGTTATGATAGGCTACGTCTGCTGCGGATATATCGGCGACGGGAGCAGCATTACCGTGCCGGATAAGGCTTCGGCAATAGCGCCGGGTGCGTTCAGAGAAAATAAGAGGATACTGTTCCTGACCGTACCGGACACGGTGGAAAAGATCGGAGCAAATGCGTTTCGCGATTGCAGGCTGCTGCGCGAGCTGCGCCTGCCGAAAAGCATAAGCGAGCTTCCGCCGGGCGCCCTTGACGGCTGCGAGGCCTTGCAGTCGATAACGGCGCCGGGCATGCTGCCCGAGCAGTTTGACCGCCGCGAGGATCGCGTTTCGGCGGTGATCGGCTTCTGCCGCGCGTGGAAGGAGTACAGCGCCTCGGCGGACGCGGCGTACAGAGGCTGGGTAAGCGAGAACGCTCAAATGCTGCTGAGCGCAGTTATAGACCGCAATATGCCCGACGCCGTGCGCTTTTTCACCGAAAATGCGCTTATCGACAGGGAAAGCTACCTTGCCGCGCTCGAAAAGGCGCAGACGGCCCGGGCAATGGAGATAGTTGCGCTTCTGCTCGATTACGGAAAAAACCTAAGCAGCGAGGATATGTTCGATAAATATGACATCTGAGGAGGGACAAACTTGAATATTGCACAGGCAAAGCAGCAGATAAAATCTGCCATGACTGCGTACTTTTCAAAGGACGAGTTCGGCGGCTACCGCATACCGATAGAAAAGCAGCGCCCGGTATTTATGATAGGCCCTCCTGGCATAGGCAAAACGGCTATCATGGAGCAGATAGCGGCCGAACTTGGCGTGGGACTCGTGTCGTATTCCATGACCCATCACACGCGCCAGAGCGCGCTCGGTCTGCCGTATATCACGGAAAAGGAATACGGCGGAAAAAGCTATCAGGTGTCCGAGTACACAATGAGCGAGATCATCGGCTCGGTGTACGACCTCATGCGCGATACCGGCAAGACCGAGGGAATACTTTTCCTTGACGAGATAAACTGCGTGTCCGAAACTCTCGCGCCGTGCATGCTGCAATTTTTGCAGTACAAGGTGTTCGGCCAGCACCGCGTTCCGTCCGGCTGGATACTCGTAACGGCAGGAAATCCGCCCGAGTACAACAAATCCGTGCGCGATTTCGATATCGTCACGCTCGACAGATTAAAGCGCATCGAGATAGAGCCGGACTATGAAACATGGAAGGAATATGCCTATAAAAAAGGCGTTCACGCATCGGTCATGACCTATCTTGCCGCGCGCAAGAAGGATTTTTACAAGATCGAAAACGCCGCCGACGGCAAGCATTTTGTCACGGCTCGCGGCTGGGACGATCTTTCGGAAATGATAAAGCTCTATGAGGAAAACGGCCTTGCCGTGGATGAGCAGCTTATCTGCCAGTACCTTCAGGATGCGCGCATAAGCAAGGATTTTGCGATCTACTACGATCTGTTCAATAAATACAGAAGCGACTACCAGGTGGAAAAGATCCTCGACGGAACCGTGAGCGAGAGCATAGTACTGCGCGCCGAGCGCGCCTCCATGGACGAGCGCCTGAGCCTTCTCGGCCTTATATTCGACAGCGTGACGGCTCAGCTCCGCACGGTGTGCGAAAGGGAAAACATCCTTGACCTCGTCACCGGGCAGCTGAAAACGCTCAAGGAAAAGCTGAAAGACGTAAGCGGCGCAGCGGCTTTATTAAGCGAGATGATCGAGGCCGAGCGCGAAAAGCTCGAGCGCGGAAAGCAGTCGTCCTCAATATCGCCGCAGGCGCAGCGCGAAACGCGGTTTATGCTCGAATATCTTGAGGAATTCCGCGCGGCGGTCATGCAATCTGGCAGTGCGCAAAAAGACGAGTTTTCCATTGTGCGCGAGAGCTTTGTGCAAAAGGTCGCGGAGCTTAAAGGTCTTGCAGCCGACGGCGGCAGAGCGCTTGAAAACGTGTTTTCGTTCTGCGAAAAAGCCTTTGCCGACGGCGACGAGCTATTGATATTCGTAACAGAGCTTACGGCAAACTACTATTCCGCGCGGTTTATCGGCCGCTACGGCTGCGATAGGTATTACATGCACAATAAGCAGCTGCAATTTGACCAGCGGCAGCAGGAGATCATAAAACGCATGGACGAGATCCAGTGGACAGTGTGAAAGGAGCACGGCATGAGCGAAATTTACCGGCAGTATGAAAGCGCGGCGGCGCAGTGCGCGGATGCAGACGGACTGCTTGAGCTTCAGAAAAAGCTTCTGCTTCCGATCATTGCGGAAGAGAAGGAGGCGTTTATAAGCGCCGAATTCGGCCGCCTGCAGCAGATAATGGGCGTTGAATACACCGACGGAGAGGAAAGCAAGGTGTTCCATCCGCTGCCCGAGGAGCTTAAAAACGGCGAAAACATAGTGTACGGAAATCCGCGCGAGCTGTCGCTTGCCGAGCTTGCGATGCTTCCGCACCTGACGTATAAGATCAATCGCTTCGGCGCGGTCAGCCGCATGCCGCTTATCCAGTGCTATCCGCAGGATATTGCGCGCCTTGAGCTTATCGCCCGGATGTACGAAAACCTGATGATCGGGCGCAGCTGTGCGGATGCCGACGCAAAGACGCTGCTTGACGGTCACGCGGAATACATGGATTTCAAGGACGGCGGCAAGGTCGTCGTCATAAAGTAAAGGAGAACTATGGATAAGCTTAATATCAGCACTTTTCCCGGCTGCGTTGAAAAAACGCTGGAGTATATAAAGACTGCGCTCAAGGCGCTGCATGTTTCGGCGGCAGATTCCGAGGCGCTGCTCGGCTCGGCCGGGGAGATAATAAGCGCGATATGCGCTGCCGACGCAAACGGCTCGGTCATAGTTAGCGCGGAAAAAAGCGCAAAGGGCTGCTGCGTGCAGTTTATGCATCTGGGCGCGCTTTTTAACCCCTGCCCCAAGGCTCCGGACAGCATTACGCAAAAATGCATGGACGAAATTTCATTTGAATTCAAATACGGCAGAAACGTTCTGTCCGTTTTTAGAAGAGCAAACTCCGACAAAAATATTCAAGAGGTGAAAGAAATGAAAGAAATTCAGATCAGAAACCACAGCATCAAGCCCGGTGATAAGATCGCCGTTATCAACGAGCATTCCAAGGCCGACATTCTTGCGCGCGCCGAGGCTCTTGCAAACGACGACAGCTTCGCTGCGGTCGAGTGGAGGATCGACAACTACGATGACGTGTTCGAGATCCGCTTTGTTATCATGCCCGAGACTATCGCCGAGGTTCGCAAGGCTCTGGGCGACAAGGTGTTGATGTACACCTTCCGCGACAAGCGCATCGGCGGCGCACACCCGACGACCTGCATGTATCACAGCCGCCTGAACAATCTGGCGATCGATTCCGGCGCAGGCGATATCATAACGGTCGAGTGGTATGACGAGCTTGACGCGGCGATCTCCAACGTTGAAAATGCCCATAAGGGCGGCAAGGTCGTCGTCGCATCGTGGTGCACCGACGGTAAGCTCTGCGCAGAGTGCGTGCAGCACAAGCTTGAAGAGATGCTCGAAAGCCAGGCGGAAATGCTCGAGCTCGGCGCTGTCTGCGCGGACGAGGAAACAAAGGCATCACTTGACGCAGGCATTGCCGCATTCAAGGCAAAGCATGCCGACGTGCTCGTTATCCGCTCGGTAATTACCGCCGACGGAAGCGAGGAAAAGACCGTTTTCTAAGCAGATTTATTTAATATCAATGCTGTACCGATAACCACGGGAGGGCATTCACTCCCATATCCTTGTACCCCGAATGCAAATAATTTGGAGGGAAATCGATATGAAGAAACTCACAAAATTCGACGTAATACTTAACATCTGGGTATCGCTTATAATCAACATCGCACTGAGCGCGGTCCTGCCGGCGCTGAACGGATTTTTGACATGGGGAACGTTCTTTTCCGGCTTTGCAATAGCGTTTCCGGTGAGCACGATCCTCGTGTTCGTTCTGCCGGTCGTCTCATGGGGCGCAAAATTTGCGTCGCTGTTTAAGCTCAAGCCGAACACGCCCGTGTTCACGATCGTTTCGACAATAGTGCTTTCGTTTATCGTCGGAACGGTCATGACGCTGCTGATGACGGCGATAAACGCCGGCATCGGGCCTCATTTCCTTGCCGCGTGGTGGTCGTGCTATCTGCTGGCGCTGCTGACTGTCTATCTGTCCGCGCTGCTCGGCTTATTCACCGGCCTTCCGCTGACCAAAAAAATACTCGGCATTCCTGCCGAAGCATAAGCTTTATTTAACTTGGAGGTACGAACAATGACTGTTATATCTTCTGTTTGCGAAAACAACACTCTTACACTTACTTTGCGCATTGAGCGCGGCGAGTTTGCCAAGGCTCTTGACGAGGCATACATGAACGACACAGAGCATTATGCCGTTCCGGGCTTTGCGGCAGGACTTGCTCCGCGCGAGAAGATAGAGGAGCTTTACGGCCAGACCGCGCTTTTTGACGAGGCGCTGGATATCTGCGTGCCGAGGCTCTACAGTCGGTACCTCTCGGAAAACGGCATACGCACCGTGGGCCGCCCTCAGCTTACGGCCGTGACATGGCTCACGGGCGGCGGAGCGGACTTCACGGTCGTGTGCGGCGTATATCCCGAGGTGAAGCTCGGAGAATATAAGGAGCTTGAGGTCAACGCAAAGCGCGACGACGAGGAGGCGTTCACCGCAGCCGTTCTGACGGCAGCGTGCACCAACATGCAGGCCGAAGTGCCGGAGAGCATGGTAAAGCAGAAGCTCGAAGCGATCCTGGCCGGCGACAAAATGCGAGTTGCGCAGGATCCTATATACAATGTGCTTGCAGATTTCACGGCCATTCTCGACGAGGCATACAAGCAGTCGGACGTAACTCGCTCGCGCGCTCAGGTCCAGGCCGAGGCACTGGACGTTATGCTGCAAACCGTGTCGGGCGATAACCGCGAGGTGTCTCCGGCAAAGCTGCACGAGCTTATTCGCGAGCTTGTCGAGCACTATCGCATAGTGCCGCGCAGCTTTGATGAAATGCTTGAAAACATCATCTCCGAGCGCGGCACGAAAAAACGCGCCATGACCGACGAAGGGAAGATAAACGATGCCTTTGCGGCGTATCTCGGAACGATCAACCAGACCGAGGAGATGTGGCGCAAGGACAACACGAAACGCGCCGAGGCCGCCGCACGCTTTGACCTGCTGCTCAATGCAGTTGCACAGGCGGAGAAGATCAGCGTAAGCGAAGCCGAGCTTGCTTCGCTTATGCGTGATATCGCCGAGGCGACCGGACTTGAGCTTGAGAATGTCATGGCCGTTGTGGAGCCTCAGCCCCTGCGCGAGCAGCTTATGCGCGATAAGGCGCGCGAGCTGATCGTTTCCTCGGCAAAGGAGGCCACGGCATGAAAACGGTCGCGCTTTTCGGAGCAGGGCAGATCGGAGCCATGGTATCGCGCCTTCTCGGCACGGGCTGCGGTGCGTGCTGCTTTGCGGATAACTCCGAGGAAAAGTGGGGCGGCGAGCTTGCCGGAATACCGATAGTCTCGCCGCGCGACGCGCTGCTTTTTGACCCGGACGCAGTTTGCATCTGCGTTCTGGATGATGAGCGCGCAGCCCAAATGCGCAGTCAGCTTGACGCGCTCGGCTATGACGGCGAGATATTAAGCCCGGCTCTGCTTAAAACCTTCGACGCAAGAAGCGCGCAGATGCGCCTTATTGCCGAGCAGATAAATGACCTCGCCGTGCCGGGCGACGTTGCCGAGCTTGGCGTTTTCCGAGGAGACTTCGCCGTTCAGATAAACGCGGCATTCTCCGACAGAACGATACATCTGTTTGACACCTTCGAGGGCTTTTGCGCCGCCGATGTTGATATCGAAAGGCAAAACGGCTACTCCGCAGCGCGCGTCGGCGACTTTTCGGAAACGGCAAAGGACATTGTGGATAAAAAGCTCTTGTACAGAGAACGTGCGGTTTTCCACAAGGGCTTTTTTCCGGCCACATTCCGCGGATGCGAAAAACGGCGCTTTGCCTTCGTCTCGATCGATGCCGATCTCTATGCGCCGACGGCCGCGGCTCTGCCGCTGTTCTGGGAGCGGCTTTCGCCGGGCGGAGCGCTGATGATACATGATGTTTACAGCACTCAGTTTGGCGGCGTAAGGCATGCCGTCGATGAGTTCTGCGCCGAAAATGATCTGCTGCCCATGCCGGTGTGCGACCTGCACGGCAGCGCCGTTATAAGAAAGCCGCTTAAAAATGGACAGAAGTGAACGTGGAAAACTGACGGTCGGCTCTCCGGGAAAAAAGCTCATTGCTTTTGCCGTTCCGATAATAATAATTAACCTCATGCAGGCCGTGTATAACGTCGCCGACATGGTCATCATCGGCCACTTTGTCGGCGCGGCAGGCATGAGCGCGGTGAGCATCGGCGGACAGATAACGACCGTTGTGCTCGTTGTGATAGTTGCGATCGCAAACGGCGCCGCCGCGATAATAGGGCAGAACTTCGGTGCAGGAAACGCCGACGCAATAGGCAGGACTCTGCGCGTGATGTATTCGCTTGCGATGATCGTTGCGCTCGCGCTGACGGCTGTCGTGATATGCTTTGCGTCGCCCATTCTGCGGTTTTTGAATACGCCTGCCGAGAGCTTTGACGGCGCCGTGAGCTATCTTAATATCTGCATGGCAGGAACGGTGTTCGTGTATACATACAACTGCTTTTACGCAGTGCTGCGCGGCATAGGCGAAAGCGTCGTTCCCATGAAGATCATGCTGCTGACGACGGTCGAGAATATCGCGCTTGACCTCGTTTTTGTCGCCGTGCTCGAAATGGGTGCTGCCGGTGCGGCTGCCGCAACTGTGATAAGTCAGCTAACGAGCGCTGCGCTTATCAGCCGGAATGTATGCCGTCTCGGCTACTATCGTTTCGGCAGGGACGGCTTTTCGCTCAAGCAGGAGCCGCTGGGCGCACTTATGCGCCTGTGCGCGCCGCAGGTCGTGCAGATGGTGCTTACAAATTCAAGCTTCATGCTCATCGGCGGACTTATAAACTACTTCGGAGTCAACGCCTCGGCCGCTGCCGGAGCGGTGACGAAGATATGGAACTTCACCGTTCTTGCCGGTCAGGCGATGATGGCCGCCATGATAACGATGACGGCGCAGAACTATCCGCGCAAGGCATATGAGCGCATACTCAAGGCTCTCGGCGCAGGCTGCATGCTCGTTACGGCAGTCGCGGCGGTAATAACGCTTCTGTGCGAGCTAAGTCCCGAGTGGATGCTGTCGCTGTTCACCGATGAGCAGGCGGTCATAGAATCTGGCATACGCTATCTGCGCTTTTTCGCGATAGGCTTCATAGTTGAAAACATCATGTTCTGCATGTTCGGAACGCTCACCGGCGCAGGACACACGATGGTGCCGTTTTGCTGCGCGGTCATATCGGCGTATCTTGTGCGGTATCTTCTCGCGTGGGTGTTCAGCCGCATGACGGCGCTGGGCTTTGACGGCATTGCGATAGCCTATAGCATTGCGCCGTTCATAAGCTGCGCCATATGCTCGGTGTTCATAGCATCCGGCCGGTGGAAAAAACCGCGAATAAAAGTAAGCTGATATACTGACGTAAGACGTAAAAAGGCACTTGCTAAAAAGCAAGTGCCTCAGGCTGTCTAAAAACTATGCTGCAAAAGAAAGATAATAGAGCAGCAGGGGAGCTCGAGGGGGCAAAGGCCCCACTCGAAATTGGATTAATAGCCATCAAAAACGCCTGATTTATCAGGCTTTTTGACGAGCGTAGCGAGATTTTTCGTGAAAACCTGTTTTCACAAAAAATGTGGCGTTTTTGAAGCGTGCAAAAAAGTCAAAGACTTTTTTGACACGCTGAGGCACTTGCTAAAGAGCAAGTGCCTTTTTGGTGCGGGTAACAGGGGTCGAACCTGCACGCCGTGAAGCACGAGAACCTAAATCTCGCATGTCTGCCAATTCCATCATACCCGCGAATATTCAATTGCCAGTTGCAATAATAGCACACCATTTATTTTTTTGTCAATCACTTAAAAATGAGTGTTGACTATTGTAAACAGAATAATTAGAATAAGCGAGGTATTCGTGAAAAAGAAGGTTTTAGAATGATCGCTGCAATTGTGAATGCTCTGGGTATACTGATCGGCGGAACGCTTGGTACGTTGCTCAGGTCAAAGATAAACCACAAGCTTGTCGATTGCCTTATGACGGCGATGGGACTTGTTGTTCTGTCGGTCGGCGTGCAGGGCATAGTCGGCTCGACGGATACGATGTGCCTTGTTCTGTGCCTTGCGATCGGCGCAATTATCGGACAGGCGCTGCGCATAGATGAGTTTATCGACGGCATGGGAGTGCGCGTTGCAAAGCTGTTTGAGGGCAAAAAATTTGCCGAGGGCAGATTTGCCGACGGTGTGATAAGCGCATCGGTCATGTTCACGGTCGGCGCGATGGCCATAATGGGCTCGCTCGATGCCGGACTGCGCGGAAACTACAGCGTGCTGTTCACGAAAACGGCGATTGACGGCGTTGCAGCCGCGGCAATGTCGGCGGCGATGGGCATCGGCGTTGTGCTGTCGCTCGTCCCGGTCCTGATATGGGAAGGGCTGCTTATATTGCTGGCCGGAGCCCTGGCACCCATCCTCAGCGCCGAGGTCGTTTCCGAGGTAAGCGCAGTCGGCGGCGCGATATTCATCGGCATGGGACTTAACATGATCGGCATAACCGATCGCAAGGTGAACGTTCCGAACCTTTTGCCGGCTCTGCTGCTGCCTATATTATATGTTCCGCTTGCGTCGTGGATAGGAGATCTGCTGTGATGAAAAACAAATATGTTATAATGGTGCTGCTTGCAGGCTCTCTGTGGGGCTTCATGGGCTTTTTCCGCCGCACGCTCGATTCGATGGGCGTTTCGGCCATAGGCTGCATTGCCGTAAGATGCATTTTTGCAGCCGCGCTGTTCGGAATAGTCCTTCTTGTAAGCGACAGGCAGGCCTTTAAGATCAAGCTCAAGGATATATGGATATTCTTCGGCAGCGGTATCGTATCGCTTTTGGTGTTCGGCGTGTGCTATTTCAAGGCCATGGACTACATGAGCCTGTCGGCAGCGGCAATATTGCTGTACACGGCGCCATGCTTTGTTATCCTGTTCTCGGCGCTGTTTTTTAAGGAAAAGCTCACGGGGCAGAAGCTCGCTGCCATGCTGCTTGCGTTTGCCGGCTGCTGCCTTGTATCCGGCATCGGCGGAGGAACAACGATAACGCCGATCGGCCTCCTGCTCGGCCTTGCGTCGGGCGTATGCTATGCGCTTTACAGCATATTCAGCCGCTTTGCCCTAAATCGCGGCTACTCGAGCCTGACGATCAACTTCTATTCCTGCCTGCTTGCAACGATTGGGGCAACGGTCGCCGGCGGAACGGAATACCTTAATATTATAACCGCAAGCGCGCCGAACTTAGGCTTTGCATTTGCCACCGGCCTTGTGACATGCTTTTTGCCGTATCTGCTGTACACTCGCGGCCTTGAGGGGCTTGAAAACGGCAAGGCATCTATCATGGCCTCGGTCGAGCCGGTCGTTGCTACGATAGTCGGTGTTGTGATATACAAAGAAGCGCTCACGGCAATGAGCGCCGCCGGCATAGTCCTCGTCCTTGCGGCGATCGTCCTTTTGAACATAAAGCTCGGGAAAAAGCAGAAAGCTTAGCAATAATGTAAACAGCCACGGTCATCTGACCATGGCTGTTTTTTGCTATATCAGAGGCTTTCGGCCCATGCGGCGAGGTCTGCTTTCGACGTGCCGCGTCTGAACACCTTGCCCTCTAAGAGCTTAGCGCCGCCGCAGCTCGGCTTGAGCACGGAATTTGTCTTGCCCATGCCGCTGCTGCCGGAGGTGGCAAAGGGGATGACCGTTTTGCCGGAAAGCTCGCAGCCTTCAAGGAAGGTGTTTATGATCCTCGGCGCAACATACCACCAGATCGGGAAGCCGACGTATATTTTGTCATAAGCGCTGACATCCGGCAGCTTCGCTATTGCCGGGCGCGCGTCGGGGTCGTTCATTTCGATTGTCGAGCGTGCTTTTTTATCCATCCAGTTGAGGTCGCCGGGCTTATACGGAACCTCGGGGACTATCTCAAAAAGATCGGCGCCGATCGCCTCGGCCAGCGTGCCCGCAACGGTCTTGGTAGAACCCGTCGGCGAAAAATATGCAACTAAGCTTTTGCTCATGGTTATCGCTCCTTGTATTATATTGATAACTATATTGTACACCATAAGTCAAGAAAATGCACAGTGCCGGGCGGCACTGTGCATTTAAAATTTTGCTGATTACTTGTACATCTCGATGAGACGCTGCAGGTGCTCGTAGCGAGCCTTTGCATTCTCCTCGTTGCGCTCGAACAGGTTCTCTGCGCGGTCGGGGAACTCACGGGTCAGACGGTTGTAGCGAGCCTCGTTCATGAGGAAGTCGCGGTAGCCGCCTGCGGGAGCCTTGGAATCGAGGGTGAACTTGCCGGTCTCAGCCGCAGGATTGTAGCGGAAGAGGTTCCAGTAGCCGCACTCGACAGCCTTCTTCATCTCGGACTGGCAGTTGGTCATGCCGCCCTTGATCGAGTGCATCTCGCAGGGGGAGTAAGCAATGATGATAGACGGGCCGGGATAAGCCTCGGCTTCCTTGATGGCCTTGAGAGTCTGGATCATGTTTGCGCCCATTGCGATCTGTGCAACGTAGACATAGCCGTAGGTCATTGCGATCTCGGCGAGGGACTTGGACTTGATCTCCTTGCCTGCTGCCGCGAACTGAGCGACCTGGCCGATGTTGGATGCCTTGGATGCCTGACCGCCGGTGTTGGAGTAGACCTCGGTGTTGAATACGAAGATGTTGACGTCTTCGCCGGAAGCGAGAACGTGGTCAACGCCGCCGAAGCCGATGTCGAATGCCCAGCCGTCGCCGCCGAAGATCCAGCAGCTCTTCTTGTTCAGGAAGTCCTTCTTCTCAAGCAGCTCTGCACGGGTGTCGCAGCCGCAGTCGAGCTTTTCGAGCGCAGCAACGAGATCCTTGGTAGCTGCCTGGTTTGCTTCGCCGCAGTTGTAGGTCTCGAGCCACTTTGCAGCCTCGGGAACCTTGTCGGCGATAGCTTCGACCTTGCTCTTGAGGTCATCGCGGATCTTCTTCTGGCCGAGGTAGAGACCGAGACCGTGCTCAGCGTTATCCTCGAACAGGGAGTTTGCCCAGGAGGGACCCTTGCCTTCCTTGTTGACGGTGTACGGAGAGGTTGCAGCCGGGCCGCCCCAGATGGAGCTGCAGCCTGTGGCGTTGGAGATCATCATGTGATCGCCGAACAGCTGAGTTACGAGGCGAGCATAGCTGGTCTCTGCACAGCCTGCGCAGGAGCCGGAGAACTCGAGGTACGGCTGCTTGAACTGGCTGCCGATAACGGTATCGTTCTTGACTTCGGGCTTCTCGCTGACCTTGGAGACCATGTAGTCGAATACCGGCTGCTTGTCTTCCTGGCTCTCGAGACCGACCATCTTGAGCGACTTGGTGGGGCAGATGTTTACGCAGACACCGCAGCCCATGCAGTCGAGCGGAGAAATGGCCATGGTGTACTTGTACAGGCCCTTGCCCTTGCCGGCGCGGAAGTCAACGAGGTTTGCATTTTCGGGAGCTGCCGCGGCCTCTTCCTCGTTAAGAGCGAAGGGACGAATGGTAGCATGCGGACATACGAATGCGCACTGGTTGCACTGTGCACAGGTCTCTGCCGTCCACTCGGGAACGAAAGCGGAAACGCCGCGCTTTTCGTAAGCGGAAGCGCCAAGCTCAAAGGTGCCGTCTGCGTGATCGACGAAAGCGGAAACGGGCAGGGAATCGCCGTCCATCTTGTCAACGGGATCGAGGATAGTTTTGACCATCTCAACGGTCTTTTCGCGGCCGGTGTAGACCTTCTTATCGGCCTTGT
>ERZ857969.1245-NODE-1245-length-36186-cov-12.882040_pt1 | contig 36186 bp, 39 predicted proteins | sample MGYA00519864_ERZ857969 | MGnify/ENA primary metagenome ERZ857969 (study PRJEB31778, sample SAMEA3449382) | human gut metagenome | biome: human gut; feature: human-associated habitat; material: faeces | place: United Kingdom | collected 2010/2012 ...
GCCGGTTCCCGCAGGCAGCATTAACCGTTTCCGGCAGCAAATGCCCGGTTCGGGAATTTCTTGACCGGCCGCAAATTGGTTATCTGGTTATTCAGACATTTGAAACAAAAAATGACACGGACGGTTTCGTCCGGCCGTGTCGCTTTTTAAATAAGGACAAGGGTTGATTTTTTCTCTTGTCTTTTTGTTTCTCCTTTTTCCTTCTTCTCCTTTCTCTCTTGCTTACTCCTTTTTTTTCTTCTTTACTTTTATTCACTCGTTTATTCTTTCCGTTTTTTGCTTTTTTCTTGTTTTTTCTCTTTATTTGTCTTTATCTTTTTTCTTTCTTTTTTTCTTCTCCTTGTTTTTTCTTATCTTTCCCTCTTTCTCTCTCTCGCTGTTTTTTTTGCTTTTTTTCTTTGTTTCATTTTTCGGGCGTGTCCGATCTTTCTATCGTTTTCCGCCGGTCATTTCCGCCGCCGTTTTTCACGATGCCTTCCTTGATGCTTCCGCTTCTCTCAATCAGTTCAATTTTGAGTTCTTTGCCGTAAAACTCAAGCAAACGGCGGTAATGTTCCCATTTACGCACGCTGCCTATCTCCATGTTGTCGATCACGTACCAGGGAATCCCGGTTTTGGCCGCCACCGTTTTTAATTGCAGAAAACGGTCACTGCGGTATTTGTGCAGCTCTTGTCCGATTATTTTTTTGATTTTGTTGTTAAACATAGTTTGAAACTCCCTTGATTTTGTTTATGGTAAAAAAACAAAACCGCCCGGGGAAAACCCTTAGGCGGAAGGAGCTAACAAACTGTCAACGTATGCAGTCGCCGTTATTCAGCATATTACCGGCACTCCTTCCGAAGAAGGATTTTTACGTTGAAGATGTTTGTTAGACACCGCATCCGGCCTCCCGGATGCAGGGTTGATATTAAAGAAATTGCCGCCCGTTGGCAAGAGCTTTCTTTTTTCCTCAGCCATTCCTCGTTTTGCTTATTTACCTTCGGTTAAAACAAAACCGCCCGGAACAAATTCCAAGGCGGGGAGTTCACAACTGTTAGAACGCAGTCTGCCTTATTCGTCATACCGTTAAAGATATGCTTATATCGGCAGCTCCCCTTAAGAGGAGTTGCTGTTGTTCTAAAGGAGTTGTGACACTCCGCATCCGGCCTCCCGGATGCAGAACTGATATTAAAGAAAACACCGGTTTTTGACAAGCGGAAAGTTGTTCTTTCTGCGGGGAATTTTTGAAAAAAGACGGGGAAATCCGCCCGTGTCCGGAAAAACGAAAACTATTTGCCGCTGTTGCTTTCAATCGGTTCAAATTCCCAGGGGAATACCAGCCAGCGGCCGGGAACTTTCGGCGCGGCCGGAAAATCAAGCTCGGCTGCCGGGTCTTTGCTGAACAAAACGGCGATTTTGGCCCGCGGATATTTTTCTTTCAAATAACGGTAAGTGCTGCCGGAATCGTAAAGGTCATCCACGAACAGCGTTTCCTCGTCCATGCGGATGTCGGGCGGCACCAGACATTTGAGTTCGCTGCGGGCTTCGCCCTCATAGCTGGCCAGTGAGATGCTGCTGATTTCCCTGATGCCGAGAAACTGGGCGAGAACGCAGGCCGGTACCAGCCCGCCGCGGGCTACCGCGATAATGCGTTTAAAACCGCAGCCGGCAAGAATATAAGCCAGTTTTTTGCATTCGCTGTTGATTTCTTCGTAGCTGATATATTCTTTTTCCGCCATCATTCGTTTCCTTTTAAGCTGAATTGTTCGATTGTTTCGGCCAGACCGGTTTTGTCGTCGGTTTGAACCGCGATTCCCCATACGATGCCGCCGCTGCGGCAGACTTCCAGCCGGTTGCCGTTGTAACGCTGGCACAGCCGGTCGATCGGCGCCTGTTTGTCGAAGCCGAGCACGGAGTCGTAATTGCCGCACATGCCGACGTCGGTGATGTAGGCGGTGCCGCCGTTTAAGATATGGGCGTCGGCGGTGGGGATATGGGTGTGGGTGCCGGCAACGACGGAAACCCGGCCGTCGAGATAATGTCCGAGAGAAAGCTTTTCCGAGGTTGATTCGGCATGGACGTCAACGAACACGGCGGCAATGTTGCGGCCGAGCGCATAGTTCTTTAACAGCCGGTCGAGGACAAACGCGGGGTTGTCAACGCTGTCCATGAAGACTCGTCCCAGCACCTGGGTAACAAGAATTTTTTTGCCGCTGGCCAGTTCAAATTCGACCGCTCCGCGGCCGGGTGCGCTGTCGGGATAGTTCAGCGGCCGGACAATGCGTTTGCACTCGTCTAAGAAAGGGATGATGTCACGCTGCTGCCAGACATGGTTGCCGGTAGTCAGAACGTCGGCGCCGCGTTCCAGAAACTCGCGGGCAATTCCCGGCGTGACGCCGAAGCCGTGGGCGGCGTTTTCAACATTGACGATAATTGCGTCGGCCTTGTATTTTTCCCGCATCAGCGGCAGGTTGTTTAAGACGGCATCTCTTCCCGCCCGGCCGACCACGTCGCCCAAATAAATGATCTTCAACAGTTTTCTCCGTTAATTAAAAAAACTCCGGCGGCCGGAGTTGAAAGGTAACAAAAAAAGAGAGAACCGTCGGGCCGTATAGGTACATTCTGTCTCGAACCGCATCTCAATAGGTGGGCATCATATAACAGGACCACGATCCTGCCAGGGACAATTCCCGATAAAATTACGTTGGCTCGGAAGATCTGCGGAATTACGAACCGGACAGTCACCTCTCCATAAACCGATATTATAATGATTCGATCTGTTTTGCAACAGCTTTTATTTTTTCGCTCACAACCCTGAGCCGGGCGGAAAGTTCGCGGTCGGCGGCAGCGGTCCGGGCGGCGTCTTCCCCCGCGGGGGTAACCGGCGCGGGGTTGTTTTTGCGCGCTTCAAGCAAATCGTCGGCAACCAGAATGCCGATCATTGCCAGCAGCATGTTTTCGCTGATTTGTCCGCTGATATCTTTCAACAGCCGCGCCTTTTCTTCCAAAACGCCGGCCAGCTGCATGATCCGCGCTTCCTGACCGCTTTCGCAGGCAATCGGATATTCGCGGGAATTAATCGTTACCGTTACTTGTGCCATTTTGCTCCCGTGCCGTGTTCAGATGGTTGATCAGTTCGTCGATGCGGGCAACCGAACGGGCGGCGGTTTCTTTAAGGCGGGAAACGTTTTCCCGCTTGTTTTCAAATGCCCGCTGCAGCTCGTTGAGCGCCGCGTCGATTTCGTTCAGGGCTTCCGCCGTTTCCTTGAAACGCGAAATTTCTGTTTCCATGGTAAAATTTTTCTTTCTTTATCGATGCCGTTAGCTTATAATCTCCCGATAATACCGGTCATTAACTATTTTTTCAAGCGGCAAAAACGGATATGCCTAAATTTATTCTCAAAATTACGGCCGAAAGCGCCGAAAACTGCATCGACGAAAAGAACGTCGAATGTTTCATTCTGTCTGCTTCCCTGCCGGAGGACTGCCTCGGCAGGATAATCCGGAAGATTGAGGCGGCCGGAAAAATTGCGCTGCTTGAAGGCGAAGACGCCGCCGCGCTGGCGGTTAAACTCGGCGCCGACGGCATTGTTGCCGATCTGAGCGCCTCGACGGCAATCAAAAAGGAGATGGCGGCCCTGCGCCGGCAGCTCGGCCGTCGTTTTCTCGGCGTTATCTGCCGCAGCCGCCGTCATGAAGCGATGATCGTAAGCGAAAACGAACCGGACTTTGTTGTTTTCCGCATCTGGAGTGAGGGGGCGGAGAAAACCAAAGCGCTGGCCGACTGGTATGCGGAGTTTTTTCTGCTGCAGACGGCGGTCGAGCCGATGGACGGTTCCGTCGATTTTTCCGCCTGGCCCGCGGACATGGTGATTTTAAGCCCCGAAGACTATAAGATTTTAGTTGCGAAAAAATAAAGTTTAGAGTAATTATCTTGATAAAATTCAAAGAATCAAAAATTAAGGAGTGAATAAGAAAATGAAGCAGCAAGCAGTATCCATCAGAATCGGCTGGGTAATCGAATACAAGGGCAAACCCTGGACGGTCGTTAAGGCAACCCACATCAAGCCGGGCAAGGGCGGCGCATTTATGCAGGTCGAAATGAAGTCGGTTGAGGAAGGAACCAAAACCAACGAGCGTTTCCGTTCCGAAGATACGGTCGAAAAACTGATGGTGGAAGAAAAAGACTGCCAGTTCCTCTATGAAGACGCTCTCGGTCTGACCTTTATGGATTCGGAAACTTTTGAACAGTTTGTTATGCCTGCCGACATTTTGGGCGATTCCCGTCCGTTTATGGTCGAAGGCATGACCGTTTACATCAATTTCATAGACGGTCGTCCGGTGGCGGTCGAACTGCCGCAGCAGGTCGTCTGCACCATTGCCGAAACCGAACCGGTGGTCAAAGGACAGACCGCGGCTTCGTCCTACAAACCGGCGATTTTGGACAACGGCGTCCGCATCATGGTTCCGCCGTTTATCAACCAGGGTGAAAAGGTCGTGGTCGGCACGGCCGAAGCCAACTATGTCGAAAGAGCCAAATAATGTCGTATCTTTCCCCAACTCTCACGCTTTTGGTCGGCGCCGTCAAAAAGGCAACGGCGTCGCTTGACCGCGACTTCAACGAGATTGAGAAGCTGCAGTCTTCGGTGCGCGGTTATCAGAATTTCGTTTCCCGTTCTTTCGAGCGGGTGGCGCAGACTCTGAAAGGCGAACTTTCCCGCGTGCGGCCGGACGCCGTCTTCGTCGACGGCAAACCGCCGCTTTCCCGCGGATGCTGTTTTATGGTCAATCCGATTGACGGCATGGGTAACTTTGTCCGCGGCATTCCGGTGTTTGCCACCACCGTCGCCTATTGCGAAAACGGCGAAGTCAAGGCTTCGGTCGTCTATAACCGTGCCAGTGACGAGCTGTATTTTGCCGAAAAGGGCAGCGGCGCCTACAAGGAAGGCTTCCGCAACCACGAACGTCTGCGCGTTTCCGCCGTCAAGGATGGCACCGCGGCTCTGGTGGCGGCCTCGATCGGCTTTCAGCACGGCAGCGCGGAATATACCGCCGCTTACCGCGATTTGTTTGCCGAAACCGAAAACGTTCGGCTGCTCGGTTCCGTTGCGCTCTCGCTGGCCGGCGTTGCCGCCGGCAAAATGGATGTCTGCCTCAGCCTCGGCAGCAATCTGAATTCGGCGGTTGCCGGTCTGTTGCTGGTGCGCGAAGCCGGCGGTTACGTCTATAACCTGAAACGGGAAGAATTTGCGCCGGAAAAAATCGAACAGGTGATCGTTTCCGACGAGTTGGCGGCGACCAACACCTCGCTGGAGGCGTTTATCGTCAGACTGGCGGGATAGTGTTTTTGTCTTTCGGGGGAAGAGAATGCGCAAAGTCTGGATGTTGGTAACGGTTTCCTGCCTGTTGTGGGGACGGGCGGCGGCCGACGACGTTTATGTCGATCTTTCGGTGTTGGACGGTCTGGACAATGCCGGCAGTGAGGAAATTGCGCCGCTTTTCCCCGTATTTGACGATTCGTCCCTGCGTCCGCTGCCCAAGCCGGTGATCGGCAACAAGCCCCGGGCAGCCAAGCCGGTGCCGGCTAAGACAGAGGGCAAACCGGAGAAAACTCCGGCCGCGGTAAAGGCAAAAGCCGAACCTGCGGTAAAAGCGATTCCCGTTCCCGAACGCAAGCCGAATATTCGTCCGCTGCCGGTTAAGTCCGAACCGGCGACCGAACCTGTTGCAGCACAAAAAAAGAGGCCGGCAGAAGATAAGGCAGTAAACGTTAAAAAGGCGGCATTGCCGGCAAAGTCCGCGGCGGCGGAAACCAAGCCTGCGGCAGTTAAGGAAAACGTGTCCGGAAACACGGCCGTTTCCGCAAAGGAAAAGCCGACGGCAGAGAGAAAAAAGCCGGCGGCCAAACCGGCGGTAAAAGAAAAACCTGCGATAAAAGCGGATGTTGAAAAGAAAAGCATGCCGGCAGTGTCCCGGCAGCCGGTTTCGTCAGTCGTTGCCGAACCTGCGGCGGATAAAGCGGTGAAGGCCGACGCGGACAAAACCGTTAAGGTCGAAAAAACGGTACGGGCGAAAGATACGGAACGGGCGGTGAAAGCGGAAGTGTCGCGGGAAGTTCCGGTGGTAAAAGCGCAAATTTCCGCCGCAGAGAGCAGGAAAGAGGGAGAAAAGCACTTTGCCGCGGAAGACAAACCGGCGGAAAAAATTCCGGTAAAAATTGAAAAAACGAGTTCCGCCCCGGTCGTTGCAAAGGAAAAAGAACCGGCTTTGCAGCCGCTGATTCCGGTGGCGGAAGAAGAACCGGCCGCCGACGTCATTGCCTTTGCCGGCGGCGTGTTTGAGCTTTCGGCCGAAAATACGGCGCGGCTGGCAGCAATTGCCGACGGCTTCAAACGGCCGGGCGAAAGCAAAATCCTCATCTACGCCTACAACTTCAACGACGGCGGCAACGATTTCAAAAACAAGCGTCTGAGTTTGAACCGGGCGGTGGAAATCCGTTCTTATCTGATGACCCGCGGTTATAAAAACTTCGGCATCAAAATCGTCAATACCGACAACCGCGGCAAGCAAAACACGGTGGAAGTTTTCGAGCAGGCGGATTAATGTAAAAAGCTTAAAATTTTTTAAATTAATGCTTGCTTTATTTGAAACTCTAATGTATAAAAACGACAACTGAAAATTCGATATGGAGAAATAAGATGAAAAAAGGTATTCATCCGGATTATCACGAAATTACCTATGTAATGAGTGACGGCAGCGTAGCCACCACCAGATCCACCTGGGGCAAAGCCGGAGACAAGATGACTTTGGAAATTGATCCGAAATCCCATCCGGCATGGACCGGCGTTTATCGTCTGGTTGACACCGGCGGTCAGTTGTCCAAATTTAAGAACAAGTTTGGCGCTTTCGGTCTCAAAACTTCCGACGGCGAATAGTATTTAATCTTAATACTATCTTAAATTTTTTCAATTAACCTGCATTCTATAATGGAATGTGGGTTTTTTGCTCACAAAATCTGTGTGCTTAAAACAAAAAAGAAAGGACAGAAGAATGACAGCCCCGTTAATGCCCAAGGCAACAGCCGTCTGGCTGGTTGAGAATACGACTTTGACTTTTAAACAGATCGGCGATTTCTGCGAACTGCACGAGCTGGAAGTGCAGGCGATTGCCGACGGTGACGTCGCTTTTAACATCGTCGGGCTGAATCCGGTTACCGGCGGTCAGCTGACGGCGGACGAAATTGCCCGCTGCGAACAGGATCCTTCCGCGTCGCTTGTCGGGGTTGAACCGGAACGCAACGTCAAGGCGGAAAACAGCAAGAACAAAAAAGTGCTTTCGCCGTCGCAGCGCAGCGACAAACCGGCGGCTATTCTGTGGATTTTGCGCAATTGTCCGGAAATTATCGATTCCCAGATATGCAAGCTGATCGGTACCACCAAGCCGACCATTGCTTCTCTGCGGGACGGCACGCACCGCGACATGGCCAACCTGCGGCCGAAGAATCCGGTTGCTGTCGGTTTGTGCAAGGAAAAGGACCTGGACGAAGCAATTGCCGTTTCCAAAAAATGGACCGAACTGAAAAGCCAGCCGAAAAAAACGGTGAAGAAGAAAGCCGGAAAATCTGCGGCGAAAGCCAAGGCCGCCGCTGCCAGAAAAAAAGAGGCGGAAAAACTGAAAGCCGCCGCCGCAAAGGAAAAAGAAGCGGCGAAGAAGAAAGCCGAAGCAGCCAAAAAGAAAGAGGCCGAGAAGAAGAAAGCTGCCGCCGCAAAGGAAAAAGAAGCGGCAAAGAAAAAAGCCGCTGCGGCGAAAAAGAAGGAAGCCGACCGGAAAAAAGCCGAAGCGGCCAGGCAGAAAGCAGCCGAAAAGAAAGCTGCCGCCAAAGAAAAAGCCGCTGCCAAAAAAGCCGCGGCCAAAGAAAAGAAGGCTGCTGCCAAAAAAAAGGTAAAGAAAAAGAGCAAAAAGGCCGAAGCTTAAAAACGAAAAACCTCTCCGCAGGGAGAGGTTTTTTTGTGTGCCGAAAACCCTCGGATAGTCTGAAGGTATCTTTTTTGCTTCAAATTTCTGCGTAAGCCGGCAGATACAGACGGCAGCCGGTTGTAAGGCTTTGCAAAACCTTCTGGTGCTGGCGTTTGATGCCGGAAACGGTCGGCGCCGTTTGCGTCGGTACGGAAGATTATGGGGTAAAGCAATGTCGTTTATATCGGGGCGGCTGCGGGATGCCGTTTGATCCCGCGTTTGCGCGGCCCGAAGTTCGGAAAGGTTAAGATCGTTTGCGTGAACTTTTGAAAGTTTGTAAGAGGAAGCCGTTTGCAGACGGATGCGTTTAAAAACGGCAGGCGGGAACAAAACGGTGCGGTCGGAACACGTAACCGGTTATATTCGCAAAGGCTTTGTTATGCCGGCGGATTTTGTTTTGCCGTTGCCGCCGAGGGGGTAAAAAAGTCTTGAAATCTGCGGGGTATGCTTATATACTCGGCAATTGTTCAAATTTATCGGGGAATAATTTCAAATGTCAGAAATCAAAGTCAGATTCGCGCCGTCGCCGACCGGGCACATGCATATCGGCAATACCAGAACCGCGCTGTTCAACTGGCTGCTGGCGCAAAAGCTGGGCGGAAGCTTTATGCTGCGGATCGACGATACCGATAAGGAACGCTCCAAAAAAGAATATGAAGCGGAAATACGCGACGCCCTGCAGTGGCTGGGACTGGTGTGGTCGAGCGAAGCCCGGCAGTCCGCGCGGACGGAACGTTACCGGGAAGTGACGGCAAAACTGATTGCGGAAGGACTGGTTTACCCTTGTTACGAAACGCCGGAAGAACTGGAACTGATGCGCAAGACGCTGCTGGCCAAGGGTCGTCCGCCGATTTATGACCGCCGTGCCCTGAGTTTGACGAAAGAACAAATTGCCGCTTATGAAAAGGAAGGCCGCCGGCCTCATTACCGTTTTAAACTGGCGCCCGGCGACATCGTCTGGGAAGATATGGTGCGCGGCCGCTGCCATTATTCGGCGGAAAATTTGAGCGACCCCGTTGTAATTCGTGAAGATGGAAGTTATTTATACCATCTGCCTTCGGTTATCGACGATACGGACTTTGCAATCACACATATTGTCCGCGGCGAAGACCATGTGACCAATACCGCGTCGCAGATACGGATGTTTGAGTCGGTCGGCGGCCGGGTGCCGTCGTTTGCCCACCTGCCGCTTTTGACCGGTCGGGAGGGAAAACTTTCCAAACGTCTGGGTTCCGTCGGCGTTGCCGAATTGCGGGCGGAAGGCGTTGAAGCGATGGCAATTTGTTCTTATCTTGCCAAGCTGGGTACTTCGGAAGCGGTGGAACCTTTTGCCGACCTGCGCAGCCTGGCGGAAAGTCTGGATCTTGCCAGGCTGGGGCGTTCGCAGCCGAAGTTTTCGGAAGACGATCTGCGCCGCTTCAACACCCACCTGGTTCGCGGACTGGATTATGAAGCGGTAAAAGGCCGGGTGAATGTAGACAGGGAGTTTTGGAATGCCATCCGCGGCAATCTGAATATTGTAACAGACAGTGAAATATGGCGGGGAATCTGCCGTCGGCCGGTTCGACCCGAACTGGAAGACAGGGAACTGACGTCCGCCGCCGCCGAATTGTTGCCGCCCGAGCCGTGGAACGAGGAAACCTTTGCCGTCTGGACAAATGCGGTAAAAGAGCGCACCGGCCGCAAGGGAAAAGCTTTGTTTCACCCGCTGCGCAAAGCGATTACCGGCATGGACGACGGTCCCGAACTGAAAATTTTACTGCCGTTGATCGGGCGCGAACGGGTTTTCCGCCGCTTGAACGGCGAATATGCATAAAAGGAGAAAAAAATGCCGGAAATGTATCTGCACAATACGTTGACACGCCGCAAGGAGAAATTTGTTCCGTTGGATGAAAACAATGTTCGCATGTATGTCTGCGGGCCGACGGTTTATGACCGCGCGCACCTCGGCAACGCCAAGTCAGCGGTGGTTTTTGACGTGCTCAACCGGGTTTTGCGCGAGGTTTACGGCAAAGACCACGTAACTTACGTTTCCAACATTACCGACATTGACGACAAGATTTTGAACAAACATCAGGAAACCGGCAAGCCGATCAGTGAAATCACCCGGGAAACCTATCAGTGGTATCTGGACGACATGCATGCGCTGAACGTGGCCGATCCCGATTTTCGTCCGCGGGCGACCGAGTTTGTCAACGAGATGATTGAGCTGGTCGAACTGCTGCTTAAAAACGGCCATGCCTATGAGGCCGACGGGCACGTTTTGTTTTCCGTCGATTCGATGAAAAACTACGGTTTCCTTTCCGGCCGCAGCATGAAGGAAATGCTGGCCGGTGCGCGGATTGAGGTGGCCGGTTACAAGAAAAATCCGGCCGACTTCATTTTGTGGAAGCCGTCGGCAGCCGGGCAGCCCGGCTGGGACAGCCCCTGGGGCTACGGCCGTCCGGGCTGGCATCTGGAATGTTCGGCCATGAGTTCAAAATATCTCGGCAATTCGTTTGACATTCACGGCGGCGGGTCGGATCTGATTTTTCCTCACCATGAAAACGAATGCGCGCAGTCAATGTGCGCCCATCCGGACGACACCTTTGCCCGTTACTGGGTGCATGCCGGCATGCTGATGGTGGACGGAGTCAAAATGTCCAAATCGCTCGGCAATTTTTATACCGTTAACCAGCTGATCGGAGAATATCCGGCGGAAGCTCTCCGGCTGCTGTTTATCGGCACCCATTATCATCAGCCGTTCAATTTCACTTTTGACGGGCTGAAACAGGCAAAAACGGTTTTGGACAAGTTTTACAACGCTTTGCTCAAAACGGCAGATATCAAGGTTGATGCCGGCGTAGGTCCGGATGCCAGAGTGATGGAAGCTCTTTGCGACGACCTCAACACGCCGCTGGCCTTGTCGGTTCTCCACGAGTTGGTCAACACCCTGAATAAGGCGGAAAGCGCGGAAGAGCGCAGGGAAGCCAAGTCGAAGCTCGTTGCCTCGGCTGCCGTTCTCGGCCTTTTGTATCAGGATCCCGAAAGCTGGTTTAAGCAGGGGGCCGGCGGACCGCTCGACGAGAATGAGATCAACCGTTTGATAGAAGAGCGCGCCCTTGCCAAAAAGGAAAAGAACTATGCGCGGGCGGACGAAATCCGCAATCAGTTGAAATCTGCGGGCATTGTGCTGGAGGACACGCCTTCCGGCACCACCTGGAAAAAATGCTGATTTCAGTTGATGAAACGTTGAATCTGCGTTTTTTCGTTATTATGTTTGATTTGTGAAAAAACGGTGTCGGCAAAAGACTTCTTTGCCATGTAGGTAATAAACAGAGGCTCTTCAAGCTGCAGCTTTCCGAGCGTTTCTTCCAGAGCCTCGAAACTTTTGTAAATTTTCCCGATGAGCATGATGTCGCGCTCGTCGTCGTTTCCCGGAATCGTCTTTTTCTTTATCGCCTGTCCCATTTTTTAATACCCTCCTTTTTCGGTTAAGTTATGGCAATCACAAAACGAACTATACCATGGTCGCAAAATTGCGGTAGTAGGTAAAAGTCGGTGCGGGGTAACCAAAAATAAGTACACTTTGCCTTTTTGTCCGCCGTGCGGAACGGCGGCGCGCGTTTGTCTCAGTTTTTGACAACGGCCGTTTCCGGTCGGCGTCTGATCCGCATGATGTGTTCCCGGTAATTGTAGGTGATGTATTGTCCGCCCGCCCAGTTTTCCACCAGAATGTCGACGACCCGGCAATGAGGGCGGCGGTCGTGGTTCGGTGCCAGATCGGAAAGGTTATGAATCAGAAAGTGCAATTCATTCATGGTCTTCCTCCTTTTAGAAAATTAATATGTTGTGCGTCTCCTGCAATACAACCTCTACAAAATTATTGAATCTCATAGATATTGGGTTTAATTGTATACAATAAAAGTTTTAATGCGCAAAGTTTGCGGAGGGGTGTAAATGAAAAACGTTTTTTTCACAGGGATGTGCCTTTGTTTTTTAAGCGGCTGCGCCGCCGGTTACCGGCTGCCGCCGGAGGTGACGGCAGCAGCGGTCGGGGACAGGGCGCAGGTGGTCTATTCTCCTGCGGCCGGCGTCTGGTCGGAAGGCGGCATGGCGGAAGACCGCACGGTGTTTACCAGGTCCGTTTCGCCGGGTACGGGCAGTTATTCGCAATATACGGCAAGGAAAGCAGGCTTTTCGCCCGCTTCGACCTATGAGTTTCTGTTAAACGGCCGTTTGATCGGATATAACCAAAACGATCTGTATTTTACCGAAACGGTATATCGCGACAACGCTTTCAAGGTGCGTAAATTGTCACCCGAAGAGGTGGAAAAGCTGTTCCCCGGACTGACCGTCGTAAAAATTTCGACGGCCGAAAACGGTGTACTGACGGTCAGAAAACCGTTGTTCGGCAGCCTGAGTTTTCTTCTGCTTAACGATACGGAACAGTCTTATCACCGCTATTCTTTTGAGGGCCGGCGGGAAGCGCGTCCCTTCAAATCGCTGCTGACGGCGGACGCTGCCGGAGACATCCGTTTCAGCCACTTCGGCAGCGACGACGAGTTGTTTCCGGCACTGACCATACGGGTGGAAAATTAAAAAGAGGGATGAAGATGGAAAGCAAAACCAACGCCATGCGGATACTCGACCGGCATAAGATTGCCTATCGTTCTTACAGCTATGATGCAAGCCGGGCCTTGAGCGGAATAGAAGTGGCGACGGCGCTCGGCCAGAACCCGAAGCAGGTGTTTAAAACCCTGGTGACGGTCGGAAAGTCGCATCAGCATTATGTCTTTATGATTCCGGTGGCGGAAGAGCTGGATCTGAAAAAAGCGGCGGCCGCCGCCGGCGAAAAGTCGGTCGAGATGGTCAAGTCAAAAGAGCTTCTCGGCCTGACCGGCTATGTTCACGGCGGTTGTTCGCCGCTCGGGATGAAAAAGCCGTTTCCGACATTTGCCGACGAAACCGCCGCGGACTTTGCGACGATCATTTTCAGCGCCGGCAAAATCGGTTTTCAGATTGAGGCGCCGCTCGCCGCGCTGGAAGAAATCGTCGGCCTGAAGACTGCCCGGCTGACGGTTTGAAAAACGGAATGTATTTGCTTGCCAAGACGGAAATTTTTTGTTAAATTCCCGTCCGCGATAATATTTTATGTTTAATTATTAAAAATAACAAAACTTATGATTTACGGAAACAATGTAAGACTGGAAAAAGAGAATGACAACCGGGAAGTGCGCTGCCGTTTGCTGATGAAAAAAACGACGGCTGCGGCAGAGTGCGAAGTTTCGTCCGGTTTGAACTACTGGCAGTTTGCAAACGCGGCGGTTGCCGTGATGCGCAAAAAAGACCGCGTGTTCGACCTTTTTTATTTTCCCTGTCGGAATCTGACGGGACCGTTGGTTTGCGGTCCGCGCGACGTTTTTGAGTTTAAGCTTTTCGGCGCCGATTTTGTATATCATCTGACCGACGGCTGGTTTTGGCTCAATCACCGGCCGGGAAAACAGAAGCTGGAAAACGGCCGGGAAATGTTTTTGGGCGATGTTTATCTTGGCAAAAAAATCCTTGCCGGCGACGTTTTCGGCGAGCGTCCGGAAAGCGGCGGCTGGAATGTTTCCGCCCTTGATGAGGAAACGGACGCTTTTGAAACGCGCAAATACGTTTCTTTCACGCCGGCTGCGGACGGAAAAACAAGCATTGCGCAGTATCCGGACGGCCGCTGTGACCTGTTTTGCGACGGCTATCGCATCAAGGCCGGTCTGCAGGGCGGATATCGGAAACTGCAGGTGAGAGGCGGCAGCGTTTTGCTGTTTGCCGCCGGCGACGCGTGGAAAAAGGTTTACGAAGGCTCTGACTGTCTGCCGGAAAATTTCGATCTGCCGGCGGTGCTGGTTTATGACCGGGACAGCGACAAAAACGGCACGCTGATTCTTTTTGACGGGGAAAAATGCGTTGAGGAGTATGGTGAAATAGAATTGTTTGACCGGGCGGTAATCGCCGTCGGCAACAAGGTGTTTGATGCCGGTGCCGGAAAAGCTTTCTTTGTCGGCTGAAATTCTTTCCGTTATGAAAAAAGCTTCCGCGTCCGAAAAGGACGGCGGAAGTTTTTTTGTGCAATAAGGGGATTTTTCTTTTTTAGGGCGGTTATTTTTCTTTTCCCGCCCTGAGGCTGCGGATAATATCAATACCGTAAACGGAAGCCGTCCGCGGCGCAAGCACGTTTGCCCGTCCGTCCGCAACGACGATCCGGTGCCGCCGGTAAAGTCGTTCATAGTCGCGTTCCGGCAAATCTGCGGAAAAGTCACTTTGCGCCAGATAATCGCGCATTTTACCCTTGGTATCGGCAATGATTTTTTTGCCCGGCTTTTCCCCGCGGCGGCGCTTGGCGTAAGCATACAGATAGCGGGATTTCAGGTTGTCGCTGCCGAGCACCATGGTAATCGGGTTGGTCAGGCAGAAATCGGCGACCGCCGCCGTGTCGGGGCAGATTTCCTCCTTAAGCAGCAGGTCTTTGATGATTGTTACGTGTTCGGCTACCGTCTGCGGCGACTGGACCAGCAGCGAGGGCTGCCTGACCGCGGCTCTTATGTAGTCTTCGCGCCTGAACATCGGCTGTCCCTGTTCGTTTTGCAGCGCCGGGTGACGAACGACGCCGTTGACGTTGGCGGCGATCGTTTCCGGCAAAATGACGAACAGCGCCGGCATTTTCAGCGCCGCTTTCAGACAGGCGGCCTTGTCAATGACGGGACGGCCGTCTGTACCGCTGAGATCCGGGTGGCGGATGATGCCGTTTATTTTTCCGACCACGGTGTCCGGCGTAATGATAAACAGCGAAGCCTGTTTCAGAGCCGCCCTGACATATTCGGCACGGCTTGTCAGGGGGCTGCCGTCCGCGGTGGCCAGCAGCGGATGATTGACGACGCCGCTGATGTTGGCGGCGGCCAGGTCGGGATTTTGCAACAGCAGCGCCGGGTGTCGGAGAACCGCCTTGCGGTAGTCGCCGGCTTTGATCAGACTGTTGCCGTTTTCGTCGGCGAAGGCTGGATGCCGGAGAAAGCGCGTAACATGTTCGACCACGGTTTCCGGCGCGTGTAAAAACAACTGCGGTTTTTTCAGCGCCGTTTGCAGATAGGTTTCCGTTGTAAACAGCGGTTTGCCGTCATCGTCTTTCAGCGCCGGATGGCTGACGACGCCGCTGACGTTGGCAGCCAGCGTTTCCGGCAACTGGTAAAGCAGCTGCGGGCGTTTGAGGGCCGCCGCGATGTATTCCCGGCATTTGAGCAGCGGTTTGCCTTCGCGTCCGCAAAGTGCGAGGTGATTGACCAGTCCGCGGATGTTGTCCGCAATCGTCTGCGGCCGCAGACAAAGCAGCCGCGGCTGTTTCAGGGCCGCCCGGCGGTATGTTTCCTCGTCGATTGCCGGCAGTCCGGGAAAGCGGCAGAGGCTTTTGATGTTGTCTTCAATTGTCGATGCCGGCAAAAACAGAAGCGACGGCGCTTCAAGCAAAATGTGTTTGAAACGTTCATCGTCTGCGGCAAGGCCTCTGCCGGTAAAAAGTTTTTTTATTTCTTTCAGCCGTTCGCCGCCGCCGGCCGGCAGCAGCGGGGCATGTTTCTTTTCCCAGTAATAAATGCGTCTGGCTTCGTCCGCACCGATGCGGAGACAGCGGTTAAGCTCAACGGGGGTGAGGGCGGAGGCTTGGGCCGCCGCTTTGATTATGCCGGCGATTTTTTCGGCCGATTCGGCAGAGGCTCCGGCCGCGGTTAAATTTTTCTGCAGGTCAGACATGGTTGCAATCCGTTTGCATTAATATGATATTTTTGTCCAAAGTAGCACAAAAAAAGGCGAAACGCAAATTCTTTTTGCCGCCTTTTTCAGTGGCGGTCTAAGCGGAAAAATGAGGTTCCGGGTTGACAAAAAGCGGCCGGCATGCTATATCTGACGGGAAAATAATTTTTTATCATATAATTTTATGGAAAACTGTAATGCAAAAAAATCCGCGGTCAGCAGAGAAGAGGCTCAAACCGTGCTTGACAAAATCAGAAGCGTGATCGTCAGAGAAGTGGGATGCGAGGAGAAGGACGTTGTGCTTGACGCCTGTTGGCGCGATGATTTGGGCGCCGATTCCCTGGACATGGCCTATGTGATGATGGAAGTTGACAAACTGCTGGAAATTCATATTGATGAAAACGACGGCTGGGACAAAAATTCCACCTTGTACGAAACCTGTTCCGGCATTGTCCGCACGTTAGGTGAAACCGACCGTCGGTAAGCCGCCGGTTTAATCGTCTGCCTATGGGAAAAGAAAGAAAAGACAAAGAATTTTCTGCCGGCGAGCAGGAAATTCAGGCAGTGTTTGCCAGGCTTTGTCCCCTCGTAACTGACGCGTTGTCGCTTGAAAAATGCGAACTGAAGCTTTCCGACCGGCCGGCTGATCTGGGGGCCGATTCTCTGGACATGCTGATTGTCGCGGGCAAAGCGGAAAAAGCATTTGACATCCGCATTGACATTCATCGGGCCGGGTGGGACAAACACGACACCCTGCGTGATAACTGTACGGACATTGTCCGTTTGCAAAAAGAAAGCGGCCTTTTGTGAGCCGCCGGTTGATAAAAAGTCCGTTCCTTGCGGGGAGCGGGCTTTTTTTTATGATTCGGACGTCTGCACGTGCGGGCGGATGCGGAAGTTTCCGCGCGGCCGCAAGGCCGGCAGCTTGGGGCCGTTAATGCCGCTTGCGCCGGCCGGTGGAAGTTTGCGGGTGAAAAAATGCCTTTGCGGCTTGCCAACGGACAAAGGGGACACTATGCTGAAACCAAAGTTTCTCAATTGTAAAAGGAGGTTAAAGATGAATTTTGACTATTATATTCCTACCCGGATTTTGTTCGGTGCCGGCCGTTTGAACGATCTGCACAAACAGAAGCTGCCGGGCAAAAAGGCGCTGATCGTCATTTCCAACGGCAAATCGACCCGTGCCAACGGTTATCTGGCGCGGGTGGAAAAGGAACTGGAACTGGCCGGCGCGGCGCATGTCGTGTTTGACAAGGTTCAGCCCAACCCGACCAAAGACAACGTTATGGAAGGCGCTGCCCTGGCCCGGGCGGAAGCCTGCGATTTTGTGCTCGGTCTCGGCGGCGGGTCGCTGATCGATGCTGCCAAAGCAATTGCCGTAATGGCGGCCAATCCGGGCGACTATTGGGATTATATTGCGGCCGGTTCCGGCAAAGGGCAGCCGTTGGCAAATTCGCCGCTGCCGGTTGTGGCGGTAACCACTACCGCGGGCACCGGTACCGAAGCCGATCCGTGGACGGTGATTACCAAAGAAGACAGCAATGAGAAGATCGGTGCCGGCTGGCCGGAAGTCTTTCCGGCGCTCTCGATTGTTGATCCCGAACTGATGATGACCGTGCCGCCGCATCTGACCGCTTATCAGGGGTTTGACGCCCTCTTTCACAGCACCGAGGGCTATCTTGCCAACTGCAGCACCCCGATAAGCGACATTTACGCCATAAAAGCGATCGAACTGATCGGCCGCAGTCTGGCCAAAGCAGTCAAAGACGGTTCCGACCGGGAAGCGCGCGCCGACGTGGCGCTGGCCAACACCCTGTCGGGCATGGTCGAGTCGACTTCCTGCTGCATTTCCGAACACAGCCTGGAACACGCGTTGTCCGCCTGGCATCCGAATTTGCCGCACGGCGCCGGGTTGATCATGATCAGCCGCGCTTATTATCAGACTTTTGTCGACAAGCATGCCTGTGACGAGCGGATGGTTGCAATGGCCAAAGCGCTGGGCCGAAAAGATGCTGACAAGGCAGAGGATTTCGTTGCCGCGCTGGTTGATCTGCAAAAGGCCTGCGGCGTCGATGATTTGAAAATGTCCGACTACGGCATCGACGGCGGCAATCTGCGCCGCTATGCACAAACCGCGCGTGAAACGATGGGTGGCCTTTTCGCCCTGGATCCGGCGCCGCTTGACGAAAATGAATGTGTTGAAATTCTCAGGCAGTCGTATAAATAAAAGATTGACAGTCCGATAATCTGTCTTTAATCTGAACTTATCGTTAATTTATTTAAGGAAACGGAAAACATGTTTTTTGCCTTGGCCGAAAATAAGCGTTTTGCCTGCCGCGCCGTAATGACGTCGGCAGCCGTTTCCTTTGCCGCCGTAACCGTTACCACTACCACCGTTGTCCCGTTCCTGTCCTTACGGAAAACGGCATAGTTTGTTACGGCTTTTATCAAACTTTCAACCGCCCGGTTTCGTAAGGAACCGGGCGGTTTCTTTTTTGTTTCTTTAATTTTTGAAAAAGGAGAACCGATATGAAAATCAGAGCAGCCGGTTTAAGCGATCTTCCGGCAATTATGGAAATCATCAACGAGGCCAGACGGAATTTGAAAGAACAGGGCATTAACCAGTGGCAGCGGAGCTATCCGAACGCCGGCGTTATCGAACGGGACATTGTTGCCGGCAATTGTTATGTTGCGGAAGAGGAAGGGCAGGTAGCCGCTTCTTTCGCCGTTTCTTTTGACGGCGACGCCGATTATGACAAAATCTATAACGGCAGCTGGCGGCGGGAAGGGCGTTTTGCCGTCGTTCACCGGGTGGCGGTCGGCGCCGCCTGGCGGGGACGCGGACTGGCCTCGGCCGCTTTGCGTCATGCCGAAAAGCTGTCGCTTGCCCGCAACATAGACTATCTGAAAATCGACACTCACCGCGACAATTTGCCGATGCTCCGGGTGCTCGGCAAAAATAACTTTGCCTTCTGCGGACTGATTGATATCGCCGACGGTTCTTCGCGGATCGTGTTTGACAAGATATGCCGCGGTTAAAAAAACGGTAAGACGGGGGATAAAATCTCAGCAAACCCAACGGTCAGAGCATGACCAAAGGCGTAAGCCTGAGGCATCCGGCACCCCGGGTTTTCCTGTCGGGCGGCAAATAAAAAACCCCGGGAATTTCCCGGGGTGTTCGTCATCATGACCGGATTATTTGCGGTTGATGGCAATTTTGCGCTTTTTGCCCTGTTCGTCGGAAGATTTGGGAACCGTAACGGTGAGCACGCCGTTTTCAAAATCGGCTTTGGCGTCGTCAAATTTCAGTTCCCAGGGTAGCGGAACCGTACGGCTGAAAGTGCCGTAGGAAATTTCCGAAAAATAACTTCCTTTGTGTTCTTCCCGGTGTTCCTGCTTTTTTTCGCCGGAAATTGTCAGATACCCGTCGGAAGACAGTTCCAGATCAATGTCTTCTTCCTTCATACCCGGCATTTCGGCGCGTACCGTTACTTCTTTTTCGTTTTCGCGGACTTCTATTTTCGGTTCGTTCTTGGCAATAAAGTTCTTTTCTTCCGGCAAATCGAGCCAGTTGCCGAAAAAGCCGTTGAGCAGATCGTTAAAATCTTTGTTAAAGCCGCAGCGCAGCGGGGCATGATGACCGTGTTCTTTGCGGCTGACCAATGAATCAGACATTTTAAACCTCCTTGTTTGATCAATCATCCTTCTGTTAAAACAGGTAGGGTGGCCAAAAGGCAGAATCAAGAGCCGCCGGAAAATTTTTGCATTTTTGTTCTAGATAGGCTTTCTAAAAGCGCGGAGAGCGTTCAACACAGCCAGCATGGTCACGCCGACGTCGGCAAAAACCGCGCCCCACATGGTCATCATGCCGGCGGCACCCAACCCGAGGAAAAGAGCTTTGACACTAAGCGCGAAGACGATGTTCTGGCGGACAATGCTCATGGTTTTGCGGGCGATTTTAACCGCCTCCGCCACCTTTTGCGGGTCGTCGTTCATGATAACCGCGTCGGCGGCTTCAATTGCCGCGTCGGATCCCGTCGTACCCATGGCGATGCCGGCGTCGGCGCGGGTTAAAACCGGCGCGTCGTTGATGCCGTCGCCGGCAAAGATGACGGAACCGCCGCTGCGGGCTTTAATCAGTTCTTCCAGTTTTTCCACTTTTTCTCCCGGCAGCAGTCCGGCATAAAAACGGGCAATGCCGAGCTGTCCGGCGGCAGCCGCGGCGGCCGGTTCGTTGTCGCCGGTCAGCATGACGGTCCTTATTCCCAGTTTTCCGAGTTCGGCGACGGCGCCGGCGGCGGTTTCCTTAACCGTATCGGAAATAACCAGCGCGCCGAGATATTTTCCGTCTTCGGCAATATATGCAACCGTGCCGCCGTCAGCTTCTTTAATTCCGGAAATCTTAAATTTTTCCATCAGTTTGAGGTTGCCGGCAAGAATTTCTTTTCCGTCTTTTTTGATGCGGACGCCGCAGCCGGCGATTTCTTCCGCCTGTCCGCCGGGCAGGCCGGTTTCCTTTTCTCCGGCCGCTTTGCGGATTGACAGTGCAATCGGATGGTTGGAGGCGCTTTCCGCCGCTGCGGCGGTTTTCAGCAGCCGGTCTTCGCCGATGCCGGCAGCCGGCAGAATGCGGCTGACTTCAAATACGCCGCGGGTAAGGGTGCCGGTCTTGTCAAAAACCGCCGTTTTACAGTTTGCCAGCGTTTCCAGATAATTGCTGCCTTTGATCAGAATGCCGTTGCGGGAAGCGCCGCCGATGCCGGCAAAAAAGGTGAGCGGAACCGAAATGACCAGTGCGCAGGGACAGGAGATAACAAGAAATGTCAACGCGCGCTGCAGCCATTCGGCAAACGCGGTGCCGGGAACGACAAGCGGCGGCACCAAAGCCAGCAATATAGCGGCAGCCACCACCGCCGGCGTGTAAAAGCGGGCAAAACGGGTAATGAACTTTTCCGTACGGGCTTTGCGCGCGTCCGCATGTTCCACCAGTTCGAGGATTTTGGCGGCGGTCGATTCGCCGAAGGGTTTGCTCACTTTTATTTTAAGTAGGCCGTTGGTGTTGATGAAACCGCTCAGCGCCTCGCTGCCGGGAACCAGCCGGCGCGGCAGGGATTCTCCGGTCAGGGCGGAAGTGTCAACCGTTGCCTCGCCGTCCGTAACTAAACCGTCAAGCGGGATCTTTTCGCCGCTTTTAACGATGATGACGTCGCCGACGGCAATTTCTTCCGGCCGTCTTCTGACCGCCGTGCCGTTTTCTTCCCGGCAGGCATAGTCGGGCCGGATATCCATCAGTTCTGCGATTGAGCGTTTGGAGCTTTCCACCGCCTTGTGCTGAAGATATTCGCCGCTTTGGAACAAAATCATCACCATTGCCGCTTCCGGATATTCGCCGAGGAAAACGGCGCCGAGAGTAGCGATTGTCATCAGGGCGTTTTCGTCCAGCCATTTTCCGCGGAGAATGTTTCTGCCCGCCGCATAAACGATATCCGCGCCGGCAACGAACCAGGCGGCAACAAAGAGAGCAGTGCCGGCAGCCGGCGGCAGCAGACCGCTGACGGCCGCGGCAAACAGCAGCACGGCGGCGCCGATTCGCAGCGGCAGACGGGCGCTGCCGTGTTCATGACGGCAGTGGCCGCATTCTTGTGCCTGATGATGAGAGCAATGGTGATGTTCTTTACACATAAGCGTATCTCCGTTCAAACAGTTGTTCAATCGTCTTTGTTTGTATAATAGTTGAGCAATCGTTCAATTGTCAATAAAAAAATGATAAAAACGCTTGTGTGCCGTCGGCGATTCGATTATTGTAAAAGCAGAATTTAATCGCTTGAGAGGAGCGTCGCATGGAAAACACTCAGGCGGACTGCACCGCCCTCCGTCCCCGGACCGTGGCGGCAATCCGCGCCGAAATGCCGGAGGAAGAGCTGTTGTACGGTCTTTCCGACTTTTTTAAGGTTATGGGCGACCCGACCCGCATTAACATTTTGTGGGCGTTGGAAAAAGAGTCGCTGTGCGTAAGCGATCTGGCGGTACTGCTTGACATGACCAAGTCGGCAGTTTCCCACCAGTTGAAGATTCTGCGTATAGCCAAGCTGGTGCGGGCGGACAAAAAAGGAAAAAACGTTTACTATGCCTTAAACGACGATCATGTCCGCATCATCTGGGAAAAAGCGCTGGAGCATGTCCGCGAATAGCGGCCGTCAGTCCGTTTGCCTGCGGATCCATTCCATAATCAGATCAACCGCATATTTTTGTTCTTCCGGCGTTAACTCTCTGCCCGGGAGAATGCCGTGCCATTTGAACAGGCATTGGCGGCAGCAGGTGGCGGTGGCGTGCTGGGCGATGAATACCGGGTGGCCGCGCATCGGCGTCTGCCTGCCGTCGTTGGCGATTTCCGCCGGCGCCAGCCGCTTACCGACAAAATCTTCGGCATGCCGGCGGACGGTGTCGAGCCCTTTTTGCCGGACATAGGAAATGTCCGCCGTCTACAGCCGGAAGCGGCTGCGGAAAGGCGAACGGCCCAGACGGGAAAAAATATCTTCTGTCATGATGGTGCACCGATTCTTTTTTCTTTATTGTAAAACGGAGAAAAACGGCGGTAAAGGTTTTTTCGTCCGTTCGCGGAAAAGCTTGACAACGGATGTCAGCTATGGCAGTTTGAAGCCGCTGAAAGATTATTTTTACAATCGTTATGAAAACGGAAGAATTGAAAAAACAGTTGAAACACATGATGATTGTGGCAACTGAAGAACCGGACGAACATCGTCTTCGTTTTTTATTGACAGGCCTTTCCAAAGAAGCTTTGACCGAAGTGTCCGACCTGGTCAAACGTTCTTTCGAATTTGCCGACCGCGAGCGCTGCCGCTATTTTACCATGATCCGCGGCGCCAAACATTACCATAATTGTCTGGTGGTGTCGCGAGTGCTTGAAGAACTGCCTGCCGGAAATTGATGTTTCCGGGGCGGAAAATGAAACAAAACCCCGTCTGTCGAACGGGGTTTTTGCAAATTCATATGCCGCCGGTTATTTTTTCGGCGCTTGCGGCAGCGGCGTTTTCAGTTTGATCCTGCCGTGCGCGGACGCGCCGAAAAGACTGTGGTACAAGTCCCGGTATTCTTCAAATTCAAGGGAACAGCCGTCGGCCAGAATTTCCATCTCCACGCCGAAGGCGTCAACCGTAAAGGGCATGTCGACCATGCCGTTTTTAAGGTAGAAGGCTTTGCGCCGTTTGCGCTGTTCGGCATTTTCCGCTTTGACCAGCGTGCTTTCTATTTCGAGAAAAAAACGTTGACCGGCATAACGTTCTTTCAGCATCCGGAAAACTTTTGAGCCTACGCCCCCTTGTCTGTGACAGGGCGAAATGGCAAAATAGTCAAGCATGACCAGATCGCGGTGCCGCGCGGTAATGGCCAGTCCCGTGAAATCCTTGTGATTGTTTTCGGCGGCGAGGATCTCCATCGACCCTTCCCTGTTTTTTTCCAGAATTACGGAAAACGGTTTTTGTTCCTCAACCGGGAACGCTTCGTAATACAGCTTTTCAATCTGTGCCAGACAGGCGGCACAGGGTGTTTCTATCAGTCTCATTTTTACCTCCGCCGACATTATACCTTTTGCCGGGTTAAAATATCGTATAACAAAAAATCGGCCGAGTTGTTCTGAAAAGAAAAGGTCCGCTTGTCGCAACTCGTTAAATCGGGCGCACCGGCCGGAAATTTTCGATATAAGCGAAAACTTTTCCGTATTGGCGAAAATTTTTGCATTTGATGACCGGGATTTTTGCATTTTTTAAAAAAACGGAAATTTCCGCATTGATTTCCCGGTTGCAGTTGTCATAATCCCGGATCTTTTTCAGGCTTATTTTCCGATAATGGTAAGCCTGAACCGGCAGTTCCTTGTCGATTTTTCTGCCGATAAGCTTTTTTGCTTTCAGAAAACGCACGGTAAAGCGCCATATCGCGACCGGCCGGCAGATTCTCATGTCTATAATCAGGTCCGGCCGCATTGTTTCGTAGATGTACTTCTGGCAGCCTTCCGCAACCCAGCCGTCGTTTTCCGAAAGAAAAAGCTTCAGCCGGGAAAACTGTTCCCCGACGGAATAATAGCTTCCGTCTTCCGTATTGCGGCAAACTTCGTCGATGTTTAACCGCGGGAGGTTGAATTTTTTGTTTATTGCATAAGCGAGCGACGATTTTCCTGCGCCGAGCGGACCGATAATCAGAATTTTCATGACAGCCTCCGAATAACGATTAAACTCCGAAATCGGGAAGATGACAAGAAAAAAGAGTTCGGACAAGTGCTGCTTTGTTTATTCATTTAACTCGATACATGTTTGCTGCCGGACATATTCCGAGGGAAGTGCGCCGGCCGGTTGCCGGGAGATTCGAAAATGAGCGGATTACGGAGACGAACGTTTGTTTTTGGGCAAAAGGAGTTGCTTTTTGTAAAAAAAATGATATACTGATAAAGAATAAAAATTATTAAATACCATGAAAATTATTAAAGCACTTATTTGTGGAATGGCGTTTTTGTTTGCAAGTTGTTCCGAATATAAAGTATTGGAAACGACGGAGGTGTTTAAAATAGAAAAAACATCTTCTGAAGTTCACGTATATCTGAGAAACGGATATGCGGTGCGTATAGATCCCAACGATCGGTGGAATCATTATTTTATAAACGAGAACAGGGAGAGAGTAAAATTTTATGATCCCGAAGTCTTGCTGTGGCAGAACGCGGAACCGGGCTGGGTTGTTGAAGTTTATGGTGAATACCAAAGCGATTATCTGCGGCTGGTTCCCCCGGCAGATATAACTGAAGAACTGGAGGTTGCTTCTATCAGCGTTTATGAAGGAGAGACCGGAAGGTTTTTGGGATATCTGTCAGGAGGCTTGTTAACGTCTCCGAGCGGGAAATTCGATTTCCAGTCATATCAGGGTAAGATTCTTACCAATGTGACTTTCACCAACGGAAAATTTATTTCGGTAAACCCGATGGTGGAGCCGTTTTGGCTGGAAGTAAAAAAGGGGGCTGTTGTCAAACATGAGAGAGTAAACGGCATTTCGTTGTATTCTCCGGTTTGTAAATAACCTGATAAAGAGAGTTGCCTGTTTGTGCGGGCAGCTCTTTTTTTATTACGGCAAAACGATTCCGCGCTTTTGGGTTCAAGGAATTTTTTGTTGAACGATCGGCCGATGTTTCGGTTATGAATTTTTCGTTTCTTTGTCGTTTTTCTGTTTTCATGTTGCGGCCGACGGCGTTTGAGGAAAACGATTCTGCCATGCAACCGGCAATGCATTATGAATGAAATATATCTTTGGGTAAAAAAACGGTATCGGATTTGCCCGCAAAGTTTGCGTTTGCCGTTTGTCCGGATGCGTCTGCCGGGGTATCGGGGGCAAATTTTTCAAGCGCTTTGTCCAAAAATAATTTGGCCGCCGGGGAGAATACGCGGTGTTTTTTCCATACAATGTCCAATCCGGATTCAAGTTTTGGCTTCAGCGGTCTGAAACAAAGTTCGCTTTCTTCGGAGGTGTCGACGAGTTTGTCCAGGGTAACGGCATAACCGATCCCGGCTTTCACCATGACTGCGGCGTTATAGACGAGATTGAAGGTAACCGCTGTGTTCAACCTGTCAAAATTTCCCTGAAACCATTCGATAAATTCGTTTTTTGAAAATGTTTTTTTGATTGCCTGTCTTGAATTAAGCAAGGGAATGTTTTGCAGGTCTGAAAGTTCAACATGTTTTTTCTTTGCGAGAGGACTGTCTTTTCTCATAACGACGCCCCATACGTCCTTTTCCGGCAGTGTAATATGGTCGTACTTGGAAACGTCGACGGGCTGGATCAGTATGCCGAAGTCAAGCAGCCCTTTATCGACCTTTTCGGTAACGTCTTCCGCGTTTCCGGAATAAATATGAAATTTTACTTCCGGATGATCCGAACGAATTTCTTTAATGATTTCCGCCACGTATTTTATAGAGTCTGATTCGCCGCCGCCGATATAAACGTTTCCGCCCGTCGTACCGCTTATTGCAAGAAATTCGGCTTTTGTTTTTTCAACCATGTCCACAATTTCTTCCGCCCTTTTCCTTAAAATCATTCCTTCAAGCGTAAGCGTCACTTTGTGTTTTCCCCTTATTAAAAGCTTTTGCCTCAGTTCTTTTTCCAGTTCCTGCAATTGCCTTGTAAGGGTAGGCTGCGTCAAATGCAGAGAATTTGCGGCACCGGTTATGCTGCCTTCTCTCGCAACGGCCAGAAAATATTTTAATACTCTGATTTCCATATAAAAACAGTATCCTTTTAAGATATGCCTGTCAAGCATATTTGAGCATTGAATATAAGTATTTGCTATTTTTCGGAAAATTGTAAATAATAAAAAACGGGGGAGGCGGACATGATGTACGAAGATAAAAATAAAATTCTTCGAAATCGGAAAGATGCGGATTATGCCACCGGTCTTTTTTCCGTGAAGGCTTGATTGAACACGAATGTCAAACGGATAATAAATTGCGAAAGGAGCAACATGAAATTTAAAGCGGTATTGAATATTTTGGTTCTGGCAACATTAATTACGGGAGGAAATTTTATGAACAATGCAAAGGCAAGTGATTGGGACAAGACTTTTGCCAAAAGCGATAAGGTCAATATTGAGAAAGTGAAGTTCAAAAACCGTTACGGAATTGAACTTGTCGGCGATTTGTATATGCCGAAAGACAAACCGGCGGAGAAGCTGCCGGCCATAGCTGTCAGCGGGCCGTTCGGCGCGGTCAAGGAGCAGGCCTCTGGACTTTATGCGCAGACAATGGCCGGGCGCGGTTTTATTACGCTGGCATTTGACCCTTCATATACGGGCGAGAGCGGCGGCGAACCGCGTCTGGTTGCTTCACCCGATATTAACACCGAAGATTTCAGCGCGGCAGTTGACTTTTTGAGCGTTCAAGACGGAGTTGACGCCGATAAAATCGGCATTATCGGCATTTGCGGTTTTGGCGGTTTTGCGCTGAACGCCGCGGCCATGGATACCAGAATCAAGGCGACGGTTACCTCTACCATGTATGATATGAGCCGGGTTAACGCCAACGGTTATTTTGACGCAATGAGTGAAGACGACCGTTATGCCTTAAAACAAAAACTCAATGCTCAGCGTACCGAAGATTTTAAAAGCGGAACCTATGCCAAAGAAGCCGGTCTGCCGGATAAACTGACGGGAGAAGAACCTCAGTTTGTCAAAGATTATTGGAATTATTACAAAACGCCGCGCGGCTATCACAAGCGTTCAAAAAATTCCAACACCGGCTGGAACATGACTTATGCGCTCTCGTTTATCAATATGCCGATTTTGTCTTATGCCGGCGAAATCAGAAGTGCGGTTTTAATGCTGCACGGAGAAAATGCACACAGCCGCTATTTCAGCGAAGACGCTTTCAAAAAGCTCAAAGGCGGCAATAAGGAGCTGATGATCATTCCCGGTGCAAATCATACGGATTTGTATGACCGGACGGATAAAATCCCGTTTGATAAAATAGAAGCGTTTTTTAGAGCCAACCTGCAATAAAAATCCGGTATTTTTCTTGTTCCGGATGCGCCGCCCTTGGGTTGAAAAGGGCGGCCGCCGCAAGAAAAAAGAATGTTTTTCAAATGCGTCCGAATGTAACTTTGCAAATTTACGGTTGTTTGTGAAAAGTAAAAACTTTGTTGTTTTTTCGCAAAACGAGTTTTTGCAAACCGATGTCTTCAATTACGTATGAATCGACGAAATCAATTGTTTGACGGTTGCCTGTGCTTTTTCCCGACAAAATGAGTTTGTTTCCTTCTGGCCGCCATTTTTGATATTGCAGTGTTGCCATATTGATGGAAGACGCCCGGCCGTCGCTTTTCAGCAAGCCCCCTGTTGCGCCGGGGCAAACCGGGTACCGGTTCGGTCCGGGAGCCGGAGAGGGAAACCCGGAGCGGGGTTATTGATGCAATTTTTAGCACATTGTACGTTCCGTCATAATCCGCCCCGAAACCGTCCGTCATTTGAGGCATCTCTTCCACGGTCAGTTCGGGCAAAACGGGAGTTGCGTTGATTATGGAGTCGGCGGCGGCTTTTTTGTATTCGGACATTAATTTCCCGGTCTTGTCAACGACCCAGTAGCTTTTAGGGCTTCCTTCTTCGCTGAACGAACGTACTTCGTGGCCGGGAACAAGTGTGCCGGTTACGGTTTTGGGGGGCAGATTTTTCGTTTATGCTGCATGAGGTTAATATAATCATAAGACAGCCGATGAATATTTTTGCGTGTTTCATGTCTTTTTCTTTTGCCTTGATGAAATAATACGGGATTTGGGAAAATTTTCAATATTAACAGCTTTAGTTACAATGACAGGCTTCTTGATAAGTTGCAGTGCATCTGACAATGCGTTCAATGACGAAAACGTTGATGAGATCGTATTGTATATAATGATTGCAATAGTAGCTGTCGTGGTCATTGCTGGGTATATTGGCGAAGGTTCGGATGATTATTAATAACTCAATCCGATTGCCAAAACCCCCTGTTTACAAGGGAGGTATGCATTAGGTAAAAGCTATCCGAATTTGTCGTCAGGTCAGGAAAAAAGAAACGGCAGTTACCTAAATAACTGCCGTTTGTGTTGGTGAGCCCGACGGGATTCGAACCCATGACCCTTTGATTAAAAGTCAAATGCTCTACCAGCTGAGCTACGGGCCCGCTCACTTAACGAAGCAAGGTATAATGGATAAAAAAAGGTTAGTCAATAAAAAAATCCAAAAAAATTAAAAAATATAAAAAATAGTTTATTTGTTAAGAATTGTATGTTATCATCGGTTTCAAATTTGATTATTAAACCTCGTTTTTAAGGATATTGGGAGATGTCAGATACGAAGAATTCACAGCAGGCCGGGCGTTATGATATGCTGCAGAATGCTGCCGGGGAGATACTCATAATCATTGAATACCGCGAAGGCGGTCCCGAAAATCCGCGTCTGGTTTATGACGGCGGCGAACAGGCATTGCTTTACCGCAGCCGTGAAAGCGCTTTTATGCTGAATTCCATTGCCAGGGAAGCGCGCATGCCCTTAAAGTCGGTTAACGAGGTGCTGATGGTGGAGATTGAAAACGACGACGTTGCCCGCGAATACAGGGTGCCGGTGCGCGTAGTCAGAAATTTGCAGGCGCTGGCCTGACGATAAAACTTTTTTCAGATGGTGATAAGGGCTTTAAAAGCCCTTATTTCTTGTTATTATTCAGATAATAACGGTTGAAGCGGAAGATTTGATGCTGGTTGAATTACTCATTTTGATTTTAGGCGCCGGGCTGATTTCCGAGCTGGTTCCCAAAAACCGGCTGCCGGTGCTGTGGTCGCTGTTCTCGGCAGCGGCGGTTTCTTATTTTGTTTACCGTTTGTCGCTGCTTGGGAATGCGCCCGATTTGTATCTGAACTGTCCCTGGCTGAAAATACCCAATCTGGCGGTTAATCTCGAAATTGTCGTCAACGCCGGCAACATTTATCTGGTGTTTGCCTTGTCGATATTGGCTTTGCTGGTGCTGCTGCAAAATACTTTCGGTGCCGAAAATGCCAAAAATTCCCTGAACGGGCTGGTGCTTCTGAACCTTTTGTCGTCTTTGATGCTGGTGTTTGCCGGCAACTATGTCCAGATGCTGGTGGCGGTCGGCGTCTGCGACGTTCTGGTGTTCAGCGCCGTCAACAATATTGAAGCCAAAAAGAAATATATTTATGCCAATTTCCTGGCCGATATCGGCCTGGTCAGCATTTTTGCCGTCATCCTCGGCCAGGGAGGCGGTTTGGAACTGGACAAGCTGCCGGATTATGCCCGATTCGGTCATCATAAGGATTTTGTCGCGATTCTGCTTTTGCTCTGCATCTTCGTCAAAACCGGACTGTTTTTGTTTCATGGGGCTTATACCGAAATGCGCACGCTCGGTTTCAACCGTTTGAACTATGTTTTGTTTACGGCAACGCCGCTGACCGGCTACCTGCTGCTTTTAAAAACGGAATCTTTGCTGCAAATTTCTCCTTTTTCCTATCCGCTGCTCAAAATTTTTGCCCTTTCTTCCGTTTTGTGGGGCGTTTGGGGCGCTCTGGCAATTGATAATCTCAAACAAAAGGCGGTTTATTTTGCCCTCATGTTCTGGGGGCTGGTTTATGCTTTTGCCGCTTTCGGCAGCCGGCTCGACAGTTTGCAGTTTGCTTCGCTTCTGACCGCGGCGTTTTTGTTCGGGCAGGTTCTGATGCTGATTTGCGCCGCGGCTTCCAACGAAACTCAGGTTTCGGAAACGGGCGGCTTTTTGAAAAGCCTTAAATTTACCTTTTTGTTGGCGCTTCTGGTACTGGCGGCCTTTTTTTCGGTCTTGTTCAAAACCGCGGAAGGCAGCCCGTGGCTGGCCGGGGGCTATGCGCTGTTGTTTGCGGCGGCGAGCGCGCACGTGCTGTCGCAGATTCTGCTGGGAAAGAGCCGGGCGGACGAACGGGTGCAGGCAATGCTGAAAAATCCGCCGCTGCCGTCCTGGCTGCCGGTGGCTGCTGCCGCTGCCGTTTTATGCTGGTCTTTCCGTCTTTCCCCGTTATGGCTGACGCCGCTTCTTGCGGCCTGGCTGGGATTGTTTTTCCTGCGTCCTTTGCGCCGGTTGGACGCTTTGTACGACAACGACGTTTTGCAGGAGGCCGATTATGTGGGAACGGCATATGAATTGCTGATTATCACGCCGGTCAAGGTGATCGGGCGTCTGTTGTGGCTGACGGTGGATTTTGTGTTTATCGAACGTACGATCATCAGTTCGGTGCAGAATGCGCTCGGTTTTATGATTTTTCTTTTTCGCCGCATTCATTCGGGAACGGTTACGGGCATGCTGCTGTTCATGCTGCTCGGTTTTGCCGTTATCGGAATTGTTTGGTTGTACGGAGGCTGACAAATGGAAAACATTGCTTCTTTGGTCAATGCGATTGTGGCGGTGCCGCTGCTCGGGATGCTGTTTGCCGCGCTTTCCCGCGAAGGCGGCCGCGGCAGGGTCAGCAACGTTTTGAGCGTGGGCATTTTTACCGTGCTTTCCAATCTGGTGGTTTTGTGGCGGACGGCTTTGCAGATGGATGTCGGCAAAGACGGCTGGAAAACGGTCGAGAGTTTTGCCTGGACGCAAAATCCGAAAATTGAACTGGTGTTTGGCATCGACGTCTTCTCCCTGATGCTGATTGCCGCCGTTCACCTGGCGGTTCTGCTGGGGATGGTGGGCATTCGTCACAATACCTACCGGCAGAAGGCGCTGATTGTTTTTGCCCTGATGTTTTTGAGCATGATCAGCGGCTATTTTCTGGCTTCCGACCTTTTTTCCTTTTACATTTTTTTCGAAGCGCTGCTGCTGCCGCTGTTCATGATGGTCGGCATTTTCGGCGACGTCCGCAAACAGCAGGTTTTGTACCGCTTTTTTCTTTATAACCTTCTCGGCGCGGTTTTTCTGTTTGTTGCCCTGGTGGTGCTTTACAATCATGAAAACGTCGGCATTCTCGAAGTGAGCCGGATCGTTTTGTCGGAACACGGGGAAGTGCTGGTCTGGGGCTCGATTTTCATTGCCTTCCTGTCGCGGATCCCGGTATGGCCTTTCCATTACTGGATTTCTTCGGTCAACGCCAACATTTCCAACCCGTTGGTTTTCATCGTTGCCAACATTGTTCCCTTAAGCGGCGTTTACGGACTGATCCGCTTTTTCCCGGTCAATGCGCCGGCGGCTTTGGATCCCTACCTGCTGGTTTTGGAAATCATCAGCATCGTCACCATGCTGATGATCGCCTTTATCGGCTTTACCAAACGCGATATTCAGTATAAGATTTTTGCCTATATGACGGTCTACTACATTTTGTATCTGCTGGGGGCGCTGCTGCCGACCGACGCGCTTTTGATGAATATCGGCTTTTCCATGTTTTCTTACCTGATTATTGTGGCCGCGCTGGAAGTGATGGTGGCTCACGTTGACGCGGTCCGGCAGGAAAACGAACTCGGCGATTGCGGCATTTTGTGCAATATCCGCCGCACTTCGCTGGTTTTTTCCTTTCTTATTCTGGCGGCGATCGGGATGCCGCTGTCGTCGATGTTTTTAAATAACATGGTGATTTTTGCCGGTCTGTTAAAATTTAACATTCAGATGGCCGTCTGTATCCTGCTGGCGGTGGTGCTGGCTTCCGTCAGCCTGCTGCAGCAGTTGTTTTATCTGAAATATCCGCCGGAAAGTCAGGCGCCGCTGCCGGCGCCTTCCGGCGAATGCTGCGTCGAAGACATTTCGCTCAGGGTCTTTGCCGTCATGCTGCTGACGGCGGCGGTGCTGGTTTTGTCGTTTGTCAATCCTTTGTGGTTCGTCGGTTAGGAGAAAAAAATGCTGGTCAATTATGTTGCGTTGCTGCCGGAAGCCGTGTTGACGGCCGGTGTTTTGCTGGCGGTGCTGGTTCGTTTCCTTCGTTCCGCCAACACGGCCAAAACTTTTCTGACGCTGGCCAAATGGACGATTTTGCCGGCAATGATGCTGACCGCGGTCTTTTATGACAGAAACGTCGGCGGTTTTTGGAGCAATAATGACTATACGACTTTGTTTAAAATCGTCATTTTTCTGTTTGCGCTCGGCTGGGGAAGCCTTTCGCTCAGGCGTTTTCAAAACCGGGAAAACGACAGTTTTGCCTTTTATTCGGTGCTGTTGCTTGAACTGCTCGGTTTTTCTCTGATGCTTTCCGTCCGTTCGCTGGAACTGTTTGCGGCAGCCGCCGTTTGCTGCCAGCTGCTGAACTGCCTGTTGCTGCGGATCGGCGCCGATGAGGAGTGTCTGCCGCGGTTGCGCCGCCATCTGGCGGTAACGGTATTTTTCTGCCTGCTGCTGGCGGCCGGTGTTCTGATCTTGCGGCGTTATGGCGGCGGCGGATATGAAGAACTCGGAAAGTTTCTGACGGCGCAGACGGAAACTCTGTGGCAGCTCCGGCTGGCGTTTGTGATGATTATGGTCTTTTTCCTGTTTGCCTTAGGCGTGGCGCCGTTTCATTTTTGGTTTGCCGACGCGGTTTCGGGCGCGGTTTTGCCGGTGGCCGGATATCTGACGATTGTGCCGGTGCTGGCTTATTTTCCTGCCTTCGTCAACCTGATCGTCAACGTGCTGGCGCCGCTTTACGCCTGGTTTGTGCCGGTGATGCTTGTTTTCGGCGTGCTTTCCGTTTTTATCGGCGCAGTCGGCGCCAACAGCGAGGACAACCTGCGCCGCATTTTTGCCTATGCTGGGCTTTATTATGTCGGTGTTTTGCTGGTGTCTGCCGCCGACATGCACGGACAGAGCCTGCTCGGCGCCTTTATCTACCTGTTGGTTTACGTACTGGCCTTTTTCGGCGTTTATACGGTTTTTGCCGGCTGTCGCAGCAAGGGGGAGTATTTGCGTTGTTTGAGCGAAATCCGCGGACTGTCAACCCAGCGGCCGTTTTTGGCGGCGGCTTTTCTGATATTGATGATTTCACTGATCGGCACGCCGCCGCTGCTCGGTTTTCTGGGCAAACTTTCGGTTATCAACGCGCTGGTGGCAGGCGGCAGCTACGGCCTGATGGCGGTGGTGGCTTTTTCGATGCTGATTTTGGTGTATGCCTACCTCAAAATCATAACCGTCATCTATTTTGAACCGCGCAATATTAGCTTTGACAGGGTGGACAAAGGCGTATATACATATATTGCGGTCAATCTGCTTTTGATTGCTGTCACCGTGATAAATCCGAAATATCTGATGCATGATGTGGAAATGATGCTGGCGGCGATTTTGTAAACGGAAGAACGGGAATGTGGCGGTATTTTGAATATGAGGAACTGACAAGCACCAATGATGAGGCTTTGGCGCTGACGGCGTCCGCCGGCGGAGAAAAGCTGGCGGTAACCGCAACAAGGCAGACGGGAGGCCGCGGCCGTCGCGGCCGCAGCTGGGTCAGCCTGGAAGGCAATCTGTTTATGTCGCTGGCGCTGCCTTTCGCCGCGGAAAAAAGCGCGGCGCTGGTGCTGATCTCGTCGCTGTCGCTGCTGGAGGCGGTAAAAGAGTTTGATCAAAATGCCGGGGTGAAACTGAAATGGCCGAACGACGTGTTGTTGAACGGCGGCAAAATATCGGGTATTTTGCTTGAAAAAGGCGCCGGCGGGTATATGATTGTCGGCATCGGAGTCAATCTGAGGGTGTCGCCGGCGGGAGAAACCGTGTATCCGGTGACCGATTTGGCGGCGGCGGGGATAAAAACCGACTGCCGGACTTTTAAGGAAGTTTATTTGCGTCGCTTTGATGCGCTGACGGACTTGTGGGAGCAAAAAGGAATGCCGGCGCTGACCGAAAAATGGCTGCGGCATGCCAGAGGCTTGGGAGAGCCGGTTGTGGTGCGGCTGCCGAAAACGACGAAAACCGGAATCTTCGCCGGCATGAACGAAGAAGGAATGCTGATTTTGCAAACGCCGTCCGGCCGGGAGGTCATCGGGGCCGGAGACGTGTTTTTTGATGATGAAAGTAAGAGAGAAGAATGATTAACAAATTTGAAAAAGACGGATTGTATTTTATTGCCCTGGGCGGCGCCGATGAAATCGGCATGAATATGTATGTGTATGCTTGCAACGGAAAGTTTATTATGGTTGATGCCGGTTACGGTTTCTTAAACGACAACTACCCGGGGATCGATCTTTGTTTTGCCGACGCCGGTTTTTTTGCCAACTATGCCGAAGATTTCGAGGGCATTTTCATCACCCATGCCCACGAGGACCATTTCGGCGCCGTCGCCCAGGTATGGCCGCTGTTGAAATGCCCGGTTTACGCCAGCGAATTTACTCTCGGGCTGATCAAAAACCGGCTGCGCGAATATAAGCTGGAAGGACAGGTGCCGCTCAACCCGGTGGTCGGGCATCAGACGATAAAGCTGCAAAATTTTGCGGTTGAGTTCGTGCCGGTCGTCCATTCGGTGCCGGAAACCGCGGCGCTGGTGATCAAAACCGCGGACAAAACGGTGGTGCACGCCACCGACTGGCGTTTTGACGACAGCGCGATCGAAATCCTGCAAACCGATTATGCCGGACTGCAAAGCGCCGGCGACCGCGGTGTTGACATGTTTGTCTGCGATTCGACCAATATTGAGGTCGATGAAAAGCTGCCGAGCGAATATGAAGTGCGCGAATGCCTGATGAAGCTGATTCCGACATTGTCCAAAACGGTGGTTGCCACCTGTTTCGCCTCTAACCTGACGCGGCTCGAAAGCCTGATCATGGCCGCCGACGCCGCCGGCCGCACGCCGGTTCTGGTCGGCCGCAGCCTGCTTTATAACGTGAAAGTGGCCAAAGAGATCGGCTATTTCAAAAACACGCCGAAATGTTATGACATCAAGGAGGCGGAAAACATTCCTTCCGACAATGCGCTTTACATCTGCACCGGTTCGCAGGCCAACTACCGTTCGGCGCTTACCTCAATTGTCAACAATCAGAGCAAATATGTCAAACTGGGCAAAGGCGACACGGTTATTTTTTCTTCCAAGATCATCCCCGGCAATGAAGAAAAAATCAGCGAAATGCAGGAAAAGCTGATTGCCCAGGGAGTTAACGTAATTACCGACAAAGACGCGCTGGTTCACACTTCCGGCCATTGCAGCAAAGAGGAAATCCGGCACATGTACGAGCTGCTTCGGCCGCGTTTGGTGCTGCCGGTTCACGGCGACAAAAAGTTTATCCGCGAGCACAAGCGCTTTGCCGCCGAATGCGGCATCAACGAAGTGATGAGCATGCAAAACGGCGATGTGCTGCTGTTAAAGGACGGCAAGGCCAAAATTGCCGGCAGCGTGCCGACCGACGTGCTGGCCGTTGACCGTACGGAAATTGTTTCGCTCAATTCGGAAGTGGTCAAACGCCGCAAGCAGATTGCCTATAACGGCAGCGTTTTCATCAGCGTCATTTTCGGCGAAAAATGGGAATTGATCGCGCTGCGCATTTCTTCCAAGGATATTCTCGAACCAGACGCTTTCGCCGCCCTGCGCGACCGCATCGTGGTCGAGGTTTCGGAAGCGCTGCCGGAAGTGGTCGCCGGCCTTCATTATAAGGAAACGGCCATTTTGGACTATATCCGGGTGCAGGTGCGCCGCAAAATCGAAAAAGCGACCGAAATGAAGCCGGTGACTTTCATCCATTTCTACAAGCTGCCGCTTGAGGAAGAGGAAATCGAGCAGGAAGAAGACGTTGATGCCGGTCAGCCGATGGTAATTTATCCGTCGCCGGAAGTCGAAAACTGAATGCGCGGCCGAACGGGGTTGCCGCGGACAGAGGCCGAACGGATCGGCTTTATTTCCCGCCGCCGGGCGGTCAGGCGGTCGGGCAGTTTTGCTCAACCGGCAGATAAATGGTGAAAGCGGTGCCTTTGACGGCGTCCGATTCAATCCTCAGG
>ERZ857969.1282-NODE-1282-length-35522-cov-3.739053_pt1 | contig 35522 bp, 38 predicted proteins | sample MGYA00519864_ERZ857969 | MGnify/ENA primary metagenome ERZ857969 (study PRJEB31778, sample SAMEA3449382) | human gut metagenome | biome: human gut; feature: human-associated habitat; material: faeces | place: United Kingdom | collected 2010/2012 ...
CAAAATTGCGCAAAAACCTTGCACCTGAACAATTCAAAAGTTTATACCAACATGCTTGGTTAAGGTTCTTTTGAATTGTTCAGCAGGCATTATATAAAAGTAAAAAATGCCCCCGCAGCGGTAGCCTGTAACTCCGCTGCGGGGGTTTGGTTTATTATTACGGCGGCAACGCCGCATTTTTTTATTTTCCGCTGACAATAGCGGATTAGGGCTTTTCTTTAAGGCTTGTAATTGTTTTTAACCTTTAGCCTTGCCATAGCCCGCGCTAAGGATATTTCGTTATGGCGGTGCTCCTTAATATTTTCGGCAAGGTGTATTCTGTCAAGCGCGCGTATGCGCGATTCCTCTGCCCGCGCGCCGTCAATTTCATCAGGCCACTGGCAGCACTGCGAGAATATTACCACCTCGTCGCGCCTTACCTCCATAAAGCCCTCGGAAATAAAGGCGCTTTTCCATTCGCCGTTTGTTTTTATCTGTATTTCACCGATTTCAAGGGCTGAAACCATTGTTTGGTGTCCCTTTAAAATTCCCAGCTTTCCGCTTTCGGTCTCGCAGATTATCTGCTCCGCCTCGCCCTTAAAAAACTGCTTTTCGGGGGTTATTATTTCAAGTAAAAATCCGTCCATAATATAACTATAACCTTAAAGCGTTTTCGCTTTTTCCTTTGCCTCTTCAATATTGCCCACCATAAAGAAAGCAAGCTCGGGCAGGTCGTCCACCTCGCCGTCGACTATCTGGCGGAAGCCCTCAATCGTCTCGTCAAGCGGCACAAAGCGACCCTCTGCGCCTGTATACGCCTTTGCAACGCTCATAGGCTGCGATAAGAAGTTTTGAATTTTTCTCGCGCGGTAAACGGTAAGCCTATCCTCGGCGGATAACTCCTCCATACCCAAAATAGCGATTATATCCTTTAAATCGTCATATCTTTGCAGGCACTCCTGAACCCTGCGGGCTACGCTGTAATGCTTTTCGCCCACCGTTTCGGGCTCAAGTGCGCGGCTTGTTGACTCAAGCGGGTCAACCGCGGGGTAAATGCCCTGCTCTGCAATGCTTCTTGATAAAACGGTAGTGGCGTCAAGGTGGGTGAATATTGTGGCGGGCGCGGGGTCGGTAAGGTCGTCCGCCGGAACGTAAACCGCCTGAACAGAGGTAATAGAACCCTTATCGGTCGAGGCTATGCGCTCCTCAACCTCGCCTAATTCCTGCGCTAAGGTAGGCTGATAGCCAACCGCGCTCGGCAGTCTGCCGAGCAGGGCGCTTACCTCGTTACCCGCCTGAACAAAACGGTAGATATTATCTATAAACAAAAGCACGTCCTGATTTTTTTCGTCCCTTAAATATTCCGCCATTGTAAGCCCCGTCATGGCAACCCTCATACGGCTGCCCGAGGGCTCGTTCATCTGCCCGAACGCGAGTATTGATTTTTCAATAACGCCGCTTTTTTCCATATCGTGAATAAGCTCGTTACCCTCGCGGCTGCGTTCGCCCACGCCCGTAAACACCGAGTAGCCGCCGTGATTTACGGCGATATTGTGAATCATTTCCATTATAAGCACGGTTTTACCAACGCCCGCACCGCCGAAAAGACCTATTTTACCGCCCTTGGCGTAGGGCACCAAAAGGTCAATTACCTTAATCCCCGTTTCAAGCAGCTCGGTTGCGGGCTTTTGCTTATTAAGCGGGGGAGCGCTGCGGTGTATGGGCAGGTATTTTTCCGCCTTTATTTCGCCCTTTTCGTCAATCGGTCTGCCGAGAACATCAACCACGCGGCCTATAACCTCTTTACCTACGGGCACCTCAATGCCCTTGCCGTTTGATGTTACTTTAAGGTTGCAGCGCAAGCCCTCTGTTGCTTCAAGCGCTATTGCGCGCGCAACGCCGTCGCCCAAATGCGCGGCTATTTCGGCGTGCTTTGCGTATTCCTCAACGGTAACAAGCGCATTTATAGGCGGTATTTGCCCGTTATCAAAGCGAATATCTATAACAGGTCCCGATATTTTAATTATTTTACCCGTGTATTCCATTAAGCGTCACCTATACTCCGTTATTCTGTACCTGTGTTGCCGCCGCTATTTCGGTTATCTCGTTGGTAATAACCAGCTGGCGCACGGCGTTTATCTGCTCTGTAAGCTTTGCAATCATTTTATCGGCGTTTTTGGTTGCGTTCTGCATTGCCGTCATTCTCGCGGCGTTTTCGCTCGCCGCCGCCTGCATCATAATATCGTACATCATACCGATTACATACTGCGGCACCATTCGGTCGAAAACTGTTTGCAGGTCCGGCTCGTAAATTACCTCGGCGGTGTATTTATTTTCGTATTCAACATCGTCAAAATCGCGCCGTAAAAGCGGTAAAACGCGCTTGCAAACAGGTCTTTGCACCGCAGAATTTACATATTCGGTATAAACTATATAAACCTCGCTTACAGTGCAGTCGTCATAAAGCTCGACTATTCTTTCACCCAGATCACGTGCCGAGTAAAGCGAGGGGCGCTGAGAAGCACCGTACCAGCTTTCATCGGGCTTTATTCTGCGGGATAAAAACATTTCGGTGCCCTTAAGCCCCAAGGAGTAAACCACGGTTTCCTTATACTCCCGCATTTTTTGCAGCGCTAAGGAGACAACCGCGGAATTGTAGCCGCCGCAAAGCCCCTTATCCGAGGTGATTACAAAGAACAGCGCCTTGCCGCCCTCGGTAAGCTCAATAAACGGGTCGCTTAAAGAGTTGTGCTTTGTTTTGGAAACAATATCCTTCATAGTGGCACGCAGCTTGCGCATATATGTGAGGTTATAGTCGATATTCTGCATCGATTTCCTGATACGCGAGGTGGAAAGCAGATACATTGCGTTTGATATCTGCCTTGTCTGCGTAACGGCGTGAAGATGCTGCTTTAATTCACTGATGTTTTCCATATGCAGAATTTTCCTTAAAATTAGTAAGCGCCGTTTTCATACGCTCGGCGTTTTCATCGCTTAAAGCGCCGCTTGTGTTTACCGTATCGCGCAGGGCGGAAAGTTTTTTACTAAGGCTGCCCAGCATATCCCCCGCAAACGCCTTAAGCTCTGCTTCGGGCACACCCGTAAAAATATCGTTACGGTAAGCAAACAGCAGCGCCACCTGCTCAAACAGGGTGTACGGGCGGCTTTTCGGCTGCTTTAAAAGCTCGGTAAGGGTTCTGCCTCGGTCAAGCAACTTTCTGGTTGACTCATCAACATCACTGCCGAAACGCGTAAACACCGCCATTTCGCGGTATTGCGAAAGGTCTATACGCAAAGAACCCGAAACCTTCTGCATGGCTTTACTTTGCGCCGCTCTGCCCACACGCGAAACCGAAAGACCGGTATTTACAGCCGGGCGAACGCCGCTGTGGAAAAGCTCTGTTTCAAGGTATATCTGACCGTCGGTTATGGAAATAACGTTGGTCGGAATGTATGCGGATATATTCCCGCCCATAGTCTCAATTATCGGCATTGCGGTGATGCTGCCGCCTCCGAGTTCTTCCGACAAACACGCGCTGCGCTCAAGCAAACGGCTGTGCAGGTAGAAAACATCACCCGGGTATGCCTCACGTCCGGGCGGTCTGTGCAGCAGCAGCGACATGGTACGGTAAGCCACGGCGTGCTTTGATAAATCGTCGTATATTACAAGCACGTCTTTACCCGTTTTCATAAAGCCCTCTGCCACGGCGCAGGCGGCATAAGGCGCTAAATACTGCATTGCGGGGCTGTCCGACGCGGTGGCGGCAACCACTACGCTGTATTTCATAGCCCCCGTATTTTTAAGCGTTTCTATTATCTGCGATATGTTTGACGCCTTTTGACCTATCGCGCAGTAAATGCACAAAACATCGCTGTTTTTCTGGTTTATGACCGTATCAATCGCTATTGAGGTTTTACCCGTCTGGCGGTCGCCTATAATAAGCTCGCGCTGACCCCTGCCTATCGGAATCATACTGTCAATAGCCAGTATTCCCGTTTCAAGGGGTTTATCCACCGGGCGGCGCTGCATAATTGTAGGCGCGGTTCTCTCGCACGGCAGGTATTCCTTTGCAATAAGCGGCTCACCGTCAAGCGGTCTGCCTATGGGGTCTATAACCCTGCCTATAAGAGACTGACCCACGGGCACTTCGGCCACAACGCCCGTGCCCTTAACGGTGCTGCCAACGCTTACGGAATCGGAATTATCCATAAGCACGGCGCCCACGCCGTCCTCTTCAAGGTCAAGCGCCATACCGTAAACTCCGCCCTCAAATTCGAGCAGCTCGCCGTAAAGGCGGTCGGGCAAGCCCTTTACTCTTACAACGCCGTCGCCCACGCTTGAAACTTTACCGCAGCGGTAGACTATCGGCGCGGTGTGAAAATCGGCTATTCTTTTTTTAAGAACGCTGCCTATATCTTCGTTTTTAATTTCCGGCACAGTTTCTCCCGCCTTTATCCGTCAATTTTTTTCTGCATTTCCTTAAGCTGTGAAGAAATGCTCAAATCGTAAATTTCACCGTCCGCGTCGGCGATAAAGCCGCCGATAATGCCGTTATCGGTAACTCTTTCAAACTTTACGTCATCGCCCAATTTCTCGCGGAAACCGCGGCATATGCGGGCATAGGTTGCGTCCGACATATTCTCCGCGGCGGTTATAACTACCGTTTTCATACTTTTTCTTCCTTTTCCCCGTATTTCGAGAAAAACTCATCGGCAATCGCCATATTATCGGCGTCGGTAACCTCGCGCGAAAGAATTTTCTTTGAAATATCAAAGGCTATATCGGTAACGTCTGCCCGAAGTCCCGCAAGGCGCTCGTTATACTCGCGCTCGGCGTCCTTTCTTGCCTTTTCGGTAATGTCAGTCGCCTTTTTATCGGCGTCAGCCGTAATTTCGGCGGCTCTTTTCTGTGCGGAAAGCTCCGCCTCGCCCATAATTTTATCGCTTTCCTGCTTGCTTTGCTTTAAAGCGTCCTCATACTGCGCCTTTAAAGCGTCAGCCTCGGCATTTTTGTTCTCGGCGTTTTTAAGGCTTTCGTCTATTCTCGCCTTGCGCGCGTCAAGAAACTTTTTAACCGGCTTGTATGCAAGCGACTTAACAATTACAAACAGAACGATTATATTGATTATATTTATTATCAGATCTCTGACGGCATCTGATATTTGCAAACCGAACATGATGATTCTCCGTTCAAATTATACTTTTGCAGCCAAAATAAGCGCCACAACGAACGCATATATAGCCGTTGACTCCGCCAATGCGCAGCCCAAAAGCAGTATAGCGTTTATTTTACCCGAAGCTTCGGGCTGACGCGCCACCGCTTCAACCGCCTTACCTGTTGCAATGCCCATTCCGAGACCCGCGCCTATTGCCGTTAAAATTGCCAAACCTGCACCAATTGCTACCATTTTTAAATTCCTCCTGTTACTCAATTGCTTCGTTTATAAACGTAAGCGAAAGTATTATGAAAATATATGTTTGTATAAGCGGGTGGAAAAGGTTGAAATAAAGCCCCGCCACCGCCGGAATACCCGACGCATAGCCGCCTAAAACCGATTTTAAAAGGTCCATTACTATCATTCCGCCGAGCATATTACCGAAAAGTCGGCAGGCAAGCGAAATAGGAACCGCAACGTCGCTCAATATCTTCATGGGCAGTATTACGGGCGTAGGGCTTGAAAGATATTTTATTCTTCCGCCGAACCCCTTTTTCTTAACGCCGTAGAAGTTAATAAGCGCAAAGGTTATAAGACCCATTGAAAGGGTTATTAAAAGATCGGATGTGGGCGGTCGGCAGCCGAAAAGCTCGGACGCCGCCGAGAAGACCATAAACACCGCAAGCGAGAACATATAGGGCGCTAATTTCTCTGAATAATCGCCCACGGCGCCTTTGGTGAAGCTTTCCATTGCCTCAACCGCAAGCTCCATTATGTTCTGAAAGGCGTTTTTCGGTCTGTCCTTATCAAAGCGCGGGAACAGTATAAACCTGAAAATAAGGCAGAAAACAAGCACTATAAGCATTATTATCCAGGTAAGCACCGTAGTTTGCGCAAACGAAACGCCGAAAAGCGTTACCCGCTCGCTGAACATTTCAAACTCCACATTCATGCCCGCTTTACCGCTTGAAACCGATGTTACCGCCGTGCCTATAAAGAACCACGCGGCTATAACGGCAAGCGCCAAAAGCAGAACCGAGCGTTTTTTCAGCTCCTTTGTTTCCCCGTGGTGCTTAATATAGGAATGAACGGCGCAGTAGCCTATAAATCCCAGTAAAAAAAGCACGGCGGAAAACGCAAATTCAGTTATTGTTATTGCTTTCGTTTTTATCATCCCCCGATTTTACCCTTTGGGTACGTACAGTGTAATATATAAACCAACCGACTACCGCCAGCGGCAGACCCGCCGCATAGCCGATAAGGCAGGCATAAAGTAGCTTCGGAAATACAAACACAAGCAATGCGGACGCTGCACCGTAAAGAAAAAGCTTTATAAGCACAAGTGTAACCGCTTTGGTGTAATTTCCCGAAGTGAAAGAGGAAAGCGCGCTTTTTAACATCAGCGCCTCCGCTATTCCGAATACAAACGCAATCAAACCGCCGACCGTAAAGCATACCCCCTCACAATTATTGTACTATTTTATTACTTATATCCAATAATGTCAAGTCTATTTTTACACAAATATCAACTCAAGCTTTTGAATTATCTGTTATTTTTTTTACAACATTATAAATCGTATGATTTTCGGGATATAATAACTAAAAAAGGAGGGTTAAAAATGCAAAACGGAACAATGACATTTATGAAAGGTCTCGGAGCCGGAATGGTAGCCGGCGCTGCAGCGCTTGCCGTGGGTAAGGTAATGCTTAACGATAATAAAAACATTACCAAAGGCTCGGCAAAGCTCGTAAAAGCCGTGGGCGATTTTGTTGACGGCGTGCAGACTATGTTTCATTAAATTTAATAGGTGCGGCGGCACTGTCGCCGCATTTATTTACATATCTTTCTCCGGCACAAACATCATACAAAAGCTTATAAAAAGCAGCGCGCAGCAAAGCCATATTGCCTTATATCCCGCCGCGCGGGTCAGCACGCTGCCGAGCCCTGCGCCTATGCCGAAAACAAATATAACGCCGAAATAGGTTATTGCTTTTTTAAGTATTTCTTTATCCCGCACACGGAAGTATGCGCAAAGCGCCTCTGTGCCCGCGCGCATATTGCCTATGCACATGGTGCTGGCGTAGGCGTGACCCCGCACCTTATGAAAGGTTTGCACCTGCAAAGCGCAGACGAACGAAACAAACGCGTTTGCAAGCGGCTCAACTTTTGCGGGCAGAAAGCCCACCGAAAAAAGCAAAAGTATTTCAAGCAGCAGTATTATCTGCCGCCAGTGCAGCTTTTCATAGCATTTCAGCTTTATATGAATGAACTCGGCAACCGCCGTGCCCACCAAAAAGGAAAGCACCGGAACGAGATATTTTAAAACCGTTTGCCACTCGCGCCCGTAAAGCGCCGTGCTTAAAAGCACAATGTTTCCCGTTTGGGCGTTTGCGAAAACCTCCCCGCGGCAGGTGTAGGTATATGCGTCCTGAAATCCGCCCGACAAAATTATAAACACCGCCGCTCTGAAACTGTCGGACATCTGCCCCCTAAAGGGCTTACCGCTTTTCATGGTGCTTCCTCTTTTCGGGAATACTGAAAACAAAAAGCATATAAGAAAGCATAAACCCGAGCGCCGAAAGTGTCATTACGGCGTAACCGCCGCCAGCAATGCACTTAGACAAAATACCGAGCAAAAAGCCTAAGCTGAATGTAAGCGCCACAAGCCGCGTGCCGCCGTTTGCCGCCCTGCCATTTGCCGAGTAAATAACCAGGAAAAGCAGTGCAATATCAAATACCGCCGTCATAACCGTTTCAAGTAATTCCGCCATTTTAAGTTCTCTCCTTCATAAGCTTTTCTATTGCCGCAAGCTTTGTGCAAAGGCACAAAACCTTTATTGCCTGCGTTATTTCTTCAACCGTCGCAAATGACGGCGCAAGGCGAATATTTTTATCCTCGGGGTCGTAGCCGTACGGAAAGGACGCCCCCGCAGGCGTAAATTTCACTCCGTATTCTCCGCACATTTCAACAACTTTTTTTGCGCACCCCGGCAGCGTATTAAAGGAAAGGAAATAACCGCCGCGCGGCGTAGTCCAGTCGGCAATGCCGACGCCGCCGAGCTCCTCTTTCAAGGTTTTATACACTGCCTCAAATTTAGGCTTTAATATTTCGGCGTGTTTTTTCATATGCGCCCGCAGTCCCGCGCTGTTTTTGAAAAACCGTGCGTGCCGCAACTGATTGAGCTTATCGGGTCCTATGGTGGAAAACTTCAAAAAGGATTTTATATCAATTAAATTTGTAGGACTTGCGGCAAGTGCGGAAATGCCCGCGCCCGGGAATGTAATTTTACTTGTGGAGCAAAATTCATAAACCAAATCGGCGTTCCCCGCTTTTTCACACTCGCTTATTATATCGGGTATTTCGGCGTTTTCTCCGTCAAAGGCGTGTATGCAGTACGCGTTATCCCAAAAAATACGGAAATCTTCCGCCGCGGGCTTCAGCGCGGCAAATCTTCGCACCGTTTCGGGGCTGAAAACAATTCCCGTCGGGTTCTGGTATTTCGGAACACACCATATGCCCTTTACGGTTTCGTCCTTTATAAGCTCTTCAACCTCGTCCATATCGGGTCCGCTTTCGGTCATACCGACAGGTATCAATTCAAACCCGAAGTGCTCGGTTATTGCAAAGTGGCGGTCATACCCCGGGGCGGGACATAAAAATTTGCGGTTCTTTATTTCCTGCCACGGTTTCGCGCCGCATATTCCGTCGGTCATGCCGTGGCTTACAAGTTCGTACATCATTGTAAGGCTGCTGTTTCCGCCCACTATTGTGTTTACCGAGTGCGTGCCCATCATATGGCTTAAAAGCCTTTTTGCCTCTTCTATGCCGTCAAGCCCGCCGTAGTTGCGACAGTCCTGACCGCTTTCGCTGTCTAAAATGCTGCGGTGATCCAAAACATCCAGCATATTAAGCGAAAGCGCAAGCTGTTCCGCCGAGGGCTTTCCGCGGGAAAGATCAAGCGAAAGCCCGCTTTTTGCATATTTTGCAAGCTCAGCCGCGCATTTATCCCTTTCGCACATAAGCGTATACATATCCGCATTTTTATAGTCCATATAACCGCCCCTTGACTTTTGTTGACTGCTATATTATAATCATTTTATCCACATATGTAAAATATATAATAGATATGATTATAATATCATTTTGATATTGCGGAGCGTGCAAAAAATGTATATAAGCTATGATTATTACCGTGTGTTTTATTATGTTGCGAAATACGGCAATATAACCCAGGCGGCAAAGCTGATGCTTAACAGCCAGCCTAATTTGACCCGAACAATTAAAAACCTTGAAGCAGAGCTTGGCTGCGCGCTCTTTTCCCGCAGCAACCAGGGAATGAAGCTGACCCCCGAGGGCAAAAGGCTTTATGAGCATATTAAAATAGCGTATGAGCATATAGAAATGGGCGAGGCGGAAATTACCGACAGCCGCTCGCTGCGCTCGGGCAGCGTATATGTTGCGGCAAGCGAGGTGGCGCTGCGCTGCCTGCTTTTGCCCGTGCTTAAAAAATACAGGCTGCGCTACCCGGGCATACATATAAGAATAAGCAACCACTCAACCCCGCAGGCAATAGCCGCCTTAAAGGGCGGAACGGCGGATATTGCCGTTGTTACCACTCCCACCGTCCGCTCCGCGTCATTAACCGAAAGGGTCATACGCCCCGTAAACGAGGTGGCGGTGTGCTCGCCGTACTTTTCAAGCCTTGCAAACAGGCAGATCTCCCTTTCGGAGCTGACGAATTTCCCACTTATCTCACTCGGTGAGGATACAAAGTCCTTTGAGTTTTACTCGGGGTTCTTTTCTTCCCACGGGCTTGCGTATCGCCCCGATATTGAGGCGTTCACTGCCGACCAGATATTGCCTATGGTGGCGGCGGATCTCGGCGTGGGGTTTGTTCCCGAGGAATTTTTGCAAAGCGAAGATGTAAATATAATTGATTTAAAGGAAAAAATTCCCGAGCGAAATATTGTTTTAATAAAGCGCAAGGAGCAGCCCTTAAGCGTTGCCGCAAAGGAGCTTGAGCGGCTGATTGAGGAGCATACAATCTAAACGGCAGCAGTCATAAAAATTTGAAACAGCTTTAAAAAGAAACAGGCGGGCTGGTCCAAAAAGGTCAGCCCGCCTGTTTTCGGAGTTATTTCAATGTAACAACCCCGGGTTAAAAGATTCTTACTTCATGCTGTTTTCGTAAGATTCGATCATCTTTTTAACCATCTGTCCGCCGATAGAACCGGCCTGCTTAGAGGTAAGGTCACCGTTGTAACCCTGCTTTAAGTTAACGCCAACCTCGTTGGCAGCCTCCATCTTAAAACGGTTGAGGGCTTCTTTAGCCTCAGGTACTACGCTTTTGTTAGCCATGGTTTTTTTCTCTCCTAATTTTTTTCTTTGCGTTTGCAGTAATATTTTGTGTAAGGGCATAAATATTATTATAGGTAAATTTTGATTTATATTTTTAATAAAAATGGTTTTTAAGGAGAAAAATGTAAAAAACAATATATTTTGCCTGAACTAATCGGGAATGTGTTTTTCAAAGGTGAATTTTGAAATTCTTATATGCTTTCGGTCAACTGTGTAAGACATATAAATATTACCCTCGGTATCATACTGCACAAACGGATAAAAACAGCTTCCCTTCATATCCGCCTGCAAAACTACCTCGCTTTTCTCAATATCCGTTTATCTCAAACAGGTCTTCGGCTTTGTAATAAAGCGCGTAAAACGCGTCGTCACTTACAGAGCTGTTTTTGTTTGCGGTAAGCTTTGCTATGTATGGCACAGCCGAATCGGAAAGATAACCTAAATATTCCACGTCAAGCTCTTTCAAAATGCCGCTTTTGTATGCGTTTACATTGTAGCTTGCAACCGTGCGGTCAACATCGCAAAAACCGGTAATTAGACCGATTACGGCAAAGCAGCAAATTGCGCATTTTGCGGCGGGAAATCTTTTTATATACATAAACAGTATCATTATAATAAAAAGCAGGGCAATTGCAGCCATAAAAATGCTTGTGAGCAGGCGCAGCCGCGTAAGACCGTAATAGCCTATATATAAAAATATATTGAAATTTGATAACAAATTAAAATTGTTCAAATAAGTATTGCTGAAAATTTCTTTTTTGCGTAAAAACCTTTGCGTTTTGGAAAAATTTATATTATAATGATATACCGAGGATAATATAGGGAGGGAGCGAACGAATGAGGACGAATTTTACGGTATCGCTTGCGAAGATAATTTCGGAATTTTCGCTGGAAACGCTTAATATGCCGGCTAACCCCGAAAAAATACAAATATCCACCACCGAGGTAAACCGCCCGGGCTTGCATATGGCGGGGTATTTTGAGTTTTTCGATGAAAAGCGAATACAGATAATAGGCAAAAGCGAGGAAAGCTTTTTACTGCGGTTCACCCCCGAAAAGGCGGAAAAAAGGCTGAGAGAATTTTTCTCTCACAAGCCTGTGGCGGTGGTTATATGCCGCAATATGCAGGTGGACGAGGTATACGCGAAAACCGCCGCGGAATACGGCGTGCCGCTTTTGCGCACGGCAGAGACTACATCTGACTTTACCTCTGCCTTGATAGCCTTTTTAAACTTAAACTTGGCGCCGCGGGTTACGCGCCACGGCGTTTTGGTGGAGGTTTACGGCGAGGGAATACTGTTGCTGGGCGAGAGCGGAGTAGGTAAAAGCGAGACCGCAATTGAGCTTATAAAGCGCGGTCACCGCCTTATAGCGGACGACGCGGTGGAAATACGCCGTGTATCAAATAAATCGCTTGTGGGCACTGCGCCAGATAATATAAGGCATTTTATTGAGCTGCGCGGAATAGGTATTATTAACGCGAGCCGAATTTTCGGCGCGGGCGCGGTTAAGATCACCGAGAAGATAGACCTTATAATAAACCTTGAAATATGGGATGTAAACAAGGTTTATGACCGTATGGGGCTTGATAATCAGACGACGGAAATCTTGGGGCTTGATATACCGTCGCTCACCATTCCGGTAAAGCCCGGGCGTAACTTAGCGGTTATAATTGAGGTTGCCGCAATGAACAGCAGGCAGAAAAAGCTCGGCTACAACGCGGCGCAGGATCTTCTCAAACGTCTCGGTATGACCGACGAGCCAGAGGACGTAAGCACAAACGAAACGGTTAATCCGTTCTGATAATTTTTAAAACAGGAGTGTAAAGTAAGAATGTACAAATTGGGAATTGACCTTGGAGGAACGAATATTGTTGCGGGAGTTGTAGACGATAATTATAAGATAGTCGCAACCGCGCAGGTTAAAACAAACTGCCCCCGTCCGGCAGAGGAAATTGTGTCGGATATGGCTGAGGTTGCAAAGCAGGCGGTTGAAAACGCGGGCTTAAAGCTTTCGGACATTGAGGCTATGGGCGTGGGAACACCCGGAGCCATAGACCCGGTGCGCGGCGTGGTATGCTATGCTAACAACCTTGATTTTTACGACGTGCCCATGGCGGCTATGCTGAAAGAAAAACTGGGCGTTGATTTTTACATTGAAAACGACGCTAACGCCGCGGCATACGGCGAGTATATTGCGGGTGCGGGCAAAGGCTCGAATGATTTTATAGCTATTACTTTGGGTACGGGAGTCGGAGGCGGCGTTATAATTGACGGTAAGATCTATTCCGGCTCAAACTATGCGGGAGCGGAGCTTGGCCATGTGGTTATAAATATGGACGGTGAAATTTGTACCTGCGGCAGACAGGGCTGCTGGGAAGCATATGCCTCTGCTACGGCGCTTATCCGCCAGACAAAGCAGGCTATGATAAGATACCCGAAATCAAAAATGTGGGAAATATGCGGCGGAGATATAAGCAAGGTAAGCGGCAGGACCGCGTTTGACGCCATGCGCGCGGGCGACGATACCGCAAAGCGCGTGGTTGACAGATATATTGAATATGTTGCAATAGGTATTTCCAATAATATAAATATTTTCCAGCCGGACGTTCTGTGCGTGGGCGGCGGCATTTCAAAAGAGGGCAGTACCCTTATAGACCCGATTGTGGCTTATGTTGAAGGTGAAAACTACGCCCGCCACATTGCGAAGAAAACGCAGATAAAGGCGGCGGCTCTCGGAAACGACGCGGGAATTATAGGCGCGGCGTATCTTTGCGACCTTTATAAATAATTAAATTTTGGGAGTGGCTTTATGAGCGCAGAAGCATTGGCGAATTTTCTTGAAAGCGAAAATATCGAATACAGGCAAAATGAGCCTATGCGGGCGCACACTACCTTTAAAATCGGGGGAGAGGCGGATATTTTTATAATTCCCGCCTCTCCCGCCGCGCTTATTTCAGCCGTTAAAAAATGCACCGAACTTGAAATTCCGTATTTCATTTTGGGCAACGGCAGCAACCTTTTGGTGTCCGACGGCGGAATAGAGGGCGCGGTTATAAGCCTTGCGGGAATAAACGGTATTTCGGCGGAGGGTGAAAAAATCACCTGCGGCGCGGGGGCTATGCTTTCATCGGTTTGCCTGAAGGCTTTGTCATTATCTCTTACGGGGCTTGAATTTGCCTACGGAATACCCGGAACGGCGGGCGGCGCGCTTTATATGAACGCGGGCGCTTACGGCGGGCAAATGGCGGATGTAATCGAAAGCGCCGAGTGCCTGACCGCCTCGGGAGAAATAAAAACCCTTAAAAAGGAAGATATGCGGCTCGGCTACCGCAGCAGCGTATTTAAAAAGGGCGGACTTATAATAATTTCCCTGACCCTTGCCTTAAAGAAGGGCGATAAGGCGGAAATTAAGGCTAAAATGGACGAATTGCTTAACCGCCGCAAGCAAAAGCAGCCGCTTGAATACCCCAGCGCGGGCAGCACCTTTAAGCGGCCCGAGGGGTATTTTGCAGGCGCGCTTATTGAGAAAAACGGCTTAAAGGGCAGTGCGGTCGGCGGCGCGCAGGTAAGCGAAAAGCACGCGGGGTTTGTTATTAACCGCGGGGGCGCAACGGCTGCCGATGTAAAGGCGCTTATAGGGAAAATACAAAAAACGGTTTTTGAAAACGACGGAGTAATGCTGGAGCCCGAGGTTATTTTTACGGGGCGGAACGGAGACTGAAAAAATGGAATTGTTAATAGTAACGGGAATGTCGGGCGCGGGAAAATCGCAGGCGGCAAACGCGCTTGAGGATATAGGCTTTTACTGCGTTGATAACATTCCGCCGGCAATAATACCCTCGTTTGTGGAGCTTTCGTCGCGCAGCGGCGATCTGCTTAATAAAATGGCTATAGTGACCGATATGCGCGGCGGCGTGCTTTTTTCGGAGATTGACGGGGTTCTCGGCAACCTTAAAAAGAACAATATTGAGTATAAAATACTGTTTTTGGACGCGGCTGACGATGTGCTTATACGCCGCTATAAGGAAAACAGGCGCAAGCACCCGCTGGCGGACGGCAACGATATGTCGGTAGCTGCGGCAATTGCGAAAGAGCGCGAAATGCTTAAAAAAATCCGCTTTTCGGCGGATTACGTGGTAGATACAAGCCGCATTTCAATAGCGCAGCTAAAGGTTCAGCTTTCAAATATTTTCTTCGGCAGCGTTAGCAACGTTTTAAAAATTCAGTGCAAGTCCTTCGGGTTTAAATACGGCTCGGATACAGAGGCGGATTTGGTGGTGGATGTAAGATGTCTGCCCAACCCGTTTTATGTTGAGGAATTAAAGGAAAAAACAGGACTTGATAAGGAAGTGCGCGATTACGTTATGGCAAGCGAGGACAGCAAAAGGTTTCTCGACCGCCTTTTGGCGTTTATAGATTGCGCCGTACCTATGTATGCAAAGGAGGGTAAAAGTCAGCTTGTAATATCCATAGGCTGCACGGGCGGAAAGCACCGCTCGGTCACCTTTGCGGAGCTGATAGGCGAGCATTTGCGCAACGAAAATTACAACTGCTCCATAAATCACAGGGATATTTACAAGCACTGACGGGCTTTATGTCCTTTTGCAGTGAGATTAAAAACGAGCTGATTTCGCTCAAAACACATTCCTGCTGCCGCTTACCGCTTGTTTACGGCTTTATGCTTTTCAGCCGCGCGTTTTCGCTTAAACGCATTTCAATACAAACGGGCAACGAATGTGTGGCAAAAGCGTATGCGGAGCTTATAAAAAGTACCTTCGGCGCCGCGGCGGAAATAACCTGCGGCGGCACAAAACGCCCGACCTATAAAGCCGAGGTTACATCCGATACGGACAGGCTTAAAATTCTGGCGGCGTTTGATTTCGGAATAAATGAAAATTTAATAGACCGCGGTTTACTTGCCCGCGACTGCTGCCGCCAGAGCTTTATAAGGGGGGCTTTTTTGGCATGCGGCAATATTAACGATCCTGAAAAGGAATACCGCGCGGAGTTTGCGGTTAAAAACGAAAAATTAGCCGACGAGTTTTTGCTTTTGTTAGCCGAATTTGATATTCATATGAAAAAAACCGCGCGCGGCACCGCATTTGTGCTTTACACAAAGGAAAGCGGAAGTATAGAAGATTTACTGACCATTATGGGGCTGCCGCACCGAACGCTTGATATTATGGATACCAAAATAATTAAAAGCGTTAAAAATGCGAGCAACCGCCGCAGCAATTGTGACAGCGGCAATATTTCAAAAACGGTTGAGGCGTCTGTCAGGCAGCGCGCGGCAATAGAATATCTTGAAAAGGCGGGGCTGCTTGAAAGCCTGCCGCCAGAGCTTGTAAGCGCGGCAATGCTGCGGCGGGATAACCCCGATTTGACACTTAAAGAATTATGTAAGCTATCCGACGAGCCGCTGACCGTTTCGGGGCTTAATCACAGGCTGCAAAAAATAACCCGAATTTATATGGAAACAAAGGCGCACAGGGGGTAGAAGCATATGGATTTCGCTCATTTGCATGTGCACACCGAGTACAGCCTGCTTGACGGCTGCTGCCGCATAAAGGCGCTTATAGACCGAGCGGCGGCGCTCGGGCAAAAAAGCCTTGCAATAACCGACCACGGTGTGATGTACGGCGTTATTGATTTTTATAAATACGCCGTTTCAAAGGGAATAAACCCCATAATAGGCTGCGAGGTATATGTTGCGCCGCGCAGCCGCTTTGAAAAGGTAAAGGGAGTGGACTCACGCTACACTCACCTTGTGCTTTTATGCCGCAATAACGAGGGCTACCGCAACCTTATAAAGTTAGTTTCCGCAGGATTTACAGAGGGTTTTTACTCAAAACCGAGAATAGATAAGGAGCTGCTTAAAAAATACAGCGGCGGGCTTATTGCCCTTTCCGCCTGCCTTGCGGGGGAAATTCCGCGGCTTTTAAGCTCGGGCGAATACGAAAAGGCAAAGGAAACGGCGCTTTGGTTTGACTCGGTCTTCGGCAGGGGCAATTATTATTTGGAGCTGCAGGATCACGGAATTGAGGAGCAGCGAAGAATAAACCCGCAGCTTGTAAGAATTTCGCGGGAAACGGGAATACCGCTTGCAGCCACAAACGATGTTCATTATATTAAAAAAGAGGACGCGCGCCTGCACAAGGTGCTGCTTTGCATACAAACGGGCACTAAAATAAACGAAGAAAACCCGATTGAATTTAAAACAAACGAATTTTATTTAAAATCCGCCGAGGAAATGGCGTCGCTTTTCCCCGAAGCGCCCGAGGCTATAGAAAACACGGTGAAAATAGCCGAAAATTGCCGCGTTACGTTTGAATTCGGCAAAATAAAGCTGCCGCGGTTTGATATAGGCGACAGGGATCATTTTGAATATTTCCGCAATAAATGCCTTGAAGGCTTGCACCGAATTTACGGCGAAAACCCGAAAAAAGAGGTTACCGACCGCCTTGACTATGAACTGGGCGTTATAAACCGAATGGGGTATGTTGACTATTATTTGATAGTAGCCGATTTTGTGAATTACGCTAAAAGCCATAATATACCCGTAGGCCCCGGGCGCGGCTCGGGCGCGGCGAGCCTTGCGGCTTACTGCATTGGAATAACGGGAATAGACCCCCTGAAATATGACCTTTATTTTGAGCGGTTTTTAAACCCCGAGCGCGTTTCAATGCCCGATTTTGACATTGATTTTTGCTATGTAAACCGCCAAAAGGTAATAGATTACGTTATAGAAAAATACGGATCGGACAGGGTCTCGCAAATTGTCACCTTCGGCACTATGGCGGCTCGCGGCGCCGTGCGGGATGTGGGCAGGGCGCTTGACGTGCCGTATGCCGTGTGCGATAAAATTGCAAAGCTTATTCCGCAATCGCTTAATATGACTATTGAGCGGGCGCTTTCAAGCTCACCGGAGCTTAAAACGCTTTATGATAACGATAATCAGGTGCACGAGCTGATAGACACGGCAATAGAGCTTGAGGGTATGCCGCGGCACGCCTCTACCCATGCGGCGGGGGTGGTAATATCCGATAAGCCGATAGCCGAGTATGTCCCCCTTGCCGTAAACGACGAGGCGGTAGTTACCCAATACACAATGACAGCGCTTGACGAGCTGGGGCTTTTGAAAATGGACTTTTTAGGGCTGCGCAACCTGACCGTTATTGCCGATACGGAAAAATATATAAGAAAAAAGCAGCCCGATTTTGATATTGAAAAAATACCGCTTGACGATAAGGAAACCTATAAAATGATGGGCGCGGGGCTGACCGACGGCGTTTTCCAGTTTGAATCCGAAGGTATGAAAAACGTGCTGCGGCAGTTCGGTCCCGAAAGCATTGAGGACTTAACCGCAATACTTTCGCTCTACCGCCCGGGACCTATGGACTCAATACCGAAATATATTCACAACCGCCACCACCCCGAGGACGTGACCTACCCCACGCCGCTGTTAAAACCGATACTTTCGGTCACCTACGGGTGCATTGTGTACCAGGAGCAGGTAATGCAGGTCTTCCGCACGCTTGCGGGCTATACCCTTGGCAGGGCAGACATTGTGCGCCGCGCAATGGCAAAGAAAAAGCATGACGTTATGGAGCGGGAGCGGCAGTTCTTTATTCACGGTGAAAAGGATGAAAACGGCAATATTTTATGTAAAGGCGCGGTTGCAAACGGGGTAGACGAGCAAACGGCAAACAAGATTTTTGACGATATGCAGAGCTTCAGCTCTTACGCTTTTAACAAGGCGCACGCGGCGGCATATTCCTTTGTGGCTTACAGAACGGCTTACCTTAAATGCCACTACCCGGCGGAATATTTTTCAAGCCTTATGACAAGTATGATGGACAGCCCCGCAAAGGTTGCGCTTTATACCGCCGACTGCCGCAAAAACGGAATACGGGTGCTGCCGCCCTCAGTCAATTCATCGGGCGCGGGCTTTACACCCGACGGAAACGCCATACGCTTTGGGCTTTTGGCGGTTAAAAACCTCGGCACGGGGGTTATAAACAGGCTTATAGCCGAGCGCGAGGAAAACGGCGCGTATACTTCAATGTACGATTTTTGCCTGCGCAATTACTCACGCGAATTTAACAGAAAAGCACTTGAGGGGCTTATTAAAAGCGGCGCTATGGACGGACTTGAGGATAACCGGCGGCAAATGCTTTATAATATAGACGGGGTGCTTGCCGCTGCGGAGGACGAGAAAAAGTACTCCGCAAAGGGGCAGATGAACCTTTTCGGTGAAATGGGAACGGACGTTTCCTTTAAGCCGATAAAGGCGGAGGAAATGCCGCGGGAGACACTTTTGGAGCTTGAAAAGGAGGCTACCGGGCTGTACCTTTCGGGACACCCGATGGAGGAATACACCGCGTTTACCGAAAAATCGGGCTTTGCGCGCGCGGCGGACATTGCGGCGCACTGCTACCCGGATTCAAAGCGGCTGACATTGGCTGGCATAGTGGACGGGCTTAAAGCGCGGCAGCTTAAAAACAACAGCATTATGGCTACCGCTTTTCTTGAGGATATGAGCGGGTCGGTAGGACTTACAATTTTCGCCGCGGCATATACGCAGTTCCGCAATCTTTTAATTTCGGGCGAGCCCGTAACGGTGAGCGGCAGAGTGTCCGAGCGGGAGGACAGAGACCCCGAGCTTGTGGTGGAGCGGGTGGAAAAAATACCTGAGACCGCAAGGGGCAGAGCGGCTAAAAAATACAAAAGCGGGCTTTATTTAAAGGTGAAATCTCAATCGGGCAGAGAATTTGAGGAGGTTAAGCGGCAGCTTTCATTGCACAGCGGCAGCACCGACGTTATAATTCTTTGCGCCGATACAGGCAAAAAGCTCGCAGTACCGCCGAACTTGCGCATAACGCCCTCGGAAACGCTTTTTAACACCCTTAAAAGTCTGCTCGGGGCGGAAAATGTTAAATTTATTAAATAAACGTAAATAAAAGAAAAATACTGTTGAAAAAAATTTTTGAATGTGTTAAACTCTAATTTGAAGATGTATATGGAGATGGTAAAGATGAAAACGATAGGTGTGCTTACAAGCGGCGGAGACGCGCCGGGAATGAATGCAGCCGTTCGCGCGGTTGTGAGAACAGCAATAGCAAGGGGTATGACCGTTAAGGGCATACGCCGCGGATATAACGGACTTATTGAGGGAGATATTATTGATTTGGACGTCCGCTCGGTATCGGATATAATCCACCGCGGCGGAACGGTGCTTTACACCGCAAGAAGCCCGCGCTTTAAAACCGAAGAAGGCATGCAGGAGGCAATTGCAAACTGCAAAAAGCACGGCATTGAGGGTATAGTTGTAATAGGCGGCGACGGTTCTTACCGCGGCGCGCGCGATTTATCCTTGCACGGAATACCCTGCGTAGGCGTCCCCGGAACTATTGATAACGATATTTCCTCAACCGAATACACCATAGGCTTTGATACCGCTATGAATACCGCCATGGAAATGGTTGATAAAATAAGAGACACCGCCCAATCGCACGACCGCTGCTCGGTTGTTGAGGTTATGGGCAGGCGCGCGGGCTACCTTGCGCTGCAAAGCGGCATTGCCGTGGGAGCTACCGCTATTTTGGTGCCCGAGGTTGAGCACACGGTAGAGGACGTTATAGCGAAGATAAGGGAAACCCAGAAAACCGGCAAAAAGCACTTTATTGTGGTTGTGGCCGAGGGCGTTGGCGGCGTTGAGCAGATAGCCCAAAAAATTGAGGAAATAACCGGAATAGAGTCAAGAGCTACCGTGTTGGGTCACGTTCAGCGCGGCGGCAACCCGACCGTTCGCGACCGCGTTGTTGCAACCCAGATGGGCTTTGCCGCGGTAGAGCTTTTAAGAGAGGGCAAGGGCAACCGCGTTATCGGATTGCAGCACGGCGAGATAGTAGATTACGATATTTACGAGGCGCTCAATATGAAAAAGCCGTTTGATGACGATATGTACGAAATCGCGCATATTACTTCTATCTGATTTTACTGCCCGGGGAACTCTTGGTTCTTCGGGCTGAATTTTATTTTATCGGGGGTTTAAAGGTGAGCGGAGAAAAGGTAATGGTAGGAATGAGCGGGGGAGTAGACTCCTCTGTTTGCGCGGCGCTGCTTAAAGAGGTGGGCTATAATGTCTCGGGGGTCACCCTGCGCCTTTATGACGGCGAGGATTACAACGCCGGGCTTACCAAAACCTGCTGCTCTTTATCGGACGTGGAAGACGCGCGCGCGGTTTGCGTGCGGCTGGGTATTCCGCACTATGCCTTTAATTTTAAGGAGAGCTTTGAAAAGGACGTCATATCCGATTTTATAAACGAATATATAAACGGCAGAACCCCCAACCCCTGCATTGAGTGCAACCGCAAAATTAAGTTTGATAAAATGCTGCGCCGCGCCGAAACGCTGGGGTACGATAAAATCGCCACGGGGCATTACGCGCGCGTTAAAAGGGCGAAAAACGGCAGATATTTGCTTTGCCGCCCGACGGATATTAACAAGGACCAGACCTATGTGCTTTACTCAATGACGCAGGAGGAGCTTTCAAAAACTCTGTTTCCCTTAGGCGACCTTACAAAGCCGCAGGTGCGTGAAATAGCCGAAAAACACGGCTTTGTAAATGCGGCGAAGCCCGACAGCCAGGATATTTGCTTTGTGCCCGACGGAGATTACGCGGGCTTTATTGAGCGGACTACGGGCAAAACGGCTGAGCCGGGGGATTTTACCGACGAAAACGGAAATCGCCTCGGTGAGCATAAGGGAATAATAAGGTATACAATAGGTCAGCGCAAGGGGCTTGGCATTGCGCTCGGTAAGCCCCGCTTTGTAATTGAAAAAAACGCCGAAAACAACACGGTGGTTTTAGGTGATGAAGATCGGCTTTTCTGCCGAAAGGTACTGGTTGACAGGCTTAATTTTATCCCGTTTGATACGCTTGAAGGCGAGATGCGGGTAACCGCAAAGCTGCGCTACCGCCACTTGGCGCAGCCCGCCGTTATAAAGCCGGACGGCGATAACGTTATAATAGAATTTGACGAACCGCAGCGCGCGCCCAGCCCCGGGCAGGCGGCAGTGTTTTACGACGGCGACGCGGTAGTGGGCGGCGGCACAATAGTGAAAGGGTGGAACTGATGAACGCTGTAATTGAAAAAACAATGAAAAGCCTTGAACGCAACAATATGAAGGCATATTACGCCGAAAATAGGGCGCAGGTCTGCGAAATAGTAAAGGGTATGCTTTTCCCCGGTGCGGTTATAACCGCGGGCGGCTCTGTGAGCTTAAACGAGAGCGGCGTATGGGATATTATAAGCGACCCCGAATATAAGTTTTTTAACAGATTAAAGCCCGGAATTTCCGAGGAAGAGCGCCTTGAAATTTTCCGCGCGGCAATAGGGTGCGATTTCTTTTTCTGCTCGTCAAATGCCGTTACCGAAAACGGCGAGCTTATAAATGTTGACGGAAATGCAAACCGCGTGTCTTCAATCTGTTTCGGTCCTAAAAAGGTAGTTATGGTGGTAGGCGCAAATAAGATTGTAAAGGACGTTGATGAGGGGATTCTGCGCGTAAAAAGAATAGCCGCGCCTATGAATACGGCACGGCTGAGTGTTGACGCCCCCTGCAAAAAGCTTGGGCACTGCGTTTCCCTTGAAAAAAGCGAAAACCCGAAGATGACCGACGGCTGCTGCGGCAGCACCCGCATTTGCTGCGATTACTTAGTTTCGGCAATGCAAAGGGTAAAGGACAGAATTAACGTTATAATCTGCGGGGAAAGCTTAGGCTATTAACTGAGCAGATAGTGCGAAACAATTAAAAAGCTTTTCATATTTTATATTTTTCAAAAATAAAGCACCCGTCGGCACAGCTTTAAGGGCATAATTATGCGCGGCGGATGCTTTTTTTCGTACCAAACTATTCGGCGGTGCTTTTTGCGCTTGCGGTTTTAATGTTTTTAAAGCAAATGAAAAAGTGATTTTTTAACCTATGTCCCTCCCCTTGAATATGATGTAAAAGAGTTATTACACATAGGGGGACGTATGCCATGGGTCTTACCAAAAGCTCAGTCGGAGTCGGCGCGGTCGATTCCGGCCTTGAAATAAAAAAACTTTTTGAAACCGATAAAATAATAGCCCTTGCGGGCAACCCGAACGTGGGCAAAAGCACTGTTTTCAACGCGCTTACGGGGCTTAATCAGCATACCGGCAACTGGCCGGGCAAAACCGTGAGCAACGCGCAGGGCTACTGCCGCACAAAAAAGCGCGGCTATGTTTTGGTGGATATTCCGGGAACATATTCACTTATGGCGCACTCGGCAGAGGAGGAAGTTGCGCGGAATTTCATCTGCTTCGGCGGGCCGGACGCGGTGGTTGTGGTGTGCGACGCCACAAGCCTTGAAAGAAATTTAAACCTTGTTTTGCAAACTGTCGAAATTTCAAAAAACGTTATAGTTTGCGTAAATTTAATGGACGAGGCAAAAAAACGCGGAATAGAAATAAATGTGCAAAGGCTGTCGACACTGCTGGGCGTTCCCGTTGTGGGAACGGCGGCGCGGAATAAAAAAACGCTTTTAAAGCTTACCGATACGCTTGATAACATAACGGAGGAAAAACGCGGAGGCTTTCGGGTGCGCTACCCCGAGCCTGTTGAAAGGGCGATTGCGGCGCTTATGCCCGAGGTTGAAAAATTATCGCGCGGCAGACTTGACAGCCGCTGGCTTTCTTTAAAGCTGCTTGACCGCGACCCCTCGCTTTTAAAGGAAATAGGCGCATATTTCGGAGCGGACTTTTTAAAAAGCCCCGCGCTTTTCGCGGCTATGGAAAAAGCGGAAAAAATACTTGCCGACAGCGGAATAACGCAAAGTGCGCTTAAGGATATTACCGTGTCTGCACTGATAAGCGCGGCTGAAAATATTGCCGCGCAAACCGTTGAATATAAAAAGGAAAAGTATTGCGCGCGCGACAGAAAACTTGATAAAATTCTTACGGGAAAATTTACGGCATTCCCCGTAATGGCGGCGCTGCTGGCGCTGGTTTTTTGGCTTACTATGGTGGGGGCTAACTATCCATCGGAGCTTTTGTCCTCATTTTTTACCTATTTAGAGGGTAAGCTGTTGTATGGGCTTACCCTGATAGGCGTGCCAGAGGCTGTAAAAAACGCTTTTATTTTCGGCATATGGCGGGTCACGGCAACCGTGGTTTCGGTAATGCTGCCGCCAATGGCAATATTCTTCCCGTTTTTCACCCTGCTTGAGGATTCGGGATATTTACCCCGCATAGCCTATAATTTAGACCGCCCCTTTAAGTGCTGCAACGCCTGCGGCAAACAGGCGCTCACGGTTTGTATGGGTTTCGGCTGTAATGCGGCGGGGGTTGTGGGCTGCCGTATAATAGATTCGCCGCGGGAGCGGCTGCTCGCAATACTTACAAACAATTTTGTGCCCTGCAACGGCAGATTCCCCATGCTTATATCGGTTATTACAATGTTTTTTATAGGTGCGGCAGGCGGCGGGTCCTCTTTCCTTGCGGCAATTTTTTTAACCGCGGCTATAATTTTAAGTATAGCCGTTTCCATGCTTTTAACGCGTCTGCTTTCAAAAACCGTTTTAAAGGGGCTGCCCTCCTCCTACACGCTGGAATTGCCGCCCTACAGGCGCCCGCAAATAGGCAGGGTAATTGTCCGCTCGGTTTTTGACCGCACACTGTTTGTTTTGGGGCGCGCCGCCGCCGTTGCCGCCCCCGCAGGGCTTATAATCTGGCTTGCGGCAAATATAAATGTAAACGGCGCGAGCATTTTAAGCATTTGCGCCGCGGCACTTGACCCCATAGGCAAAATAATGGGGCTTGACGGGGCTATACTGCTTGCTTTTATATTGGGTTTTCCCGCAAACGAAACGGTAATACCCATAATAATTATGACCTACGCCGCAAGCGGCACGCTTGAGGGTGCGGGCAGCTTGGCGGAAACACTTTCGCTTTTTGTTTCAAACGGCTGGAGCGTGCGCACGGCGGTATGCTTTATAATTTTTACACTTATGCACTGGCCCTGCTCAACAACCCTGCTTACGGTGAAAAAAGAGACGGGCAGCCTTAAATGGACGGCGCTTGCGTTCTTGCTGCCCACCGCCGCGGGCGCGCTTTTATGTGTTGCGGTAAATTTATTTTTTGGTTTGTTCGGTTTGTAATACTATTTTAATTTTGATAATTTTGCGGTGTTTACAATTGCAATAATCTCTGTATCCTTATCGAGCAATTCTTCGGGGTTTACCGGGGCGGTTATTTTCCCGTTTTTGCGAAAAGCGACCACGTTTACCGTATATTTTTTGCGCAAATTAAGCTCCTTAAGGCTTTTGCCTACCCATTCGTCACGCGCGGCAAGCTCTACTAAGGATAAATCGTCCGAAAGGGTAAGAATGTCTGTAAAGCCTGAGGTCAGCAGGTTTTTGGCAAGGCGTGTGCCCGATTCGTTTTCGGGGAAAACAACCGTATCCGCACCTACGCGCTTTAGAATTTTTCGGTGAGTTTCATTTGCGCATTTTGCTATTACGGTTTTAACGCCCGCTTCCTTGCAAAGCGTTATTGCAAGAATACTTCCTTCAAGACTGCTCGCCATTGCCACAATTACAACGTCCGCGTTTGAAATTCCAAGCTCCGAAATAACCTCGGGGTCTGTTATATCCGCGCATTTGCATATTGGCAGATATACCGATGAGTCCTGAACTATTTGTTCGTTTTTATCAACGGCAATTACGTCCGCACCGTTTTTAACAAGCTCCTTTGCAACGGCTGTGCCGTATCTGCCCAGCCCTAAAACAGCGTAAGTTTTTTTCTGCATACCGAAATCTCCTTTATATAGATAATATAATCGGACAAATTTTCTTTTCCGTTATGGGAAGCGTTGTACCCTGATTGTATTGTCTATCCTATACTTATTTCTTCCGTGGGGTTTTTAATAATGTTTCGGCTCGGATTTTTGCCGCCGAACGCAATGGCTATTGATATAGGCCCCACCCTGCCGAAATACATGGTGAAAATAATTATCAGCTTTCCTAAAAGGTTAAGCGCTCCGGTCAGGCTGCGCGAAAGCCCCACCGTGGCGGCGGCACTGACCGTTTCGAACAGAATATCAAGCGCGGGGGCGTTTGTTACGGCAGAGAGCAGCAGGGTGGATACAAACATAACCGAAAACGACATTACCGTAACGGCAACCGCCTTGTATACCGACTGCTTTGATATTGTTCTGCCGAAAAGGGAAACGCTGTTTTTTCCGCTTATCAGGGAAACGGTAATAGATAAAAGCACTGCCGCCGTTACGGTTTTTATGCCGCCCGCCGTGCCGACGGGCGAGCCGCCTATGAACATAAGCAGCAAGGAAAGAATGGCGGTCGGGTTTGTTAAATTTTCCTGCGGCAGACTTGCAAACCCCGCCGTTCTGGTGGTTACCGATTGAAAAAACGCGGCCTGAATTTTATCGGTCATGGGCAGCCCCGCTAAGGTCAGCGGGTTGTTATACTCAAAGCAGAGGGTAAGCGCCGTGCCGACAATAAGTAAGAACGCGGTGGAAATAAGGACGATTTTGCTGTGCAGGGTAAGGCTTTTAAAAAATCTGCCGCCGTTTTGTTTGCAGTTTTTTATTACCCGAGATACATCCCACCACACTATATACCCCAGCCCGCCCAGAATAATAAGCGCGGCGGTAGTTAAGGTTATAAGCGCGTTGCCCGAATAATCGCAAAGGCTGTTTTCGCCTATAATGTCCATACCCGCGTTGCAAAAAGCCGATACCGAATTAAAAACCGATACCCAAATTCCCCTTGCGCCGAACTGCGGCACAAATACCGTCATATAAAAACACGCGCCTATGCTTTCAACCGTTAAGGTACCTATAAGCACCTTTTTAACAAATGCCACAATTCCCGAAAGGGTGCTGAGGTTAAACGCGTCCTGTATAAGCAGGCGGTCGGAAATACCTATTTTTCGGTTAAACAGCAGCATTACGGCGGTCATAAAGGTAATTATGCCAAGCCCGCCTATCTGAATTAAAAGCAATATTACAGCCTGCCCGAATACACTCCAGGTTGCGGCGGTGCTTACCGTAACAAGCCCCGTAACGCAGGTGGCGGTGGTCGCGGTGAAAAGCGCGTCTATATACGGCACGGCGCGCCCGCCCGCTGAGCTTACGGGCAAGGAAAGCAAAACGCTGCCTATAAGTATAACGCCGAGGAAACTCAGCAGTATAATTTGTGTTGTGGATAAATAAGGTTTTCTTTGACTTTTCATTTTCAACCTCTGCAAAGAGCATATTTTCGCCCGCATTTTATGCTTAGTATAGCATTACAGGCGTCGAATAGCAAGCTTTAGAGAGTAAAATGCGGCAAAAAGCTTTAAAACATAAAATAATACTTTTAATTGCTGCCGATATATGGTATAATAATTTGAATACTGTTTCGGAGTGAGAATATAAAATATGAACTGGACTGAAATTACCGTAAACGTGCCGCTTGAATATACCGATACCGCCGCGGCAATAGCCAATATGACCGTGCCGTACGGCATTTATATTGAGGATTACTCCGATTTGGAGCAAGAGGCGGAGGAAATAGCCCACATTGATCTGATTGACGAGGAGCTTGTTAAAAAGGACAGGACTAAATCGGTTATTCATATTTATATTTCCGAGTGTGATAACGCCGAAGAAAGCCTTGCTTTTTTAAAAGAAAGGCTTGCGGCTGAAAAAATACCGTTTGAGGCGGGTGCCGTAGGTGTAAACGACAATGATTGGAACGAAAACTGGAAAAAATACTTTCACGCTACCGAAATAGGCAAAAGGCTTGCTATAGTGCCGAGCTGGGAAAGCTACGAAAATGTAAGCGGCAGAAAAATTCTGCACATAGACCCCGGCGCCGCATTCGGCACGGGCACGCACGCCACAACATCGCTTTGCCTTGCAATGCTTGAAAATTATGTTAAGACGGGTACAAAAATGCTCGATATAGGCTGCGGCAGCGGTATACTCTCTATTGCGGCGGTGCTGCTGGGCGCCGAAAAGGCGGTCGGGGTGGATATTGACGCGCAATCGGTTAAAACGGCGCGCGAAAACGCCGAGCTTAATAATCAAGATGATAAAACCGAATATATTGTGGGCGATTTAGCGGATAAGGTGAGCGGAAGGTTTAACGTTGTTTGCGCCAATATTGTGGCAGACGTGGTAATAAGACTGCTTGAAAACGTTCGCGATTATATGGCGGAAAACGCCGCGCTGCTGGTTTCGGGAATTATTGACGCGCGCGAGCAGGACGTGCTGCGCGCCGCCGAAAGGCACGGCTTTACGGTTAAAGAAAAGCAATATAAGGACAATTGGTGCGCATTTGCGCTTATATAACGAAACGGAGGAAAACCAATGCTGGAATTTGAACAGCTAAAGCTCCGCCTTGAGGGTAACGAGGGCGAGCTGCGCGATTTAAAGGACGCGCTGGGCTACGAGCATTTAAAAAACGAAATTGAGGAATTAGAGGCAAAAACCGCCGCCCCCGGCTTTTGGGACGACGCCGAAAATTCACAGAAAATTCTGCAAAAAACAGGCAAGCTTAAAAATACGGTAGAGACCTACGAAAAGCTTTGTTCTTCTTATGAGGACCTTTTAACGCTTATAGAAATGGGCGATGAGGAGGAAGACCTATCGCTTGTGGGCGAAATTACCGAAAGTCTTGAAGAATTTGAAAAGGGGCTTGCCGCGCAGCGCCTGCAAACCTTGCTTACGGGCGAGTACGATAATAACAACGCCATTTTAACCTTTCACGCGGGCGCGGGCGGAACCGAGGCTATGGACTGGGTATCGATGCTTGTGCGTATGTATACGCGCTGGAGCGAGCGCCACGGCTTTAAGGTGCAGCTGCTCGACTTTTTGGACGGCGACGAGGCAGGGCTTAAAAGCGCCACAATGCTGATAGCGGGCGATAACGCTTACGGCTATTTAAAGAGCGAATCGGGTGTGCACCGCCTTGTGCGCGTATCGCCATTTGACGCGTCGGGCAGGCGGCACACCTCGTTTGCCTCGCTTGAAGTAATGCCCGAAATAAGCGACGATAACGACATTGAAATACGCGAAGAAGATATTAAAATGGACGTTTTCCGCTCATCGGGCGCGGGCGGTCAGCACATAAACAAGACTTCATCTGCGGTACGCTTAACGCACATTCCCACGGGAATAGTGGTTGCCTGCCAAAACGAGCGCAGCCAGTTCCAGAACCGCGACCAGGCAATGAAAATGCTTAAATCAAAGCTGCTTGAAATAAAGGAACGCGAGCACCTCGAAAAAATTGAGGATATTAAGGGCGTTCAAAAGGAGATTGCATGGGGCTCACAGATACGCTCGTATGTGTTTATGCCGTACACCATGGCAAAGGACCACAGAACGGGCTTTGAATCGGGCAATATTAACGCGGTTATGGACGGAGATTTAGACGGCTTTATAAACGCTTATTTAAAAGCCGCCTCAAAGGGCGAATTACAAAAGGTATAGGAGAAAATTATGAAAAGAATTATATGTGTGCTGCTTGCAATGCTTACAATGGTTGCTTTTGCAGGCTGCGGGAAAAAGGCAAAAAGGCAGCTTTATAACGGCAAGCTTTCAAAATACATTACCCTTGCCGATTATAAGGGCTTAAAGGTTGATACCAAATCGGACGAGTTTAAGGAATACTACAATAACGTAATTTCTTCCGATGTATCGTCAAACGATTTATACGTTAAAAAGACCGAGGGCACCGTTGCAAACGGCGACACCGCGAATATTGACTACACCGGCAAAAAGGACGGCGTTGCGTTTGACGGCGGCACCGCAGAGGGGTATGACCTTAAAATCGGCTCAAATTCCTTTATAGAGGGCTTTGAAACGGGGCTCATAGGCAAAAAAATCGGCGATACGGTGGATTTGAACCTTACCTTCCCCGAAAACTACAATTCAGCCGAGCTTGCGGGAAAAGCGGTGGTTTTTACGGTTAAAATAAACTACGTTAAAACCGAGGAAGAAAGAAAACCCGAGGATTATTATTCGGAGCTCGGCTTTAAATCGCTTGATAAATACACCGCCGACGTGACCGAGCGCGCGGTTAAGAATTATCTGCTTGACAAGGTGAAAAGCGGCTCAAAAATAAAGGAATATCCGCAAACCGAGATTGACACTATGTACGGCTCTTATAAAAATATGCTGGAGCAAAATTTAAAGAGCAGCTACGGCGTTGACTTTGCAACCTACCTTACTTCAAACAATATGACCGAGGAGTCGTTTAAAGAGGATCTTGTAAAAAATCAGATAAAGCCCGCAATGGACGAGCAGATGGTGGCTTATTCAATACTTGATAACGAAAAGCTGGGACTGAAGGACGAGGAAATAAATAAAAAGATTGACGAGACGGTTAAGAGCATAAACAATTCGCAGGTGACCGCCGAAACGGTTAAAAGCTACTACGGCGAGTATTATTTTGAGTATATGACCGTAAGCGAAAAGGTTTCGGATTATCTTTACAAAAACGCGAAAATTTCTTAATGCGGTGCGAGGTAATAAATATCCGCACCGTGTCGAACGATGAATACCGCGATATATCGGCGCGGCAATCGGACGAGCTTAAAAAAAAGCTTGAAAATTGCGGTGAGGACGATGTAAAGCGCACGCTTGCGGGCAGACTGCTGCTTGAAAGAATGATAAAGCGGCTATACGGTAAAAAACGGTTTGAAATAAAATACAATAGAAACGGCAAGCCGCTTTGCGATTTTTGCTTTTTCAGCATTTCGCACTCGGGTGATTTTGCCGCAGTCGCCGTTTCGGATAATCAGGTAGGCGTTGATATTCAAATTCCCGGCGGCTTTAAAAAACGCGAAAAATATATGCTTTTCTCCCCCGCCGAAAACGAATTTGTAAATGCGGAAAATTCCGAAAACCGATTTTACACTCTGTGGACGCGAAAAGAGGCATATATAAAGGCAGAGGGCGGCACTCTTTCGGACGCGGCGAAAATTTCGCTTGTCTGCGGCGGAGAACTTAAAGAAAAGCTCGGAGAATATCGCTTTGAAACCGAAAAAACGGAGTCATATTATCTGGCGGTGTGCTGTAAGTAGTTATGAAGATAGGAAACATTGAAATTAAAGGGTATGCAGCATTAGCCCCCATGGCAGGCGTTGCAGACCGCGCAATGCGCGAGCTGTGCCGCTATTACGGCGCGGCGTTTACCGTGGGCGAGCTTACAAGCTCGCGCGGGGTGGTGCTGAACGATAAAAAGTCGGCGGCGCTGCTTACTGCGTCGGATAAGGAGCGGCCGTTCGGTTCGCAGCTTTTCGGCAACAACCCCGAAATAATGGCAGAGGCGGCAAGGGCTGCCTTGCGCTTTAACCCCGATTTTATTGATATAAATATGGGCTGCCCTGCGCCCAAGGTTGCGGCAAACGGCGGCGGCAGCGCGCTTATGAAGGAGCCGCTGTTAGCGGGTAAAATAGTGGCGGCGGTGGTGAAAGCCGTAAACATACCCGTAACGGTGAAAATGCGCACGGGCTACGATAACGAGAACATAAACGCGGTGTATTTATCGCAAATATGCGAAGACGCGGGGGCAGCGGCAATAACGGTCCACGGCAGAACACGCCCGCAGATGTATGCCCCCGGCATTGATTACAAAACAATAGCCGAGGTTAAAAAATCGGTGAAAATTCCCGTAATTGCAAACGGAGATATAACGGGCGGTAAAAGCGCCGAATATATGTATTCGGCAACCGGGTGCGATATGGTGTCAGTCGGTCGGGCGGCAGAGGGCAACCCCTTTATTTTTGCCGAAATAAACGCGTATTTTGAAAAAAAGCCCTATAAAAGACCGTCGCTTGAAGAACGTCTTAAGGTGCTTAAAAAGCAAATTTTACTTATGAGCGAATATAAGGACCCGCATATAGCCATGCTTGAGGCGAGAAAGCACGCTGCGTGGTATATGCAGGGCTTAAACGGTGCCGCGGCGCTCAGAAGAATGTGCGGAGAAATAGGCAGTATGGCGGATGTTGATAATATCTGCGAAAAAGCACTTGAACAGAATAAAGATATGTGATAGAATAATAAAGCGCGTCGAAAAAGTCGACACGCTTTTGGACGGGAATGCCGTTCGCTCGAAAATCACGGATTTTCGGACTGCACTCCCTACTCTTGCGGTGCCCAAAGAAAATAATCGCTTGGAGCGCGAGTTTTCTTTGACCGCGGCGCCATAACGCCCTCCTTTAATCCGCCACAGGCGGCAGTCGGTTGTTATGCTCCGTGGGTACTCACCCCAGTGCCCTTGAAAAACCGCTTATTGGCGGTTTTTCGCTTACAAGGTGTTTTTCCGCCGCACGTGTCACCGGAAAAACGAAAATGCGGCGTTGCCGCCGCAAATACAAATTTGGGAGTTTATTAACAGACTTAATTGGTTTGTCATTTATACCGCTCCGACATACAATGTAATATAAAATTCTGCTCTGTTTATACAGAGCGATTTTACGGAGTGAAAAGAAAATGAAGAGGTATATTATAACCACCGGAACCGTGACCTACGCTATAAAGGGACGCGATTTGCTCAGAAGAAAAGGCTTTAATGTTAAAATAGAAAGAATAACCTCGGGAAAGGGCAGCGCCGGCTGCGGTTACAGCATTATAACCGACGGCGATATAGCTGCCGCCGAAAGCCTGCTGCGGCAGGCGGGCGTTAAAATTCTTGAAATAAATACGGAATAAAAAACAAAACGGAGTTGTTGCGATTTTTGCGGCAGCTCCGTTAATTCAATACGGAGGGGTATGAGAATGATTTATCTTGACAATGCGGCTACAACCGGCAAAAAGCCGCAAAGCGTTATAAACGCGGTAGATTCAAGCCTTAGGGAATACTGCGCCAATCCCGGCAGGAGCGGACACGCCGTTTCAATGAAAACCGCTGCCGCCGTGTATAATACAAGGCAGGAACTGGCGGATTTTTTCGGGGCAACGGGCGCTGAAAACGTAGTATTTACAATGAACTGTACCCACAGTATAAACTGCGTTATAAAGGGTCTGCTTAAAGCGGGTGACCGCGTTGTAACATCATCTCTTGAGCATAACGCGGTAATGCGGCCGCTTTACAAGGTGGGCGCGGCGGTTGATGTGGCGGCGGTTTCGCTGACTGATGATAACATAACGCTTAATAATTTTGAAAGACTTATAAGACCCGATACAAAGCTGGTAATATGCACCGGAGTCTCCAATGTTCTCGGAAAGGCTTTGCCGATAGTTCAAATAGGCGCGCTTTGCAGAATAAGGGGAGTGCCCTTTGCGGTGGACGCGGCGCAAACAGCCGGAGTATTTCCCATAAATATGCAGAAGCAGGATATAGATTACCTTTGCATAGCGCCGCACAAGGGACTTTACGCCCCTATGGGCATAGGGGTGCTTATTTGCGAAAAGCCGCTTAAAAACACCATTTTGGAGGGCGGCACGGGCACTAACTCGGCGGAGCTTGTGCAGCCGGATTTTTTACCCGAAAGGCTTGAAAGCGGCACGGTGAACGTTCCGGGAATAATGGGCACTGCGGCGGGGCTTAAATATGTTAAAAAATTGGGCACCGAAAAAATATACAGCCACGAAATGGCGCTTTGCGGGCTGCTTTACACCGAGCTTGAAAAAATACCCAAGGTTGAGCTTTACTCGCCGAAACCGTTCCCCGGCGGGTGGGCTCCGCTTATTTCATTTAATGTAAAGGGGTATAAAAGCGGCGAGACCGCACGTTATTTAAACGAGCACGGAATAGCGGTGCGCGCGGGGCTTCAATGCGCGCCCACCGCGCACAGAGTAATGGGGACGATAGAAAACGGGGCGGTAAGAGCGGCTCCGGCAACATTTAATACCGCGGCGGATATAAAGGCGCTTATCTCCGCAATAAAAAAAGCTTAAAAAAAGCAAATTTTCTATTGAACGGAAAGAAATTATATGTTAAAATAAAACAGAGATTAGGTAGTAAAGGATTGTTGACAGGTGAGCAGCATATTTAATGCCATTTATGCGTTCTGGAATCAGATAATTTACGCTGTCGCCAGTATGCGTATACCGTTTGATATTATTGATATACTGCTTATGGCGTATATCATTTATAAAGCCATAGGTTTTTTGCGTGAAACGCGTGCGGGGCAGCTTGCAAAGGGTTTGGTTATTCTTTTTGTAATTTACCTTGTTGCAAACTGGTGGAACTTAACCACAATGAAATGGATACTTTCCAGATTTGTGGATTATATTATTATTGCCGTGGCTATTATATTTCAGCCCGAGCTGCGGCGCATACTTGAACGGGTGGGGCATACAAAGCTTGTCGGCTCGCACTCATCCTCCCTTGAGGGCGACCCGCTTGAGGATTGCATCGATAAGGTAAGCCGCGCCGCGGGAATTATGCAGGAAAGCAAAACGGGCGCGCTTATAGTGTTTGAGCGCTCAACCCAGCTTGGTGAAATAATAGATACGGGCACGGTTATAAACGCCGACCCCTCGGTACAGATGATAAACAATGTGTTCTTCCCGAAGTCCCCGCTGCATGACGGCGCTATGATAATAAGAGACGCGCGGCTTTACGCTGCAGGCTGCATTTTACCGCTTACTCAGCGTGAGGATATATCGTCGCAGCTCGGCACGCGCCACAGGGCGGCTATTGGTATGACCGAAAATTCCGATGCGGTAGTGCTTGTGGTATCCGAAGAAACGGGAAATATATCTATAGTTTCAAACGGGCAGATAGAGCGCAATTTCAACGCGATTTCGGCAAGGGCAAAGCTCGGCGAGCTGCTTTTATCCGATGAAAAGAGCGACGGCGGCAGCCCGCTTTTGGTAAGGCTTAAAAATATGAATCCGTTCGGAAAAAACAAAGGAAAGGAAGCGGCAGAGCCAAATGAAACGGAAAATAAAAATTCCCGCTGATTTTTCTTTAAGACGGCTGCTTTACAATAAGCGGTTTACAATACCGTTTTCGGTTATTACGGCGTTTGTATTTTGGCTGGTTATTATGATAAACCAAAACCCCGATATCGACCGCACGTTTACCGATATACCGCTTAATATAACCCTTGATAATACCTATGCGGCGGAAAATCATATGGAAATAATAGGCGATGTTTCGGCGCAGAAGTTCACCGTTACAATTAACGGACCGAGCTACGTTGTAAGCGCGCTGAAAGCAAGTGATTTTTACGTTTATGCGTCTGCCGCGGCAATAAACTCGCCCGGAGAATATCAGCTTGAGGTTTCCGGTGCGCGCAATACCGCCGTTACCGATTATAATATAGTAAGCATAACGCCCTCTACGGTGAATCTTTATTTTGACTATGTTGATACAAAGGAATTTACCATAACAGCCAAGGCGGACGGCGCCGCGGCAACAGAAGGTCTGGTTGCCGAAACGCCGGTAGTAAGCGGAACAGAAAACGATACCATTACCATTAAGGGTTCGCGCACGGTTATGAACAAAATTGATTCGGTAGTGGCATACGCGGCGGTTAATAAAACCCTTTCGGAAAGCGCAACCTACGACGCGGAAATTCAGCTTTTTGATGAGGACGGAAACGCCATTGACAAAACCAACCTGACCCTCAGTGAATCGGCGGTAAAGGTAACGGTGCCTATTTCAAAGAAGAAGACGGTGCCGGTGGTAGCCGACTTTACAAAGCTGCCCTCGGGTATATCAAAGAGCAGTATTTCCTATAAAGTCGATCATGACAGCGTTACGGTCATCGGCACGCCCGATGCGATCGACAAGATAACGCAGGTGACTCTCTCACCAATTGATATTACCACAATTTCCGCAGGCTCAAACCGCGCGGAGGTCTCCGCAAAGCTGCCCGACGGAGTCAGAATTCTCGATTCGATAGAGCATTTCACCGTCACGGTGGATACCTCCGGCTTCTCGGAAAAAACGCTGAACATTTCCGATGTGCGCTACAGCGGGCTTTCTTCGGGGCTTAAGGCCACGACCGACAATGTAATACGCAATGTTAAGATTT
>ERZ857969.1287-NODE-1287-length-35423-cov-4.516540_pt1 | contig 35423 bp, 34 predicted proteins | sample MGYA00519864_ERZ857969 | MGnify/ENA primary metagenome ERZ857969 (study PRJEB31778, sample SAMEA3449382) | human gut metagenome | biome: human gut; feature: human-associated habitat; material: faeces | place: United Kingdom | collected 2010/2012 ...
ACAGCGTGCGCGTGGTGGAGGCTCTCGTGACGGCCAGCCCGGAGTTCTTCAAGGGCAAGAAGAAAGGCGAGGTCAAAGCCTACTTTCAGGAGGCGCTGGGCTTCATCCGGGAACACCAGGACCCGAAAACCATCATCTCCGCCGTGGTGCATATGGACGAGAAAACGCCCCATATGCACCTTTGCTTCGTCCCGCTGACAGCGGACAAGCGGCTCTCCGCCAAGGAGATCGTCGGCAACAAGAAGAAGCTGACGCAGTGGCAGGACAGGTTCTGGGAGCACATGGTCAAAAAATACCCCGATCTGGAGCGCGGCGAAAGCGCCAGCGAAACCGGGCGCGACCACATCCCGCCGCGGCTATTCAAGGAGGCCGTCCATCTGAACCGGATGAAGGAGCAGATCATGGCGATCCTGAACGACACCAATCCGTTCAACAAAAAGGCCAAGCTGGACGAGCTGGAAGCGCTGCTGGGCAAATACGTTCCCGGCGCGGAGGCTCTGCGGACGAAGCTCAGGAAGTACGACGCCGCTTATAAGGCGCTGACCGCCGAGAACGCGGCGATGGAAAAGCAGCTGGGCGCAACGTCCAAGGAGAGCGTCCTGAAAAAACTGGAAATCAGCGAAAAGCTCCGGGAGCTGGATGAGCTGCACCGCATGGTGGACGGCATCCCGCCGGAGATTTTGCAGGCGGCAAAACAGGTGGCCGCGCATAAGCCGCAGGAAAGATGAGGAAACTAAGGTTGTTAAAGGAGGCTGGTTCTATTTGGAGATGAACGTCAGGGACGATCAGAAGCTTGTTGAAATCTGGCTGACGAATGCAGAAAAAATTGACCCCGTCCTGCGGGAGGGGCTGAAGGAGATCTACGCCAAGTATAAGACGAAGAAATACATGGTCGCCGTGTTCGAGTCCGGCAAGGGCGATCTTTATGAGAACACGCGGGATCTGCTGCTCTTCAACCGCCGCCGCAGCGCCGAAAAGGCCGTGCAGCAGGCGAAAAAGCAGCGCGCCGTGGGCATGGAGCGATGAACCTCGGGCGGAAGGAAGCAATCCCTTCCGCCCGTTTTCTTTTTGCCCAAATTTAATCCATAATGTCGTACCGCTTCATCAGCTCGATGCGCTCCTTGGCGAGCTTGATGGAGCCGGAGGCGCTGTTGTCTGCGCCGGATTGCTTTTCGCTGGCGTAGTGCGCGATGCGCTGCACCCACGCGACCGGCAGCAGGTACGGGCGCTTTTTGAGGTACGGGTAGCGCCGCTCCAGATATTCACGTTTCGGGAAGACCGTCCGCAGGACGCTGCTCTTCTCCCCCGTCCGGCTGGCCTTGACGGCGTTCAGCGTGACGGTGGAGGAATGGAGGCGCGTTAGGTCATTGGAGCCGTACACACCGCCGCAGAGGCTGTCGTGCAGCAGCGGCTCCACGTCAACCGCCTCGCTCCACGGCGCGGGCAAGTCAAATTCGATGTCGAGATAGTCTCTGGCAATACGGAACGCCGCGGCGGCAAAGGTCGCCGCGTGGACGCTCTCACACTGCTCGTGCAGGCGCTGCCAGTCGATCTCCCCGTGATACGCCAGCGCCCACAGGCCGATGTCACAGAACTGTCGCAGCCCGATGCCGCTGCGCACGAAGTGCTTGTAGGCGTGCAGAAGCAGGTACAGCAGATGCTCGTGTGGCGGCATGGCCAGAAAGCCGTCGATTTCGACGGGGTTGAGGTCGGCAAAGAAGTGGTTCAATTCGTCATGTGCATCTTCGGCAGAATCAAATAAATGCCTGTGCAGCTCGATGTAAAGCGGGCTGCCGTTTTTTGTGTAGGACACCTCGTCCGCTGTGGCCAACTCGTCGGTCGGCGTGTCAGTGGTCAGACCGTTTGCAAGAAGCTGCTTATGGCAGGCCATAAACTCCGCGTCGGAAATGTAGAGGTCGTCGTCCGCGCTGATGCGGTGATCCTTCAGCGGATACAGTCGGCTGCAAAGCTGGCCCTTGACCACAATGGGGCGCAGTCCCGCCGAACGCAGCTTATGATAAAGGTCGGAAAACTCCGCCGAGCGCACGGTTTGGTTCAACACCTGCCCAATGACCTGTTGCTTGGTTACGGCAAACAGAGCCACGTTCTCTTCGGCAGCAGGCATCTTGCGGACGGCCTCGAAGAGGATCGGCAGCAGCTTCTGCTGATTGGCCAACGTAAAAATGGCAGGCCAGTCCACCTTTTCGGCGGGCAAATCTCCACTGGAGATGGCAGCTTTGGCGATATGCAGGAATTGTGTTTCGGTGGTTGTCAGGGTCATGTTTGTGTGCCGAACCCTTTCTCTGGATTTTTCGATGGCGTGAGCAATGAGCAATGAGGTGGAGCCGATGAACGCGCCTAGCGTGTTGCAGATCACGTCATCCACCTCCGCCATGCCAAGGGCATAACGGTACTGCGCGTACTCAATTCCCGCGCTAAGCGCGCTGCTGACAAGCGTCGTGAGGATGATTCTAAGCCAGCGGTGCCACTTTCGCGGCAGGGCATTGGAAAACGTCAGCCCCAGCGGGAAGAAGAGGAAGACGTTCATCAGCATCCCGCGGTAGAGTTCTGGTTGCTGGAGTGCGGCGGTAAATGTGGCAAAGGGCGTAAGGATGGGCTTGTAGTCGCCAGGTGTGCGGGTTAGGATGGTGGTGTAGAGGATGATGAACGCAGCCGCGCAGGCGAGCGCGGTATTGAAAAGCACTCGCCTCCGTTCCCCAACCCGCTGGCAGAGCACGGGCCAGAGAAGGAGTAGGGACAGCAGCAAAATGCACACCATCCATGGGTTCATAGCGTAGATTTGTCGAAGCATCGTGTGTTATCGTTTCAGGCGGCGCATGACGCGGGCCAAAAGGCTCTTGCTCCGGCGTTCCTGCGCCAGTTCGTCCTTTGTCGGCTCGCAGCAGGCGGAAACCAAATCGGTAAAGGTCGTTTGACCGTAGCCCTCCCAGAATTCATCATAGCGGGCGGGCTTTTGAATGGGTGTAAGCACCGCCGGGTTAAAGGAAAACGCGTCTTTGGCTGCGGGCTGGAGTTGCAGCTGATCCTTGCAGCCTTCCAGCAGGCTGCGTCCCTTTTCACTGTGAATCAAAACGAGGGATGTGCCCTGCGGGTTGTAGGCGTCCGGCTGAATTCCCTTGACGCCCCAATAGTCCGCAAGCGTGATGTCGCTGCAACGCTCGATCCCTTTGAACTCACATACAAAGCAGGAAATGCGGGAGTACAGTCCCTTGATAAAACCGCGCTGATAGGGGTTTTCGGCGGCAGGCTGGGTGAACTTTCCGCCGTTATCAAACGCGGCGCGAATATGGTACGCCTCCCAGCCATTTGCCTTGTTGCGGAAGGAGAACGAGGTCAGCTTGCCGCCGTGCTGCTTCTCCAGTTCCTCTTTATATCCCTCCCACACCAGAGGCGACGGAACACTGTGGCAGGCGGTATCCTGCGTGATCAGCGTATCATAATCCCGGCTGAGATAGCTTTTCAGTGCAGCGACCTGGCACGGCATTCCGCTGAAATAGACCCAGCGACCGGCGGCCAGCGCCGCCTTGACCTGCGCATAGCAGTCACTCGGAATGCGGCCTTGGACATACTTGGAGCTGCAAAGCGTAGAAAGTTCCTCCACGCTCTCAGCGGCAGTATGTACTACCTGGAATAGTCCGTCAAAGGCCGCGCCGAACACAAGGCCGCCTCTGCGGATGATCTCCGCTGCCAATACGGGAAAAATCGCGCCGGATGAGGATTGGGGCAGGAGAGCTCCGTCCTTGGCGTAGCCGGTTAGAATATCCGTATGCGCCGAGTTCTGCGGCAAAACGGAAACCGGACATTTTCTGGTGCAGAGGCCGCAGTCGGTACACGCTGCGTCATCAACGACAGGGCGCAAAAAGCCATGCGCATCCGGCTGCATTTTGACAGCCGCTGATGGGCAGACCGCAGCGCAAACCCCGCAGCCAGTGCAAGTATCAATTTTTTGAGCGACGTTCATATGTAAGTCTCCTTCGGTTCTTCAAGGAGTGATAGCCAAAGCCCAATAGCAGGCATATTGCTGTCGTAATCGTAAACAGGAAAAAGTTCGCATTAACAACTTTCCGCAGCGCAAGAATGACAAGCGGATGCCAGAAATATGTAAAATTAGCCGTATCACGGCAGGCCGAAGCAAGATCGCTTTTTCTTTCAAGCGGATAGGCAAGACAAATCTGAAACAGAAGAAACAGCAGCGGATAAAGGAATACCGTGATTTCGATTGTTCTTGACATCCCCGTGACAGTCACAGTAACAATCTCAGCCACGAATAGCAGTGCCACCAGCGTGGTCGCAAACAGCAGATGTTTCTTGGAAATGCGTAGTTTCAATTTTTCTTCCGAAATGATCCACCCCAAAGCGGTAAAAGGAAAGCCCATCAAAAATATCCGCCGAACACTCAAAAACCATCTACTGTCAAACAGTGTACTCATAATCGGGAGCCTGCTGCCGATGCCATAATACGACGTTCCCAAAAGCCCAACGGCATAGCAAAAAACTGCCAGCGGAAGCAGCGCTTTCGTCAGCTTGAATTTGCAAATCAGGTAGATCACTACCATAGAATAAATGACACCCACCATGTACCATAGATGATAGTAACTGCCATTGAACAGGAAGTCTATCAGCATCCATTTTTTCGGTTCACGCAACAGTATAGGGTTTTGTATAAATATAAAGGCAAAATAAGCCAGCGATACAAAAGCATATACTTTTATCAGTTTCAAAAGAGTACCCGAAATAGCGGAGCAGTCCTTCCGGACATAGCCTTTTTGAAGAAAATAACCGCTGGTGCAAAAGAAAAATGGAACAGCCACGCGGGGCAGTATCTGAATACTGCCGTTGGCGCGATCTGAGAGCCACATAATCGCTTGTGTGTGGATCGCAATGACAAGAATCACCGCAAACAGACGCGCAATATCAATGCTGTTGATACGGTGGTTCGTTTCCATTTTCTCTTCCTTTCATGCGTGTAAAGATTTTCAATACCGGACCTTTAATGAACGCTCTTTCATAGTCATTCATCATGAAGAAATACGCCGAAATCCAATAAATCAGGGTATACGCTGCGGCGAGGGCAAAGAAGATCAGCCAATTGCTGATATGCAGCGCGTCCAGAATGAACCACCCCACCGTCCCCATGACCAGCATGACTGGGCACATATGCAGGATGTTCTTCCAGAACAACGGGATATCAATGCCGATTTTCTTATAGTAATACCAGTTGATAATTAGAATGTTCCCCACCACATAGGCAATGCAGGTAGCCATAGCCGCGCCGATGATGCCGTATGCTTCCACCCACCAGAAAGTCAGCCCGACATTCAGCACGGCGATGCAGAGGTATACGACAGACCGGAACTGATGCTTATTCATAGCATAGAGAATGTTCAGGCCGGTGTTCTGAATCAGGGGCACGGTCACCGGGATCATCACCAGAAGCGCCACATAATAGGCATCCTCGTACCCAGCACCCGCCCATAATGCGATGAACTGCCGTCCAAACGCCACAAACGCAGAAACAACGAAGGAAATCAGCAAAAATTGCAACCGCCCGACCTTGATGAACAGGGTTGTAAACTCCGAGGGAGGGGTGTCCTTAACAGCCATTTTTGTCACCTTCGGCATAAGGACGCCACTGATTGCCGTTGACAGGCTTGTGATGTAAGTATTGAAGGTCGCGCCAATGTTATAGACCGCTGTAGCTACCGCGCCAACGGCCCAACCGATAATGAGCTTATCTGTGGACCAAAAGAGGATGTCAACAATGTTTGCCAAAAACACAAACAAGGAAAAACGAATGATCTCGCCAAGAAGTCCATCACCGACATGCTGGAAGCAGGGGCGGATATGCATCCGTCGAATTACATATACGGTGTAGATGGCATAGGTAACAAAATTCAGGACCGTCGCAGAAAGGACAAGACCGATAGAGCCAAAGCCCATGAACAGCAGCACAAGATTCAAGCATGGTGATACCACGCTTGTGATTAGTGAAGCCGTTTTGCTAAAGATAAATCTCTCGTGGGCCAGAATCATGGAGCTGAACACATTGAAGGGCATAAAAATCGCCGTATTCAGCGTCATCAGACGCACCAGCCGCTCCAGCAGAAGGAGCTCGTCCGGCATGAGGGATCGTCCATAGAACCCCAAGTGGAAGGAGCAGAATGTGCCGACCAGCAGAATTGCAGCGCCGATTACTGAGTATATCTTGATGAACAGGCCAAAGACGCGCTGTTCTCCGTCCAAATCTCCCTCTGCGCGGTATTTGGCAAGGTAGCGGATGATTGAGCCGCCGATGCCGAAATTCAGCAGGCCGATATATCCCATAACCGACTGTGCAATCCCGTAAATGCCATACTCCGCCTGCCCCAGCATACGGAGCATGATGGGCGTATAAATGAACGGAATCAGATTGCCGATCAGCAGGTTCAGATAGGACAGCAGCGCACCTGCCTTGATCTCATCGCGTTTCATGCGTTTACAAGTTCCTCCAATGCCTTGCGAGCCTCGTCGGCTCGGGCGATATAGCCGGGAAGCGTCTTATTGAGGTGCGCCCGGATGGCATCGCGCTTTTCATACAGGCGAACGAATGCTCGGGTCAGCTCATCGCTCTCCTTGAGCCGCTGCACCGGCAGAACGTAGCCATCCTCCGTGCCGAACAAATCCCGAGCAATGCCGCGCGCTTTGACGGAGTAGCCCACCACCAGTGTCGGAACGCCGGTAGAATACGCAGCGATAGTCGCGTGAGTTCGGGCACCAACGAAGAAGCTGCATTGAGAAATGATATATTTCAGTTCCGGCGCGGTATGGTCGTCTACCAAAATCAACCGCCGGTTTTGGCCAAAATCATCGTACAGCTGCTTGAGCGGAATGCGGTCGTCATTGTTGGTCCAAACGACATGTGGAATCAGGGCAATATAGGCGTCGGTATTATCCAGAATGTGTTGAATCAATGCCTTATAGTTGGCATAGGCTGCACCGTGATTCTTTTCGTTGCTGATAATCATTGGGCTGATATTGATCCCGATGACCTCTTTTTGCAGGAAGAAATCTTCGACTTCGCAAGCCTTTGCTTTCATAAGGAAGGCAGGATCCGGCATTAAAAGCGCATTTGCACCAACTTCCTTGACTGCGGCATAAGTTATGCTCTCTCTGGCCGCGACAATGGAGTAATTCCGCAAATCCTCGGCAACATCCTCTTCTGACGCAACCTCAGGCTCAATGGAGCAGCCCCAAAGCGCAGTTTTAATTCCCTGCTTCAAAAAGGCTCTGTTCAAATATGCATACAAAGCGGTGTTGCCATAGCAATAATTGTCCCCACCAATGGAGAAGGCAATGTCTGTGTTTCCTTTGCAGCTTTTAATAGCGGGCAAATAATATCGCCCATCCATATCGGTGTAATTGCCGGTAAGCTTCAATTTTGCATAAGCCTTTAAAAAGCCAAAATCCTTTTTTCGCGCCTCCTTAGCCGATTCAAGCGCCGCACAGGTATCAAGACCATATTGCGCATCTTCCCGGCAGTTTTCTGAAAGAATTCGGTATTCATTTGCACCCAAAAGCTCAACGGTTCCGCGACTGATTGCTTCACAGCCGTGGTTTCCAGCACCACCGTTGCCATACATGGTGATTTTCATTGCTCAACACCTTCTATCCATCAATTAGTTCTTCTATTTGCTTCATGACCCGATCCGGGGCGAATTGTTCTGGACACACCGTGTTTTCTTTAATGCTCTGAAAAAGAGTCTTGTCAGTCAAAATAGACAAGACTTTTTCTGTCAGCGATTCCGGTGACTGCTCCGTCAATAGGCCGTTAATACCATCCTCAATAAACTCACACGGTCCTCGGGATTTCGTCACCACGCAAGGAACGCCAAGCGCCATCGCTTCCAACACAGTTAAGCCCTGCGATTCCACATATGACGGGTGAACAAACAGGTCTGCATACTTCATATAGGGATAAGGATTAGTCTTGCTTCCATCCAGAATTACATGATCTTTCAGGTCGTTCTCAGCAATCAACGCTTCTAATTTTGAACGCTCAAAACCATCTCCAATAACATGCCAGGCGAAGTCTATACCAGCTTGCCGCAACGCCTTTGCGGCGGGAAAGACATTTTCAAAATGTTTCTCTGGTGCAAGCCGACCTACCGAGACAATATGCAGTATATCACCGGTATAAGGTGAATTTCCAGCCTTCTGTCCAATTGCGACAGCATCCAGCATATTGGGTATGCATACTAGCTTGCTTTCAATCTCCGGAAGCTTTTCTTGCAGCATAGCTTTGCAAGATTGCGAAACCACTGCAACCGCATTCATCTTGCTGCACATTGCGCCATACGCTACGCGGTCCACATAAAATTCGCCATGATGCCACCATGTAATCCTGCGTTTCGCCTTCACAGAATAGCCTGCCAGATCTGCGCAAATGCCGGGGCGAAAGCCAATCACACAATCATAATGATGTTCGCCCAACAGCAGAGTCGCCGCAGACTTAAAAGCACGAGGGCCAAAAATCTTACGCAGTAGAAACAGCAGCCGAAGTCTAAGACACATCCAGTCGCGGGCTGCGATACAGCGCCGAACCGACGAGGCAACGCCACCATAGGTATTGTGCAGGTCTCGAAACAACACTTTCACTTCAGACGGCAATTCTGAAGCATAGTCACCGATGTCCTCCAGTAGCAAGAGATCAACGGCGTATTTTGTATAGTCCATGTGCCTGAGGATATCGACTAGTGAGCGCTCCACGCCACCGGTATTGAGATGGCCGTTGATGAAAAGGATATGCTTCATTTTCTCACACCGCTCCGCAAATCCGACAGCACTGAAACGAGCCGGCGAAGCGCCACCGACCGATAGTGAATCGACCAGTACAGCATCTTAAATTGAATCGGATAGAGGCTTACGTCAAAACCCTCCATCATGCGCACCACGCGGGGATGGTCCATAACGGCCTTGACCTTCCGATTCTGCTCACGCCGCGTCAGCGTCGAATTGCACAGGATATAATAAATCTCCGCTCTGGCCAGATAGAACATGTTGGACTTGATCTGCTGGGTAAAATCGTAGTCCTCGCACTTGGAGAAGAAGTTTTCCGTCTCCTCATTGATTTTCAGATAGCTGTCCCACCACCAAGCCTTATACGTCCGGGATACCGACCCTTCCGTTGTGCGGTAATGGTAGAACTGATCGCCTTTCAGGTAGGCAAAAGAGTTTGCGCAATACAGCACCTCGGAGCCAAAGGGGGCGTCCTCACTGACATGAATATCCTCCCGATAGGAAAGCTGGTTTTTAACAATGATGTCCCGCTTGATAAGCAACGCCCAGTTTGAAATGGTAATGGGGTATTCAATGCCGTCCATAACCAGATGCGGATATATTTTCTCCCGCATCTGTGCCTTATCATAAAAGCCTGCATTCACGTTGGGCTGGGTAAAGGGTGTCTCCGTTTTACCCTGAAAACGCACATAATCGCACAGCGTCACATCCGCGCCGGTGCCCAACATTTTTTCATACATCTCCGGTGAGACCCAGTCATCCGAATCCACGAAGGCCACGTAGTCCCCAGAGGCCGCGCGAATCCCGGCATTTCGCCCGGACGCAGCTCTGCCGTTGGGCTTGTGGATCACCTTCACTCGCGCATCCTGCTCCGCATACCGATCACAGAGAGCGGGGCTGGTGTCTGTGGAGCCATCGTCCACAAGGATCAGCTCAAGATCTGCGAGCGTTTGGCGAAGAATGCTGTCCACGCACTCCTGTAAATATTTCTCGGCATTGTAGACTGGGACGATGACACTGACTTTTGGCATGATTTTCTCTCCCTCAGCGGCGTAGTTCTTTCCGTATCCGGCGTATAACACGTCCGATTTTTGCTCTGATCTGCGTTCTATTCGGTAGCCAGCTCATGGAATACCAGTGGATTGAGTAGGTATTCTTCGTTCTTGTCAGCTTGCCCGTTACGCTGTCCATGGGATTGAAGTAATCCTCTGGATAGACATGGATACCCGATACAACCTGCTCTTTTCCGTTGCGCACAAGGCCGAAACGCTCCATCACATCCGTATTGAGATGCGGGCAGCCTACGGGCGTGACGCTGCCATCAGCACCGGCAAAGTGCAGCTTTTTATATTCCTCGATCATCGCCTGAATCACCGGATGGTGGGCCTCAGCGGCGATGGTCAGGCCGGAGGCAACATACTGATCGTTCTCAAATCCAATGAATCCCTCGTCATCCAGCAGCGGCGAAATGTCCCGCAGCACCTCCACGTCGGTGTCGAAATACACGCCGCCGTACTGCTCCAGCACGACAAGGCGCATAACGTCGGACACGAAGGCATACTTCTTCGCAGCGTAGGCCTCCGCCATGAAGGGCATGGCAAGATAATCGCAGTTGTCCTCGTTCCACTCGCGGATCTCAAAATCCGGGCAGAACTTCTTCCAGCTGGCGATGCACTTTTTGGCAAGCTCCGGCTTTTCGCCGCGGCCAAACCAGCAGTAGTGGATGATCTTTGGGATCATGGGTCAGTCCTCCATCAGCGCGTAGATCTTCTCGACCTCCGCGCTGTTCGTATAATCTCTCTTTGCGCAGCTCTCCGACAGCTGCTGCATCCGGGCGGGGTCGCGCAGCAGCGCGGCAATTCCGGCAGCGCAGCCTGCGTTGTCCATGGGGACGATCACGCCGTCCACCCCGTCCTCCAGCTGGCTGCCGGAGGTGGCGTAGTTGGTGATAACGACAGGCTTTCCAAGAAGCTGCGCTTCCCGCACGGTGACAGCCTTGCCCTCGTAGCGGGAGGGCTGCACATACAGGTCGCAGGCGCGCATATAGGGGTAAGGGTTGTCCTTCTTGCCGAGGATGATGACGCGCTCCTGCATCCCGGCCTCATCAATCTTCTGACGGATCAGCGGCTCGTCTCCGCCATAGCCGATGAGATACCACTTCACGTCAAGGTCGTCCGCTACCAAGCGGCGGCAGATATCCGGCACATTGTCAAAATTCTTCGCCTCGCAGAAACGGCCAACGGAGAGCAGGGACATTCCGTTGCCCACAGGCATATCGGTCTGAGGCATTGTCGCCTGCCTGCATGTCAGCTCCCGGGGCAGGATATTCTCCACCGTTCGAACCTTCTGCGCCAGCTCCGGGAAGACGCTCTGAAAGCTCTCGGACGCCCGCTCAGACACGCCACAGATGGCATCATAGCCCTCCCACATGGCAAGCTCCGCCGAGCGGTCGAAGGTCAGCGCCGTGTAGTCCGTGTGAATCCACGCCGCGTATTTCTTCGCCCTCACCTGTTCCCGCGCAAAATAATGCGGCGTTAGGAAGCTGATGGCAAGATCATAGGTCTTGCCGGAAATCGGCGGCATAGAGTTCAGCGTGTACTTATGGCTGTAGGTCAGCGCTGCAATAGAAGGCTTGTCACTGGAATGCTGCTTATCAAAGCGCCGTGCCGCAAGCTTCCCTTTCAGCCGCCCGCGCAGCACGCCCAGCTGTCCGCTCTTGACGAGTGACACCATGGGCACGGCCAGCGATGCATACTGCGGAATCTCCGGCAGGAGCTTTGCCTTGGGGTTCAGATACGGCATCAGCTCGCCGCTGTGCCGCATCAGAAAGAGGTCAACGTCGTAGCGGTCGTAGTCAATGGCATCGAGCAGCCCCAGCAAGCTGCGCTCCACACCCCCAAGTCCCATCGCTTGGGAGAAGATGAGAATGGATGGTTTCATCAAGCCTTTCTCCTGATATACTCCGTCAGCATCCAGCCCGCCGGGGTGCAGAGCGCTGTCAGTAGTTTTTTGGGGGATTCCCTGATATAGTTTTTGTTGCCCGCAATCTGGCTGCTGGAGCAGTAGTGGACGATATTCTTGAGCTGATACTGCCAAGTCAATCCCGGCACCTCCATGATTGCTCGTCGGAGTTCAGCGAAGCTGCGGGGACTGTTGACGTATTGCTTCCAGATATTCGCCGTCATACCGTCAGGCTGGTATTCCACCAAGCAAAAGCATTGGTTGACAGGATGAAACCGATACTGTCTGGACAGCTTAATGATCAAGTAGTGTGGATTAAAGTTTTTCTCACCAGCAAACACAGGCATCGAAGCCACGGTGCGCAACAAGTCATTGCGCACAACATATTTTTTATCTCCCATACCCGGAACGCAAAGCAGGGATGCCGCGTTGATCAGTTCACTGTCCGGCAGCCTTTTGCCAATCAGGTCTCCATTCTGATCCACATCCAAACCAATCAGTCCTGCCGCGCCACTGTCCTTTACCTTTTGCCATTCAGCAAGGATTCGTTCTATTGCATCTTCTGGCATAGAATCGTCAGAGTCAATACAGACTGACAGTTCCGTTTCCATATTGGCAATGGCGGCATTGTATCCTGTGTGCAGGCCGCCATTCTCTTTATAGATATAACGAATGGGATACCCGTTTTCACGTTTCTGCCAATCTGTGACGAGTTCTTTGGTATGGTCTGTTGAGCCATCGTCGATGATCAACCACTCAAAGTCCTTGCAACTTTGACGATTCAGGCTCTCATAGCACTTAGGTAAGATATAAGCGCGGTTATAGGTCGGAGTAAAAACAGTTAATTTTGCATAGCATTCCACAAATATCACCCCTTGCGTAGCAACTTAGATAAACGCTCTTTTATGGCTCCATTCCTAATGTTTGTCCTAATCTGCTGAAATCTTTTCTTATACCAATCCCAGTAAATTCTTGTTGGATTATACTTATGAATTAAAGTAATTGTGATTTCCTCTCTTATTGAAACAAACATATTGGGCACAGCCAAAAAATCGCCTTTGCAATTCAACCCAGCAGCTATTTGCATATCTCTCTTTTGAAAATGGACATACAGAAGTTCATGGCTCACAAGGTTGCCCTCGTCATCATGGTATACATGCAAAACTCCATTACTATAGTGAACAACACACTTATCGAATTTAGGTCCATTCATCAAGAGAAATTGATAATGGTTCGGCATTACGTCAAAAAAACTTCCACAATCGCAGACCCGTAACCCATATTGGGATGCGTTTGCAATCAAGCCGCTTTCATCGAAATGAAAACAATGCCGTGCTGAGAACGCCTTATCAAAGCCTACCTCTCCACTTTTAGGTTCGGTCATAAAAAAATTATTGACATGCTCATTATTACAAAACAGCGTAAAATGCCCGTGGCATCCAATAATATCAAACTCTTGTAACGTTTCGCTGGGAATAAAATCTGCAATTCGCCCCAAGATTAAATCAATATCAATGAAACCCCACAGGTCATACTCTCTTAAGTATTCCTCAAATATGTAACCATAGGCCGGCTTAAAATCGCAAAGTTTATAAGGATCGTCTAAACAAATTTTGAAATTAAACTTATCTTGTATTTTTGTTTTAAGTACATCAAAGGGTATTGGATTAACCTGCACATTAGATGGAAACGCGTAAGAGCTACAATCAATATCCGAGAAAAAGATGAAGTCAAAATTTGGATTATTAGATGCAGAGTGCAGCCATAGGTTAAAATAATTGGGGAAAGCACCATAATAGGGAATTAAAAATGCAACCTTCATAATCCAACTCACCTCAAAAAAGCAATTCCATTGTCTGTTCTTTTAATCAACAGTGCCTTCTTTTCCTCGTCAAGACCATAGCCCATGCGGTACTCATCCCCAAACGTGTTCGTTTCGTCCATTTGAGATTGAAATCGTGCGACATATTCGTCTACACCACATATTTCCTTGGCCGGAACACCAGCAACAACTGTCCTTGCTGGCACGTCGTGCGTAACAATACTGCCCGCGCCAATCACAGCATAGTCACCGATGGTAACACCGGGTAGGATCGTCGTATTAGCTCCAATAAAAACGTGGTCGCCAATATGTACCTGCCCAATTTTGGTGTATCCCAAGGTCTTCTTTGTACTGGCATCATGCGCCATAATCGTCACGCGGATACTCATCGTCACATCGTTGCCGATTGTAATCAAAAAGCAATGTGTCGGGTCGAGAAAACAGCCCTGCTGACGGTTGAAATTCTTGCCAACCTTCATTCCACGGTCTATTAATGTTTCAGTCGGAACCTCTCGGTTCAGCAGCATTAGAATTTTTCTTAGGAAACTCATTTAGCAGCCTCCAAATAGAACTCCTGTAGTTTTACCGCCTCGGCGGTAATATCGAAGCCATGAGCGGCAATTTCGGCTCGGCAGTCAGTTCGAGGAGTATCTCGTTTTTCAAGAAGTTTCTCCGACCAAGTCTCTGTGCCTGCCGACAGCGGCAGGATATCTACCAAGCCTTTTGTGATGATACATTCAGGCGGAATCTTATCTGAGATTAGGCAAGGCAAACCCGCAGACTGCGCTTCCACCATTGTCACAGGCAGGCCCTCATATAGCGACGGAAACACGAACACGTCCATCGCCTGCATCAGATCCGCTACATCGCTGCGGACACCAAGAAAGCGGACGTGCTTCGCAATGTCCAGCGCTTGCGCTTTAGCCTGCATCTTCGGCATATCCTCACCACCTCCAACCAGCAAAAGGACTGCATTTGGCTCTTTTTCAAGCAGAGAGGCAAAGATATCAAGGAGAAACGGATGATTCTTCTGCGGATTAAACCTGCCAACATGACCAATGGTCAATTCATCTCTAAGGTCAAGCTTCTGCCGCAACTCTGTGCGTTTTTCCGGATCGTAGGTATAAGCAGTCGCGTCGATAGCATTGTTGACAATCTGATATGGTGCTCCGCTGAACATCCAATCACCCGCATCCTTCCCGCAGGCAAAGAGGTTTGTAGCATACTGCGGAATGCTGCGACGATACCAAAGCTTAATCGGATATTTCAGATTCCTGTCCTGATTTGCATTATGACTGTGAGCGATTCGCACCGGGACATTATGCCGTGCGGCAACCTTCAAGATCACCGAACTAAGGCAATCCTGATGTACATGGACAACTTTGTATTCCGGGTGCTCATCAAAGAAGCAATTCAAGGCAGATAAATAGTTTTTGCTCCACGGCACCAGTCGAGGCAGACGATAGATTTTCCCACCAAGGGATTCGATCTCATCATCAAACGCCGCTCGTTCCTGACGGTGTACCAGAAAATCAAACTGCACCTTCTTACGGTCTATGTATCGATAATAATTCATGAGCATGGATTCCAGACCGCCACGCTCCATATGGGTGACAACTTGCAAGATACGAATCTGCATTATGGCCTACCCTCCCAATTGTGCAAGATATTCCACAACCCTCAGTCGCATGAAGTTCTGGTCGAAAGGCTGATTGATTACGTTTTCATAATAGAAGTACGCAATATAGCAAAGAACCATCACTGTTGTAATAATTTCCCGATCTCTGGTCTGAATTTTACTGACCATCCACGGAAGCACAAGTGCCTGAAAAATCAAGAAATAATTTGCTAACCGTGCAAAATAATTTGCCGTACCGAACAGTCCCACAAACATAATTGCCCCATTGAGCATAGACAAGTTCATGAATAGATTTTCCTTCCGTGAGCTGTCGGAAAACATTTGCTTTCGATACATAAATGACAAAAAAAGTGGAACGTTACAAACTATCACACGAAAAATGTTAATGCCTGCCCCACTGAATTCTGCGACCGTATATTCTTCGCCTATCATCGTTGTGATGTTGATAATTGTGCCCATCAGCGGTTGGAGAGCTAAGCCCGAGGCAACGAATATTATGATAAAGAAATACGTTTTTTTCGTCCAGGGCTTGTAGGTAAAAAATGGCACGGATAGAAACATCAATGCATACGGATGAATCGTTGATGCTAGAAAAACAAGCAGAACATATACAGCATATTGTTTTTTTATGAAGAAATGAATCGCCAATAGGCCGATGGCTACAGCTGCAGTTTGTTTAATAGCTGCACACATAAATAGAAAGGTACCGGTTGTAAAAAGGAGAAAAACCGATAGGGCGTAATTGGCAGAGTACTTATGCAAAAAGAATAGATGTAGGCCTACTACAATCAAGGCCCAGAACATAAGAAAATTTTGTGATGTGACACCACCTGTTTTCAACCACGCATTAATAATGCCAAATCCGAAATTCGAACCCAAATCAAATTTGACCGTTTTCCAGTATGCCGGGAAGCAGTTCATCGCTTCGTACGCATAGCGGTATGTTTCCGTATCGTTGTACCACTTGCGCAAACCAGCAAATCCTGCCAGCAGGATAAAAATCGCAATGGAAAACAGGAATTGCCTATGCATTTTTTGCTTATTTAGCGGTCGAATGGTGACGTGATCTGCGCACCATGCCAGCGCAACCGCCACGAGCATGAGAATGACCAACTCTCGCATTTCAAATCTCCAAGTGTTTGATTGTTTCCGCCACAACGGCGGTTTTACTGAACTTTTGCTCCATTAGCCATCGGCCCCGGCGCCCCATTTCGGCCTGCCGATTTCCCGGTAGCTCTACAAAACACTGCATCGTGTCGTATAGTACATTTGCATCTTTTGCCAGGCACAGATATCCGCTGACGCCGTTCTCTACCGCCTCGCGGCAGCCGGGGATATCGCTGGTGATAAGCGGCCGTCCGGAGGCCGCAGCCTCCAACAGGACGTTGGACATGCCCTCGTGGTACGACGGCAGCACAATGCAACTCGCCATTGCGTAAAATGGCTTCATATCCGACTGATAGCCGTGGTGCTTAACCACACCGGCCTTTTCCAGTTCATCCATGATGGGCTTATAGGCCTCTTCAAACGAACCGACAATATGAAACTCCACACCGTCGCCGTATTCTTGCTTCATTCGCTTTGCTGCAGCAAACAGCTCGTCCACGCCTTTTTCGTGCATGACGCGGCCCACAAAGAGAAACCGTACCGGCCCTTCTTGTGGATAAGGCTGATAGGGATAATCTTCAAGATTCACGCCCGCGCCGTTGAGCACTACGTCGCGCCCATTTGGCACAACACCAGTGGCAACGAGGGTATCTCGGTTCCCTGCATTCTCAAAAAATATGACCTTTGCACCCTTCAAAGCCGGTTTGTAGAGTGCCAGCACAAACCGTTTCAGCCAGCCGCCGTTTTCAATAGCGCTGCCCAATCCGGTGATGTTCACGGCATATGGAATATGCGCCATCCGGCAGGCCATGCCACCGTAGATGTTGGGCTTAATGGTGTAGGTTAGAACCAGATTCGGTTTGACCTCTTTCAGCATGGCACGATACTGCTGGAAAAGCTTGCTGTCATGTATGGGGTTCATTCCCCGTCGGTCAACTGGAAGCTCAATTACCCGATCCGCTAACTTATGAAGTTCCTCCCAGCGGTCATTATGAGGAACAGCAACCGTGACGCTCGTGTTTTTTTTCAATTTCGTAATCAAATCTTTGCGGAAGTCATACAGTCCGCCGCTGTGGTTGGCTAAGATTAAAATTTCTTTCATCTGTTATCCCGAATGAGTCGGCAAGGATTTCCATAGGCTACTTTATTTGAGGGAATATCTTTTGTAACAATAGCGCCAGCGCCTATCAAGCAATTTTCACCAACTTGCTTTCCAAGAGTAACAACTACGCCATCATCCAACAGAGTATTTTCACCAATGCTAACACCGCCAGACAGCACTACCCCAGAAGCGATATAAACATGGTTGCCTACAATATTGTCATGATTTACTTGTGAACCGGTATTGACCACTACGTTGTCGCCAATAACCGGATTGGGCGTAATCAAACATCCGCATTCTATCAAAACGCCTTTGCCTATTTTCGCATGGGGTGAAATGACTGCATTGGGATGAATAATATTAACGGGTTCCCAACCCTGACTAATCATATATTCGAATGTACTTCTACGATATTTCATTGCACCAAACGCAATAAAGAATTTATTTGTTTTGTATTGCTTTTGAATTGCATTTAACTTAGCCGGAGAATAATCTCCCAAAATTTCGACGCCGTGAGAAATCATTCCTTTTTTTGCCGCATCGCCATCCAACACACCGATTACACGGTATCGTCCTTGCGCTTCGACATTGTACATAACAACACCGCAATGCTGTCCACCACCGATGAGTATAATATCTTCCATAAAACGCCTCCGTATTTACTGTTGTGTCCAAGCGTTTAACCCATTCTGTTACCAACAAAATCTTCCATCGTTGCGCTGCCCTCTGCGCTGATGCCCTCGCGCGCCAAAACGCAGCGGACGGTCATGAAGATGATCTTCACATCCAGCGCAAAACTAACATGGTCTACATAGTCCACATCATAGGCGAATTTTTCTTCCCACGACGCGAGATTGCGGCCATGTACCTGTGCCCAGCCGGTGAGACCGGGGCGCACATCGTGGCGGCGGTGCTGCTCGTCGTTGTACAGCGGCAGATACTTCACCAGCAGTGGTCTTGGCCCCACGATGCTCATCTTTCCGCGGAAGATATCCCACAGCTCCGGCAGCTCGTCGATGCTCAGAGAGCGCAGCTTCTTTCCAAAGCCCGTCAGCCGTTCCTTGTCCGGCAGCAGCGCGCCGGTTTCGTCCCGCGCGTCGCTCATGCTGCGGAATTTGTGGAGCTTGAAGATCTTTTCGTCTTTCCCCGGACGCTCCTGACAGAAGATCACGGGGCTGCCCAGCTTCACGCGCACAAGAATCGCCGTCACCAACAGCAGCGGCGACAGGACGATCAGCGCGCACCCGGACAGCACAATGTCCAGCAGGCGCTTGATGTATTTTTCATAAACCCCAGCCTTATGCCGCATCAGAACATCCCCCGAATGGCATCGCACACGCGATCCACATCGTCCATGCTCATCTTCGTATCGCTGGGCAGGCATACGCCGCGCGCAAAGAGATCGTCGCTCACCGGCGCATCGCTGGCGCTGACAAAGGGGCAGCCTGCGAAGACCGGCTGCAAATGCATGGGCTTCCAGAGGTAGCGCCCCTCGATGTTCGCCTCGTTCAGCTTTGTGAGCATTTCGCCGGGCGTCACGCCGCAGCCCTCGTCCAGCAGGGTGACAGACAGCCAGCGGTTCGACTCCGCGCAGGGAAGCTCTGGCTGCATGGTGAGCGGCAGACCTTTCAGGTTTTCGCGGTAGCGGTCAAAAATGGCCCGCTTCTGCTCCACGCGCAGCGGCAGCACCTTCATCTGCCCGCGCCCGATGCCCGCGCAGATGTTGCTCATGCGGTAGTTGTAGCCGATTTCCTCGTGCTGGTACCACGGTGCGTTTTCGCGCGCCTGCGTGGAGAGCTTCAATGCGTGCTTCGCCTCATCCTCCGTCCGGCACAGTAGCATCCCGCCGCCGGAGGTGGTGATGATCTTGTTGCCATTGAAGGACAGGCCGCCGAACTCACCGAAGGTGCCGCACTTCTGCCCGTTGTATGTAGAACCCAGCGCCTCGGCTGCGTCTTCAATCAGAGGAACATTGTGCTCACGGCAGATGGCGGTAATCTCGTCCAGCTTGGTAGGGTTGCCGTACAGGTGGACAACGACCACGGCCTTGGGTGTGCCGTGCAGCGCAAAGGCGCGGCGCAGAGCGGCAGGGTCCATGTTCCATGTCTCCCGCTCGGAGTCGATGAACACCGGCTTCGCGCCGCAGTAGGCCACGGGATTGGCGGAGGCGGAGAAGGTCAGGCTCTGGCAAAAGACCGTGTCCCCCGCCTTCACGCCCGCGAGGATCATCGCTAGGTGCAGCGCCGCCGTACCGGCAGAGAGGGCGACGGGATATCCCTCGCCCATAAATTCGCCCATGGCCTTTTCAAATTCGTTGACGTTCTCGCCCAGCGGCGCGATCCAGTTTTTCTGAAATGCGTCGTGGATGTACTCCAGTTCATAGCCCTCGTCCGACATGTGAGGGCTGGCCAGCAAAAGTCGTTTATCCATGTTCTTCTCCTATGTTTTCGTCCACCGGATGCCCCAATATGCTTCGGTCGGGCGTATTCGCTTCAAAAGCGCGACAAATCTGCGTCATTCCTTTTTGCCGCTGCGGCATACAGAAATGCGCAAGTTCATCGATCCATGTATATTGCCGCCTCCCACCCGAAAAACGTTGGGATTAAGCCATTTTTATTGCTTAATTATACTACATATGGATAAAAAGCGCAATGCCTAACATAAGTGAAAAAGTGTGCTGGTTTGTCAATGAATCAGCACACTTTTCCTCGTTCAGCAGAGCATTTTCCGGTTGCACATGCTCGATTCATGTGATACAATGTTATTCAATAAAGCGAGTGCGAAATTCGCTGCAAGTGGCAACACGTTGAAGAAAGTATGGCTTGTTCGGAATGAAGGGTATCAGATGAAAGAACCGGGGAACAACGCAAACCAGCTTTTCGACGATCAGAAGATCCGTGTGGCATGGGATGTGGAACGGGAGGAATGGTACTTCTCCGTCGTGGATGTGGTCGGCGTGCTGACTGACAGCCCCGACTACAATACCGGGCGAAAATACTGGAACAAGTTGAAACAGTGTCTGAAAGGAGAAGGCAGTGAACTGGTGACAAACTGTCACCAGTTGAAAATGCGGCACGGTTGCCGGACTGGGCAGAGCACGCAGAGAAGACCACAAATGAGGAATGAATCCAAGCTCAGCTACCGAGAAATTCTCGAAACTGCCGTCGATGGGCAGCATACATCTCCGACTTCGACCGGGAGATGGCAAAATATCTGAAAGGGCGGTGAGCCAAATTGATCGAACGCTTTGACATCGCGGGCTATGCCCGCATTTCCGTGGATGATGAGCAGGATCAGAAGAACATCTCCATCGAGAACCAGAAGGCCATCATCGAGGACTATGTAAAGACCCACTTCCCCGGCAGCACGCTGACGTTTTTTGAAGACCGCGACCGCTCCGGCTACACCTTTGAGCAGCGCGAGGGCTATCAGGAGATGCGCCGGAGGCTGATACGGCACAAATACGACATCCTCATCATCAAGGACTTCTCCCGCTTCTCCCGCCGCAACTCGCGCGGACTGGTAGAGCTGGAAGACCTGCGCGACGCGGGCGTCCGGATCGTCTCCATCGGAGACGGCGTGGACTTCCCCAATGACGACGATTGGCTGAAAATCCAGTTCCAGTTTCTCGTGAACGAGATGCCCGTCACGGACACCTCCCGCAAGGTGCGCAACGTCATCAAGCGGCGGCAGAACGACGGCGAGTGGATCTGCGCCGCGCCCTACGGCTATCACGTAACCGAGGACAAGCAGTTTGAGATCATCCCCACGGAGGCCGAGACCGTCCGCAGGATTTTTGACCTCTACAGCAACGCCGGTTGGGGCTACAAGAAAATCGCCAACTATCTCACCGATCAAGGCGTTCCCACGCCGCGCATGTCCGAGCGGATGCGCAAGGAGGCGGCGGGCAAGAAATCCAAGCGCGAGGCCAAGAACGCGTGGGCCATCGCCACGGTGCAGGGCATTCTCGACAACGATTTTTATATCGGCACGCTCCGTCAGGGTAAGTACACCCGCGCCAAGATCAACGGCAAGGAGATCAAACGCAACGACGATGAGCACATCGTCATCGAGAACCACCATCAGGCCATCATCGACTACCGCACCTTCGCCATCACCCGCGCGCTGCGGGAAAAGCGCAGCCGCAGCAACTATCGCGGCGTGAAAATCAACGACAACGTGTACTCCGGCTTTTTGCAGTGCGGCGACTGCGGCAGTCCGCTATTCGCCATGAGCCGCTCTGACCTCGCTCCCGCCTACACCTGCGGGACGTATCACCGGCGCGGCCTCAAGGGCTGCACCAGCCACCATATCCGCGTCGATCGGCTGGACGAACTGCTAAAAGGCTATGTGCGCAAGCTGGCGGACAGCTCTGCCGCCATGCTGACGCAGCTCAACGAGGAGCTGAAGCGCGAGACCGAGCAGGTGGCGGAAACGGAGCAGTCTGCGGACAATCTCGCCGAGGTGCTGGCCGATCTCACCGAAGAATTGAAGGTGACGAAGCGCCAGCGCATCCGGGAGATCATGAAAAAGCCCGAGCAGGAAGCCTCCATCGAGGCGCTGTATGACGAGATGGAAGCAGACCTTCAAAAGAAGATCGACGGCATCCACCACCAGATCGACCTGCTGTCCGACAAGCGCAACACCATCATTCAGGTGAACCGCGTGGCCAAGACCGCCATCGACGTGTTCCGCGACATTCTGGAAAAGGACAAGCTGGAGCGGAACGATCTGGAGCTGCTGATTGACAAGATCCTCGTCTATGAAGATCACCTGGAAATTAAGCTCAAAACCGACATCGACACGCTGCTGCGCTGCGGAACCCTCCCCGCGGAAACGGAGGAAGCCGCAAATTTTCGTGAAGGCACGGAAAATGTCGAATTACAATCTGTAGGGGCGGATGCCCACATCCGCCCGCAGGTCGATGAGGGCATCGACCCCTACGAAACAGAACTCGTCCAAAGCGCTAAAGGCCGCGAGGACAAGGTTTTCCGTGTCCATGTTATCAGCAACGGCGACCCGTTGGAGATTTACACCACCCGGGAGGGGGAGGTCATTTTTAAGAAATACTCCCTGATCGGCGGGCTGGAGGATTTTGCAGCACAGTTCTGCGATGTGCTCAACCGCAGCAGCGGCTTTACCGCCGCCGTGACCGACCGAGACGCCATCATCGCCATCACCGGCTCCGGCAAGCGGGAGCTGCTGGGCAAGCCGCTGTCCGACGCCCTGGCTCAGGTTATGGAACAGCGCAGCATTTATCAGTATCAGGGTTCCGGGCGGCCGCTGCCCGTCTCCGACAGCAGCGACCGTTACACGGTGGCTGTGGCGGCGCCTATTCTCTGCGAGGGGGATGTGCTGGGCCTGGTGCTGTTTCTGTCGTCGGACGCGCAGATCCCCGGCGAGGGGGAGTACAAGCTGGCCCAAACCGTATCCGCCTTTTTGGGGCGGCATATGGAGACGTAAACAACAATGCCGGAGGCAGCCGCCTCCGGCATTGTTCTTCTTGGTTTACTCGCCCAGCTGATCGCTGACCAGCTGCGTCAGGGATTCCACAGCCTCCTTGGCGTCGGGACCGTCGGCGATAAGGGTGATGGTGGTGCCCTTCACGATGCCCAGGGAAAGAACGCCCAGCAGACTCTTGGCATTCACCCGGCGCTCATCCTTTTCCACCCAGATGCCGCTCTTGAATTCATTGGCCTTCTGGATGAAGTAGGTGGCAGGACGGGCGTGCAGACCCACCTCATTGTTCACGGTAACTTCCTGTGTAAACATTCCATTGCACTCCTTTTATGAAGCATTTTCGAAAAATGCGGGGACATACTTCTCTCACACTATAATATTATACCGAATCGGTGAAAGAAAGCAATGTCCAAAGCTACAAATTCTTTAAGTAAGGTCTGAAAAAATGTTTGACCCTTTTGGCGGAATCCACAAACCGCAGTCGTTATTTCAGCTCAACGACTGTGACTCCGGCCTCGCCTTCGCCATACCGGCCCAGTCGGAAGCTCTTGACGGCCTTGTTCCGCTTGAGCATCTCGTGAACGGCCTTGCGCAGAGCGCCGGTACCCTTGCCATGGATGATGGTCACGGTGCCCAGCTTGGCCATGACGGCGCTGTCGATATAGTTCTCCACCACGCTCTCGGCCTCCAGAGTCTCATAGCCCCGGATGTCCAGCTCCGAGGCGGCCCGGGATTGCAGATTCAGCTTGGCGCTGCCGCCGGAGGCCGGCGCGGCGGGCTTTTTCTTGGGCTGGCCCTCCGGCAGGCGCACCTGCTGGGCCTTGACGGTCATCTTCATCTTTCCAGCCTGCAAAAGCAGGGTGCCGTCGTTGTTGACGGACAGCACCGATGCGGCCATCTTTACGCCGGGCAGCTCCACCAGGTCCCCCACCTCAATGGGACGGCTGGGAGTATAGACAGGCTCCTGGGGCTGGTCGTGGATGTGCAGGGCGTCCTGGGCCTGGTTCAGGCTGTGCCGCACGGCGGCTTTGGCGTCGTTGAGCTCCTGGAAGCTGAGCTGCTTTTGCTGCTGGCGGCGCAGCTGGTCCAGCTGGGCGAAAATTTCGTCCGCCTGGGCCTGGGCCTGACGCACAATGCGCTTGGCCTCGGCCTCGCCCTTGGTGCGGGCGTTGTCCTTGGCTTTTTCCATTTGCTCCCGGAACGTCCGGGCCTTGCGGGCGTCCTCCTCCCGCTGGCGCCACAGGCGGTCGGCCTCGGCCTGGGCCTTCTCCAGCCGCTGGCGCTTTTCCTCCAGCTGGGTCAGCACGTCCTCGAACCGGACGGAGTCGCTGTCCATCTGGGCCTGGGCCGCCTGGATGACGGATTCGTCCAGCCCCAGCCGCCGGGAGATGGCGAAGGCGTTGGATTTGCCGGGAATGCCGATCAGCAGCCGATAGGTGGGCCGCAGCGTCTGCACGTCGAACTCGCAGCTGGCATTTTCCACCCCCGCCGTGGTCATGGCGAAGGTTTTCAGCTCGGCATAGTGGGTGGTGGCGGCGATCAGGGCTCCCTGGCTGCGGGCACTTTCAATGATGGCAATGGCCAGGGCTGCGCCCTCCACCGGGTCCGTACCGGCGCCCAGCTCATCGAACAGCAGCAGGCTCTTGTCGTCCACCTCCCGCAGGATCTGCACAATGTTGGACATATGGGCGGAGAAGGTGGACAGGCTCTGCTCAATGCTTTGCTCATCGCCCACATCCGCCAGCACCCGGTGGAATACACGCACGGCGCTGCCGCTGTCGGCAGGGATATGCAGGCCGCACTGGGCCATCAGACACAGAAGGCCGATGGTTTTCAGGGTAACGGTCTTGCCGCCGGTGTTGGGGCCGGTGATGACCAGGGTGTCGAACTGCTCACCCAGCTCCACGGTGATGGGCACTGCCTTGGCCTGGTCCAGCAGCGGGTGCCGGGCCCGGCGCAGGGCCACGCCGCCCCGGCGGCGGACCTCCGGACGGCTGGCGTTCAGCTGATAGCTCAGCTGCGCCCGGGCAAAAATCACGTCCAGGTGCACCAGAATGTCATAGTCCCACAGAATATTCTCCATGGACCCGGCGCAGGCGGCGGACAGCTGCCGCAGGATGCGGTCGATCTCCTTTTTCTCCCGGGCCTCCAGCTCCTTGAGCTCGTTGTTGGCCTGCACCACGCCCATGGGCTCCACAAACAGCGTGGCCCCGGAGGAGGAGACGTCGTGTACCAGGCCAGGCATGCTGCCCTTGCACTCGGCCTTTACCGGCACCACGAACCGCCCGTCCCGCTGGGTGATCAGGGCCTCCTGCAGGACCTTGGCATAGGACGGCGACGAGATGATGCGCTGCAGGATCTGCCGCCCCTTGGAGGCGGCCAGCCGCATTTTCCGCCGGATATCCGCCAGCTCACTGCTGGCGGTGTCGGCAATGGTCTCCTCATCCAGAATGGCGGAGCGGATCTGCTCCTCTAAGTATTTATTGGTGTGCAGGGAGGTGAACAGGCGGTCCAGCACCGTCTCCTCCCCCTGGCGCTGGGCATCGTAGTCCGCCACCCGGCGGCTGGCGGTCAGCACCCCGGCGATGTTCAGCAGCTCCCGGGTGTTCAGCATACCGCCGTGATCGGCCCGGGTCAGGGCGGCGGACACATCCTTCACCCCGGAGAAGGACGGGCTGCCGTGGAGCCCCAGCCGCTCCTTGGCGGCGTCGGTCTCGTCCAGAAGCCGAAGCACCTCCTCCGTATCGGTGGAGGGGGTCAGCTTCAGGCATCGGTCCTTGGCCGCCTGGCTGACAGCCTTGGCCGCCAGCTTTTCCAGCACCGCCGGAAGCTCCAGGGTGCGGATGGATTTTTCAAATAATTCACTCATATTTTGTTTCCTCTTGCGGAAGAATGGATTTGTAGTAGTCCAGGGTACGGAAGCTGCGCTCCAGCTGGGCGGTGACATAGGCGTCCGATGCGTGGTCCAGGGCCCGCAGTCCCGGCTGGGGCAGGGCGAAGCTGTACAGCCGCTTTGCGTCGCCGTACAGGATGTATCGCAGGGCCGCCAGCCCCGCCGCCGTCAGCGGCAGGGACAGTCCCCCCTTTTCCCGGCATTTGCCGCAGTGGACCACCCCGTGGACCACGTCCAGCATAGGGTTCTCCGGCTCCGGCGCGCCGCACAGGGCGCAGGCATCGGCCATGGGCTCGTACCCGGCCAGGGCCATGAGCCGGAGCTGGAACGCGGGCTTTACCAGCTGGGGCGGCTTGCGCAGGGCGCTGAGGGCGTACAGGGCGTTTAACAGCAGCGGCAGTACGTCGCCGCCGCAGCCGTCGGCCACTGCCTCCGTCAACTCGGCAAAATACGCCGCCAGGCTCAGAGCCGTCAGGTCCTGCCGCAGGCCGCCGAACAGCTCGATGGTGTTTGCCGCGTCCAGCATGGTCCACTGGCCCCTTTCATACAGGGTCATCTCGGAATACGCCAGCAGCTGGCAGGCTGCGGCCACGCGGCTGCCCTTGCGCCGGGCGCCCCGGGCGATGACCGCCAGCTTTCCCCGGTCCGGGGTCAGCACGGTGAGAATCTTGTCCGCGTCCCGGGTATCGGTCTCCCGCAGCACCAGGCCGCAGGTCACAAATCGTTCCGGCTGCATCCCGCCGCCTCCTTATACAGCAAATACGCCTCCGGCGCGCCGGTGGCCCAGAACAGGTCCCATCGCCCCTCCATACGTCTCACCTCCACCTATAGTGTGCCGCGGTTTTGCCGCGTCATAAGTGGAAGGTTCTGGCCGGAGTTACTGCTCGTCGTACCCTCTGGCACGGATGAAGTTCACATTATCCCGCCAGTTTTCCTTGACCTTTACCCAGGTTTCCATGTACACCTTGGCGCCCATGAACTTCTCGATGTCCCGGCGGGCCAGGGAGCTGATGCGCTTGAGCATAGCGCCGTGCTTGCCGATGATGATGCCCTTGTGGCTGGCCTTTTCGCAGTAGATGGTCACGTCCAGGTCGACGATGCCGGTGTCCTCCCGCTCGGTGAAGCGGGTGATCTCCACGGCGGTGCCGTGGGGGATCTCCTTTTCCAGGCACAGCAGCATTTTCTCCCGGACGATCTCGGCACACACCTGGGCGTCGGGCTGGTCGGTGGTCATGCCGTCGGGGAACAGCTGGGGGCCTGCCGTGGCATAGATCTGCAGCTGGGCCATCAGGTCGTCCAAACCGTCGCCGGTGCGGGCGGAGATGGGGATAATGGCGTCAAACCCGGGATACACGGCACTGTAGGCGGCAATAACCTCCAGCAGGTCGTCCTTTTTCTCCACGGTGTCGATCTTGTTGATGCACAGCACACAGGGCAGGCCCTCCTCGGTGATGCGCTGGAGCAGGATCTTCTCCGGCTCCCCCACATGGGCGATGGGCTCCACCAGCAGCAGCGCGGCCTCCACCTGCTGCAGGCTCTCCCGCACCACCTTCACCATGTAGTCCCCCAGCCGGGACCGGGGCTTGTGCAGGCCCGGGGTGTCCAGCAGCACAAACTGGGTATCCTCCCGGTTCACCACGCCGTAGATCCGGTTGCGGGTGGTCTGGGGCTTGTCGGACACGATGGCGATCTTCTCCCCCACCAGGGCGTTGGTGAGGCTGGACTTGCCCACATTGGGCCGCCCGCAGATGGTGATCATAGCGGTTTTCGTGATGTTGTTCATAGGTGATCCTCAACTTTCTTTTGAGCAATTTTATTGTGTCAGGGTAAACCGATAAGTGACAGAGTTTTGCCACCGTTCCTCGTTTGTCAGGTCCTGCCCGATCACCTTGCCGCCCATGCGCTCATAGAAGCTGCGGGCGTTAAGATTCTCCGGGACACAGTGGCAGACAAAGGAGGCGGCATGGTGCGCTCTGCAATACGCTTTCACGAAATCGAACGCTTGCCGGCCGATCCCCTGTCTTTGGTATTCGGCGGAAATATACAGGGATTGCAGGGTGATTACATCGGCTTCGTTTATCGTCAGGTAGCCGATGTCCTGCCGGTCCTTTCGGACCAAGTACACAGAATACGCCGGATGATGGACCCTCAGCAGCTCCATTTCCCTGTGCCAGTCCCAGTCAAAGTTATCTATCATGCTGTCGGGGTAAACGCCTCGGTATGTGGTGTCCCAGATTCTTTGCCGCAGGGCGATAATGGACGGCACATCCTCTTCGGATGCCTCAATAAACAGCTTTTCCTCGGCCATGCTATCACATCTCCTTCCGGGATTTTTACTCAATTTCCACACTCCGGGGCCGGCACGCTCTCCGCTGCCCGATTGCGGACAGCAAACAGAAACACCGGGCGGAGCAGGCCCAGGGATAAAACGGTGAACACGGTCAGGACGTCCCCATATTTACCGGCGCGGCTTTTATAGATCCGGTGGGCGATCAGGGTGTCCAGGATAAAGACTGCCAACAGGGCCATCAGCAGGAGGATGAACCAAAGGGTATTCAGCTCCCGGCAGACGTAGAAATAGACGCAAAGGCAGACGGACAGAAGCGTCAGAAGGGCCGACACGGCGCCCATGACCCGCCGGTCTGCCAGCTTTCCCAGCAGATACTTGCTGTAAAAGGGAATCCAGGCAGGGAATGTATGTGCGTCGCCCGCTTTTTTGCGCATGCAGGCGATGGAAAAGCCCTCCAGCACATAGCTGGCCATGATATACGCCGCCGCGGCGGCGAACACGGCGATGAAGAACAGGAAAATCGCCGATAATATACCCGAAACAATCAGAACGCCGAATCCGGCCATATGCGATACCTCCTATTTTACCCCAGCCGGTCGCCGTTTTCCACAGGCTTGTCCGGGGTGATGAGCACCACGCCGCCCTGGGAGTAGGTGCCCAGCACCAGCACCTGGGAGAAGAAGTCGGCGATCTGACGGGGCGGGAAATTCACCACCGCCAGCACCTGCTTGCCCACCAGGTCCTCCGGGGCATACTGCTGGGTGATCTGCGCGCTGGAGCGCTTTTGCCCCAGCTCCGGGCCCAGGTCCACCAGCAGCTGATAGGCGGGCCTGCGTGCCTTTTCAAAGGGCCGGGCCTCCACAATGGTGCCTACCCGGATATCCAGCTTCATGAAATCGTCAAACGTGGCCTGTTCCATATGAGCGCCTCCTGTTATCAATCGCTGTCCAGCTTCAGAACCGCCATGAAGGCCTCGGTGGGTACCTGCACCGTGCCCAGGTTCCGCATCTTCTTCTTGCCTTCCTTCTGCTTTTCCAGCAGCTTCTTCTTGCGGGTAATGTCGCCGCCGTAGCACTTGGCCAGCACGTCCTTGCGCATGGCCTTCACTGTCTCCCGGGCGATGATCCGTCCGCCGATAGCCGCCTGGATGGGCACCTCAAAGAGCTGGCGGGGGATGTTCTCCTTCAGCTTTTCGCACAGCCGCCGGGCCCGGGGATAGGCCTTGTCCTTGTGGGCGATGAAGCTCAGGGCGTCCACGCCGTCGCCGTTGAGCAGCAGATCCACCTTCACCAGATCACTGGTGCGGTAGCCGGACAGCTCATAGTCCAGACTGGCGTAGCCCTTGGTGTTGGCCTTCAGTGTGTCAAAAAAGTCGTAGATGATCTCGTTCAGCGGCATCTGGTAGTGCAGCTCCACCAGGTGGGTGTCCAGATACTGCATATCCTTGAACTCGCCCCGGCGCTCCTGGCACATGGGCATGATGTTGCCCACATAGTCCTGGGGACTGATGATGGACACCTTGACATACGGCTCCTCGGCGTGCTCGATGGTGCCGGGGTCGGGGTAGTTGTGGGGGTTGTCCACCTTCACCATGGTACCATCGGATTTGTAGACGTGGTAGATGACGCTGGGCAGCGTGGTCACCAGGTCCAGGTTGAACTCCCGCTCCAGACGCTCCTGGATGATCTCCATGTGGAGCATACCCAAAAAGCCGCACCGGAAGCCGAAGCCCAGGGCTACGGAGCTCTCCGGCTCGAAGGTCAGGCTGGCGTCGTTCAGCTGCAGCTTTTCCAGCGCGTCCCGCAGATCCGGGTACTTGCTGCCATCCTCGGTGTAGATGCCGCAGTATACCATGGACTGCGCCGGGCGGTAGCCGGGCAGCGCCTCGGCGGCGGGGTTCGCCGCGTCGGTGACGGTGTCGCCCACCTGGGTGTCCTTCACGTTTTTGATGCTGGCGGTGAAATAACCCACCTCGCCGGCCTGTAAGGCGTCCGTCGGCTCGTTGCCGATGGGCTTGAGGTAGCCGCACTCCAGAATGGTGTACTCCGCGCCGGTGGCCATCATGCGGATGGTCTGCCCCTTCCGCATAGTGCCCTGCTTGATACGGAAATACACCACCACACCCACGTAGGGGTCGTACTGGCTGTCGAACACCAGCGCCTGCAGAGGCGCCTTGGGGTCGCCCTTGGGCGCGGGCACGTTCTGTACCACGTCCTCCAGCACGGCCTCGATGTTGATGCCCAGCTTGGCGGAGATCTCCGGGGCCTCCAGTGCCGGCAGGCCGATGATGTCCTCCACCTCCTGCTTGGCCTTCAGGGGGTCGGCGGCGGGCAGGTCGATCTTGTTGAACACCGGCAGGATCTCCAGGTCGTGGTCCATGGCCAGATAGGTGTTGGCCAGGGTCTGCGCCTCCACGCCCTGGGTGGCGTCCACCACCAGCAGCGCGCCCTCGCAGGCGGCCAGAGACCGGCTGACCTCGTAGTTGAAGTCCACGTGGCCCGGCGTGTCGATCAGGTTCAGGGCGTAGGTCTCCCCATTATTGGCGGTATAGAAAATACGCACGGCACGGGATTTGATGGTGATACCGCGCTCGCGTTCCAGGTCCATATTGTCCAGCAGCTGGTTCTCCATTTCGCGCTCCGGAACGGCGTGGCACTTCTCCAGCAGCCGGTCCGCCAGCGTGGATTTACCGTGGTCGATGTGGGCGATGATGGAGAAGTTGCGGATATGGGATTGGTCAAACATACAGAAAACCTCCTTACTTCCCTGCCCGTTCGTCCACGTTGTGGATGACCTGGGCGGCGCTCTGCCCGATGCCGGGCAGGGTGGTCAGCGCGTCGGAGCTCAGGTGGGGCAGCTCATCCGCTTCCGTCAGTGCCCGCATATAGGCTCCGCGGCTCCGCAGCAGCGCCGCGTCCACTGCGCCGGCATCGAAGTCCACCGCCTCTGTGGCGAACAGATCCTCATTGCCGCCGCTTTGCCGGTACAGCCGCCGCAGCAGATCGTACAGCGTGGCGCCGAGGCAGTCTCCGGCGGCGGTGATGGCCTCCCGGCTGTTGGTGCGGCTCAGCAGGTCGAACAGCAGCCCTGTGGTGTTCACCGCCAGCTTCTTCTGCAGCGTGGCCATGATGCTCCCCCGCAGGGAGCCCTTCTCCGTGCTGCCGTCGTACAGCATCTCCGAGTCGATCATCGCGCCATCCCGGTTGGCGGTGCGGCCCAGCAGAAAGTCCGCCGACACCCGGTAAAAGTCACACACCTTACACACGAAGGCCAGACCCGGCTCCCGTATGCCGTTTTCATAGTGACTCAGCAGCGCCTGACTGATGCCCAGCGCCGCCGCTGCCTTCCGCTGGCTGATGCCCTTCTCCTGCCGCAGCAGGCTCAGTGTTCTGGAAAAATCCGTTGCCATGTTTCTCTCCCACCCTATCTTGTCTTGGCTCCGGGGCATATCCCACCCGGAAATAAAATACAGCTTGTAAAGTATATCTTATTTTATACAGCTTGTAAATGCTTTTTTGCGCTTCGCCGCAGAAATATTTGCACCTGCCCGCCCGAAGTGCTACAATAGCAAAAAAACACCGGAGGTGCACGATGGAAGAACTCATGCTGTATGTCCGCTACCAGGCCAAGCCCGGCTGCCGGGAGAAATTTGTCCGCCAGCTGGTGGAGGAGGGCATCCTGACCCTTATTCGCCAGGAGGACGGCTGCCTGGCCTATGATTACTACTTCTCCGCCCAGGACGAGAACGAGCTGCTGCTTATCGAGCGCTGGCAGAGCGCCGAACACCAGCGCGTCCATATGCAGCAGCCCCACATGGCCCGCCTGAAGGCCATCAAGGAGCAGAACGTGGACAGCACGACCCTGGGCAAGGTCCGTCTGGAGGCGTGAGCCATGCTGTTTGACACCCACGCCCACTACGACGATGAGGCCTTCGACCCGGACCGCGAGCTGCTGCTGGAGAGCCTGCCGCAGCGCGGTGTCGCCCTGGTGCTGAACCCCGGCTGCGATCTGGACAGCTCCCGCAAGGCGGTGTCCTACGCCGCTGCCTACCCCCATGTCTACGCCGCCGTGGGCATCCACCCGGAGAACTGCGCCGGCTTTGTCCCGGCGGATATCGACGTGCTGCGTGAATTGGCCCGACAGCCCAAGGTGGCGGCCATCGGTGAGATCGGTCTGGACTACTACTGGGCTGAGAACCCGCCCCGGGAGCTCCAGCAGCAGGTGCTGCGCGCCCAGCTGGCGCTGGCCCGCGCGCTGCGCCTACCGGTCATTTTCCACGACCGCGAGGCCCACGGGGACTCACTGGCCATCGTTCGGGAGTTCCCCGATGTTACCGGCGTGTTCCACTGCTTCTCCGGCAGCCCGGAGATGGCGCGGGAGCTGCTGGACCTGGGCTGGTACCTGGGCTTCGACGGCCCTGTGACCTACAAAAACGCCCGCCGCGCTCCGGAGGTGGCCGCCGTTACGCCTCTGGACCGTATGCTCATCGAGACGGACAGCCCCTACATGACCCCGGTGCCCCATCGGGGCGAGCGCAACGACTCCGCCTATGTCCGCCTGGTGGCGGAGAAGCTGGCGGAGTGGAAGGGCGTTCCCGTGGAGCAGCTGGCCCGCGCCACACTGGAAAACGGCAAGCGTCTGTTCCGCATATCCGAATAAAGAGAGCGCCTGACCCAGCGGGTCAGGCGCTCTGTTCTGTGCCTTAGTTTCCCTTTTTGTCGATGGCAGAGATGGCCAGGGAGCAGACGATACCCACCGCCGCCAGGCCGATGATCAGGAAAAACGTGCTGTTATAGGACCCGCCGGCGTCATACAGCGCACCGGAGACGGTGCTGCCGAAGCTGGCGAAGATCAGGTTCGTGTTGATCAGGGGGAAATTCACCGGATAGTGGCCGGGACCGAAATAGGCGCGGCAGAAGGCGGAGTTGGTGGGCGTGACGCCGGAATAGGCCAGGCCGCCCAGCACAAAGCCCAGGATGACCACCGTCACGCTGCCTCTGGACATGGCCAGCAGCAGCACCGCAGAGGTCAGGATGAACAGGCCGTTCACCAGCTGCATGGACAGGCTGCGGCCGGACTTGTCGTACATCCCGCCGAAGAGCACGCGGCCCACGGCGTTGCAGATGGAGATCAGGCCCACGATGGTGGCCACGGAGGCCGCCGTCTGGTCGGCGCTGGCCTGCCACACCACGCCGCTGGCCTGAGAGATCAGGGCCAGTCCGGCAGCGCTGACCGCGATGGCCCAGACGTAGTACAGCCAGAAAGTGGTTTTTTTCAGCATTTGGCCGGGAGTGACATCCGCGGCAGCGGGACGGGACACGGTCTTGCCGCCCTTGACCGCCGGGGCGGTAAAGTCTGCACCGGGTGCTACGAAAAAGAAGGAGCACACCGCCAGCACCGCAAAGCATACGATGCCCAGCACCAGAAAGCTGGTGCGCCAGCCGCCGACGCCGGCAGGTGTCCAGGCCTGGTACAGCTTGCCGATCAGAAAGCTGCCGCCGCCGAAGCCCATCAGCAGCACGCCGGAGATCAGGCCGGGCCGATCCGGGAACCAGCGGACCATGGTGCTCATCACGGCGTTGTAGCTGAGACCGGAGCCGAGGCCGCACAGCACGCCGAAGCCCAGGTACAGCGTCAGCGGCGACTGGCAGCGGCTGGCGATGAAAAAGCCGGCCAGAAACAGGACCGCGCCCAGGCGCACGGCGTTTTTGGCGCTGAGCTTTCCGGCCAGCAGGCCGCACAGCAGGGAGCCGATACAGAACAGGATCATCACCAGGGTGAACGTCAGGCTCAGCTGGGCCTTCGTCCAGCCGGTGAACTCGGCGCCGATGGGGGTGGACAGCACGCTCCAGGCGTACACGAGACCTGCGAACAGCAGGACGACGACGCCCACAATGGCGTAGACCCAGCGGTTGAGCTGCTTCATAGGGAATACCTCCGTATGTGAAAAATCTTTCAGTCACCTTACAGTTTATCGAATGGTTCGACAAAATGCAAGTGGGAGTTTCCGATAGGGAAAAGTATTTTTGATAGGCGCCGCCGGACTGTTCACAAAAATTTTCCACTTTGCGCCGCTTTTTGCATGGAAACTTTACACAGGACATGATAATATATAGTGTAACACGACCGAAGGGCGGGATGGCTTTGGACCTGAATAAGAAAAATATCAAGCGGATCATGCTGCTGATCGCCTTTGCGGCACTGCTGTACTGGGGACTGAACAACCTGAAGTGGATCAGCGGTGTGCTGGGCAGTCTGCTGGACCTGCTCTCGCCGCTGTTGATCGGTATCTGCATCGCGTTTGTGCTGAACCTGATGATGGTGGCGCTGGAGCGCCTGTGGGACCGCGGCCTGATCAAATGGAACAGTCCGTGGAACGCCAAGCTGAAGCGGCCTGTCTGCCTGACGCTGACGCTGCTGCTGTTCCTGGGTATCATTTTTGCTATCTTCTTCATCCTTATCCCCCGTCTGGAGGAGGCCGGCACTACTATGGTAGCCAATATCCCCACCTATGTGAACCAGATCCAGGTCTGGTGGACAAATCTCAGCGACTTCGCTGCCGAGCACGGCGTGACGCTGCCGGAGTTGTCCCTCAGCGCCGACCAGGTCAAGGATACCATCACCGGTTTCCTACAGGAGAAGGGCGACAGCGTGGTAAATACCACCCTGAACATCACTACGTCCATTCTGTCCGCGCTGGTGAACTTCCTGCTGGCGCTGGTGTTCTCCCTGTATCTGCTGGCCCAGAAGGAGACGCTTCTGGCACAGTCCCGCCGCCTGCTGCGGCGGATCCTGCCCCAGAAGGCCGCCGACCGTCTTATGCGCCTGCTGAGCCTGACCAACAACGCCTTTTCCAGCTTCGTCACCGGACAGGTGACCGAGGCGTTTATCCTGGGCACCCTGTGCTGCATCGGTATGCTGATCCTGCGCCTGCCCTACGCGCTGCCGGTATCGGTCATCATCGCGTCCCTGTCGCTGATCCCCATTTTCGGCGCGTGGATCGGCGCGGCCACCGGCGCGTTCCTCATCGTGTTCCAAAGTCCCATCAAGGCGCTGACCTTCCTGATCTTCCTGCTGATATTGCAGCAGGTGGAGGGCAACCTGATCTACCCCAAGGTGGTGGGCAAGTCTGTGGGTCTGCCGGGACTGTGGGTGCTGGCGGCCGTGACCATCGGCGGCGGCGCCTTCGGCGTGCTGGGTATGCTGCTGGGCGTACCGGTGTGCTCGGTGGTCTATGTGCTGGTGCAGGATTACATCCGTTCCGGCAAGCCTGCCAGGACAGATGGCGTACCTCCGACGCAGTCATAACACATTATATATAAATATAAAAGGGCGTCCCGCCGCGGCGGGACG
>ERZ857969.1311-NODE-1311-length-35006-cov-9.877028_pt1 | contig 35006 bp, 35 predicted proteins | sample MGYA00519864_ERZ857969 | MGnify/ENA primary metagenome ERZ857969 (study PRJEB31778, sample SAMEA3449382) | human gut metagenome | biome: human gut; feature: human-associated habitat; material: faeces | place: United Kingdom | collected 2010/2012 ...
CCCAACAAGCAGAAAATCGCTTTCGTGTCACGAAAGCCCTGCTTGCAGAAGAGTGAAAAGTGTTTTGAACGCACGATTTTCTGTTTACTTAGAAGATGATAAGTGCTATACTTGAAAATAGAGAAATTATACCCATGGGCAGGTTGTTTTTAAGCAGGAGGCAAAGACGATGGCGGTATCATATAACAAGTTGTTTAAGCTGTTGATTGACAAGAAAATGAAGAAGAAAGAGCTGTGCGAGCTTGCCGGAGTCAGCGCAAGTACTATTGGAAAAATGGGGCGCGGAGAACCTGTTTCTATTGAAATGGTAGAAAAAATCTGTCTTGCATTAGGATGTACGGCTGACGATGTGTTAGATTTCATCCAAGAGAGTCCAGATAATGGGACAGCTGATAATGTAGAATAAGGATGGTGGCCGAATGGGAAGGATAATACAGTATCGGCTGCTCCAATCCGAAAATCAAACAGGAATGATGCGACCAGTTGTCTACTGTGATGAAAAATACTGCGAAAGTTTGCAGCAGGTTTCATTAAATGAGAAAATTGCGGCTCTGCTCATAAAAATTAAACCGGAACGAAGAACCATGAGGATTGAAAGATGCTTTCAGGAAGTTCTTGCAAATATTCCGGAAAACAGTTGTATTCGAGACTTTGATGTGCTGTTCAATCCAGCATACAAGATAGATGTTTTGCAGCTTCTTACAATTGCGAATCGAAGCAAGCCTTTTTCTGTTTTGTGGCCGGGAACCATGATAGACGGAAAATTGGTTTATGCGGAAGATAGATATGCGGACTATAAAGAATACGATGTAGAACGATACGACATAACCTGTGTCGTTTAAGGGAGGATAAAAAAGTGAAGTACTCAGACTTGATCAGCTTCAACCCGATTGAGGATGTCATTCAGCTTACTACGGCGGATGATGCGAACCGGGCGAAAGAGTATGTGAAATCTTATGTTATGTCTGATACCATGGCGGCAAATCTGAAAAGCCCGGTATTGGATCAGCTTCAGATGGACGAAGTGGTTGATAACAAGGGTGTTCTTGTTGTTGGTAACTATGGTACTGGTAAATCACACTTGATGAGCGTGATTTCTTCTATTGCCAAGGATGCGGATAACCTTCAGTATCTCCAGAATAAAAACTTTGCAAAAGAGATGGAGTGCATCGCAGGCAAGTTTGAAGTACTTCGCATTGAAATCGGCGGCGTAACGATGTCGCTACGTGAAATTCTGTTTGGCTTCATCGAAGACGATTTTGCGGCACGAGGAATTGATTTTGAAGTGCCGGATTTTGATACAGTCCGCGATAATAAAAAGCTGATTCGAGATATGATGATGGCCTTCTCCGCAAAGTATCCGGATAAGGGATATCTGATTGTTGTGGATGAGTTCCTGAGCTATCTGACTTCCCGTGACGAGCGGCAAATTGTCCTCGACCTTGAGTTTTTCCGCGCACTTGGCGAGATGTGCTCCAAGAGCAAACTGCGCGTAATTTTTGGTGTGCAGGAGAAGATTTTTGATAATCCGCGATTCAGCTTTGTGTCGGATACACTGAAACATGTGTCGGATCGTTTTACGCAGATTGTCATCACCAAAGAGGCAACATCTTATGTTGTGTCTGAGCGTATCTTGAAGAAAACGCCTGAGCAGAAGGCTTTGATTCGCAAGCATTTGGAGAAATTCTCAATGCTTTATACTGGTATGTCTTCCCGGATGGACGAGTTTGTAGATCTGTTCCCAATTCATCCGTCCTATATTGATGTGTTCAATAAGATTTACCTGATTGAGAATCGACATATCCTGAAAAACATCTCGATGACGATTCGCGATATTTTTAACCGCGATGTGCCAGAAAATGAGCCTGGCATCATCTCTTTTGATAATTATTGGCCTGCAATCAAATCCAATGGATTGCTCAAGAGTGATGTGACCATCAACCGCGTTGTTACTGCCAGCGGACAGCTGGAGGATATCATTAACCGTGCGTTCCCTAAGGCAGCATACAAGCCGCTGGCAATTAAAATTATCTATGCACTGAGTGTCCATCGCCTGACTACGAATGGCTTGGATGTGCATTTCGGACTGACGGCAGAGAATCTGAAAGATGATCTTTGCCTGTTCCTGCCGATGCCGGAGCAGGATGCAGACTTCCTGTTGGCTCTGATTAAGACTACGCTGAAGGATATCATGACCACGGTATCCGGTCAGTTCATTATCTACAACGATGCCAATAACCAGTATTACATTGATGTGGATAAGGTCGTTGACTATGATGAGAAGATCAAACAAAAGGCTTCCATCATGGCAGATGGCGAACTGAATCGCTATTTTTATCAGCTGATTTACAGCTGCCTCGATTGGGATGCAAAGCAGTATGTTCCTGGATTTGAGATTTATCAGCGTGACCTGAACTGGGATAGTCATAACATTTTCCGTGAAGGCTATCTGTTCCTCGGTCTGCCGGGAGAGCGCAGCACTGCGCAGCCGGAACGGGATTTCTATATCCATATTATGCCGCCATACAGCAGCGGCAGTATTGCTGTGAAAAATTTGGAGGATGAAGTTTATTTCTTCTTCAAATCCACTGCGGAGTTCAAGGAGATTCTGGGCTTCTTCTCTGCTGCCAATGCACAGGCACAGATCAGTGAAGGCAAAGATAAGGATGCCTATCTGAGCAAAGCGGCGATGATCCGCAAAAAGCTGATTAAGTATCTGAGTGAAAATAAGAACACCTGCTTTGATATCCAGTATAAGGGGCAGAAGAGGCAGATGATCGAAGTGCTCCGTGGACGCTATAACCGAGATATGGACTTTAAGGACACCGTTGATTTGGCGGCTTCCCTGTGTCTGGATGAATATTTCTGCGGCAAATATCCGGATTGTCCTATGATGAAAACAAAGGTAACTCGGAAAAACATGGCAGAAAATGTACGGCAGGCATTTGATTATTTTGCTGGTCGTAAAACGCAGACGGCAACCTTGATGCTCCAGAGCTTTGGCGTTCTGGATGGCGATAAGATTCGACCGGAAGGTTCCAAGTATGCAGCTTACTACATTGACCAGCTGAAACAGCTGCCGCCGCAGGGCGTTATCAATTATTCGGATATCTTTAATGTCAAATACGATGATCAGTATGAAGATAAACATTTCAAGATCAACTATCTTTTTACACCGATCATCTTCCTGTCCATGGTGTATGCGGGCTATGCAACGATGACTCTGCGCAATGGCACTGTTTTGAGTGCATCGAATCTGGATACTGTACCTCGCATTGGTGTTCTGGACTTGTATGAGTTCAAATATCTGGCACGGCCTGCGCAGATGGCAATGGCAGAGCTGAAAAAGCTTTTTGATGTGCTGGAAATCAATCCGGTTCTGCTGGACAACCCGAATGACCGTGATGAGGGAGTAAAACAACTGCTGAAAAAAGCGCAGGAAACGAGCAACTCTGCTGTTCTTGCGAACCAGAAGCTGAACAATGGATTTGAGCTTTGGAATGAACCGCTTGTGGATGCGCAGCATTTGATCGCTATGCAGAAAGCCTGTGCAGCAGTTAAGGATGAATTCAGCAATTATTCTGCTCGGTTCAATACTCCGGCGAAGCTGAACAACTTCACGCTGACCTTTGAGGAAATTGATAAGCTGGCGGAGCAGATTACACTGATCAAAGCGATTGCGGAATATGTGACTTTCAAAACGGATTGCGCAAACAATGTTTCCTATCTGAGTAACATTGAGTTCATCGACCTTGGCGCAAACTTCAAACAAAAACTGGAAGCTGCAAAAGACGAATTCCGTTCTGCACGCGATAGCATTCTGACCGGTACATCCGGAGATGCAGCTGCACAGAAGGTAAATGCTGCTCTTGAAAAGGTTAAAGAAGAGTATATCGGCATTTATTTTGAAGAACACAAGAAAAAACGCCTGGACATTGACGATGCAAAACGACGCGGTAAATTACAGGAGAGTTCCGTACTGGCAAATCTGCGTAAGTTGCGTGGCGTTGAAATCCTTTCGGCAGCCAAACTGACAAAGATCGAGCAGGACATGGCTAACTTGAAAGTCTGCTATGAGCTGACACCGACTGAGCTGAAAACAACTCATATCTGCCCGCATTGCCATTATAACCTTGGTGATCAAGTGCCGAATGTAGCGGGCCAGCTGGATAATCTGGATATTCGGATTGATGATCTGGTGACGGAGTGGACGCAGACTCTGTTGAATACGATTTCTGACCCGATTGTGGCAAGCCAGAAAGAGTACCTGAGTGCAGAACAGCAGAAAGCGATTGATGATTTTATTACATCCGGTACTTTGCCGAAGCGTGTTGACGATTTCTTCATCAAGGCGATTCAGGCATTGCTGAAGGGCTTTGAACCTGTGGTAGTGGATGCAAAAGATTTGATGGATAAGCTGACGAAGCTGCCGCCAATGGATGAAGCTACTTTCAAACAGAAGCTGAATGAGCTGATTGCTGGCTATACCAAGGGCAAAGACGAAGGTAAACTCCGCATTATTGTCAAATAAGATTGTGCAAGTGCCGCTTGCACAATTTAGAAAACGAAAGTGAGAAAACAGCTATGGAACGCAGAAAGCTGACCAAAGAAGATATAGATAAAGTGCGCAATATTGAGGGATTCCCCATCGGTACGGATGAGGATATTATTGCTCTCTCGGATGCGCCGTTTTATACCGCCTGCCCGAATCCGTTTATCGAGGAGTTTATCAAGGAGTATGGTGCTCCGTATGATGAGGCAACGGACGATTATCACAGGGAGCCGTTTGCAGCAGATGTGAGTGAAGGTAAGAATGACCCGTTGTATACGGTACATACATATCACACAAAGGTGCCGTACAAAGCCATTATGAATTATATTCTTCATTATTCAAATCCTGGTGATATTGTGTTCGATGGCTTTTCTGGAACAGGCATGACAGGAGTGGCCGCAAAAGCATGTGGGCATCTTTCAATGCAGGATAGAATGAAATTTGCACAAAATGTTAAGGAAGCAAAATTTGGATGCAGAAAAGCTGTTCTTATTGATTTGGCACCAGCAGCAACACACATTTCCAACCGTTATAATACAGGATTTAGACAAGAAGCTTTAGAGAAAGAAGGCGAGAATCTTCTCGACAGACTCAATAAAGAATGCGGCTGGATGTATAAAACAAAGCATGTCGCTCCTTCAGATGGACAGCTATCAATGACATTTGATGGGCAGGAAGCGACTATTGATTATACAGTTTGGTCCGATGTAATGATCTGTCCGCATTGCGGTAGAGAATTCATTTTCTGGGATGTAGCGGTGTTTAGAAATGAGAAAAGAATGCTTGAGAAGTTCCGTTGCCCAGGATGCGGAGCTGAGTTGACGAAAAAAAGCAGTATAGTAGCGAAAGAAACTGTATTTGATAGTATTCAAAATAAGACTGTTAGCATACCAAAGCAAATTCCGGTTTTAATACGATATACGACACAGGATGGAAAACACTGGGAGAAGAAACCGGATGAGGATGACTTGAAGGTAATTGAAAAAATCAATTCTCTCACGATTCCGTATTGGTATCCTACTGATGCCGTAAAGAAAGGAGATAAGACACAAGAGGCAATCAATAAGGGAATTACATCTGTAGATTTTTTCTTTCAAAAAAGAAATCTATATGCATTATCTTTGATTTGGGCTAATGCAAGTAATGAAATGAAGTTTATTATTACAGCATTCATTCTCAGAGCCACAAAAATGAACAAAGTACATATGCATAATTTCTTGTTTGGCGGCGGTGGTTGGAATGCTGGATATTTAACGGGAGTGATCTATTTCCCGTCTCTTTCAGTGGAGACATCTATAATAGAGTTGCTAAAAGAAAGGCTCAAAAATGTCTCGAAGGCATTTGCAGAAGTGCCAACTGGATCAGAAGCTATTATTTCAACACAATCAGCGTCTATGTTGGAGAATATACCCAATGACAGCATTGATTATATATTTACCGACCCTCCTTTCGGCGATAACTTAATGTACTCGGAATTAAATTCAATTTGGGAATCATGGTTGCGTGTTTATACGAATAATGAGCCGGAAGCGGTCATGAATCGAACGCAGGGAAAGCAACTTGCTTTCTATCAGGAAGCTATGACAAAGTGCTTTTCGGAGTTTGAAAGAATTCTAAAGCCAAATCGCTGGATGACTGTAGAATTCCATAATTCGAAGAATGCGGTTTGGAATTCTATTCAAACATCATTGAATAGGGCTGGATTTATCATTGCTGATGTCCGTACACTTAATAAAAATCAAGGCAGCTTTAATCAGGTCAAAGGGGCATCCCAAGCAATAAAGCAGGATCTTGTTATTTCGGCTTATAAACCGAAAGAAAGCTTTAGAAAGGATTTTCAACTTCATGCTGGTTCGGTAGACACTGCATGGGATTTTGTGCGCCAACACCTTGCAAATATTCCGGTGGTTGTTGTGAAGAATGATCATATTGAAGTGGTTGCTGAGCGTCAGGCATACCTGCTCTTTGACCGCATGGTTGCATACCATATCATGCAGGGTATCCCTGTGCCGCTGGATGCTACCGACTTTTACCGTGGCTTGGATGAGAAATTCCTGAAACGCGATAATATGTACTTCCTGCCGGATCAAGTCAACGAGTACGATACTGCACGTATTACGACCGAAGTAGAGAATATCCAGTTCGAGATGTTTGTGACGAATGAGAAGTCTGCCATTTCGTGGCTGTATCAGCAGCTGGATGAGCAGTTCTGCGGTCCGCAGACCTACGCAGAGCTTCAGCCGAAGTTCATGCAGGAAGTTAAGGCGGTTGATAAGTATGAGCAGATGCCGGAGCTTGCTACCATTCTGGAAGAGAACTTCCTGCAAGACGAGAAAGGCCGTTGGTACATCCCTGATGTGACCAAGGAAGGCGATTTGGTCAAGCTGCGTGAGAAGAATCTGTGGAAGGAATTTGAAGGTTACATGAACAGCAAGGGTAAGCTGAAGCTGTTCCGCTCGGAGGCCATCCGTGTGGGATTCTCGCGCCTTTGGAAAGAAAAGAACTATAAAGCCATCGTTGATATCGCAGAACGTCTGCCGGAGCAGACCATTCAGGAGGATTCCAACCTGCTGATGTACTATGATATCAGCCTTGGGCGTGTTTGATAGGAGGGATTTAGTTTGAAATTTACGGAATCTATGCTGACGAATTATTCTCAGCCTCTCAGTGCAACTGAGGATGGACAGTGCAAGAACGCAATCCGTATGGTAGCCGATGCGTTGAAAACACTTGGATTTACCGATGATAATGCGGCCATTACACCGCTGTATACTGATACGTTTGCGTATTCTTTGCAGATGCGCCGTTCATCGGATTCGCGTAATATCAAGCTGTTCGTACAAGGTTCCTATGCAAACAATACAAATGTCCGCACTGAGAGCGATGTAGATGTTGCGGTGATTCAGGAAGAAACATTTTTGCCGGAGTATCGGAAGGATTCTGTATATCCACAAAGTGGAGCAGATTACGGATTTACTCCTGCGCCAGCGGCGGCAAAGACTTTTAAGGACGAAGTACAAGAGGCATTGAAGTGTAAATTCGGCACTGATGTTGAGAGAAAGAACAAATCCATAAAGGTTCATGGTAATACATATCGCAAGGATGCTGATACTGTTCCCTGTCGTCGATATCGTGACTATCGCCAAGATTATAGGCGTGATGCAAGTAACTTTGTGGGTGGTGTTGTTATTTATCCTGATAATGGTGGCATGATCATCAATTACCCGGAGCAGCATATTGCAAACGGTCGGAAGAAAAATAACGATACGAACCATCATTATAAGAAAATGGTGCGCATTATGAAGAAAATGCGCTATCTAATGGAAGATAGCTATATTACAGCATATAGCAGTGTGGCAAAAAATGTCAGTTCGTTTATGCTTGAATCGCTACTTTGGAATATTGAGGATTCCTGGTATCGTACCTACTGCGGGACCTACCGTAAGGTGTATGCATTCAGTCAGCTGATTGCAACATTACAAAATCGAAAGAATGATTTTTGGGGATACAAAGAAGCAAATGGAATAAAGGAGTTATGTCCGAAACCGAGTGACTATACGAATCTGTGTAACTTTATAGATCAGTTGGCTTCTTTTTACGAGTATGAGTAAGGAGATGGCAGCGAATGAACGAACGGATACAAAAACTTATAAAACCAGGAATAATCATAGCTGCTCTTACATTTGCGATTTGTTGCTTAATTAAGAAGCCGCAGGAATTTGGAGACTATACATCTAACGTTAGTTATGCTGTGACTGTGGTGACGCTCATCTTTTATATTTATGAAAAATGGGCGTGGCAAATTATTCCTTGGAATCGGCCTCCAGTTTTGAAAAAACAGTATAGCGGAACTATTCGTTATACATTTAAGGGAACAGCAGGCGAAAAACCAATCGGTATTCAGATTAAACAGACATGGTTGGGGATTGATATAAAGACTAACACGGATATAAATTCAAGTGTCACGATTACAGCAGCGATTGTGAGTGAATTCGGACAAGATATTTTGTACTACACCTATATGACAAATCCGTCTGCTGCAACGCAGAAGAGTAATCCGATTCAACATGGTACATGCAGAATGGTACTTGAAGGTGATAACAAAACTATCCGTGGAAAGTACTGGACTTCGAGCAACACAACAGGCGATATTGAATGGAAAGCAGTAGAAAAGAGGAAATGATGTAATGCACGCAACAGGTGATTTCGTTTTTGACACAATAGAAAAAGCAAATGTGCAGGTTTTGGAGAAGATCGAAGCATGGGGCTATATTTCTTATAAGGTCTTTAACCCAGCAACCGGTCGGGTGTATAAGGCAAATGAGGAACAGCTTAGCTCATCGGGCAGTACGATGCAGTATGATGAAAATTATCTGCGCTATGTTACGCTGCTCTCTAAAATCAAAAACGAAACTGCCGGTGGCTTTCTTTCTTCTCTTGCCAGCGGAATTATTCCCTTGCCGCACCAGCTCCATGTGTTGAACCGTGCAATGGAGACCAACAACATTCGCTATATTCTGGCGGATGAAGTTGGTCTTGGTAAGACGATTGAAGCTGGTATGATCATCCGTGAATTGAAGAGCCGTGGTCTTGTTAGTAGGATTCTCGTTGTTTGCCCGACTGGTCTGGTGACCCAGTGGGCAAGCGAGATGCAGGAAAAGTTCCATGAGAAATTTCAAGTAATTTTGCCATCCGATTATGATACGATTCGCCGCCTGACGGATAATGATGATGTGTATGGTCAGTTCGATCAGGTGATTTCCCCGATGGATTCTATTAAGCCGATTGAAAAACACGCCGGTTGGAGTGAGGAAAAGGTTGAAAAGTACAACGAGGAACGAATCTATTCCATCATCAATAGTGGATGGGATTTGATCATCATAGATGAGGCGCATCGTGTGGCTGGTTCCTCCGGCGAAGTGGCTCGCTACAAGCTGGGCAATCTGTTGGCACAGGCAAGCCCATATCTGCTGCTGTTGTCAGCAACACCGCATAATGGCAAAACTGAGCCGTTTTTGCGGCTGATTCGTTTGCTGGATGCGGATGCTTTCCCGAATGCCAAATCTATTGTCCGAGAACAGGTTGCTCCATTCCTGATCCGCACGGAAAAGCGCGAGGCCATTGACAATAATGGTAATCTGCTGTTCAAGAACCGTATCACGCATCTTGTGACGATTTCATGGGACGAACGCAATAATTTACAGCGGGAACTGTATGAGATGGTCAGCTCCTATGTCGCAAAGACCTATAACAAAGCACTGCGCAATCGCAAGAAAAATATGTGCCTGATCTTCCTGTTGATTATCATGCAGCGCATGGTGACGAGCAGTACTGCGGCCATTCGACAGAGCTTGGAGCGCAGATTAAATGTTCTTCTGGAGCAGCGCACCTGCGTTGGTAATTTAAGGGAAGAAGATTTGGATGAACTGAACATCGAGGATGGTGTTGAGGATGCTCTCGAAGCGATTTCTCTGGACATGGAGTTGGAAATCGAAGAGCTGAAGCAGATTATCTCCCTTGCAAAACAAGCACAGTTCCAGAACCAGGATGCAAAAGTGGAGCCGCTGTTGAATGAGATTGATGCTATTTTGAGTGAGGATCGCACACAAAAGGTTATTATTTTTACAGAATTTGTTGCTACGCAGACTTATTTGCAGGAGCTGCTTGTGAATAGAGGCTATACGGTAACGATTCTAAACGGCGGCATGAGCATTGACGAACGAAATGCTGCCATGCAGGAGTTTAAGACCAGTACCAGTATTTTCATTTCGACAGATGCCGGTGGCGAAGGTCTGAACTTGCAGTTTGCCAATATTATCATCAACTATGACCTTCCGTGGAACCCAATGAAAATCGAGCAGCGATGTGGTCGTGTTGATCGTATTGGTCAGCAGAGAGATGTGCATATTTATAACTTTATTGTGGGCGAAACAGTAGAAAACCGTGTTCGTGAAGTGCTGGAAGAAAAACTGTCCGTTATTCTGAAAGAAATGGGCGTTGATAAGTATTCCGATGTTCTGGACAGCGAAGTAGCAGAATGCGACTTTACGGATGTATATATGCGCTCCATTGGTCATGCTTCACAGGTAGAGAAGAATCTGTACCCAGTTGAGGCAGAGATGAAGCAGCAGCTTACGAATGCGCAGAAATATAAAGATGTGATCCGAGAAGAGAAAGACTTGACAAAACTTGTCGGAACAGAGTCGAATTTCGATGTAGACAGTGCGCTCCGCACAATGCTGACCTATTATGAGTGCTGGCAGGGGCATGACCCGCGTTTGATTGACCGCATCAGCATTGCAGATGAAGAAATCACACAGCATTTGAAGACGGAGTTGGTGCAGGATCGGACGGCACCGCTTATGTCCATCCAGATTGACAACTTCCCCAATGAGGAAGGCTATTTTATGCTTTGGGAGCTGTCTATCTCTGAAAAAGAGAGCGGAAAGCGGATTTTGCCGATATTTGTCAACAGCGCAATGGTATTGCGACCGATGGCAGGAAAGCGTATTATGGATGTTTTCCTCGATGGAAACAGCAAGCTCCGGGTTTCGTCTGCGTCGAATGTGGATGCGGAAATTTATTCTAAGCTTGAAAAAAGTTGCATGGATTTTGCCTATGACACATTTGTTGAATTAAAAGAGAAGCAGATGCAGCAGAATGAGGAGAGTTTCAAGAAATATATGTATGCTTTGGAGCTGAGGCAAGAGGCTGCGGAACATATTGGGATTGAGAATATCCGGAGAAGCCGCCTGCAAAAGCTGCAAAAAGAAAAGGCAAACATTGAAGCACAGCACAGGAAAGGCTCACAGGTATATCCGGATTTTAGGTTAATTATGATGGCAAGATTGGAGGCGTAACAGATGTTTGGAGACTATGTGTTTGAAAAAACAGCTGCACAGTATACGAAAAAAATGATGCTCGTTGATGCAGATCATCTGGAAGAAAAAGCGCATTATAGCGCGGTGTTTCAGGCACATGGCTTCAGGACTGTTGTGTATACTGATGATTTGAACTTCCGGGTTAATAATACAAGCCTTCTAAATGGAGAGGAAAAGCTTGCGATTCTGGTGCAGCCGGGTGTTTATGTGCCATATGATATTCGGAAAAAATGCCGGGAGGAAGAAATTTCGTTCGAGTCATTATTTCCAAAGTTGAATAGCGCAGTTTTGCGAGAAAGCAAAAATCTGGATTTGGAACTGCTTACGCTGGCATATCAGACTGATTTTGAGGAATACCATGAACGGAAACAGACGGAAATGTTTCTTCGCCTCAAAATGTATGCTCAGAAAAATGTTGAGCTATATTTGAGAGATTTATACGAATGTGCATTAAACCAAGCGAAAAGTGTTGAAGATTATAGGGCTTGGTTTGAACTTGCGGAGAAAAAAGCAACGATTGATGTAACCGCAGCAGAACACAATGTTGACATTGATACTTCGGAATTGAATCGGGCGTTCTGCGCCTATGCGATGAAAAATTTTGGAAAGCTGTCTTCGGAAATCAATCTGGAATCACCGGTCATGGTAAGCAGTGTCATGGATTATATCCATGACCATAGTGAAAAGGCTGCCATTATCGTAATGGATGGTATGTCAGAATTTGACTGGACGATATTGAAAAGATCGTTTGCGGGAATTTGTTATCGCCAAAGTGCTGCTTTTGCCATGATTCCATCTACGACATCTATTTCTCGCCAATGCCTACTGAGTGGAAAATATCCCAGTCAGCTGATTGAACCGTGGAAGCAAAGTAAAGAGAAGAATGAATTTTACGAATGCGCAAGAAAATATGGGTATAAGGACAATCAGATAGGCTACGAACGAGGGTATGATGCAAGCTTTTCGGCGTTTGTAAAGTGTGGGGCTGTCATCATTCTTGATATTGATGAATTGGTTCATGCCCAATATCAGGGACGCATTGGAATGTTGAATGATGATACGGTGCTGATGAAACAAAATAAGCTTGCTGAGTTGACCAAAAGATTGTTGCAGGATGGCTTTGATGTCTATATTACAGCAGATCATGGAAACACGCCTTGTACAGGACTGGGACGATTGACCGGCTCTGGCGTTGAAGTCGAAACAAGAAGCCACAAAATGGTGGTCTTGAAGGATTTTGCTAATAAAGACAGTTTGATAGAACGATACGGCCTTTTGGAATATCCGAAATACTACTTGCCCAAAGATTATGACTATCTAATCTGCAATGTAGGGGATTCTTTGGATATCAAAGGTGAAAATGTAATGACGCATGGCGGGATTTCGCTTGACGAAGTGGTGGTTCCGTTCATAATCGCGAGGACGGAGGATTATCATGGCTAAAATGGTTGGTTTGTCAAGGAAACTGAAATTACCTTGGCTGAAATATACGGTTGATTTAGTGGCGGACGGCACAGCGGAATCGGAGATTAAAGATAAGCTCAATGAGTATTTGAGCTATGAGATTGATAGCCCAACGGTTCTTCGTAAGACCAGAGAGATTTTGATGAACATCTGGGTTTATGACAATCCATACAGCTCCTGCTTAAAAAGCGAGGCAGTACAGCTGATAGAAAAGTATCCGGAATATGCGGTGAGTATCAACTGGTGCATGATGTTGGCGGCATATCCGGTGTTTCTTGATATGTGCAAACTTATTGGAAAAATGTCGGAATTTCAGGATGAAATAACACTTGCCCAGTTAAAGCAAAAGCTATTTGATGAGTGGGGAGAAAGAACAACCTTATATCATTCGATTGATAAATTGATTTCAACATTGAAGGAATTCGATGTGCTACGCTGTGAAAAACCGGGAAAGTATCACATCAACAGGATGACAGTAAATAATGAACAAGTCAGTGCATTTATGGCATATGCAGTGATGAATATTGATGACAGTGGATACTACTCTTTTCAGGAATTGAATGATTCAGTATATCTGTTTCCCTTTGAATATCATGTTGAAAAGGAAACTATTGTTTCAGATGACAGATTTTCAATCAGTACATTTGGTGGTGAGATTTCGATATCTTTAACTTGAAATGAAATATCCGGAAAAGGAGATTTTTATGGCTGATAATCGAAAGAAAGCCTCGATGTCACAGGTTCTGACAGATATAAAGCCTTACATAACGAAAAAGTTTATGGCGGCTCCCTGTGTTAAGGAGCAAGACATTCAGGCTATTTGTCAAATTCTCCTGCCCAGATACAAGAATGTACAGCTTATGCAGGGGCTGACCAACAACAAGCCGGATTTCAGAATTCAGGTAAAAGGTTTGTTCGGGACAGAAGAGAAACGGTTTGAAGTGGTTGGCGGTGATAAGAAAAGACCAGCAACCAAGAAGAAATCCGACCTGGGCTGGATTGATCGGCTGGAAGAAATAGATGCTGCATTAGATGATTTTTGATGGCGATGCAGTGTGGAGGAGGTGCGGCTAAGTGACCTGGGCTGAATATTATGAGCGATATGACGGATGGCAGGAAAGTACTCAGTATAGCCGTCTGGCCTCTATCAAGGACTTCGGACCGGATGGAAGTCCATCTGAGGAAATATGTGACTGCATTCAGTATGTGGATACGCGCACAGCGACCAGCATTCTTCGCAGAGCATTAGCAGCGGGAGTCCGGTTTCGAGCCGCGGAAGTTGCGGAGATTGCAGATAGCGGGCAAATCGAAGATGAAGAAGCACTGGAAAAGTTGATTCAGACAGCTGTGGATGCTTATACGGGGGAACAGCTGGATACGCTGCTGAGCTGTCTTCCTGATCCGGAACCGGTGTTTGAGTTGATTGATAAGATTACTTCCAAACCAACGCACTTTACAGAGGAGGATGTTCTGACACTGCTTCCTAATCTGCCAGATGAGGAATCCATCTATCAGTTGGTCAACTCGACAGATGCGATTTTCACAGAAAATGGGCTGAATGAGTTATGTGATTATGGTGTGGACGAGTCTCTGATTAGGAAGATTTCAAAGCGCAGTGGCATTCCGTATGCTGATCCGGATGAGCCTGACGAGGAAATTTCGCTTAAAGAGGCACAACCGAAGAAGCCGGGACTGTTCAGCAGTATACTAATGGGAATGGCTCTGGCTGGCAGTCCTAAGCCTAAAAATACAGGCAAATGCACGGGAGATTGTGCTCATTGTCCTCCCCACTATGGTTATCGCTATGGGCGATGGTATTATGGACATGGGCATACACATGGCTGCGAATTCTGTGGAAATGGAGGATGCAGTGGGAAGTGCAACATAGATTGACTTCGCTTGCAATGTGGAATGACACGCCAAGAATTATTTACATGGATACGCCAGCAGTACGGCACAGAGCCGGAATACCCCTGGCATGACTGGAATGCGGTGCTGCGGCACAACGACAATAACAAATGGTATGGTGTAGTTCTGGAAGTATCTGCTGATAAGTTGGGACTGCCGGAAGCAGGCATCATTGATGTCCTTAATGTGAAAAGTGATCCGTTGCTGATCGGCTCTCTTCGCGGGCAGGACGGCTATTATCCTGCCTATCACATGAACAAGGAAAAATGGCTCAGTATTCAGCTCGGCAAACCGGAGCTGGATGATGCCATCAAGGACCTGCTTTCTTTGAGCCATGAGCTGACAGCACCGAAAAAGCGCAACCCAAAATCATCTGCAAAAAATCCGGGAGATTCCGCAAATGGCAAAGAAATTGACGAAGGCTGAGCGAAAGGAAGCACGCCTCCGCAAAGGCAAGCAGTGGCTGCTTACCTATACCGGCTCACCGAAAAAGATGAACAAGCATTACCGGGAACGCTTTCATGTGGATGCTGTGACTGCCGCTGAAGATTTGCAGGAGCTTGGAGTCAATTATACACAGGAGCAGCTTGACCAGATTAAACAGGCTGAAGAACAGCGACTTCAGCAGCGGAGAATGGAGCTGGAAGCGAAAGAACGGGAACGGCTGGCAGAACTGTATGAGGACTCCGATGATCGTTTTGCCTTTATCGCTGGATATACAGATGGTGGTGCACCGTTCGGTGTGATGTGGGAAGAAGTCGGCATTGATCCGGGACTGCCATTTGAGGAAAAAGTGAAGCTCTATCACATGCAGATGTTAGGCTGATAATTGTGCAGACGGCATCTGCACGATTTGCAACAAAAAAGAGGAGCCGATCAAGGCTCCTCGAAGATACGTTATTTCAAAAAGTTGCTTTTATGTTCCAGTGCGTGCAGATTATAGCCAAGTGTAGCCAGGTGCGCTACCTTCAGCGCAACCAGATTGATGTCGGTGGACATCGCACTGGCGATCTGCTCGGCTGTGTATCCATATTCATAGATGTAGCGAAGGACTTCATCGCTGTCCATCAGGATTTCTGCTGCTACGATGTTGGCTTCATATTCCGGTTTGGATTTCATATCGTAGAGCATGAACTCATGAATCGGGGTGGTTTTCGCCATATTCCGGTGAAGCTGGTCATGCCCTAATTCATGTGCGCACACGATGCGCAGCATATTTTCATCCAGACTGTTATTCAGGAAAATAAAGCGATTTCGCTTAATCACCCGGTACATTCCCTTCAGGGAACCAAAATTTTCGCAAAGCATGACATTGATACCAAGCTGCCTTGCAATTTCAAAAGGGTCTCTGGAACCGCAGCGTTTTACCAGTTTCTCACCGACCCGTGAAAGCTGTTCCGCATTCATCATACCACCTCCAGTTTACAGTATAGCGAAAAGTGTGTACGATAAATATCACTGATCGGATTTTTTACGCCTCGTTTTCGGGGCGTATTTTTTATTGTTCTCTTTGGCAATCCAGTAGGCATCGGTCAGAGCTTTATAAGCTCCTTCGATGGCATCTTCGCTTAATTCGCCGCCAGCGAACATACCGGTCACTTCGCTGACCAGTTCTTCAATATCTTTCGCTGCTTTTGCGCCGCCTTTTTCATGAGCTTCTACGACATAGGTGCCGCTGCTTCCCAGCAGGTACTCAGTAGTAGTATTCAGCGCATCCGCAATCTTCTGGATCGTGACCATATTGGATGGTTTGCGGCTGCCAAGCTCATAATTCTGAATTGTGCGGGCGGTTACACCGGCCTTCTCTGCAAGTTCTACCTGAGTTAAATTGGCTTCTGTTCTTTTTTCTTTCAACCTTTCTTTGAAGACCATAGAAATACCTCTTTCCTTTTTGATGACGAACACGAACACTTTTTCATAAAAACCTATTGACACGAAAAACTGTGCTTGCTATAATGACGATGGAAACACGAAATACAATTCGTGTAATTATAGTATCACAAGAAATGCTGTGTGTCAATGCGTTCGTGAAAAGTTGTTCGTGCTTTCACGAACGGAGAGGAGGAATACGGGATGCAGAGAGTGATTCTTCACTGTGATATGAACAATTTCTATGCCTCTGTCGAGTGTATGCTGAATCCGGAATTGAAGAACAAGCCGGTGGCAGTGTGTGGTTCTGTGGAGGAACGGCATGGTATCGTACTTGCGAAGAACTATGCAGCAAAGGCGTTTGGTGTTTCCACTGGAGAGGCAATCTGGCAGGCAAAGCAGAAGTGTCAGGATCTTGTGATCGTGGAGCCGCACTATGAGCAATATATGAAGTTTTCAAAATTAGCCCGTGAGATATACGGTCGCTATACCGACCAGATCGAGCCGTATGGGATGGACGAATGCTGGTTGGATGTGACCGGAAGCGGCTGCATAGGAACCGGATTTGAAATCGCAGATGAGATTCGCAGAACTGTTAAGTTTGAATTGGGACTCACGATTTCCGCAGGAGTGAGTTTCAACAAGATTTTTGCCAAGCTTGGGTCGGATATGAAAAAGCCGGATGCGATTACCTGCATCGAAGCAGATTCGTTCCGGGAGAAGATTTGGTGTCTTCCTGCCTCCGACTTGCTTGGAGTCGGCAGAGCGACCGAGAAGGTTCTATCCGGTTATGGGATTCATACGATTGGAGAGCTTGCTGCAACATCGGATGATTTCTTGAAGTGCCGCCTTGGAAAGAATGGACTGGCGATTAAGAAATATGCCAATGGACTGGATGATTCGCCGGTTATGCGTTCCGATTATGTTTCCCCAGTAAAGAGCATTGGGCACGGGATAACGACCATGCAGGATTTGGAGAATAACGCCGAAGTCTGGTGTGTCATGCTGGAACTGGTGCAGGAGATCGGAACCAAGCTGCGAGCACATAAAAAGAAAGCTGGCGGAATAGCGATTTCCATCCGCAACAACGAGCTTTACACGAAAGAGTGGCAGTGCCGGATTGGTATTCCGACACAAAGCCCTACCTATCTGGCGAAAACCGCATTTGCTCTGTTTGCAAAGAACTATCAGTGGGAGCATCCGATTCGTTCAGTGACGGTTCGGGCAATCAACCTGTTTGAAGAGGATTGTCCGATACAATACGACCTATTCACCGATGTGAAATCACTGGATCGCCAGGAACGGCTGGACGCAGCGATTGAGCAGATTCGATTCCGATTCGGGAAAGATGCGATTAAAAATGGGGTACTTTTTCAGAAAAGCAAGATGCCGACAGAGCGAAAAGTGGATTTGGTCATGCCGACAGGAATGATTGGTTAATACAGCACCGGTAGAATCTGGTGAGTTCTTTGCTAAAAGAAGTCAACACATTCGCCGGTTTACAGAGGAGGAGCGTAGAATATGTCGGAACAGAAATGTAGAAAAGTATATGTACCTGTGAATTTGGATGTGGATGCAGAGGGGAATATCCGCCCGCGTTTAATTCGATGGATTGACGGACGGGTGTATGAGATCGACCGATTGAAACATAAGTGTCGGGCTGCTTCCACGAAGGTAGGAGGCTGCGGAATCCGTTATACGGTCATGATCGGTGGGCATGAGAGCTTTCTGTACAACGAAGATGAAAAATGGTTCGTTGAAGCAAAGGAGCAGTGCCTATGATTCTTTCGCAGAAAAACATAGAAGAAATCGCTGTTGCAGTGATAAAAGATTTTCAAAAGTCCTTTTTCGGCAGCGAAGCAGATGATCCGGCAAGATTCGCACTTCCGACACCCATTGACCAGTTTGCATCCGATTATCTGAACCTGAAGGTGTCATTTCAAAAGCTGTCCTCGGACGGAAGCATCTATGGTCTGACTGCGTATGTGGATACAGAATATCAGATTGAAGTCGATGGAAGTCAGAGGAGCATCTTCCTGAAAACCAATGATGTGGTTCTGGACAAGAGCTTCATTGAACCGGAGAATATACGGAAACTCTGCGGAAAACGCAGGTTTACGCTGGCACATGAGTGCGCTCACCAGATATTGTTTCAGCTGGATGCCGATGACCGAAAGATAGTCTGCCATAAGAGACCGGAAGTGAGGGAAAAAGGTTCCCGCGTTCTGAGAACGCAGGAAGATTGGAACGAGTGGCAGGCCAATTCGCTGGGAGCTGCCATCCTGATGCCCCAGTCAGAAGTGGATCGGGCGATGTGGTTCATCAACAGCAGAAAGCCTCTGACATGTTATGGATGGCGTTTTTATAACAAAGACCAGGTGAAGATAGATACTTTCTGTGGTGTCTTTGGCGTTTCGAGATCGGCAGCTGCTATCCGCTTGGAACAACTGGGCTATCTGAACCGGAAAAAGGATTATGAATATCGTGATCCATTGGAGGTGTGGCCATGAGCAGGAATATCAGAGTATCGGAACCATCTGCGGAAATGCAGATTAAAATCATCCGGGCAAAGGATGCGATTGCTTCGCAAAAGCCCAGGATTGTCAGGTGCCCTTATTGCCGACACAATTCAATCATCGTCTTTGAGGATACCAGAGGACATGTGCAGACCAAATGTAAGGCCTGCGGACGCGAGACCGTCTTCAATGTTTTGGAGATGAGAAGATTACGGAGATTGCAGCTCTACTATTCGTCTTTGAATGGTTGAGATGACAATAAATAACCCTATTAACACAATTTTATAAGTCATAGCTGTGCTGTGGAGCCGCTGACAGGCGAAGTCTTCCGAATGCCGCATGAGACAGAATTATGGGATACCCATGTTCTGTTTTATCGGCACAGGATTTTTCTTCACCGTCATGCGGCTCTTTTTTTGACCTTCCGTCGATCCGGTTCTGTACCGGCTGTGCGGAAGGAGAAACGTATGTATTTTGACGCAAAAGAGTTTGGTAAGAGACTTCACGATGTTCGCACTTCCCGTGGCATTACGCAGGAGGAACTGGCGGTTCGCCTGGGCCTGGCAAGCAAGCAGCATGTCAGCCGCATGGAGAACGGTGAACGCAGCTGCTCTATTGACTTGCTGATTGAACTGTCCTGCATCCTCCATGTCAGCACGGATTATCTTCTGATGGGCAGCGAGCCAAGCAAAGAGGAAGTCAAAAATGATCTTCTTAGTATTATTTCGGAGCTGTCTACGATTGCGAAAAAAATCTAAAAAGCATTAGGTGCAATATAACTGCTGACGGCGTAGAATCATGGTGGCTATCTTGGTGGATACCTTGATGGGTGTCATCCTCTAAGTTATCATGGGTTGCGTCATAGGACTTATCATTGGCTGTACCCATGATAGAGTGAGCATGAGTGATTTGAGCACCCTCACTGCCGTGGGCAATAAGGTGGATACAAAGATTCAAAACTGTGTGTGGGATGTCCGGCGATTTATCTTGCTCACTAACTTGGTCATTGACTAAGTTTTTCTGACTAAGTTGGTAATTTACATTTTTCAAGATGACTCTGAAATCTGTTGCCGTTGAGAAAATTTTCGGATTATATGCCGCTGTATATCCAGGCGGCTTTTCGGTTTCCCTGACGATTTTGCGTAGGCCGCTTCCATGACGCTCCATGTATTTCATGCGGTGGAACGGGTCAGCAATCACAGGGCTTGCCATATTGAACGGATACTTTTTAGTGTAAAAAACAAATCGGAAAATAAAAACGGAAAATCCGTTGATATTTTCTGATTTGCGGCGTATAATAAGATTATAAGAAAATAAAAACGAAAAAACTGTTTTTAGAGGAGGACTACCTATGAAAATACTCCGCATCACCGCACAAGGACTCCCATTATTCAAAAAAGACTTGGATATTTGCTTTTATACGCAGCAACGTGTTTGCGAAGAGGACAAAGATAGTCTTTACCGTTTGACGGATAACTACTATCTCCACTCTGCCTGTGCTTTCATTGGAATTAACGCATCTGGCAAGACCTCGGTATTAAAGGTCATTAGCTTGGCCTTAAATATTGTGAAAAATGAGCCCATCAATCATGTGGAGGCAAAAAGCATTCTTGGCGGAGCGAAGAATGTTACAATCCGCACATATTTTTATGATAAGCGTAGCTACGTCTGCTGCTTGGAAACTGTAATTGCGGCAAAGAAGTCGAAAACAGGGGAATATGTGTATTCGATTCTGTCTGAAAGCCTTTGGGAAAAACCGATTGCAACCGTTAAGTCGAAAAAGTATCTGACAGATTTTACAGGAATGAAGCCTGTAGAGCAGCGCAATAGCGATGAAGCATACCTTTCTGATGATGTCAGCTTTGTCATTGCACATAATAAAAAAGCGAATGATACAGTGGAAATATTCAGCCTGCTTTCCTATACGAATGTGAATGTGCTTCCATTTACCGAAGATATTCCATTGGAGGTAATTGCATTTCTCGATCCGACCATTGAGAAATTGTGTTTTGAGCAGACAGAGGGAAAAACATTTATCCACTTGAAGTTTAAGGATGAAGAAGAGATTATCCTGAATAATGCGGCAGACCTTGAGCAGTATCTGTCCTCTGGTACGATTAAGGGTATTATTACATTCTCGATGGTAAAGGAAGTTCTTCATTCAGGTGGTTATCTTCTGGTAGATGAAATAGAGAATCATTTCAACAAGGAAATTGTAACGACCTTAGTGCGCTTCTTTATGGACAGCCGACTGAACAAAAATGGCGGAACGCTTATTTTCACTACGCATTATCCGGAACTGCTGGACGAATATGACCGAAATGACGGAATTTGTATCGTTAGAAACCGTAATGGCATTACAGCAGAAAATCTGAGCTATATATTGAAACGTAATGATATTAAAAAGAGTGATGCTTACCAGAGCGGCTTCCTTGAGGGAACAACGCCAGCATATGAAGCGTATATGCGCTTGAAGAAAAGCCTGGCTGCTTCAATCAATTAAGGAGGCGGCAGAATGGAATTAGCAAAATACAAGGCGTGTATATGTGAAGGCTCTGCCGAAGAAGCTATTATCGACATACTGGTTGATAATGATCTTCTGATTTTCAACAGAGAAGAAATGTTGGAAGAACGTGTCATCCGTTGCAGAAGTGCTAAACGATTCGAGGAGCGATACTTACGGAAAGGATTCGATGAGCAGATTTCTGTGATACGGATTTTGGATTCTCGCAGAGAGGAATTTCGATTGAGTAAAGCATATGAGCAGAAAATTGACGTGGTAAATGTCATTACTGCTCCAGAAATTGAAATGCTGATTATTCATGCGGAAGGAGCATATGATCAGTTTAAGCGTTCTGGAAAAAAACCAAGCGAATTTTGTAAAATAAATCTTCGGATGCATGATGTGAAGTCGTATGATTTTGTGAAGCAGTATTTCAGTAATCCTCAGCTCTTGGTGAAAGCCATAAAAGAGTATCGCAGAACAGCAAATATCCCCAAAGGAGAATACAGCTTGTCTGATTTGCTGAGATGAGCGTTGCTTTTTTGATACATTGGCCGTGACTCAAATGGTCACCAGGAGATAAACGGGTACCAGTTTATAGAAAACAGAATAGAATCGTCTTTGATGCCTCGTTGGGAAACCAACGGGGTATTTTTTTGCCTCAATCCGGCTGTATAGAACACTGAAAAAGTCAAAACGAACCGTATGTAGTCCTGCAAGGACAACCAAAGTGCGCCTACGAGGCCAACGCGAAACCGGAGGATTCTTGTTAAACTTACTTTGTAAGGACGAAAGTCCGGATGTCCCTTGAAAACTGCATACTCATTCTTCAGGTACATTCCTGTTTGGTCGAGCCTTCGACTGCACGCCATGAAGCCCATCGGGGCGATAGCGGTTTCGCAGAAGCAAATGCCGGATTGCAACCGGCGGCGGTGTTAAAGCCGGACAGGGACAATGATACTTCCGTAATTCGCGGTCCGGCCATAAGGAAGGCGGGATGGTTAAATTCCAATGGAGCAGTGAAGCACACTGCCGCCTGTGAGAAATCCTACATCTCTGGGGTGATAAGAAAAAGTACAGAGAAACCATATTTTCAGAAAGCGCTGCCGGGTGCTGTATCAGCATGATACCTGGCAGGCTTTATCCATATCAGTGTATGGAGATTGGAGACAACAGCATATGAAAGAAAACTGGGTTTATCGGCGAGGTGATTTATATCTCGCCAATCTCGGTGTTCCGGTCGGATCAAAGCAGGGCGGTGTTCGTCCTGTTGTGGTTCTTCAGAATGATGTCGGCAATTATTATGCGCCGACGATCACGATTGCTCCGCTGACATCGAAAATTGAGAAGAAGCGAAAACAGCCAACGCATTTCTTTCTCCGTAAAGCAAAGGGACTGGCAAAACCGTCTATGGTATTGGCAGAACAGCTCGACACCTGCGACAAGATATGCGTGATTCGCTATCTTGGGCGGGTAAGTAAGGGGCAGATGCGTGGGATTGATGAAGCTGTAAGGATTCAACTTGGATATTACATTCCGGAACAAGCAGAGAAAAAAAGACAGGGCAAATGCCGAAAGGATGGCGAAGAAGGCGATGGATAAACTGATTACAAGGAAAGAAGCAGCCAGTATACTGGGAATCAGCGTAAAAACACTGGATGCTGCAAGAACAGACGGTTTGATCTCCTATGTTCAGTATGTGGAAAACGGCTGCGTTTATTTCACGGAAGTGGGGATTCAGGAGTACATTGCAAAATGTACGCACCGTGCAAAACCGATGGAACGTGCTGCGACATATCGCAAACCTCGAAGCTTTCGGCGGTGAAAATCGACATCGTTGAGTATGGACGATGAATCCGCAATAATGAAAGCATCAACAGGATTGGAGGTAATGATATGGCGGCAAGAAGAATGATGCTTCCCGATTATGGTACGGTGAGTATGAAGGGAACGCAATATTATCGAACCCGTGTAACAGATCAGCAGGGACGGCGGGTTTCCTTATATGCAAGAACGAGAGAGGAACTGTACCAGAAGGAACAGGAAGCGATCCAGCAGATTGAGAACAAGACGTATTGCCGCAGTACACCTACAGTGGAGGAGTATTGCGAGAAATGGCTGCTGATGCAGTCGGCACAGATCAGGATGACAACGCTGATTGACTATACATCGAAAGTGAAGAACTACATCATCAAGCCATTGGGCGATATGCATATGGGAGATGTAACAGCAGATGACATTCGCCTGGCACTGTTGGCGGCATCGAAAAAGTCGGCATCCGTGTACAAATCAGTGAATGTTCTATATAAGTGTATTTTCACGGCAGCAATGGAGAGTAAGATCATTGATGAGAATCCGACCATCTATCTGAAGAAGAATGTGGGCGGGATTCCCCAGAAGGACCGCCTCCCGCTTACGGATGAGCAGGTGGATAAGCTGCTGGATGCCATTTACGGCTTACCGCCGTATGTGTTCGTGATGCTGGGGCTGTACGCAGGATTGCGGAGAGAAGAAATCCTCGGACTTCAATGGGATTCGGTGTATCTTGATTGCGAGGCTCCGTACCTTACCGTTCGGAGAGCCTGGCATACGGAGCATAATCGTCCGGTGATTCTGACAGAGCTGAAAACAAAGGCAGCGCATCGGAATGTCCCTCTGCCGGACAATCTTCTGGAATGTCTGAAAGAGGCGAAGAAGACATCGACATCGGATTTTGTGGTTGCAAACCGGGATGGAGACCCGTTGTCCTATACGCAGTTCAAGAGATTATGGCAGTATATCGTAACCCGTACCACCAAGGAACGCTGCTATTACCGCTATGAAGATGGCAAGAGGGTGAAGCATACGGTGAAGCCGGTTCTGGGGCAAAAGGCAGCACACAATGGAAATGTGGTTTACAGTCTGGACTTTGAGGTGACTCCGCATCAGCTGCGGCACACCTACATTACGAATCTGATTCATGCTTCGGTTGATCCGAAGACGGTTCAGTATCTTGCCGGTCATGAAAGCAGCAAGATCACCATGGATATTTACGCCAAGGTGAAATATAATCGCCCAGAGCAGCTCGCAGGAGTGCTGGAAGATGCTTTTGCATCGTGGGATTAAGAGTAAATCAGAAAGAAATTAGGGCAGGGATGGTCAAAAATCCCTGCCTTTTTACATACATTCGACATCCTTGAAGGAAGTGCTGTACGCCATGATAATAAAAGTGACAACACGCAATGTATGAAGATAGACGAGGAGGAGAACACATGGCTAAAGGGAAAAAGCGTCCTGCTGAACTTCCGGAATACGGAACAGTGATGATGAAAGGGGTACAGTATTACCGCACCCGGATTACAGATGCAGACGGAAAGAGAGTGGCGATTTACGGGCTGACACGCGAAGAATTGTATGACCGGGTGGAAGATGCCCAGAAGAAAATCGCGGAAGTGGTTTTCCATAGAGAGAATCCGACCGTGGAAGAGTACTGTGAAAAATGGTTGCTGATGCGGTCTGGAACGGTAAGAACTAATACGTTGGAAGGATACGCACGGATGGTGAATCGGTACATCGTGGGTCCGATTGGACAGATGTATATGGACGAGGTGACCACAGATGACCTGCGGCTGCTGATGGTTCCGTTATCAAAAGGTTCTTCCGGAATGTATGGTCAGCTCAATATGCTGATTAAGAACATTTTTAATTCAGCAGAAGAGAGCAAGGTGATTAAAGAGAATCCATCCAAAACGATTTGCGCAAGAGGCGGAAAGCCAGCGAAACGGCGCGAGGCTTTGACGGATGAACAGACTGCCATTTTGCTGGATAGCATTCGTGAGCTTCCACCGTATGTCTTCGTGATGATCGGTTTGTACGCGGGATTGCGTAGAGAAGAGATCCTTGGATTAAAATGGGACTGCGTATTCCTGGATGAAAAAACGCCGTACATTTCGGTAAGGCGTGCATGGCATGTGGAAGGCGGTGAGCCGGTAGTCAACACGCTATTGAAGACACCGGCAGCAAAACGAGATGTTCCGATTCCAAAATGCCTGGTAGCCTGTCTCAAGGAAGAAAGGGAAAAATCAGAATCGGAATATGTGATCTCGAATTCGAAGGGAACTGTTTTGACGGAAACACAGTTTGTGAGAGTCTGGAAGTACATAACAGTCCGTTCTACTGCAGAACGCTGTTATTACACTTATGTAAATGGACAGTCCATCAAGCATAGAATAAAGCCAAGGCTTGGTGAGCATCAGCCGAATAATCCCAAACTGGTGTATACGATGGACTTCAAGGTGACTCCGCACATGCTGCGGCACACCTACATCACCAATCTGATTTACAAAGGTGTTGATCCTAAGACGGTGCAGTATCTGGCAGGCCATGAGAACAGCAAAACGACTATGGACATCTATGCGAAAGTCAAGTATAATAAACCTGAGGAATTAAGCAGCGTTGTGAATGCTGCATTCGGGCTGCGTTAAACTGCACCAAAAATTTCGCGATTTCGTGGGTTTACCTATGGGTTTACTGAGAGAGGAAAGCCCGAAAAACCGCATGAATACTGGTCTTTTTGGATCAAGGTCAGGTGAGTACGGTCTGAAGGCTGCACGTCGTGCACCTCAGTTCTCCAAGCGCTGATTATATTTCAGATGCATTTTTACGGCTCTGCTTCGGCAGAGCCGTTTTTGTTATATCCGGAAAAATATATTTTGACGTAAAAATGAACTTTTTGCCGGAGGCTTGACTTTTGCACGGAGTCGCGTATAATAGAAGTAGGCAATCACAAGGTTGATGAAGATTACCACAGGCACACAAAAGCGAACCCCCTCGGAGCTGCAACTCCGAGGGGGTTCTTCTGTGCTTACTGTCCTTTGCCGCGGCTGTCAAGCCACTTGCAAATGTAATAGGCAATCACATTTGCTCCGACAGCCACAAAAAGATTGATGAAGATGTCGCCCACATGACACACCTCCTTTCTGTTGCCAGAATGGAGAGGGCAGCGAAATAAGTATAACACAGTCGATAACGGTACGCAAATCATCTGCGTGTTCCCAATAAATTTTCCAGCAATAAACAAAGCGCCCCCACTCCGGTTTTGGAGCGGGGGCGCTTTGTCTGTGAGGGTTTACAGCCGGAAGGCTGTATGCGGAATAGGAGATTGGGACATATCAGCCAGAGCGATCCGGCTCAGTCTGTCCGGCGGTGCAAAGCAGGGAAACGCAGGTTTGTGAAAGGGGGGAAAGCGCGGCTCAGTGCTTTGCGTTTTTGCCGAGCAGGCTGGCGAACGCGCCAGTGATCATCAGGGTCATGCCGCTGAGGGCCAGACCGATGGCGGCCAGCCAGTTCACGCCGGTCTGCGGCAGGGCATGTGCGTCCTGAACAGCGGGCAGAACGGGGTCAGCGGGCAGTACCGGGGCGTCCGGCTTTGCGTCCTGCACGGGCGGCAGCTCGGGGGTGCCGGGCAGTACGGGCGAGTCGTGATCCTTTTCCTCAATGATCTTGTCGCCGCCGTCGCCGTCATCGTCGTCGGGGGTCGTTACGGTTTTGGTTTCCGTAATGGGATCAAGCTCCTGACGCTCCACGTAGGAGTAGTGGTACTTCACCGAGGAGTCGGTTTTCACACAGGTCTTCTTGGAGGCATCGGTCACTTTGGCATCCTTTGTGGTGGTGTAGTTGAACCCGAAAGCGCCGGTAAGCTTTTCAAACTCGCCATCCCAATCGGCGGTAGTGTCCGCCCAAGTCCGGTAGGTGGTGTATTCGGCAGTGCCTGCACCCGTGAAAGGCTTTTCGTAGTTGTGGTCTTCGCGGTGGTCCTGATCATACGAGCCAAACAGGCCGCTGCCGGTATTGGTATTTGTGGTCTCAGTGGGTACGGTCTTGGTGCCGGGAATCACGTCCAACAGACGGTTCGCCAGAGGTCTGGAAGTCTGTTCCACGGTCTTGTACTTGGTGATATCGGCATAGTAGTCGTAGTAGTTCTTGCCATGTGCGGACGATTCGGTCTTGGTGACCTGTGTCAGGCCGCTGATGCGCAGGTCAAAGCCGCCAGCCCACTTGGGTCGGCCATATTCATCTTTGCCATACCCGATGTTGACGCAGGTGTTGCTGTCTTTCGACATATAACCATACGCAGTCAGAGAGGACTCGTAGGTGTAGGCTTTATAAACTATAATCTCTCGGTCCCACTTGTCTTTTTTGCTCAGTGCCACAACGTTCGGCCTATAGTCTTCGGCGTCCGGGTGTTCGGCTCGCCATTTAGCCAGAGCCTGTTCTGCCTCGCGCTTTGAGCCGTATTCTTTGCCGTCTTCCAGAGAATTGTAGGCGATGGTGCCAGTCAGGCGGTAGTAGGCACTTTCATGGGGATAATTGTTAGAATCAGGAGCGATCCAAGAGCCTGTATATTTGCGCTCATACTCATAATGACCGAGTTCGCCGCTGCCAGAGCCATCGTTCATTTTGCCTTCATCGTAAGAAATGGAGTCATCGAACTTTGCCCGGTTGTCCTTTTTATCCTTATTGACAAGATCCTCAGCACTCATGTTCCACTCGAACTTGAACTTCTTGTCGCCCGTGTTCAGCAGGATCGCATCGGCGGTGGAGCCATCTTCCAGATGCAGGTCGGAATCGGTAGCAAGGTCAAGGTGGCCGATATAGTTCGGATTAGAACCCGTGGTAGAATGGCTGCCGTCCCAGTTATGCTTAACGCCTTCACCGGTATAGGTTTTGCCCTCTGCATCAGCATCGTCTTTCTGCTTTTTGAGCATGGCAACGATCTCAGCATCGCTCATGTTTTTGTAGTTGATGGCAGTCTTGAAGTAGGTGATGATCGTTTCGATCTCAGTGTGCCGATCGACGTGGTGGCCGTTCACTTCGATGTACTCACCCTCTTTGAGACTGCGCTGAAGCTCTGCGATTTTTGCTTTCAGCGCGTCCTCAGCTTCCTGCTGCTTGGTGTCAGAAACGGAAATTGTGAAACGGGAGTCCTCGACAGTTTCTTTTGTCGTGACGGTGATGGTCTCAACGGTGGTGTTATAGGTGACGTTGTAGGTCACATTGCCGTCTTTATAGCTGGCGGTGCCGTCCGAATTGACCTCGACATCCGTATAGCCCTTGCCTACCAGAACTGCCTTGATCTCATCAACGCCGAGCTCCGAGGTGGTGACTGTGATCGTGACAGAACCATCCTCGCTGCGGTAGACGTTACCCTCGCCAGCAACCTTTTTCAGGCCGCTATAGGTTTTGCCGCCTTCCTTGGTTTCGGTAAAGGTGAAGGTGCCATTATCTTCGGTTTTCTTCCGGAAGTTCCGCTCGATCTCGATATGAGTGGGATCGCTGGTATCCGGAGAGGTAATGGGATCTACCTTCTTTTCGGTCATCTTCCACGTAACCGTGGTAAAGTTGGGGTTGGAGATGTCTGTCAAATTGTCAGGAGCAGAACCCTGTGCATACGTAAACTCATAGGTCTTTCCGTCCTTGGTTTTGAAGCTCTTCAACGTGCCATCTTCGTTAAAGTCAGCCTTACCGTCAAGCTCAAAACCGCCCGGAACACTCCGGAAGTCAAAGTCCTTTCCAAAGGCGGTTTCCGTCTTGTCATCGTTCTGAATGAAGGTCTGGTCTTTATCGGTCCAGATCACGGTGGAGCCAGTCACTTCGGCAGAACCGGTCTCGGTGTTCTTCTCGGCAGAAGAAGCGTCCGGCTTAACAGTGGAGGGGTCTTTGATCTTTTCAGAGCTGCTGACGGTGCCCTTTTCCGTATAGCTGAAGGTGTACGTTTTGTGGGTGGTGGAATCGGGATCCGTCCACTCAAACTTACCGTCTTTTGCCTTGCTCAGGTCGATGTCAGCCTTCGTCAGATTCTTGCCAGTCTCTTTGTTGATGGCTTGTGCCAGTGCATCCTTCAAGGCCTCGTCCTGTGCCGCCTTTTTGGCATCGGCCTTGGCCTGCTCCGGGGTCTTATCGCTGTTTTCCACCTTCTGGGTGTCGGACTCCTTGCCGTGGTGGTCGGTGATGGTGATACCCAATTTGAGCATGCTGCGCAGCAGAGTGTTCTGCTCGTTGGTCACGCGGCACACTTCGCCCTGATCGGTGGTATAGCAAAGGTTGCCAGCAGCGTCCACAGAGTATCTGTTGCCGGTGGTATTCTGGTTCAGCAGGTCCCGAAGCTGGGTGTCAGTAAGGTTGTCCAGATTCGTGTCGGTCTCGTTCTTTGTGATGGTATAGGTCAGGTTGTTTTCCTTGTCCTCATAAATGAGGGTGCCGTCCCCTTTATCATGGGCGTTATCCAGAATGTCCTTCACATTGAAGGTGTGCTCCTTGCCCTTGTTGTCCTTCACAGTGACATTGGTGTAGGGGTAATTCTTATCTTCCTTGGTGCCGAGATCCTCGGTTTTTTCCTGCTTCTGGCTTGCCATCGTGACGGTCAGGGTGGTCTTGGTGGTCTTGGTGGCCGTGCTGGAATCCACCTTGACGGTGGTGGTCTGCTTCTGACCCTGAGAGTCGGTGTACTCTTTGGTCAGGGTATAGGTGCCGTCGCCGTTATCCTTGTAACCGGCTTCGATCAGCTTGGAAATGTCCAGCCCGGTCATTTCGCCAGTTTCAATTTTGTCTTCTTTGGTCAGGGTAAATTCCTTTTTGCCGTCCTTTTCCACGGCATCGGTCACAGTGTAATCACCGAACTTGGTCTTGGTTTCGGTATCCCAGCTCAGTTCTCCGCCCAGCTCCTCCTTCAGGGTTTTCTTCACGTCCTCAGAAGAGTCTTCCTCCGTCTTGGCACTGGCCTCACCCTTGACCGTGGTAGTAGTTTCAAGCGCGGCATCGGTGGTGGTGGTAGTGGTGGTCGTGGTAGAACCGTCCGGGTTGGTGGTGGTGGTAGTAGTGGTGGTCGGTTCGCCCAGCACAAGCTTCGTGTCCTTGGTCTCCGTCTCGGACTTTTCAGCTTCGCCAATGGGCTTTTTCTCTGTCTCGCTGCCGCCGTCCTTGGGGCCTTCCTGCTCGTTGTTCAGGTCGGTCTCGGGCTCACCTTTTTGCTCGTTGTTCAGGTCAGTCTCAGGCTCGCCTTTCTGCTCATTGTTCAGGTCGGTCTCGTGATTGCCGTCCTGCTGGCCATCGCCGGAGGGCTGCTGGCCGTCCCCGGAGGGCTGCTGCGCGCCGGGCTCACTCTCTTTGGGCACATCGCGGTTCACAGGGCCGGTGCTCTCGGTGGTGGTGGAAGAATCGTCCTTGGTGACCTTGTCGTTGTCGTGGTTATAATCCACGCTGATATCCGGGTCGCCGATCACATCCACAGCGCCCTCGCTCTGCTGGTTGGTCACCGGATCGGACGACACACTGGCAGCAGCAACGGGTGCAGAAGCCGTGCTTTCTCCTTCCGATTGGGGCGCGCTGTCGGGTGCGCCATTCGAGACGGCGTTCACATCATCTGCCGCATTCGCGATCAGGGGCTGGGCCGCAACACATGCGGTCAGTGCCATAGACATTGCAGCAACTTTAAATTTTTTATTCGTCATGATCCCAGGTCTCCTTTCCTGTCGCCATGTGTATGATAGTCCGATAAATCGGACAGCGGAAACTGTTTCCCCCAACTACTTACGTTATAGCATTTTCGGGAATTTTCGTCAAGAAAAACCATCCCGTACCGTTGAAATTCTGCGTTCTGTATAAATCAGAACCCTGCAGATTTGGTACTAATTCCAAGGGCTTGTTGCACGTTTGGTGCGATTTGTTGCAGACGTGTGCGTTTATGTGACGTTTGTGTTGCAGATGCATGGAATTACCATAGAAATTCCTCCCTTTCGTTCCTGTCTGGATTATACATGATTTGGGCGCGAAAATCATCAAAACCTGCGTGAATCGCCCTCGAACCTGCGTGAATCGCTCAAACGGACAGCAAAAAAGCCCCGGGAAGGGCCGTTGCGCACCTCCCGGGGCTGCTGTAAAAGATGGCTAAAAAAGTAATACTTCCAATTTAAAAAAGTATTACTTTTGCACCATTCGGGTGCCGGTTCACTCGCCTTTCTGCTTCAGGCGGGCGTATTCGGCGTCTGCCTGAATGGCGGCGGCGGTGAAGCTGTTGTTGTTCCACCAGCTCACCAGCGCGGCCACGGTGGTGATGCCGGCGGTGACCAGCTGCTCCACGGTCTGGCTCTCGATGGGCAGCACGGGCTTGCCGCAGGCGCTCAGCAGCTGATTGGTCAGGGCCAGCAGCAGGCAGGCGGTGCGGGCGATGGTACCGGCGGAGATCTTGTTGTTCAGGTTATTCATAGTTTGTCCTTTCTCCCGGCGTTGCCGGGCTTGTGTGGGTGTATCAGTCACGGATGGGCAGGGCCTTGGCGCGGTTGTACAGCTCGGTGCCCGTGCCATTGCCGCCCAGGGCGTGATAGCTTTTATACAGATACTCCAGATTTTTCAGGCCGGAGGTGTCGATGCCGCCCTGCTGGATGTAGTGGGTGCAGCGCTGGTAGAGGCAGTCGTGCATGATGGCCAGCAGGCCGTCCTTGATGGTCCGGTACTCGGTGACCTTTTTGATCAGGTAGCCCCAACCGATGCCCAGCAGCCAGATGGCACCCTCCATCCAGTGGGCAGAGATGTAGGCAAAAACTTGCTGCATTGGTATCACCCCCTTTCGTCCTCGGCGTTGTCCTCCCACGCCTGCTGGATACGCTGTCCGTTGTGGCACACTGCGTCCAGCACAGCGTCGGCCTGCATGTTGGCCGCCAGAAGTGCCTTGTCCATCGTGTCCAGGCGGAAGTACCCGGTGAACACCCCCCCGGTGGGCAGGGGAGCGGCGACTGCAATTTTCTCGATTTTGCGCTCTTCCAGTGTAGCGAGTACATCAGAGAGCCACGCCGCATAGGGCGCATCCGACATCAAAATGCTTGCCATTGGTATCACCCCTTTACTGCGTCCAGCGGCTTTTGTTGGGCCGGGTGTCCACATGTACCCAGCCTTTGGCGCGTCCGGCCTTGACCGGGTAGCGGCCCACGCCGCCCCAGGCGGGCATCAGGCTCTCGGCGTAGGCGGCCACATCCTCCACGGGGGTGTCGGCCACCTGGATGTCTGCCGCCCGGCCCAGCAGGTGCTGGCTGCTCTTAGCACCACCCACAGCGGTGTTGTGGGTGGCCGTGCGGTAGCCGCTGGTAATGGTGACCGCCTTGCCAAAGTGCTCCCGGATGGCCTGCAGCAGCACCACGAGGGTCTGGTCGATCATGATAGCGTCGCTGCCGTCCCGGCACCGGAACTCCCGCACCTTAAAGGCCGGGGACAGCTGCTTGGCACCGTCCTTGGCGAGGCTGTACTGTTTGATTGCCATTTTGTCACGTCCTTTCTGTTTCGTCAGGTTCTTCTGTTTCTTCGTCCTGCTCGGATACTGCGGAGATGCCGTTTGCGGCCAGTAGCGTGTCAATATCGTCAAGGTATTTGGCGATTTTTCCAAGTGTCACGTTAAGGTTTTCACCGCTCACGATTTTTGACCGCGCGGACGGCTTCGTAAAGGTTACTTTACATACGTTCGCATAGCCGGAAAACGACTGTGCCGCTACTTCCGCCGGGAAGGTTGCATTTCCGGCGTAGTCGTACTTGTACAGATGACCAAACCTTGCAATGTTCGAGTTCACCCTCCATGTCGTGATGCCGATAAACAGGAGGTTTAACAGGGCAAGATTTCCTTTGCTTGCGCCCGAAGTCGGAGGCTGTCCGGCCTGGAACGTCAGCCGGATGGAGTTGGTCTGATTTACCTGCGTCTGTGTTCCCCCGAATTGTTTTTGTAAAGGAATCTCATTCCAGCCGGTCCATCCGTCGAGGTTGTTGGTCGATATCACGGCAAAGTCATCTGGTGCCCCGATCCGGCTTTGTTCGATTGTGACGGTACACTTGCTGGAGCCGTTCGTCGACACATTGAGCAGGATGGACTTTAGCATTGTATACACATTGCAGTCATTTGCGGTGACCGTCACACGGAGCCTGTCGTTTACCGTTGCATAGCGGTCCCATACTTTTCCGATGGTCAGATTCGTGCCCAGTGATTCGGAGAGCAGCTGTATCTTGTTTTGGTCGTTGCACCCGTAGTCCTCCCAAGTGTCACCGCCGTCAGTGCTGTACTCGACTTTCACGCCTGCGGGATCGCACAGTTCAAACTTGTTGCTGCCGATGGCTCCGATCAGAGCTGCCGAGACCGGGGACACTGCGCCTACAACGGCCTTGCCCCCCCCCAACCAACGTCTGTAGCGTACACATTGCCAGGCGACGAGCCGGGGACCCCCTGCGGCCCGGCAGGGCCCTGTGCTCCGGTGTCACCCTTTTCGCCACGCTCTCCTTGTGGCCCCTGCTCACCTTGTGGGCCGCGCTCGCCGGTGTCTCCCTTCGGTCCCTGTGGGCCTGCCGGGCCTTGCGGTCCCACCGCACCGGTGTCTCCTTTGTCGCCCTTGGGACCCTGCGGCCCGGTTTCTCCGGTGTCACCTTTGGGGCCTTGAGGGCCTGTCTCGCCCTGCGGGCCGACCGGGCCGATGGGTCCGATGGGACCGATGGGGCCGGTGTCACCTTTAGGGCCTTGCGCACCATTAAATTTACCTGCATCAGCGTCATCACGGACGCTTTGAGCAATTTTTTGAGCTTGTTCAGCTTTGCTATCCGCTTCATTCGCTGCCGACAAAATCTGCTGCACCACGTCTGGCGTGGGTTCTGCTGGAGCGATCCCCTCCGTGCCCGCGCTTGCTGCCACACGATAGATTTGGCTCACGGAGATCTGCCGCACGCCGTCCGTGTATCCTGCAAACGTGAGCTCTCCCGTGCCTGCAACTGCAGTGGCCTCCGCAGGGACAGACACGTCATTATCCGATCCGAGGCGTATTTGCACGGATTCTCCTTTTGGCGGGTGGAAAGCGACGATAATATCGTAATCTACCCATTCGCCCTTACGCATCACGCGCAATTTCTCCACGCCGTAGCTTCCCTCCGTGCCGAGGCGAATCGGCTGTTCGGCACACTGCGCAGCGTATCCGTCCAATGTGATCTCATGCACAAACAATTTATATCACCTCTTTTCGGATTGTCCTTTATTGATCCGGAAAACCGTCGCCGTCCGTGTCGGGCAACTCCGGCAGACCGGCAACGCTTGTGAGGAGCGAAAGCACACCGGCGAGCGCCGACGCGCTGACGACCACGATCCAGTCCACCTCGCTGAGCACCGCAGAGGTGCCGATTGTCGCGACAGCGGTCTGCGCCACGGTTTTCACCGCACGGACGCCCGCGGCCTTGAGCCAACTTTTCCACTTCGTTTTTTTCATGGGTGATCCTTCCTTTCGTCTTCGAGGTCCGCGATGCGGTGGTTTACGACC
>ERZ857969.1314-NODE-1314-length-34924-cov-5.072701_pt1 | contig 34924 bp, 28 predicted proteins | sample MGYA00519864_ERZ857969 | MGnify/ENA primary metagenome ERZ857969 (study PRJEB31778, sample SAMEA3449382) | human gut metagenome | biome: human gut; feature: human-associated habitat; material: faeces | place: United Kingdom | collected 2010/2012 ...
ACTTCCTTTATTTTATTGTATCAAATTTCTAAATAAAAAACAATTTTGTGTTTAATGTTATAAAAATTTTATATATATTTTCCCCTTTTGTTAGATTATTAGATTAACTATACTAACATATCATGTATTTTTTTTATTATAATTTGATGACATATGATTAAAAATTTGGTAAAATTATTATAGATTGGAAGTAATTTTATGAACGATTTATTAGCAATAAAACTAAGACCTACTACATTAGAAGAAGTAATAGGCCAAGAACATTTACTAGGAAAAGATAAAGTATTATATAACTTAATTAAGTAATCTACTTTTATATTTATATTTGGTTTATCTAATAGTAGTAGATAGTATTTATTATTTTTATTAATTAATATAGAAGTATTATTATAACTCCTGATAAGACGAAGTGAATTATCTGGTAGATAGTTATAGTCCTCTAGTTTATATTGATAAGTACAAGAAGATAGTACTGGTATTAATAATAGTAATAATATCTTTTTCATACTAATTATTATGATATTAGAAAAAGAAAATGAAATTATTTTGTTTCATCTTCTTTATAATTATCTAATATATATTTCTTTATTTCTTCATAATTATTATCTAACTTATCATTTAAGATACTTTTTTCAAGATCCTCAATTATATCTTTGATATATTTACCTGGTTTTCTATTTAATATTTTAATTATATCTCCTCCTGATACACAGATATCTTTCTTTGAAGTTATCTTTAAGTTATGATAGTCACTATTTAATTTTCGCTTTGATATTCCTTTTATATCAGCATATACAGTACATAAGTATAGACCATATTTATATAATGAATAATTATCTATACTATCTTGTTTTAATAGTACTCTTAATTCTTTCATCTGCTCCTTCTCTACTTTGGTAAATGGATAGATATCATCTACTTCTAGTTGGCACCATATACCTAATAGATCAGTACACAATACAATGTTATTTAGTTTAGGTAAATTAAGTACATTAGTTAAATTTAATTCTATTAGTAATTTTCTTCCTTTTTCATTATTCCTAGATAAGAATATTTTATCTAGTTCTTCCTTTTTACGATCCATTGATAATTTATTTAATAGATAACCATACTTAGATAAGAAATATTTAGTCTTCTTTTCTATATCAAAATCTAATACTGTGGCTAGTCTTATACATCTTAATATTCTAAGAGAATCTTCTTTTATTCTATATCTTGGATTACCTACTGTTCTTAGTACTTTATCATCGATATCTTTTTTAATATTTAGTATATCTAGTATTTCTCCTTTACTATTCATACATAAAGTATTGATAGTAAAGTCTCTTCTTAATAGGTCTTTCTTTAAATCTTTTATATATTTTATCTTTACTGGTTTACGATTATTTTCATATTTTATTTCTTTACGGAAAGTTGTTACATCAAACCTTACTCCTTTATGGACTACTACTACACTACCATATTGCATATCTGATATAACAACATTTTCAAATATTTCTAATATTTCTTTTGGTGTTGCGGAAGTGCAAATATCAATATCAGTTGTTTTTCTATTTAATAGGGTATCTCTAACATAACCACCCACTATAAAGGCTTCATATTTGTGATCGTTTAATATTTTTAATATTTCTATTGCTTTCTCTTCCATTGGTCCCTCCAATAATATTATAGCAAACGAATAGAAAAAATGCAAAGTAACTTTAATACTTTACACTTTTATTCTACTATTTGTATTCTTTTGTTTGATTATTTAACATATCTATGAATTCTTTGATATCTACGGTAGTAGTTTTCTCTTCGCCATATTTACGATAAGTTACACTATTATTATCTCTCTCATTATTTCCTAATACTAGAGTATATGGTATTTTTCTAGTTTGGGCTTCTCTTATTTTGTAGCCTAGTTTTTCATCACGAGAATCTAGTTCTACCCTAAATTCTTCTTTTAGTTTATCTAGTACTTTATTGGCATAATCTAAGTGGTATTCATTATTTACTGGTATAATGTTTACTTGAACTGGAGATAGCCATAATGGTAGTGCTCCTTTAGTCTCTTCAAGAATGAAAGCAGTAAATCTATCAAATGTTCCAAATATAGCTCTATGTAGTACTACTGGTATTTGTTTTTCACCCTTTGAATCAATATAGTGTAAGTTAAATCTTCTTGGAAGTAAGAAATCTAATTGACAAGTTGATAAAGTTATTTCTGGACCAATAGCGGGTTTAACTTCAACATCTAACTTAGGTCCATAAAAGGCAGCTTCTCCTATGGCTTCAGTATATTCTACTCCTATATCATTTAATACATTTCTTAATTCTTCTTCTGCAGTATTCCACATTTCATCATCATCAAAGTATTTATGTTTATCTTCGGGATCTCTAAGTGATAATCTAAACTTATAGTTCTTAATACCAAAATCTTTATATACATCAAGTATTAAACCTACTACTTCTTTAAACTCTTTTCCTATTTGTTCTGGTGTTACGAATAAGTGAGCATCATTTTGACACATACATCTAACTCTTTCTAATCCTTTAACTGCTCCAGAAGCTTCATATCTAAAGTCAGTAGCAAACTCTCCTATTTTAATTGGTAATTCTTTATAAGAATGTAATTTGTTTCCATATATTAACATATGATGAGGACAATTCATTGGTCTTAATACAAATTCTTCTTCATCTACTTTCATTACTGGAAACATATTTTCTTTATAGTGATCCCAATGTCCTGATGTTTTATATAACTGTGTTGTTCCTACACAAGGTGTATAGACATGTGTATATCCTAGTTTTCTTTCTTTTTTGTAGATATAATCTTCAAGTAACTTTCTTACTAGAGCACCATTTGGTAACCATAATGGCATTCCTTTACCTACTAAGTCACTATTCATAAAGATATCTAAATCTTTTCCTATTTTTCTATGATCTCTTGCTTTTCTCTCTTCTAGTTCATTTATGTAATTGTTTAAGTCTTCTTCATTTCTAAAGCATATTCCATATATTCTCTGAAGCATCTTATTCTTAGCATCTGCTTTCCAATAAGCCCCACTAAACTTTATTAACTTAAAGTATTTTAATTCTTTTACAGTATCTACATGTGGTCCTCTACAAAGATCAGTAAAGTCTCCTTGAGTATAGCAAGATATTACTTGTGTATTTTCATCCATTCTACTAATTAAATCTATTTTGTATGGATCTCCTTTAAACATATCTAAAGCTTCTTCTTTAGTTAATTCGTGTCTTACTATTCTTTTACCATCTTTGGCTATTTTCTTCATTTCTTTTTCTATTCTAGGTAAATCTTCTTCTTTTATTACTTCATCTCCTAGATCTATATCGTAATAGAAGCCTTCTTCTATTACTGGTCCTACCCAAAACTTAGCATTTGGATATAAGTGTTTTACTGCTTGTGCTAATAAGTGGGCACAAGAGTGATTTAATTTGTTTAAATCTTCATTCTCTTTAATATTTATCATTAGTATCTACTCCTTTTACTTTCTCTAGCTCTTTTTCTTACTTTATGTTTTTCTTCTTTTTTATGTCTTTTTTGTTCTTTTCTATCAGTGCTAATAGTATCATCTTTATAGTAGTCATATGAATAGTTTCTATGAATTACAGCATCTATTCCTTTAACACTACTATCTAATGTACCTGTAAGTTTTTTTCTTAACTCTAATAGTTCTGATAGTTTTAGATCGGTTATATCTAGCTGCCACACTTGTGTTCCTTTCTCACCATAAACTAATATTGGTATAAAATTTCTTTTCATTTAAAACCCTCCTTTAAAATAAAATAAGACCAACTAAAGGAGAGTCTTATTACTCGGTACCATCCTTCTCTTGGTCTTGATTTAGATAACGGCTATTGACCGGCTATAGTTTCCTAAAGCACTCAAAGGTAGTAATTATATAGCTTATTATTAGTTTACACCAGCCACTAACTCTCTATAAATAAGGTATATATAATCGTGTCCTTCTCTTCGTATTGAAATAATTATATTACTTCTTTTCTTTTTTGTCAATTAGTTTATATTCTTTTCTTATTTTTTACATAATAAAAGAATATGTACATCACTGATAATAATATACTACTGTTCTAGTAAATTGTTATTATATATATTTTCTAATAGTTTTAGAATTTGTTTTTTATAATCTTGATTATTTTTATTCATTAAGAAGAAATGACAATATCCATTAATTAAACACCATTTTAAGGAAGTAAAGTTTATTTGTCCTATTGTTAAATAACCTTTTATAAAATGATTTATATCTGATATATTATTCATAAATTTTTGCCCTGGTCTTAATATTAGGGACCAAGCAATATCTTGTTCTTTAAATCCAAGTCCACTATATTCAAAGTCTAATACATATGATATATTATTATTATTCCATAGTATATTAGCATAATGAAAGTCCCCGTGAATAAATGTATTATATTGAATATTTGGTGTGTTATCTTTCAAATATTTTAAATATTTTGATATTTCCTCATTGTACTCTGCTGGTGCTTTATTAATAGTCCTCTGCAATGCTTTGTTAATTTCATTTAATTTTATGCTATGAAGGACTGCTAATTCTTTGCCATACCTTTCTAACATTTTTTCTTTTATCTCGGTATCTAATTCTTTGTCTAATATTTCAGATAGTCTTTCTCCTTTTACTGCTTCTAGAACCAAATATTTTTTATTATTATATATACCATATTCATATACTTTTGGTATTTTAGTATATTTGTTTTCTTCTAATAGTTTAGTCAATATTTTATATTCATTTTCAAAGTCAGATATTTTACTTCTCTCTATTTTTATAAAAACATTTTGAGGTTTATCGTCTATAAAGGCTGACAGTTCAACAACATCATTACCTGCTGGTGGATAGTTGATTATTTTTTTTAATTTAATATTATTTTTATATTTAATATCAAATGGGTTTGTATTTAATTCTCTCCATTTTTCATATTTCATATCTTTCACCTCTTTAGATATAATAAAAGAATGCACCGTCTGACAAACAATGCATTCCCAAGTTTGATGAATAACTACCTTAAGTCAATGTCAGTTAACTTAAATAGCTTCTTACCTATTGAGTTTCTCTCTCACACATATATGCATCTCTAATAGTTAGATAAGAATCAAAGTCTCTACTTTGATACCCACATACACAACGAATACTCAAACTATCGTAAAGCAAACTTCACTTCCCGATGGACAAGTACACTCAATAATAAAACATTGATTGTAGCTGTTTTTGGTTTGGTATTTTGTTATGTTATCTATTAGATAATTAAATTATACACTTCTTGTCATAATTTGTCAATAACTTTTTTTCAATTTTTGTAAAAAAATGTCATTTTTATAAATTACTTAATCTTTTTACTTCTTTTATGCTCTTTTCTAGGACTTCTGCGATTGTTTTATAATCTATTTTTTTATCAACCATATTCTTGATTATTTTTATTTCACGCTTTTTTGTTTCTTTTAATCCCCATTCTAGTCCTTCTTTTCTTCCTTCATATAAGGCAGTATTTATTTCATTTAACTTTTCTAAATTATATTTCATAATGTTACTCCTGATAATATTATATATTATTTTGTTTTATTTTACAACAATTATGAATTATTTTGTACCAAAAAGTTTTATTTCATAGACCTTAGGCTATGAAATACTCCTTAAGACCTGGGCTTAAGGAGCAAAGAATAAACACTACTTAGTATTATCTAATATTTTATTTATTAATTCTCTTTTATCAATTGGCTTTAATATATAATCACTAAAACCTTTATCTTTATAATAATCATCATATATAACATTATTATTCTTAGTAAGTAATATTACTTTAGTATTAAAACCCTCTATTTTATTTAGTTTATACATTAACTCTTCACCATCAATATAAGGCATTTCTTCATCCACTAGTATTAGATCATACTTTTCTTTTCTTCTAATCTTATCTAATGCTAACTTTCCTAAAGAAACCGTTTCTACTTTAATATTATACTTAGTTAATATCTTTTCTATTAGTTTTAAACTAGCTTCATTATCATCTACAACTAATATCTTTTTATTATTTAAATATTTATCATACTTGTCTTCTAACGGAAGTTCTTTTTTATTTATTTTTTGATCTAAGATTATTGTTATAGTATTTCCATTTGTGTTATTTGTTGTTATAACGCTTCCTCCTATTGCACTTAATATCTCTCTAGCTTTTGATATGTCTTTATCTTGTTCTAGATCATTATTTATTATTTTATTATTTGAAGCTTCTATTTTTATTATTATTCTTGCTATATCATACTTTGATATACTACTAACTGATAGTTCTATAAATCCTTTTTCAGTATCTTTATATGTCTTTGTCATTAATATATTTAGTGCTTCTTTTAAGTTTATACTATCTCCATATAGACTATTTGGTATATTGTTATCTATATTTATTCTAAAGTTTATATTCTTATCTTGTAATTTCTTTTTATAGATGGTTATTATTTCTTTTAATACTAGTTTGATATTGTATTTGGTATTGATTGTCTTTATCTTTTTTACTTCTATTTCATCTATATTATATATTTTATTTGACATAGTATATAGCCTACTGTTGGCTGCTATTATTTCTCTAGCGAAGAATTTGGTTTCTTCTAGATTGGTGCTATTTAGTATTATGTTTGAATATCTATTTACGTCTGTGGCTATTTGTTTGACTTCTGACATCATATTGTATACTAGCATACTCTTTTCTAGGTTGGCGTCATTAGCAGTCTTTTTGGATTTATGAATGGCTTCGAGTAGTTTTTTGTCGGGGTTCTCGATGGTGAAGTACATCATTACTGTTATAAAGGTATCCATAGTAATTGCCAATAATAATTCTGGAAACATTTTTTGAACAAAAGATACTACTGTTCCCATAAATAAATAAGCATATATAGGAAGATATTTTTTACTTTTAATGTTTCTAAAATTCTTTATTAGACATCCTAACATTAGAATTATTGATATGAATATTCCTCCATAAACTACATTTGCTGCTGCTCCATATGAATACATTACATAACCATTTTTATATTTAAACTCTATTGGTAGTAACACTATTAAAAGAGAAATCATTATAAATACTGCTATATATAGTTTTAGGACTTTCTTCATATATACTTTTAATTCTTTATTTTCTTTATTTGTTGATATTAGAAATACATATACTCCAAATGTTGCTCCCCACCCTATTAAACTCATTAAGAATATTTTATTTAGTATTGTATAATATATAAGATTATCTTTTGCATAGCCTGCGAATATAGTACAAAATATTTCAAGAATTATTCCTATAAAATTGAATATTATAAGTTTAGAATACACTTTATTTTCAGGAGTTTTAATTTTATCTTTAGAAAAGTATGCTATCATTAGTAATGTACTATAAAATAGGCTTGCTATTGTAAAAAATATTGTGCTATTAATTTTCATACTCCCACCTCTTTATTCTATATAAATTATAACATAAACATAAAAGAAAAGAAAGTTTTTATTTACTTTCTTACTAAGCTTTTCTTCAATACTTTTTTATCTACTTTGCCAACTTGTGTTATTGGTAAATTATCTCTCACAAAATAGTCTGTTGGTATTAAATAATCTGTTAATGTATTGTTTGCATAATTTTTTATAATTGATAGTGCTTCTTCTTTGGTGTAAGCCTCATCTATAGTTACAAAAGCTATTGGTATTTCACCATTATAATGATTTGGATCAGAAATACCCACTACTGCGGCTGATTTTACTATAGGACATTTTAATAATACCTTTTCTACATTATATGGATAAATCTTTTTCCCATCATATCTTATAATAATGTCTTTTATTCTACCTACTACATATAGTAGACCATCCTCAGTTATATAACCAATATCTCCTGTATGGAGCCAATACTTATCGTCATTATGCTTTCTTATTACTTTATTTGTTTCTTCTTGGTTATTATAGTATCCTAGCATAACATCAGGAGCAGATACACAAATTTCTCCTAATTCTTGATATTGAAGATTTTTTTGATTTTCATTATCATATATTGAAACTGTTGTTTTGGAAAATGGTATACCAACACTACCAGGTTTATTTACTTCATTATTTACACATACTGTAACTGCAGAACATTTTTCTGTTAATCCATAACCTTTTTGAATTTTATATTGACAACCTTTTTCTTCTAGAATTTGATTTACTCTTTCTTCTACTTTAGGGTTTAATGTATCTCCGCCTTCTATTGGTGCTTTAAAAAATGATAAATCTACATCTTTTTTATTTATTAAATTACTCTTTGAAAATATCTCCCAATGAGCTGGCGATCCTGCCATACAATTTGGTTTATATTTTAAAATTACCTCTGGAATTTTTTCAGGTTCATATTTGGCGATCATCATTGTCTTCATACCACAAACTAATGATGTATGTAACCCGACACTAAGTCCATAGCCTACAAATTCTGGCATTACGCCAACTAAAAGATAATGTCTAATAAACTTTACATCAGAATTCTTTATTTGATTTGTTAGCTCATTTAGATTATCGTTTGATAGTAATACACCTTTTGGTACTCCGGTTGTTCCACCTGTATGAACTATTGCTACTGGCCTATTTTTTTCGTAAACTTCTTCTGTTTTTTCCTTATAATTTTTGCCATTAGTTATAAATTCTTTGTAAGTAAGATATTTAGCCGAAGATTTTTCCATTATTTCTTTATGCTCTTTATACATTTTATTATCAAATATCATTTCTTTTAGTTTAAATCCATACACAATTGGCAATGGTAATGACTCAATTGGAGATGTTACCACAACTTTATTTATTTGTTTCTTTTCTATTAAATTTTTGAATTTATCAAAGCAGAGATTTAACATTATTAAATACTTTGGATTGGAAATATTTAAATACTTTTCTAAACCCTCTTCACTTTCTGTTGGATCTATATAGTCCGCTATTGCACCTATTTTACTGCAGGCATAAAATAAATAAGCAGACTCGGGGGTGTTAGGTAAACATATTGTAACTACTTCACCTTTTTTTACGCCCATTGCTTTTAATGACTTAGCTACTTGCTCTATTTGTTCAAATAATTCATAATATCTTATTTTTCTATTTCCAAATATTATAGCTATATCTTGTTTATAATGTTTATTTTCATCATATAAATATTGATATGCTGTTTTATGTATTGGTTCTGCCATTATTTGCTCTTTAGTGTAATATTTTAACCAAGGTTTATCTATACTTGGAATATTGGTTAATGGTCCCTCTATTTTTCCTAGCAATAAATTTCTTAAATATAAATCTCTATTTATTTCTTCATTTAACATATATATCATTTATCCTTTTATTGTTCGCTTTTCTCTAATGCTCTTCTTCTTACTTTTTCGACTGTTTTATAATCTACTTTACCTACTGATGTAAGTGGTAATTCTTCTTCAAAGATAAAGTCTTCGGGTTGTGAATACTCTGGAAGTTTATCTTTACATAAATTAATTAATTCTTCTTTTAGTTCTTTTAATTCTTTTACTAATTCTTTTTTTACTGTTATATGAGCTTCTGGTGATGAACCGAATTCAGCACTTGGTATTGATATTACACAGCACTTATCTACATTAGGATGTTCCTCGATTATTCCCTCAATATATGATGGATATAGTTTAAATCCTCCGTGTGGTATTAATCTTTTATATCTTCCTTTAAAGAATAAGAAACCATCTTCATCTATTGTACCTACATCCTCTGAATGTATCCATTCTTTTCCATCACTATGTTTTTTTATTACTTTTTTTTCTTCTTCGTCATTATTTAAGTAACCTAACATTTTACAAGGTCCTGTTATGCATATTTCTCCATCTACACCATATTTTAGTTCTTTATCTGTACCTTTTTCAAATATTCCATATGTATTTAGTGGTAGTGGAATACCTAGACTTTGCAACTTATTTATTCCTACTAGACATACACCTGCGGTAGAAGAATTTTCTGTCATACCATAACCTTTTTCTGCTATAGCAGTACTATTATGTTCTTGTAAGAATTTATTAACTTCTAATTCACTTTCTTCAGAGAAGGAGTCTCCTCCTACTCCTAGATGTTTAATGTTCTTCCAGTTCATTGCTTTTGCTTTTTCATTTTTTATGAAATCTTCAACATAAGTTGGAACTGTTATAGTATGATTTGGTTTGTATTTAATCATATAATCAGTAAATTCTTTAGGAGATAGTATTGGAGCTATTATATTAGTTAGTCCTAAACACATTGGCATATGAATAGTAACTACAATACCATAAGCTACAAATGGGACAATACCGTTTAAGAAAGTATCTCCTTTGTCATAACCAGTATTTAATGATTTATATTGAATAGCCATTGCATTAAAGTTAGCATTTGATAGTTTGACAGTTTTAGGTACTCCAGTTGTTCCTCCTGTATGAACTAAAGCTGCTACTTCATTCCCTTTAGGACAAGGGTAGTATACATTACAGTATTTAGGAGTTTTCATTACTTTGTTCCAGGATATATACTTTTTCTTGTTCTTTATTTTAGCTATTTCATTATATAAAGTAGGATCTTCTTCTTGTTTCTTTTTTTCCCCTAATTTATTAAATGGGTATGGTACTGAATTGAATGGTGATAAGGTTATGATGTCCTCTACTAGAATGTCAGTGTCTTCATCTTCTAGAGCTTTATCTACTCTTGGTAGGAAATTATCCATTACTACTAGGGTACTTGACTTTACTTCTTTTATATAAGTTCTTATTTGTTTATAATCACTTCTTACATCTATTAAGTTTATTACTGCTCCTAGTTTATTTAAGGCATAGAATAGTATTTCTAATTCTGGATTAGTAACAGACATTACTGTAACTACTTCTCCTTTTATGATACCAAAGTTATATAGTCTTCGTGCTGTTTCATCTATTTCTTCAATATATTTTTTATATGTTATTTTTTTACCAAAGTATTTAATAGCAGTTGTCTTTAGATTATCTATATTTTGTTCTTTCATATATTCATAGGCACTTATGTCTGGGACAGTTGAAGTTAATGCTTCTTTGGTATAGTACTTCTGCCAAGGCTTGTCAATAGAGGCATAGCCAGTTATTTTTTTATCTTTGTCTACTACATAATTATTATTAATTTTATTATAGATATTAATGTTATTTATAGTCATAAACTCTCTCCTTCAATAATTATCTATATGATAATCCATTTTATTGAATTAGTCAATAATAATGTGATATGTAAGTCATATAAAAAATAAGTTATACCTATTCAATTTTATTTGAATTGGTATTGTATATAAGAACAACCAATTAATAATAATGAATGTCATTTTGTAATTTAAATTCTCTTTGAACTATTTTTTAACTATTAATTATGTTTTTATAATTTTATTTTAATATATATACAAATAGTTTCTTTTATTATAATTTTTGTATATTTTTATTATATTGAGTTAATTGTGTATGAATATTGTTATAGTAAAAAAGCATCACTTCTTGATGAAATGATACCACGGGATTATATAATTAACAATAGTTATATTAATTTTTTTAGAAATTCGGCAACTCCATCGTCATCATTACTGTTAGTTATATAATTTGCCACTTTTTTTAATTCACTGGTAGCGTTTTCTACTGCCACACCTATCCCAGCCATCTGAATCATTGATAAATCATTGTTGTCATTACCAATTGCTACTGTTTGAGACATAGGAATATTTAAATATTCTGCTAACTTTTCCAAGGCTATACCCTTAGAGGCCTCATCACTTATAATACTAAACCAAATCTCTTCTTTAGCATCATTTGAAGTATCAATAATATTTAAATTATATTTTTTAACTTTCTTTTTATATCTTTTTATTTTTTCTTTATCCTTGCCGATAATCATAATTTGTTTTATATTTCTAGTAAGCATATTATCAATATTGCTTTCATTTAACAAAATTTGTGAATCATTTCTAATAAATTGAGTTGCATATTCAACATTGTCACAAACAAAAATTGCTCTAATACCAATATCTTCTGCATCAAAATAAATTTTTTTACAATATTTTGGAGGTAAATATGCACTGTATATAATTTTATTATTTAGGTAATCGTAAACTTCTGTGCCATTTGATGAAATCAAAAACCTATTAATTCCTACTTCTTCACTTATTTTTAAAGTGTGATATCTGGGCCTTGCAGTACATATAGTTAGAATATTGCCTTTTCTTACTATTTTTTCAATGATGTTCTTTGTTCTGTCAGAAATACTACCATCTGAATGACGTAATGTTCCATCACTATCTATTGCTATTAAGTAAGACATTTAAAAATCCTTTTAATCAATATCAGATTTGTATATTTCAAATAATTCTAACATTTCCCTTGCAATACCTCTTTTGTCTCCGTACTCATCAGCATTTCTTTTTAGTTCATTCTCAACATTTTCTAGTGGTATATACCTAAGTTCAAAATTACCATCTTTCTCGTTATCAGTATAAGAAGTGTTTTTTAAATCTGGTTTTTTATCTGTTTTAACTTCATAATAGTATATTTCTATCTTTCTATTTTTACCTTCTTCAGGCCAATCTTTATAATATCCTAATGCCCTTGCAAACGGTGTTAAATCATAATCATCTAATTTTATTCCTGCTTCTTCCATTAATTCCCTGTTAACGGTTTGAATAAGACTCTCGCCATCTTCAACATGTCCTCCAGGAAATTGGTAGTTATTGTGTGAATATCCTAGTAAAATTTCATTATTTGAATTAATAATCAAAACCTTAACTCTTTGCACTACTTCTGTAATATCTTCTTCACTTAAATTGTTTTTGTTTGTAATAATATCTTTCATTTTTCTCCCTTCATAATATGTTTTAATAACATCTAACATTTCAGAGTATACTTTTTTATTTTTTTTGTTTTCAGCCATACTATTATTTAATACTGACTTTAATTCAGACAACTTTATATATCTTAATTCATAATTAAATTCCTGTTCTACGATATCAAGATTAGTATTATCCATATTAGGCTTTTCGTCAGTTAGTATCAAAAAGTAATTAAATTCTGTATATCTATTTATTCCCACTTCAGGCCAATCTTTGCTATAGTATTTAATGGCATAAAATGGCTTTAAATTATTACTATTTATAACAAGTCCCGTTTCTTCTTGCACCTCTCGTTTTAGACATTCTTCTATAGTCTCTCCTTCCTCTAAGTAGCCACCGGGAAATTGATATGTTCCTTTGCAATATCCTAATAAAATTTCATCCCGTGAATTAATAATAACGCCTCTAGCTCTGTATATTCTTTCGTTGATATCATTTTCTTTTAAATTATCATCATTATGTACAACTATCTTCATATTCTTACCTCCTAATAAGAGATTTCATTTCTTTCTGCTACTTCCTTATTTTGTCAATTAAGTTAATTACCTCTTGATAGTTTTCATCTAGTAATTCTAATCTAAATGATCTAACTTTTATACTTTTATAATAATCTAATTTATCTAGATAGTTTATTTTTTTACAATGCATAATATGGGTTAGACAGTTGTTATGTAGTATTCTATATTTGTTTTTATTAATATCCTCTAAGTAATATATATCTTCTTTATGACAAGGGCAAGAATTTAATTCTTTTATAGGACAAGACTTAGTAACCATATCTTCTAGAGTACCATATATTATTAATTCTACTTTATCTAATAGATAGTCATCTAGATTATTATAATCTACTTCAGGAGATAGAGTTACTCTTTTAACTCCTTTATCTAGAAGATATTTAATGCTATAGTTATTTACTACGTTTAAGTAATAATCACTTACTAGATTAGTATTACTATATTTATATATAGCTCCTAGTTCTGTAGCTAATATATTATTGCTATTATAATTATAGTTATTATTAACTCTTTTTAGTCTTAAATATACTTTATTATTATCTTTGTATTTAGTATATAATTCTTGATCTACATATATTCTATCTATATTTTTATCTAAACCTGCTTGTAGTTGTTCTTTAGTTCTAGCTAGTATAGATATTTCTATATTATAATTATCTTCTTTTTTATAGTCTAATTTATATTCGTTAATAGTAATATTTCTATTTATATTAGTTCTTATATCTATTAATTTAGTAGATAGTGTTCTTCTTATGTTATTTAGTTCTTTCATATTTACAAATATATTTTTATTTATATCTATATTTATACTATTACATATAAAGGGAGTATTACCTAATTTAGTAAGTTTAGTTTTTATTTCTTCATTAGTAGTACTTCTTGTTAGGGGTGTATCTATTAATACTTTATCATTAACTTTATTGATATTATCACTATAAGTAATATCTAAATAATTATCTATTAGTTTAACTTCAATACTAATGGGGATCTTTCTTTCAGTAGTAGATAATATTTCTTTATCTAGATAATTACTTGATGTTTTAACTAATATATCTTTATCTTTTAAGTTTATTTTATTATCTAGATAGATAATATCTTTTGGGTTTGCTTTGTTTACAAGAAGGCCTTTTTCGTTATAGATAAAGTTAGCTATCATACCTTTATTACTGTTTTTAAATCTAATACCATCTTCTTGATATAGTTCTTTATCTAGTTTTATTTTTATTCTATTTTTAGTTATGTCTAGTACTTTACCTATTTCTAATCCTTGATGGTTAGAGGAAGTGATATTCATAACTTGATCTTTGAAGAGATAACCATTTGTGAATTTTCGATTGAAGAGTATTTTTAGATTTTCTTCTTCTTTTTTAGTTATTTTATTAGTATTGTTATCTATAAGACTTCGATATATTTTAGTTACATAACCTACATAACTAGGAGACTTCATTCTTCCTTCTATTTTGAAACTTACTATATTTGAATTTAGTAATTTATCAAAATTGGGAATAGTATTTAGTTCTCTTGTACTTAGGAGGTACTTGGGTTCGTTATTTATATATTTATCATTTTTTATTAGTTTATATGGTAGTCTACATACTTGAGTGCATTCTCCACGATTACCACTTCTTCCTCCGTTTAGGAAACTAAAAAGACAACAGCCTGAGTAACAGTTACATAATGCGCCATAGATAAATACTTCTTTTTCGATGTCTACATTGATATTTTGAATGTCCTCTAAGGGCATTTCTCTATCTAGTACTACTCTAGTTACTCCAAGTTCTTTTAGGAGGGTTATTCCTTCGTTGTTATGGTTATGGCATTGGGTAGATGCGTGTAATTCTATGTTTGGGAATATTTTTTTTATAAGGAATATCATACCTATATCTTGTATAATTAGAGCATCTACACCAATAATATATAGATACTTTATATATTTAATTAATTCTTCTACTTCTTGATTATAGATAATAGTATTTACAGTTACATAGACTTTTACTTGATGTAAATGTGCATACTTAATAACTTCTGATAGTTCTTCATTAGTAAAGTTACCAGCATAAGCTCTTGCTCCGAATGATTTGCCTCCTAGATAGATAGCATCTGCTCCATTATTAATTGCAGATATAGCACTTTCTTTATTTCCCGCAGGGCTTAGTAATTCTTTCATATTTAATCCTTCTTATCTACTTTTTCTAATATTTCTTTTATTTTTCTAAATCTATGGTTAAGACCAGATTTAGTTATTTCAGTTCCTGTTTCTAATGATATAATACCTGCTAGTTCTCCAAGAGAGCTTTCTTTATATTTTAGACGATACTCTATTACTTCTTTTAGTTTATCATCTAATAGATCTATCATATCTAGTTCTTGTAATCTTTCGATATCTTTTATTTGCTTAGAGGCTGTTAGGAATATTTTATCTATATTAGCTTGTTCACAGTTATTTAATCTATTAGTCATATTTTTATGATCACGATATATTCTTATATCTTCGAAGTACATAACGGCAGAGAAGGCTTTTATTATTCTTAAGAAGTCACTAATTTTTTCGGCCTCTTTAATATATACAGTATAGTTTTTTTCTCTTTTTATTATTTTACTATTTAGATCATATGAGTTTAATAGTCTACAGATGAATTCAGCATATTCTTTAGTAGCTAATACGAATTCTAGATGGTATCTTGAGGTTTTGGGATCGTTTACTGAACCTGATACTAGGAAAACTCCTCTTAGATAAGCTCTTAGTTGTTCTTCATCTGATATTATGTATTCTTTTGGGATACTTAGATATTTGTTATCTTCTAGTATTGATAGATCTTCTAGTATTTCTTTGGTTTTGGTTTTTATATTTAACATATAGGTAAAACCTTTACCTAGTTTTTTATTTCTTACGGTTATTTTAGGTGATATTCCATAAGTTGTTTTTATTAGTTTAAATATTCTTCTTGCTACTATGTTACTTTCTACGGTTATATTTATATCTTTATTTATTACTGAAGATATTCTTATTATTGAAGATAATTCTGATATATTTTCTAGTTTAGTTGTTTCTAGTCTAGCTGTTTCTTCTTTTACTATTGATGTAAAACTCATAGTATCACCTCTTTCTTATTAATTATATAATATTTTTAGGAAAAAGAAAAGGAAAAGATATTATTTAGTCTTTTCCTTAGTGATTGGTTTGTTTTAGTTCGTACTAAAGTTACTCACTATCGTTAAAGCCTTGGGTCTTTAACGAGATTTTTGAAGCCTTGAGGTCTTCAAAAATGTTATTTATCTCTTCTTTGGATTAGAGAGTTTACTCCTAATACTATTTTAGTTGGTACTATTTTAGTTAATAGATAGTTTATTTTCATATTAGGAGGTATTATTATTAGTTGGTTTTTAAATGTATGATCTATAGCGTATTTAGCAGCAAAAGTACTTGATATTGATGATATATTGAATTTTACATTAGCTACATTATTGAAGTTAGTATTAACTGGTCCAGGACAGAACATTGATATTTTTACATTAGAATTATCTTTTTTTAATTCTTCATAGATAGCTAATGTTAGACTTACTATATAGTTTTTAGTGGCATAGTATGTTGCCATATATGGTCCTGGCATAAAACCTGCCATCGAAGCTACTTCTAGTATTCTTCCATAGTTTCTTTTTGTAAAATCTTTTAGAAATAGTTTAGTCAATATATGATAAGCTTTAATATTTAAATCAATCATATTCATCTCTTTGGTTAAATCTGTTTCAGTAAAATTACCAGCATCTCCAAAACCGGCATTATTTATTAAGAAGTCTATTTTTTCTTCTTTTAGTTTTTCATATAATTTAATACATTCTTTTTCTTTTGTTAGATCATAACCGTAAGTTTTTACTTGTTTATAATCTTTGAATATTTTATCTAATTGGTCTTTATCTTTTGCTACTAGGAATAATTCATAGTTGTAGTTTAAAAGATATTTAGCCATTTCTTTTCCTATACCGCTTGAAGCCCCAGTTATTAATGCTTTCATTATGTCTCCTTTCAAAAAAATAATCCTTTTGGGATTACTTTTCTTTTTCTAATTTATCTATTACTTCTTTAGCTACTGAAATAGCTTTATTTCTTAGATCGTCTGCTATTCCTTCAAGTACTGGTGTACCTTTTGCTTTAGCAAGATCTACTAATTCATCAGCTTTTTTCTTTAAGTCGTCGCCTTTTTTCTTGGCTATTTTTAATACTTTTTCTTTATCTAAATCGTCAATCTCTTTTTTGATTTCATCTACTTTTGTTGTGAATTCTTTTTTGATATCAGAAACAGTCATATCGTCGACACCTTTCATAAATTCATCTATTTTTTTCTTGATGTCACGTCTTAAATCTGATCCTTTTTTAGGGGCAAATAATAGTGCTAAACCTGCTCCTAAGCCTGCTCCTAAAGCTATTTTTCCTAATCCTTTTTTACTCATTTTGATCTTCCTTTCCTTTAAATAATTTATTTACTAATAAAGCCAAACCATCTACTATTTTATCTGTTACTGCGGTAAATTTACCTGTCACTAGACCTATTATATCAAATAGTTTATCTAGTGCTGATACTTTCACAGTAATATTATCTACTACTTTTTCTATTTTATTCATAGTTAATATTAGCTTTACAGTTAATACTATTAATAAAGCTAGTAAAATAGCACCTAATATATATAATATTACTGGTAGAACGTCTGCTATAGTCATAATTATTTATCCTCCTCATCGTACATTGAATCTATTAAATTAAATATATCATTATCAATGTCTTCAAGTGGTGCATCTTTTATATTGTTTAGTATTGAGTCTGCACTTTCTTCATCAGTAGTTAGTTTTTCAAACTCAATTGTGTCTTCTAATTCTTTTTCCTTTTTAGTTTTTTTCTTTGGCTCTTTTACTTCTATTTTTTCTGCTGTTGCTTCTTCTTCATTATGGTTTACTATTTTTATATCGTTATTTATATTTACATCATCTATATTTACTATGGTGTTTACTTTTTTAGTATCTTCTTTTCGAGGAGCTTCGTAACTTACTCCATAATCAAAGTAATTTTCTTCCGCTACACCAATTGGAATATCTTCAGTCATATCTGCTAATAGATTATCGTTATCTATCTCTGGTGCTTTAGCTTTTAAATCGGCATTTTTAGTTATTTTTACTTCTTGATATAATTCACAGTTTTCGCATAAGTTATTTCTTATATCATCTGTCAAATTACCAAAGGCTTTATTTCTTACTGTTTCAAAATCAATCTTTCTAGATGGTCTTTGTATTTCATAAGAACTTTCATCTTGAACTTTTACTTCATCTTTAGTATAGTTTTTATCTAGAACACCATATATAGGAGATATAACAGGAGTTGGTCTAAATTTCTTTGGCTTTGGTTCTTCTTTTTTACTATATGGTGCTGGAGTTTTTTCTCTTTCTTTTACTAATACATTTTGATTACTACGATAATTTACTTCTGGAGTAAATGTATCTTCTTCATCCATATCTATAGGGAAAGAAAAATTAGTACCACTTCTAGTCTTTACTATTTCTCTATCACTAAAATCTTGATTATTATTTATATTAGTATTGGCATATGGATTAGTAAAAGTACTATTATTAGTAGTATTAACGTTAGTAGTAGGTTTTTCTCTAATAGGAGAAATAGGAGACACTGGTTCTTCTTTTACTCTTATGTTTTCTCTTTTTTGTTCTTCTTCTATCTTATTTCTCATAAATGTAGGAAGTTTATGTTCTTCTTGCTCCTCTACTTCTATTTCTTTTGTTTCTATTACTTCTTCTTCATCAGAAAATAAGTCTTTTATTTTATCTAAGAATTTCATACTCTCGCTCCTTTTTAGTATTCTGGTAAGTCAGGTATTTGATTTTCTTCTTCCTGTACATATTCACTTAAGTACTCTCTGAATTTACTTTCTGTATCTTTTGGTTTCTTTATTTTATAATCTTTTGTATCACTAGAGAAATACTCGTCTTCTAATATTTTCTTTATTAAGTTATCATTATAATCAATACTATTTAGTATAATTAATGAATTAGCTAATACTTCTTGTTTATTATTCTCTGTTGCATAAGCTTCTATTTTGGCATAGTTATATACTATTTTTATGAAATAGCTATTTTCTTTTTCTTTAGTTATTTTTATATAACCTATCTTTTCTCCTTGATTTATCTTTTGATAGTAGTAGCTATTTACATCTTGTTCTTCAAAGTTTAATGAATTACGATAGTAATAACTAACAGCATCAACATATAAATATATATATGTATCTTCATACTTTAGTTTTTGATTATAATCTTTATCATAAACTTTCTCTACTCCTATTGGCAAATAGTATTTATATCCAAGAGCGGTAGTGTTTACTTCTTTTTTATCACTTTTTATTATTTCATCTGTTATTGTACTGTAGTTTTCTGTATCATCTATTCTCGTGCATCCTACGCACAAAAGTAATATTAATGATAGTATAAATACTCTTTTCATATCATACCTCTTTTACATTATAACAAAAAAGAAAAGAAAAAGAAATACTTTTTTTATATTTTGAAAAAAAATCTTAAGTTTTATGGTACTTAAGACTTTTATATTTTGATAAGAGTATTTCTATTAGACCTATTATAATTAATATAATAGATACTATTGTGAATTTTAAAAGGAAATAGTTTGTTATATTACTTAGATTTATTTCTTTTATATAGTATTTTACTAGATACTTTGATAAACCTCCTAGTAGGAGGTTTATTATACCTGATATAGTAGTTATATAACCATTTATTTTTAGTACTTTTACTTTATCTTTTACTGTTATATATAATAGTATAGTTAGAATTAATGTAATAATTATTAGATATAGCATATTAACCTTCTATTTTAGATACTTCTATATCATATAGAAAAGTACTAATATCTTGAATATAGTTATTACTATTTTTTATTACTTTATCTTTTAAAGTATTATTTATAGAAGTATCTTCTTCTACTCCTGTTACTATTAGGTTATATATTTCACTATTAGATAAAATAGCTTCTTTATTATTATTTATTTTATATTCTACTATACTATTTAGTACTACTTGTAATTTTTCATTTAATATAGAAGAGGTCATAAGTGTATTCATTTCTTCTTCATTTACATTAAGAGTATTTTTTACTGTATAGTAGGTATTATTAAAATTACCATCGTCATTAGTTAATAAGTCTTTTATTTCTATCTTGCCTACTATTTCATTTATACCATCTTTAGTTTTAACATTTATTATTACTGCATAAGTACCTATTAATGTGTATGTTATAGTAAGTAATATTACTAAGAGGGCTACTATAAATTTATTTTTCATACTATCACCAGTATTAGTATCTTCTATAAAGTGATAAATATAACAAAAGAAATATAAACTAAGTGCTTATATTTCTTGCATTACAGTTATTATCATTGGTTTATTACCAGTTTGACTAATTAAATACTTAGATAATTCATCTCTAATAGTATTTTTTACTTTATTATATTCTATATATTTAGAGTCCTTAGTATTTTCTTTAATTATCTCTTCAGATAATCTTTTGATTTCTTTTATTAATTCATAAGAATCTTTTACATATACAAAACCTCTAGTTAGTATTTCTGGACCTGATACTATTTCTTTTGTTTGTTTATTTAATGTTACAGATATTATCATTATACCATTATTTGATAATATTTCACGATCTTTTAGAACAACTTCTCCAATATCATCACCAGCATTACCATCTATAAGGATAGAACCACTAGGTACTTTTTCAAAGCATTCTTTTAATTCTCCTTTTACGATAGTTACTACTTCACCATTTTCTTTTAGAAGAATATTTTCTTTAGGAATTCCTACTAGTTCTGCTACTTCAGCATTTTGAACTTGATTTTTATATTCTCCTCTTATTGGAAAATAATATTTAGGATTCATTAGATTTATTAATGTCATTAAGTCTTCTGATGAAGCGTGATGAGATAAATATTTCTTTGAAGATAATGTTACTATTTGGGCTCCTGTTTTAGATAATTCATCTAGTAAGTGATAGAAAGTTTTTTCTCTATTTTCATATATAGGAGTAGCTAAGAATACAGTATCTTCTTCAGTTAATTTAATAAATTTATCATAACCATTTACTATTTTCATTATGTTATAGTATGGTTTTTCTTTTTCATTGGCATTTAATATTACTACTCTTTTATCATTTATATTTGATAAGTCTCCTATTATATCTTTGTTTATTGTTAAATAATGATTTTCTAGTGCTAAATCTATTATTTTCTTAAGTCTTTTACCCATTATTACTATTTTTCTATTAGTCTTACCTACTTCATTAAATAACTCTTGTATACGATATAAATGGGAGTCTAAAACATTAAATATAATTCTTCCATCAGCATCATTTAGAGTTTCTCTTATTAGATTAGAAATACGATGTTTAGGGGATGTAAATCCTTCTTTATCAGCATACATTGATTCAGTTAATAAACATAATACTTTTTGTTTACCTATATAAGCTAGTTTTCCAATATCTGTTTTATAGGCTCCTTTCATTAATGGATCTATTACAAAGTCTGAAGCATAAAATATTACTCCATCTTGAGTATATACTGCATAACCAAAATTATCAGGGGCAGAATGTGACATACTTACTGGGAATATTTTTACTCTTGATATTTCTATTGGGACATATGCTTTAACTTCTTTTAGATTGTTAGTATTTAAATTTAAGTTTTCAAATTCTCTTCGAACAATATCGATGGTATATTTAGATCCGAATATAGGAACTCCTCCTAATTCGGGTATTATATCTGGTAATGCACCTATATTTTCTTCGTGTCCGTGTGTTAAAAAAATACCTTTTATTCTTTTTTTATTTTCTTTTAAGTAACTGATATTTGGTATTATATAATCAATACCTAGTGTTAATTCATCAGCATACTTTATTCCTGCTTCAAAAACAAATATGTTCTTATCTATTTCTATAACAAACATATTTTTACCGTTTTCATCTAGTCCACCTAGTGAAAACATTCTTATTTTACTCAATTTAATTCTCCTTTCTTCAAGTAAAAGACCTAATTAATTATACTATAATTTATATTAAAATGCAAATTAAAGATAGATAAACTAAAAAACTTCTCTTTGGCAAGGAGAAGTTTTTATAGAGAAATATTACTATTTATTTTTTTTAATATTAACTTTCTTATAAAGTCCATTGGTATAATAGAAGATGATAATAATAATACTAGAGACATTTCTTTTAAACTAATTGGTTCAGTATCAAATATATTTATACCAGAATATACTATTGATATTTGAACTATTATTATAAAGATAATTATTAATATAAATACTTTGTTTTCATTTAGTTTGGCAAATATATTTAGTCTATGTGTTCTAGCATTAAAGGCATTAAATACTGCAAAGAAGATAAATAAGCTAAAGAAGGCTGTCATCATTTCTTTGTTTGTTTCAAATATATTTTTTATTATTGGTAGTTTTAAAAATATAATGGATATTATTAGAGTATATAGTCCTGATAATATTATTTCATTAAACATATATTTGTTTATTATATTCTCTTCTTTCTTTTTAGGCATTTCTTTCATATATTCTAATCTTGGTACTTCATAAGAGAAAGCAAGACCTGCAAGGGAATCCATTACCATATTGATCCAAAGCATTTGGATTACTGTTATAGGAGAAGGTATTCCAATGAATGGACCTATTAATGCAAGCATTATAGCGGATATATTGACTGCTAATTGGAAGATAATGAATTTTCTAATGTTTTTAAATATTGTTCTACCATATAATACTGCTTTTGATATGGATATTATATTATCGTCTAATATAACTATATCTGAAGCTTCTTTTGCTACTTCTGTTCCACTTCCAATAGCAAATGATACATCAGCTTTTTTGAGAGCTATAGAATCATTTACACCATCTCCAGTCATACCTGTTACATAGTTTAACTCTTTAGATATATTAACTAGTCTTTTTTTATCTTCTGGAAGAGCTCTTGCTACTACTTTGAGATTAGGAAATATTTTTTTTAGTTCAGTATCGTTTAGTGCCTCTAATTCTTTAGATGATAATATTATATCATTGGGATTATCTATTATTCCTACTTCTTTAGCTATAGAATTAGCAGTTGATTTAGAGTCTCCTGTTACCATAATTATTTTTATACCAGCAGACTTTATTAAAGATACACCATCTTTGGCTTCTGGTCTTATATCATCTTTTATTAATAATATACCTACTAGAGTACTTCTTCTTTGGCTTTCTACAGGATATATACTTTGAGATATTGATACTGCAACTGCTCTTTTTCCTTCGGCAGTTTTAGAATTTATAAACGCTAATAACTTATCTTTATCTAATACTTTTTTATTACCTTGTTTATCTATATAATCACTACAATAATGAATTATCTTTTCAGGAGCTCCTTTAATTAGTTTTATCTTTTTACCTTCCTTTTCTATTATAGAAGTAGAATATTTATTTTTACTATTAAAGGGAAGTTTATCTATTACTCTAATATTTAGATCTTTAGGTTTAGATATAAAACTAAAGATTGCTTTATCAGTAACATTACCTCCGATAATATGTTTAGTAGTATTATCATAAGTACATTCATTATTATATAGAAGACTATCTATTAATATAGTTTGATATTTACTTGGTATACTACTTAAGGTCATATATTCATTTAGAGATCCATCTATAATAGATATTACTTCCATCTTTCCTTTAGTTAGTGTTCCTGTTTTGTCTGTAAATAAGACATTTAAAGATCCTGCTGTTTCTATACCTACCATTTTTCTTACTAAGACATTGTCTTTAAGCATCTTTTTGCTATTTGTAGATAGTACTAGGGTAATCATCATTGGTAATCCTTCGGGGACTGACATAACTAGCACTGATACAGAAAGAGTCATTGCCTCTAAGAGATATGATATAAAGATATGAAAGTTTATATTTTGATTTATTTGATCTATGGAAAAGTTATTTAGAATAAATATCTTGGAAAATAGATAAGCTACTCCAATTAAGATAGCAGATATATAACCTATTTTACTTATTATTCTAGCTAGATTGTTTAATCTTATTTTTAATGGAGAGGATTCATTTGTATCTGTTAGTTCTTTGGCTATTTTACCATATAGGGTATTCATTCCTACTTTAGTTATTAGTACTTCTCCTGCTCCATCGTAGATAGTAGTTCCTCTATATACTCTATTTTCAGTAGTAGCATTATCTGGGTTACTTATGGATATTTTATTTACTTCTTTAGTTTCTCCATTTAAAGAGGATTCATCTACTGATAGCTTACCTTTTATTAATATACCATCTGCGGCTACTTTATCTCCTTCATTTAGAATTATAATATCTCCTACTACAATATTATCTATTGATACTTCTGTTATGTTACCTTCTCTTCGTACTTTTATGTTTATTTTAGATGATTCTTCTTGCATTCTTTCAAATGCTTTATTTGATCCATATTCACTTATAGTAGATATTAGGGAGGCTGCTAATATAGCTATTACTATTCCCACTGTTTCAAAGTAATCAAAATCTCTAAATAGAAATATTACTTTAACTGCTAAGGCTATTAGAAGTATCTTTATAATTGGATCTCCTAATGTTTCGATAAATAGATTAAAAAAAGTATTTTTATTTTTTCCTGTTATGCTGTTTGTTCCGTATTTTTTCTGACTTTCTTTTACTTCTTTTTCTGTAAGTCCATTTTTATTAAACATAAGGGCCTCCTCTACTATAAGATTATTAGAAGGCCTTGGTATTTAGTAATATAATAATATGACAAAAAATGACAAGATTATTTAAATTAGAGACTTCTAGGCTTTAATTTACCTTGGAAGACAGTTCGGCTTACAAGGCAAAAGAAAAAGACTATTACTAGCCTATTTACTTAGTACTTTAGTCTTAATATTCCTACTGGTATTAATAAGATCTTCTTCTGTTATATCAATATCTTTTAATATATCAAAAGCAGGTCTACTAGAAAAATTATCTTTCATATATTTAATACTATCACTAAAGTCTTTTTCATTTCTTCTTGAAAATAATTCTAATGAAATAATATTAGCATATAAAGTTATAACTATATCAAGATATTCTTCATATAATTTATTATTCATTGGTACTGTTTCAAAATAATTAAAAAGATAATATACTCCAACTGACTTAAAATAATTTCTTATATTAGATAATCTTATTTCTTCATTCTTATCTTTATCTCGATAATCGATAAATAATAATTCATATAGACAAGCAATTACCTCCTCTAATATGTAGTCATAACTCTGCCACTTACCATTGGTGGTATATACTGAAGCGTGTCCAAATTCGTGAATTAAATAACCTAAGTGATTATCAGTTAATTTCTTGTTATAAGCAAGTTTAATATAATATTCTTTAATTGACTCTAAGTATATTATATCTGCCGAAGGAAAGAAAACAGTCTTAGTTATCTTAACTCTTTTGTCTTTTAGAGCATCTTCTACTAAGTGCTTATCTTCAGGTATTACGGTATTAAAGAAAGATAATAACTTACTATTTAATTCTTCTTTATGTTTAAATATTTGTCTATTACGATCTATTAATATAGGAAGATCTTCTATACTATACTTCCAATTATTACATAACTCTCTAGTTTGTTTTTCTAAAACTCTAAAGATATCTCTTCTTTTTATTCTTTCTCCTTCTATATATTCTTTATGTTTTATTGGTCTACTTAATTTAGGATACTTACCAGGAGCTAAATATTTATTTATTGTATCTAATTGTGAGTATATTTTTACTTTTTCAGCATTATTTGGGGCTATTTTATATAGTTCAAGTAAAGTATTATAGTTAGATGATAGTCTATTGTTATCAAAATTATAACTATTCATTTGGCTCCTCCTTAGGTATAGTATTATAACATTTATAAGTGTTTATGTCAAAAAGAGTTCTGTTTTTAGTAAAATAGAAAGTTATTAATACTATAAGGCATTAATAACTTTCTAAGGTTTATTTACTTTGTTTTTTCTCTTAAATCAAGAAAAGCTATTTCTTTAAATTCACCATTTATGTTTTCATATATGATCCCCGCAGTACTTTTAGCAAGTTTTATTTTACTTTCTAAGACTTCAAGAGAAGTATCACAATCTTTTTCTAAAGCTGGATATTCAATAAAATAAATATAATCTAAATTAGCAAAATAAGTTCTAATGTCAATATCTTCTGATAATAGCATTACATATTAAGTACTTTGCATCTTGTTCTAATAAATCATTTATTAAGTGTTCTTTAAATAAATGTCTCATAAAAGTTAGTTTCCCCTTGGATAAATTTCTCTATTATAAATACCAACTAGAGTATTATCTTTAATATAAAAATCATAATCAGGGCCGAAATTAGGTTCTTGTTCTTCATCAATAAAAAACATTTCAATATCTGTAAATTCTAATTCTGGTAATTCAGAAATTGCATCTACTAATATTTTATTTTCTTCTTCATTTAAAGAATGAATATCAAATTTAATAATTTTATTTTCGACAAATTCTATTATTGACAACTCAATTATTTTTACTTCGCGAGTATGTGAATTTTCGATATTTATATAAGCTTTCATTATAATCTCCTTTAACATTATTTTATACTCTTCTTTTTTTGTTGTCAATATCTTCATTCTTTTAATATATATTATATAATTCATATAATATTAATACTAATAATTATTTAATTTTCTTCTTATTTTTTTTTGATTATATTTAGTATATATTCTATATTAATTTTTTATTAAATCAATAAAAATGAAGTAAGCTACTTAGTATTCACTTACTTCATCATATAGATTTGATTAAGATTACTTATTATTTAAATAATTCTTTAAATTTAGTCCAGAAGCTTGTATCTTTAGTAGTACTAGTCTTTTTAGTGGTACTAGTATTATTCTTAACACCATCTACTACTAAGACAAACTTAGTATTTCCATCATCACTACTATTTTTTAGAGTAAATGTTTGGTAATCTTGTCCTAACTTAGTTAAAGCTTCTACTTTATCACTTAAATCTTTAGCTTCTTTAGTATAAGATGTTATTTTACTTATTCCTTCATTATTAAACTTAGTTATTCCTTCACTTAAAGTATTAATACCAGTACTTAGTTCACTACTACCAGTAGATAATTCTTCCATCTTTTTAGATAAAGTATCTACTCCAGTTGATAACTCAGTAGTACCATTATAAAGAGTACTTGCTCCACTTTCTATCTTAGTAATATTATCTTCTAGTAGAGTAATAGCATTATTAACTTGAAGAGTTAAACTATTTATAGTTTCTAATGTACTATTAAATGCATTATTATTTTCTTCTAGTAACATTTGAATATTTTTATTATTTTCATAGTTTTCTTCATACATATATTTAATATTAAGTAATTTTATATTAGTATTCATAGCTTCTTCATCAGTAGTTATAGGAAGACCTATACTTTGATAGTATTCTTTAGTAGCACTATATATTTGTTCATTTGTTAGATTACCTAGATTATAAGTATCATAAGCTAACTTCAAAGTAGATAATTTTTCTTTAATACTATTTACACTAGAAGTATTTAAACTCATTAAATAATTTAAACTTTCTAATTTACTATTATCACTAGAATTTAGACTACTCTTAACTTCTTCAAGAGCTGCTAATACTTGTTTTAAACCTTCATCTAGTTTTAGATTGCCTTCTTTTATTTCTTCTAATTTTTCATTTACAACATTTAATTTTTCGGATATTAAGCTAGATCCTTCACTTAATTTAGTAGAAGCACTATTTAATTTATTAGCTCCTTCTTCAATAGTATTAATAGATGTTTCTAATGTATTTATATTACCTGCTAATAGATCTACTTTATCAAATACTTTTAAGTCTTCTTCATCTAATAATTTAGATGTTACTACTGAGTATATACTAGATAATTCAAATGAAGTTGTATCATAAGATATAGTTATATTATCAGTAGTACTTAATTTATCTATATTTAAACTTTCATATAATCCAGGAGAAGCTAATGCTACTACTACAAACTTAGTACCATTATTTACTATTTTACCATTAGTTACTTCAACATTAGAATTATTTTTACTATCAATTGTAGTAGCAGTAGTAACTACAAATGGAGTATATAATTCTTCATAAGTATCTCCTACTTTAACATTATGTTTTTCATTATTATGATAATTTAAAGATATAGATATTCTACCACTTTTACCTATAATATCTTTTAATTCTTTTTCTTCACCATCTAAGTAATATTTAATATCAACACTTATTGGTAGATCTTTTTCTATTTTACCTTGATAAATGATATCTTGACCATTTGAAGTCCATACTAGACTATTATCTTTAATTTCAAATTTTTCATCACCATTTATATTTAATATATCTTTTAGATCAGTTAGATCTTCTAGTGTATCTTGTTTAGTATTGTTTATTAAGTGTTCATTTACTGTAATATTTTTAGTAGTACCATCACTATTTAGTTTTGCATAGACTGTTTCGTCTTTTTCTAAAGCGTATACTGGTAGACTACTAAAACAAGCAAGTGATAACATTAAGACTGCTAATGTCTTTTTAGCTATTTTTTTCATATTTTTATTCTCCTTTCGAATTCCTAAAGTAGTTCTTAGTATTAATTTATCAAATATTAATAATATTGATGGTAATACTAGGATAACTACTAACATACTAATAATTGCTCCTCTTGATATTAGACTGCAAAGTGAAGATATCATCTCTAACTTAGAATATACTCCTACTCCAAATGTTGCTCCAAAGAAGCATAAGGCACTTACTACTATAGAGTTAATTGAAGTAGATAAGGCTTTTCTTATTGCTTCTTGTTTATCTTTACCTTCTTTTCTATGTTCTAAGTAAGTTGTAGTCATAAGAATAGCATAGTCAATAGTGGCTCCTAATTGTATAGTACCTAATACTATAGGGGCTACAAATGGTAGTGTTATACCACTGAAATATGGTATAGACATATTTACAAATATAGCAAATTCTATAGTAAATATAAGTAATATTGGTAGACTAAATGATTTTAGTACTAAGAACATTATTAATAGAATTGCTATTATTGATGAAGAATTAACATTATTAAAGTCTTCATCACTTATAGTAACTAAGTCTTTCATAAGAGGTCCTTCACCTGCTAATAAGGCATTTTTATCATATTTATTTATTATATTTTGAATTTCTACTACTTGATTATTTAATTCATTAGTGGCTATATCATAAGTACTATTTAGTAAGATCATTTGATACTTATCATTTTCAAATATACTTAAAGTATCTTTACTTAACATATTTTTATCTATTCCTATATTTGATAATTCATTTGAAGATAAGACAAAGTCTACTCCATCTAGTGATTTGATTTCATTTATCATATTATTAATATCTTTTGTTTTCATATTAGAATCTACTAATATTATTTCAGGAGATACTATATTAAATTTACTCTTTAATTCTTCATTTGCTTTTATACTATCTAAAGTTTTAGGTAATGTTTCATCTAACTTATAATATACTTCTACTTTAGAATTGGCTAAGTATGCTGGAACTAATAATATAATAAAGATAGTAAATATTACTTTATGATATTTAATAATAAAATTACTTAAATGATTAAATTTTGGTAAGATACTTTTATGTTTAGTTTTTTCTATTAATTTATCGAATGTAAGTAATAATACTGGGAATACTGTTAGAGTACAGATAACTCCTAGTAAGACACCTTTTGCCATTACTAAGCCTAAGTCTTTACCTAATGTTAAATTCATAGTACATAATACTAGGAAACCTGCTATAGTAGTTAGTGAACTACCTAGTACTGAAGTAAAGGTTTCACTTATAGCTTCTTCCATAGCTTCTTCTTTTGTTTTATATTTATCTTTTTTATTCTCATAAGAATGATATAAGAATATAGAGAAGTCTGTTGTAACACCTAGTTGTAGGACTGCTACTAAGGCTTTAGTTATATAAGATATTTCTCCAAATATTATATTGGTTCCTAAGTTATATAGTATAGCTGTACCAATATTTAAAAGTAATAGTATTGGTACTAGATATGAATTAAGAGATAACTCTAAGACTACTATACAAAGTATTACTGCTATTAATATATAGATAGCTATTTCAGTTTCTGATAGATCCATAGTATCTAATACTAGAGCACTCATACCTCCTATCTTACAATAACCTTTAGTTATACTTTTTACTTTTTTGACAGCATCTAATGTTCTTTCAGATGAAGTAGAATCATCATAAGTAATTAATATTAGACTAGAGTTGCCTTGCTTTAGTTTACTAGATATATCACTTGGTAACATATCTATAGGCACTGTACCTAAAGCATCATAACCACTTACTACTTTAGCAACACCATCTACCTTTTTAATTTTCTCCTCCAATTTTAGAATATCTTTTGAAGGTAGATTATCAATAACAGTAACTGAAAAAGCTCCTGTATTAAAATCATCTGCTAATATATTTTGTCCCTTAACTGTGTCAATATCTTCAGGTAAGTATACTAATATATCATAATTAATCTTTGTAGCTTTAATACCAATTAAAGCTGGTATTAATAATAATATAGTTAATATTAGAATGATTTTTCTTTTCTCACATATAAACTTTCCTATTCTTTTCATTTTCTTCCTCCTAACACAAAATATTTTATGACAATTAAAAAAAATATGCACGCACATATCAAAAAAAGTGTATGATAATCAACATTTGTATAAATATGTATACATAAATAAACAACTTTTTAATGTTTATCTTTACTTTTGTAGGTTAAACATATATAATTTTAGATGAAGGTGATAACTATGATTAATAATGAACAAAGAAAGAAAATGGATCTAAGAATATTAAAAACTAAGAATACTTTATATCAAACTCTTGAGAATTTAATGAGAAATAAGACTTTTGAAGAGATAAAAGTATCTGATATCTGCTCGGAAGCTTTAATTAATCGTTCTACTTTTTATTCACATTATAATGATAAATATGAATTACTTGCAGAATATATTAATAGTTTAAAGGATTCTCTTACTATTGAACTTCAAAAGAATACTAGTATTAGAAATACTAAAGAATATTATTTAGAGATGATTAAGTTACTTCTTAATCATATTGAAGAGAAGAAGAATACTTATCTTGGTATTATGATTAATAATAAGAATAGTGTTATGATGGATATCTTATATGATGTTATTGATAAAACACTTACAGAACAAATTAGTGAAGATAATCATAGTAGTAAGGTACCTACTGGGGTTATTTCTAAGTTTTATATTGGTGGTGTATTAAATGTCTGCACAGAATGGTTAAAGAATAGTAATAAGTATTCTAAACAAGAAATAATAGATTTTCTAGATATGTTAATACCTGATAATTTATATAAGTAAAAGTACTTGATATTAATTCAAGTACTTTTAATATTATCTTCTTTATATCCTCTTGAGCCTAAGGTATCAAGAGGTATTTTATAGCCTTATTCTAAGTCTATAAAATAAATATTATTTATCATTATATTTTTTTCTTTATAGATGGCATAGGTTTATCAAAAGTGACCTCACTATATACTTTAATTCCTTCCGCCCTACATAATTCTAGGTATTTATCATCCCAAGATAATCTATAGGCATCACTTATATCTAATCCAATTAGTTGAACCCATTTTTTTACAGTTATCTCTGGATCTTTTGTTTTACTTTTGTTTTCTACTTCTATACAAATACCAAACGGATATTCATCAACAGATATTTCAATTTCTTCATTCTCAAATGAAGTTCTATATCTTTCATAACTTTCTACAATAGAGAAATGCATAACATTTTCTACTATAAATAGAAAATTATCTATATCTTCTGGAGATATTATTACTTCTTTTTCTTCCTCTTTATTTACTTCTGTATCAGTAGTACTTTTAAGTCTTCTTTTCCAACTTAATTTACTTGTTGTTTCATTATCATTTGAAGAAACTCTTACTCTAAATCTTCCATCTATTTCTTTACTATAAAAGTCATACCTACTATCACAATGATTATATTGAATTGTTTTTTCATAAGTTCTTGGTAAATTTGTTAAATCTTTTTGTTGTTTTAAATTTTCTAATATTTTATTCAATTCTTCTTTAGCATAATAAAATCTTACTTCGTACTCCATCATTTCACACTCCTTGATAGTATTATATATTATATTATAACAATTAGCAAATATTTTATTTTATAGACTTAGAATAAGGCTATAAAATACCTCTTAAGACCTTAGGCTTAAGAGGCATTAAATAATAAATAAATTATTATAAGTTTTTAATTTGTTCTTTTACTTCTGCTAATAGATTAGCTATATTACTACCATCTGTTCCTCCACCTTGACCAAATGACTTACTACCACCACCATTACCAGAACAATGAATAGCAAGATACTTTATAATAGTAGAGCAATCAATTCTATTTGAAGTTGATTTAGCTATAAAGTTTACAGAATTATCTTCATTAACATTAGCAAGTAATATAAAATTATTATCTAATTGATTACTTAATGCAGAAACTATTTGTTTTAAAACAGATATTTCATAATCATTAGTTATGCTTATTATAGTAGTTATACCATTTATTTCTTCTTTTATTGATAAGAATGCTGATAGATCGCTTACTGACTTTTCGCTCTTCTTTTGGTTATATTCTTTTTCTAATTTCTTTAATTCTTCTCTTAAAGATTCTAATTCTTCTTTATTTGTTACTATATCTTTATAACTTGTAGGAGCATCATTAGCTATATTGAAGTTAAATGTTAGATCTATATTTAATTCTTTAGCAGAACTTACTATCTTCTTAGCTTTATCTAATAGTCTTAACATTTCGTCATTATATTTAGTTACCTCTTCTCCTAGTACTTTACTTATATTTTTATCAGTAGTAGCAGTTACTCTATATGTATCTGCTCCTTTATTTTCTACTGAAGCTATAGCAAATTTCTTTATATCTTTTGAATTTTTTACATGAGTACCAGCACATAACTCTATAGATGGTCCTATAGTAACTACTCTTACTATACTTCCATATTTATCACTAAATAGAGCCATTGCTCCTTTTCTTTTAGCTTCATCTAATGATAAGTATTCTATTTTTGTTTCATAAGCTGCATCTATCTTTTCTTGTACTAATTCTTCTACTTTCATTATTAATTCATCAGATAATCTACCGTGATAATTAAAGTCAAAACGTAAGCACTCTTCATCTACTTTTGATCCTGCTTGATGAACAGAGTCCCCTAATAATTCTTGAAGTGATTTTTGTAATAAGTGTACTGAAGAATGGTTCTTCATAATAGCAGTTCTTTTTTCTTTTAAGACATGTGTTAGTATTTTGTCTCCTTTAGTTACTGTTCCTTCTAGTACTTTTACTTGTAATAGATGTTGTCCGTTAGGAGCTTTTATTACATCTAATACTTCTAGTTTACATTTATCATTCTTTAAGAAACCACTATCTGCTACTTGTCCGCCACTTTCTGCATAGAAAGGATTTTCTTTTAGGAATATATAGCAGTCTTCACTTGAAGAATCTACAAACTTATCATCTTTTAATATATCTAACACTTCTGTTTCTAAACCTAGTTTATCATAACCAACAAACTTACTTTCTTTTTTATAGTTTATTAGAGCGTCATTTTGTAGATTCATACTAGATTGTACTTTTCTATTTTTTCTAGCTAATTCTTTTTGGGCATTCATATATGATTTAAATGTTTCTGTGTCTACGGTGAAGCCTTTTTCTTCGGCAGCCTCTATTGTTAATTCGATTGGAAAACCATATGTATCATATAGTCTAAAGGCTTCTTTACCACTAATTATTTTACTGTTATCTTTAAATAGTTCTTCTAATCTTTTTTCTCCTGATAAAAGAGTCTTTTGGAATAATAGTTCCTCTTTTTCTATTAATTCTTTTACTTTAGAACTATTTCCTACTAGTTCAGGATATATTTCTTTATAGTTATCTACTATTACATCTACTAGTGATGATAAGAAATCTCTATTGATATTTAGTTTTTTACCCATCCTAGAGGCTCTTCTTAGTAGTCTACGTAGCACATAACCTCTTCCGACATTTTCAAATGTTGCTCCATCTGATAAGGCAAAGGTAAGTGTTCTTATATGGTCTGCTATTACTTTAAATTCTACTTGTCCCATATATGGTATATGACATATGTTTTCTATTTCTTTCATAATAGGCATAAATAGATCTGTTTCATAATTAGTCTCTACATCTTGAAGTATTAAGGCCATTCTTTCTACTCCCATACCTGTATCAATGTTCTTACTAGGTAATTCTGGATAGTCTTCTCTTTTTAATCCTTCAGTAGCATTATATTGACTTAATACGTTATTCCATATTTC
>ERZ857969.1345-NODE-1345-length-34315-cov-3.658260_pt1 | contig 34315 bp, 31 predicted proteins | sample MGYA00519864_ERZ857969 | MGnify/ENA primary metagenome ERZ857969 (study PRJEB31778, sample SAMEA3449382) | human gut metagenome | biome: human gut; feature: human-associated habitat; material: faeces | place: United Kingdom | collected 2010/2012 ...
AGCCGGGACGAGATCTATACGTATATGAAGCAGACTTATTTTGCGTCGGATGAGAAGATCTGCCTTGCGACAGACATTGCAGAGAGGGAGCTCTCCCTGCTTTCCAAGATCGATTATGACAACGGGTACAGCCTGTATATCGGGATACCGTTCTGTCCGACGACCTGTCTGTATTGCTCGTTTACCTCCTATCCGATTGCATCGTGGGCGAAGCGTGTGGATTCCTACCTGGATGCGCTGGAGCGGGAGATAGAGTTTGCAGCGGTGAAGTTTGCGGGCAGACATTTAAATTCCATCTACATCGGCGGCGGTACACCGACGACATTAGAACCTTATCAGCTGGACAGACTGATCCGGAAAATTAAATGCAGCTTTGATTTGTCGTATTGCCTGGAATTCACGGTGGAAGCGGGAAGACCGGACAGCATTACATACGAAAAATTAAAGGTGTTGAGACAGCATGGAATCTCGCGCATATCGATCAATCCGCAGACCATGAAGCAGGAGACATTAAAGCTGATCGGCAGACATCACACGGTGGGGCAGACGGTGGAGAGTTTTCACATGGCAAGAGAACTCGGGTTTGACAATATCAACATGGATCTGATCATGGGACTTCCAGAAGAGACACTGGACGATGTGCGCCGGACGATGGAGCAGGTGGCAGAGCTTGCACCGGACAATCTGACCGTACATTCGCTGGCACTCAAGCGGGCAGCGCGGCTGAATATGTTCAAGGAAGATTATAAGGATTACAAGATCATCAACACGCAGGAGCACATGGATCTGGTTGCGGACTGTGCGGCGCAGATGGGGCTTTTTCCATATTATCTGTACCGGCAGAAAGGTATGGCGGGCAATCTGGAGAACGTCGGCTATGCAAAAGAGGGCATGGCGGGCGTGTACAATGTGCTGATTATGGAGGAGAAACAGACCATTGTGGCATGCGGAGCGGGAGCTTCGACAAAACGTGTCTGGACAGAGCCGAATCCGGATGGCACGCACCGGATTGAACGTGCCGAGAATGTCAAGGATGTAGCGCAGTATATCGCAAGGATTGATGAGATGATACAGCGGAAGCAGAAGCTTTTTGCAGAAGAATAAAAGGGTTATTTATCCTGAAATAGTACATCAAAAAAGTATCCAATAATACGGAATAACCTGTGAGATGTATTGAAACAACCTAATAACTGTGCCTTAAAGGACGAATTCATTTTAGCAGATGAGTTCGTCCTTTTCTGTTATAGTCAATTATTCTAGGAGAAAAAGAACATGAATAACACAGCGTTAGGAGCAAAATGAGCCAATGAAAGAAGTGTCTACAATACCTTCTTTGGAAAGAAGTAACACCTGAGTTTTCGTGATTTCAGAGAGAATTTCATTATTGAAATTTTTCAGGAAGAGTTTCATGACATTCCAGAAAATTTGAAATATGGGGAAATATCACAAAAATCGAATGAGAATTTTGTGGCGGGTTACACGTTTAACCTTTGTGAAAACTATATTTCTATTGTAATATTGAAGCAGAATATTACAAATCAGTAATCAATGTGATGTAGAACAAAGGAGAAAACACATGAATAAAGAAATGACCGTAAATGGGAAAAGCTATACAATAATTAAATTGCTAGGAAAGGGAAAAGGTGGATATTCTTATTTGGCAGAGTCTGGAAATAACAGGTATGTTTTGAAGCAGATACATCATGAACCTTGTGATTATTATCAGTTCGGAAACAAGCTTGAGGCAGAAATCAGGGATTACAAGAAATTGAAAGAAATCGGAATAAAGATGCCTGCCATGCTTGAAGCAGATGTGAAAAATGAACGCATTTTGAAGGAGTTTATTGACGGCGACACGATTTATCAGTTGGTTTTAGAAGACAAGATGAAAACTGACTATATCGAGCAATTGCATAGAATGTGTGCGCTGTTATATGCTGCCAATACAAATATTGATTATTTTCCAACGAATTTTGTTGTACATAACGAAGAAATATATTATGTTGATTTCGAGTGCAATGATTACATGGAAGAATGGAATTTTGAAAACTGGGGTGTAAAATACTGGTCAAAGACACCGGAATTTTTGCAGTATGTGAAAGAATATTCATGATACTCGGAAGTTGAAGGAGAAATTTATGCAAAAGAGTATAAATTATATTTGCCAGATAAAAAACTGTTACAGAAAAAGCTAAAAGAATGGCTGGATGAAGAACAGCATTGATTCAGAGGGGAGAGTGCTATCTGCTGGGATAGTATTCTCGGGAGTATCCCAAAGGACATTTCTAATTACTTAGAAATGTCCTTTTTCGCATTTGTGAATGGTCATTGATGCTACAGAATGTCAGAATTTACTTGTTTGCGCTGTCAGCATCAATCACAGACTGGATCTGCTTCATCAAAGCATCATAGTTGTCCTGGTTATCGATTCCGCCGAGCATAGGTTCGCCTATTATATTACCATTTCTATCGACTAAAATTGTTGTTGGAAATGCCATAATATCAGCAGCATATTTACCGGCGGCTGAATCAGAGTCAATGGAAAGATTGCGATAAGCGGCGCCCTGGCTTTCAAGGATTTTTTTTGCTTCTTTTATAGCAGCTTCATTTTCATCAAAAGTTTCGGTGTTAATACCAATAACTTCGCCCCCCATTGATTTAATAGCATCATTTAATTCGTTAAGTTTAGATAATTCAGCAACACAAGGCTTACAGCCGGTAAACCAGAAATTTATGACAGTTACGGCATTCCCGGAAAACAAATTCTGATCAACGGCATTGCCATCAAAATCTTTTCCGGAGAAATTCTGGAAAGGGGCTGTATCATCGGAATCATTTTTGGCGCCGGAAGTATCGGATACAGCATTTTGGCTTTCAATTTCAGTGATCTGTTCTTCGATTTTACGAATGGTCTTAATATCATCGGTAAGAGTTTTTAACTCGCTGTCTGTAAACGAAGTCTTGTTTGCTTCGACAGTATCAGCAAGATAATCAGCATAATTTCCATCTGGATCAGCAGTACTTTTATTCATCATGCCAAAAACCTTGTCCCATACATCTTTATGATCTGCAAAGATCTGGTTTTCCTGCTGATATAAATCATCAAGCGCTACATTGGAGTCATCGGCAGATGATTCGCTGGCGGATACAGCAGCAGTATTCTGCGTGTTCTCTGTTTTTGAAGTCTCCTGCCCGGCACATCCGGTGATTGATAATGCGGTACAGAGTGTAAAAAGTGCGATAATGTTTCTTTTTGTTTTCATGATAAATACTCCTTTAAATGATAAGAATTAAATAGCTGCCGGCTGGCTATTGCTGGTTATTGAGATTGCTGCTACATGTTTTTTCCATAAATTGGTAATGGATTGCATCCTTTGGACAGGCTTTCATACAGGCGCCGCATCGTATACATTCCGGATGATTTGGAGTCTTCCGGACATCGACATCCATTTTACATGCACCTGAACACAGACCGCATCCGACACATTTACTGTTTTCGACCTTGATGTTGAGAAAGGATATTTTATTAAAAAGTGAATAAATTGCACCAAGGGGACAAAGCCATTTGCAAAAAGGTCTGTAAAACAAAATACTTAAGACAATAACAGTAATTAAAATAAGGCATTTAAAAGAAAACAGCCTGCCAAGTGCAGATCGTATGGCGGAATTCCCGAGGGACAGAGGTATGGCCCCCTCCAAAACGCCCTGTGGACAAATGTATTTACAGAAAAACGGATCTCCCATTCCTATGGAGTTCGTCACAAGCATCGGCAGTGCTATAACGAAAACGATAAGAATGATGTACTTCAGGTATCTCAAAGGCTTTAGCCTGGCCGTAGAAAATTTTTTCCCGGGGATTTTATGAAGCAGATCCTGAAACCATCCAAAAGGACATAAAAATCCACATATAAATCTTCCAAGTGTCACACCGAGCAGAATGAAAAAGCCGGTTATGTAGTACGAAAATTTAAAATTTGAGGATCCGACGACTGCCTGAAAAGCTCCAATTGGGCAGGCGCCTGCAGCTGCAGGGCAGGAATAACAGTTTAATCCCGGCACACATACTGTTTTGGCATTTCCCTGATATATTTTTCCTTTAAATAAATTTGGAATATGAATATTGGTAAGCAATGTGGCAGCTGCCTGAATCCACCCGCGTACCCGGGCTACTTTTTTTGATCGTATAGTTGTTCTTTTATCCAATTCCCACACACTCCAGACATAATTTAATTGCTTTGCCAAGCACGGTAGCTGCTTCGCCTCTGATTGCACCATAACCGATCATAAGTGTACCGGTGATGAATAAAGCGAACTGTGATATTCTTTTCCGCATCAGACAGATTACTCCTTTCGTTTGCTGTTATTGTCTTTGTTGACCAGCTGACAGTAGTATTATACAATAGTGGATGTAAAATCCTTGTTAAGAAGCGGGAGAAATATTTTGAGATTATTGATTGTTGAAGATGAAAAAGAATTGTGTGATACAATTGCAAAAAGTCTGTATGATGTTGGCTATGAGGTGGATACCTCTTATAATGGAAGCGAGGCGCTTGAATATGTCCTGACGGAGGAATATGATCTCATTGTGCTTGACCTGAATTTACCGGGCATAGATGGAATGGATATTCTAAGGGAACTCAGGCGGGAGAATGAGGAGACAAAGGTGCTGATTCTGTCTGCGCGAAGCCAGATAGCGGATAAAGTGGAAGGGCTGGATGCAGGAGCAAATGATTACATGGAAAAACCATTTCATCTGCAGGAGCTTGAGGCGCGGATCAGAAGCCTGACAAGACGTAAATTTGTACAGAGAGATGTTTGCCTGAACAATGGGGACATAAGGTTCGATACAAAAAAGCGCGAGGCATATGCAAAAGAAGAGAGGGTGCCTTTGACCAGAAAAGAAAGTGGAATTTTGGAATATCTGCTTCTTAATCAGGGCAGACCGGTAAGCCAGGAAGAACTGATAGAGCATGTATGGGATGCATCTGTGGATAGTTTTAGCGGAGCTATCAGGGTACATATGTCTTCTCTCAGAAAAAAACTTAAGGCAGTGCTGGGATATGATCCGATTGTGAACAAGGTTGGTGAGGGTTATAAGATGCGAGAGGAATCAGAACAATGAAAAAAATGTCACTTCAGTGGAGACTTACGATCATAACTACATTGTTTATTGCAGTCATATGTGGATGCCTTACCCTGTTTGTATATAAGAACGGTGTGTATTATATTGATTTGCTGCAGAATACTGTTGATGCCCAGAGTGATGAGGACAATAGTGAGGAGGCTGATGAAATATATATTAATATTCCAGATGATAAATGGGATGATTTTGCAGATGATTTTTCCATTCAGGTATATAACAACAAAGCAGATTATAAAAAAAGAAGCTTGCTGTTCTCTACACTGCTTGCGCTTCTTGGAGGTGTTGCCACATATTTTCTAAGCGGACATGTACTTAAACCGCTTAGAAATTTTTCAGATAAAATTGAGAAAGTGCAGGCACAAAATCTGGCAGATTCGAGGATCGAAGAGAATGAAGTTAAGGAATTAAACCGGCTCAGTGTTTCTTACAACAAGATGCTGGAACGCCTCTCAGAAGCATTTGAGGTACAGAGGCAATTTACGGCAAATGCCGCACATGAGTTTCGTACACCGTTGTCGCTGATGCAGGTACAGCTTGATTTATATAATTCAACGGAGCACCCGGGCAATGACGAATGTGCGGAAAAGACAATTGCCATGATGACGGAGCAGAACGAAAGACTCAGCAGGATGGTAAAGATTCTTCTGGATATGAGTGAACTTCAGATTGTGGTACGTGATGAAAAAATCATGGTTGATGCACTTGTAGAAGAGGTCCTGACGGATCTGGAACCACTTGCAATGGAGAAAAATATAAGGCTTATTGGAAAATGTAAGGATGTAACTATGGTGGGAAGCGATATCCTTATTTACAGACTGGTATATAATCTTGTTGAGAATGCTATAAAATACAATCGTCCGGGCGGGCAGGTTGTTGTGACGGCGGAGTGGAAAGAAAAACATGTTTTTCTTTCCGTAGAGGATACAGGAAGCGGAATTCCAGAGGAACTCAGAAAACGGGTATTTGAACCATTCTTTCGTGTGGATAAATCCAGAAGCAGGGAACTGGGGGGAGTAGGCCTTGGACTTGCGCTGGTTTATGAAATTGTGAGAGTGCATGATGGCAATATTGTAATCAGGGACAATCCGTCTGGGGGCACAGTTTTTGAAGTGATTTTTTAACAACAGGATCATATTTGCGATAAATGATTGTATGGTCCTTGATGCTTGACGTGCAGGAACACAAAACGTATAATAATCGGAGGATATAAGGCAGAAAATGGAGGAACGCTCATGGCATTAAGCAAGAAGCCGGTCAACGGCATGAAAGATATTTTACCGGAAGAGATGCAGATCCGGGATTACGTGCAGCAGGTTATCAAGGAGACCTACCGCAGTTTTGGATTCACACCGATCGAGACACCTTGCATGGAGAACATTGCAAATTTGAGCAATAAGCAGGGAGGCGAGAACGAGAAGCTGATCTTCAAAGTGATGAAGCGTGGTGAGAAGTTAAAGATCGCGGAGGCAAAGGAAGAGGCGGATCTGGTCGATTTTGGAATGCGTTACGATCTGACGGTGCCGTTAGTCCGTTTCTATGCGAACAACGCTAATGATCTCCCGTCCCCGTTCAAGGCACTGCAGATGGGCAGTGTGTGGCGTGCAGACCGCCCGCAGCGTGGACGTTACCGCCAGTTTATGCAGTGTGATATTGATATTATCGGTGAGCCGAGCAATCTCGCGGAGATCGAGCTGATCCTTGCGACGACAACGACGATCGGCAGACTCGGATTCAAGAACTTTGAGATCCGCATCAATGAGCGCCGCATCTTAAAGGCGATGGCAGCGTACAGCGGTTTCCCGGAGGAAGAATTTGATACCGTATTCATCATTCTGGACAAGATGGACAAGATCGGTCTTGACGGCGTGGCAGAAGAACTCGCAAAGGAAGGCTATGCGAAGGAGTCGATTGACAAGTATCTGGCGCTGTTTGAGGGCGTATCCGGGGCACAGAACGGTATCAAATATCTGGCAGACACCTTACAGGGCTTTTTGGAGCCGGAGGTGGAGCAGAATCTCCAGGAGATTATCGATAGTGTGGAGACGGCGAAGACAGCCGACTTTAAGATGGTATTTGATCCGACGCTTGTGCGCGGAATGAGCTATTATACAGGAACGATTTTTGAGATCGCAATGCCGGAGCTGGGAGCAGCGTGCGGCGGCGGCGGACGTTACGACAGGATGGTCGGCAAGTTCACCGGAAATGACGTTCCGGCGTGCGGATTCTCCATCGGCTTTGAGCGCATCATTCTTCTTCTGATGGAGAGCGGTTTCACCGTGCCGATGCAGCGCCCGAAGGTGGCATACCTCATTGAAAAAGGCTGTACCTCGGAGCAGGTATCGAAAGTGATCGCCAGGGCACAGGAGGAGCGTGTTGCTGGGAAGCAGGTGCTTGTCGTGCGCATGAACAAGAACAAGAAGTTCCAGAAAGAGAAGCTGACAGCCGAGGGCTACAAGGACATTGTCGAGTTTTACAAAGACTGATCCGGAAATGATCTGACAGAGAACGCCATAGGATGATCTATGGCGTTTTTTACATAATGGGAAACTTCGTTTCTATTACATAAAAAAGCTTCGCGTGGATGTGCACGTTTCTTAAAGGAGATTACGAACGGTATAAAGTAAAAAAAGAGAAACAGCTTGCAGATGGAGGGCATATGGGAAGAATTATCGGTATTGATCTTGGAACGACAAACAGTGCGGCGGCAGTGTGGGAAAATGGAGAGAGTCATCTGATTCCGAATGCGTTTGGAGACTATCTGACGCCTAGTGTAGTTAGTATAGGCAAAGATGGCACGGTGTACGTGGGAAAAATTGCAAAGGAGCGTCTGGTTACACACCCGGAGGATACAGTAAGCGTTTTTAAACGATTTATGGGAACGGAAAAGATATATTCGCTCGCCGGAAAAAAATACCGTCCGGAGGAACTTTCCGCGCTTGTGTTAAAAAGATTAAAGGAAGACGCGGAGCATTATCTGGGGGAGGAGATTATGGAAGCGGTCATCAGTGTACCGGCATATTTTAACGACCTTGCAAGAAATGCAACAAAAAATGCGGGGGAACTGGCAGGATTTCATGTGGAGCGCATCATCAATGAACCTTCGGCTGCATCGTTATATTATCAGTGCCGAAGCCAGATGGAGGATGCCGTCATGCTGGTGTTTGATTTTGGAGGGGGAACGCTCGATGTGTCATTAGTAGAGTGTTTTGATAACATTGTGGAGATTCTGGCGGTCAGCGGAGACAATCATCTCGGCGGCAGTGATTTTGACCGGTTGATTGCAGATATGTTCTGGAAGTCGTGCGGACTTTCTGAAAACCGCTTCTCAGCTGAGGATGCGGCAATTGTGTTGGAACGTGCGGAAAACTGTAAGTTTGAACTGACCGGTCAGGAGACAGCACAGATGTGTGTGACACTTGCTGGAAGAGAATATCGGATGGAGGTCTCCAGAAAGGAGCTGATCCTGCAGGCGGAGCCGCTGTTTGAACGGATGGCACAACCGATCCGGCGTGTGTTGTCGGACGGGCAGAAGAGTGCCGGAGAAGTAGATGCGGTAGTGCTTGTTGGAGGGTCCTGTAAAATGCCGGTGGTGCAAAAGTATTTGAATTATCTGTTGCAGCGCACGGATATTGCGGTTGTCAGCCCGGATTATATGATTGCGCTCGGCGCCGGAGTGTATGCAGGCATCAAGGAACGCAATGCGGATATTCGCGATATGCTTCTTACGGATATCTGTCCGTTTTCTCTCGGCGTGTCCCAATACAACGAAGCAGATCCGAACCGTGATCTCTGTGATGTGCTGATTGAGAGGAACATGGCGCTCCCGGTCAGCAGGGAGACTATTATGACGACGGCACATGACAGGCAGACCAAAATGAGGTTCAAGGTATACCAGGGGGAAGCAATGTACGCGGAAGACAATCTGCTGTTGGGAAGCATCACGGTTCCGGTTCCTGTCGGACCGGAAGGAAAAGAGAAGGTGCGGGTGCGTTATACCTACGATATCAATGGAATTCTGGTGGTAGATGTGCACGTCGTATCGACAGGACAAGAAAAACAGCTCGTGATCCGGAATGATAAGATCAAACTATCAGAAGAGGAACTGAAAAAAAGACTGGAGCAGTTGAATAAACTGAAGATTCATCCGAGAGATCTTGAGGAAAACAGGCTGGTGCTTGCGCGTGCTGAAAAGCTGCATCGTGAGACAACGGGATATATCCGGGAACAGATTGACAGTCGTGTACAGTATTTTAACTATTATCTGGGAAGACAGGACGTCCTCTCCATCAACAAGGGCAGAAAACAGCTGAATCTGTTTCTGGACTATGTGGAGGAGCAGTGTCTGCAGGAGGCGGCATTTGAGGGAACAGCAGACGGTTTTTCCCGGTGGTATGAGAGTAGTAAGCAGGCGGTCGATGCGCAGGATCAGGTGGATTACCGCAAAGAGGAACAGGAATATGAATTGTGGAGGGGCGGACATCTGACCAGCTAGAAGAATATGACAATATGGCAAACACTGGGAATTCCCCAGACAACGGATCAAAAAGAGATAAAAAAAGCATATGCAGCCAGAGTAAAAAGCTGCCACAGGGAGGAAAAGCCAGAGGAGTGGGCAGTGCTTCACGATGCTTACCAGCGCGCCATTCAATACGCGAAAAGACAAGAGAAAGAAAGTGATCTGAACGGAAGCAGGACGGTTCCAAGTCCGGTGAAACCGGTGGCACGGGAAGGTATAAGAGAGCGGGACGCGGCGCTGGAGAAGGAGTACGGACAGCTTGAAACCGATGAGACAGAAGCACAATGGCAGGAGTATTTTGCACGCATTCGTGCCGGACAGGAGAGAAGCAGGAAAATGCTGACAGAGGAGTTGCCGGAGCGGCTGCGAGGTCTCACATTGCAGGGGGAAGGAACCCAGAAGAAACGCTGGGAAGAGTTCCTGCAATCGGAGTTGGCGATTACTCTGTACAAAGAACCAGAGTTCTGGAGACAAATTGGTGAACATGTGAGGGCACAGGAGTGGTCGGAGGAAGCATGCCGCTACATAGGCAAACGCGTGGAAGACATAAAATATGAGTTTAACAGTCGTGATTATACGGAATTATGGCGTGTGCTGGATGAACTTGAGAGGATTTGTCTGGAGGAGGCACTGAAAGATCCGTTACGGAGAACAAAGATAACGCTGCGTGGATTTGGATTGACGATCCTTGTGTTCGTGCTTATCGGAGTGTTTGTCAGAATTATTTAGAACGGATAAAACCGTTGAAAAATCGCGTTTCATGGTGTAAGATAAAAAAAGCGCCGGACAGGCTGCTGCCCGGACAGATTTGAAGAATATTTTTAGATTGATACAAGGGAGTTAAGAAAATGACACAGTCGAGAACACATAACTGTAATGAGCTGCGTCTTTCCAATGCGGGAGAGAAAGTAACGCTCGTCGGATGGTACGAGAATCTCCGCAAGGTCAGCAAGAACCTGGGATTTCTTATTTTAAGAGATTTCTATGGAACGACCCAGATTGTCGTTGAGACAGAAGAGATGATGGAGAAGCTGGACGGAGTGAACAAGGAGTCCACCATTTCCGTAACAGGAACCGTCAGAGAGCGCTCCAATAAGAATACAGAGCTTCCGACCGGAGAGATTGAAGTCGTGCCGGAAGGGATCGAGATCCTTGGAAAGTGTATCTACAATGCACTTCCGTTTGAGATTAACCAGTCCAGAGAGGCGGATGAGAACACCAGATTAAAATATCGCTATCTGGATCTGAGAAATCCGTCGGTCAAGAGCAAGATCGTGCTCAGAAGCCGCATCGTGGCAGAGATCCGCAATAAGATGAACGAGCTGGGATTTTTAGAGATCACGACTCCGATTCTGACCTGCTCTTCCCCGGAAGGCGCGAGAGATTATCTGGTACCGGCCAGAAATCATCCGGGCAAGTTCTATGCACTGCCGCAGGCACCGCAGCAGTTCAAGCAGATTTTAATGGCGTCCGGATTCGACCGCTATTTCCAGATTGCACCGTGTTTCCGTGATGAGGACGCAAGAGCAGACCGTTCTCCGGGAGAGTTCTATCAGCTCGATATGGAGATGGCATTTGCTTCCCAGGAGGATGTGTTCTCTGTTGTCGAGGAGGTACTGCCGCCGGTATTTGAAAAGTATGGTGTATACAAGACTGCTTCCAAGGCTCCGTTTGTGCGTATTCCATATCTGGAGTCCATGGACAAGTACGGCACCGACAAGCCGGATCTCCGCATTGATCTGGTATTGCAGGATGCGACGGACGTCATGGCAGACTGCGGATTCGGTCCGTTCGAGGGACAGACCATAAAAGCGGTTGTCGTGGACGGATTTACTGCGACCAGAAAAGTGATCGATGGAATCTGTGCCGAGGTGGAAGTGCAGACAGCCAACAAGGCATACTGGTTCAAACTGGACGAGAACGGCGAATTTGTGGGAGGTATTTCCAAGTTCTTGCAGGAGCGCAAGGAGACAGTCATTGCTGCCCTCGGATTAAAGCCGGGTGACTTTATCGGTCTGACCGCAGGCAAGAAGCTGGCAGCGCAGAAGACCGCAGGCGTACTCCGCAGACTGCTTGGCGCTGCGAGCGAGAAGCACATGAAAAAGGATTGCTACGAATTCTGCTGGATCGTAGATTTCCCGATGTATGAGATCGGCGAGGAGTCCGGAGAACTGGAGTTCTGTCACAACCCGTTTTCCATGCCGCAGGGCGGTATGAACGCACTCTGCAACGAGGAGCCGCTTTCCATCCTTGCTTACCAGTACGATCTGGTGTGCAACGGCGTAGAGCTTTCCTCCGGTGCGGTTCGTAACCATGACCCGGAGATCATGATCAAGGCATTTGAACTGGTTGGTCTCGGCGAGGAGGATGTGAAGGCAAAATTCCCTGCCATGTACAATGCATTCTGCTACGGAGCACCGCCACACGCAGGAATCGCTCCGGGTGTTGACCGTATGATTATGCTGATCTGCGGCGAGGAGAGCATTCGTGAGATCATCCCGTTCCCGATGAACAAGAACGCGATGGATATCATGATGGGAGCACCGGCGACTGTAGATCAGAAGCAGCTGGACGACGTTCATATCCGCATTCAGATGCCGGAAGAAAAATAGCGTAAAGCGACAGCAATAAAGACACAGGCTTTTGGACAGACTATCTCCAAAAGCCTGTTTTACTCTATATAAAGTAGAAAATTTCAATCAAAAAGGAGATCACAGAGAGGATATGGGAAAAAGAACCGGAAAGAACCGTAAAATGGACGGCAGGGCAGGATACGGGAAGCGCGTGGCTGCGGTGGGAATGATGTTTGTGATGTTGTTTTCTTTTGCCGCCTGCGGGAAGACGACCGCTTCTGAGGAAGCGGAGGCACTGAGCGGAAGCTGTATTGACATTTTAAACAAAGTTTACGAAACGGCCGATCTGGATGCATCGATGCGGGACGCCATGCAGGATTATGAGATGACGACGATCGACGCGGATATGGAAGAGTATGTGCTGGGGACAGATGAGATCACTTATACCGATTCTGCGTATTCTGCGCCGATGATGACATCGGTGGCGTATCAGTGTGTTGTGCTGCGCGTGCCGGACGGAACCGATGTGCCGAAGGCAAAACAGACGCTTTTGGACAATGCCAATCCTGCAAAATGGATCTGCGTGGAAGCGGAGAGCGTTGCGGTGGAGAGCATCGGGGATGTGATTTTATATGTTATGGGCTTCGACGAGGACGTGTCTGCAATAAAAGATGCATTTCTTGCACTGGACGAATGAGACGGATGCAATTAAGAAACAATAAGCTTTTGATGTGAGAAATATCAGAATTGACTGATAACCCTATAAAGAGATAAAAAGGAACAAGAGATAAAAAGGAACGATGAGAGAGGAAATCCCGGTTCGCGGACAGAGAATGACAGTTCTGTCTTAAGACCGGGATTTTTTATATAAAAGCAACCATTGTTATGTAACAAACAGTATATAACAGTTGACAACAGTTCTATACTGTTATATACTGTTTGTCGAAGGAAAACCTACATACTGCGCAGAGGTGGAGGAGAATACAAAGAAAATGAAGATAATTGTGGATCACACATCGATGCAGCCGATCTATGAGCAGATCGTAGAGCAGATAAAAAAGCAGATCCTGCAGGGAACCCTGCGGGAGGGAGCGCCACTTGACAGTGTGAGAATGCTTGCAAAGGATCTTAAGGTGAGCGCTCTCACCGTAAAAAAGGCATATGATGCCCTGGAGGAGGAGCAGCTGATCGCAACGGTGCATGGCAAGGGCAGCTTTGTGCTCGGGGTGAATCCGTCACTGCTTGCGGAAGAACAGAAAAGAGAGATCGAGCAGCGGATGGAACAGCTGGTGGCGAAGGCGCGGGCGTATGGCATGAGCGACGAAGAACTGCGGGCGGTTCTGGAATTGTTTTTGGAAGCATAGGAGTGCAATCACAGGAATGGAGAATCATATGAATGATGGGATGGTGCAACTGAATAAAGTAACAAAGGCATACGGGTCGTTTCAACTGGACTGCTCCATGGAAGTGCAGCCCGGGATGGCAACCGGATTTGTCGGGGCGAACGGAGCGGGAAAAACGACGACATTTCAGATTCTGCTGGGGCTGGTGCCGCCGGAGACGGGTGAGATAAGGATCTTCGGAAAACCATATACAGAACTGACTGCAAAAGACCGGGAGCGGATCGGGGTATCCCTTGCGGATTCGGGCTTCAGCCAGTTCCTTACCGTCCGGGATGTTACCGCCATTCTGCGGAATCTGTATACCAGATTTGATGAGGCCAGGTTCCTGGAAAAATGTCAGCGGTATGAACTTCCGGCGAACAAAAAAATCAAAGATTTTTCTACCGGGATGCAGGCAAAGCTGAAATTGCTGATTGCGATGTCACATGACGCCGACCTGCTGATTCTGGACGAACCGACGCTGGGACTCGATGTGATGTCCAGAGAGGCGATGCTTGAAGAACTGCAGGAATATCTGGATTCGGAGGGAACCGGCGGAGCACCGAGATCTGTCCTGATATCCTCCCACATCTCCAGCGATCTGGAAAAGTTCTGCGATGATATCTATATGATTGACCGGGGGAAGATCGTGCTTCACGGGGAGACGGATGTTCTTCTGGATTCATATGGTATCTTAAAAGTGGATGAGCGGCAGTATCAGGCGCTGGATCGTAGATATCTGCTTGCCGGAATGCGGGAAGCGTACGGTTATCGCCTGCTGACGAACGAGCGCCGGTATTATCAGGAAAATTACCCGGATCTTGTGATGGAAAAAGGCAGCATTGATGATATTCTGATTTTGACAGCGAGGGGGGAGAAGCTATGAAAGGATTATTGACGAAGGATTTTCGGATTCTGGCAGGGCAGAAGCGGTATTTTACGATTATCATTCTGATTGCGCTCATTTTTCTTTGCAGCGGTCAGCCAGCGCAGATCATTGTGGGATATTGTACCATGTTCGGCATGCTTTTTACAGTAAACACGATCTCGTATGACGAATTTGATCACGGCTATCTGTTTCTGTTCACGCTTCCGGTGACCAGAAAAGATTATGTGCTGGAAAAATATGTATTTATGATGCTTTGCGGCGGTGGTTTCTGGGCAGTTTCCGCAGCGGCCGGTTTTGTGGCAGATTATATCCGGGGACATGTGGTGTCTCTTTTAGAATGGCTGATGCCCATGTTCCTTATTTTATTAGAGATGACAATTTTTCTGGCAGTCATGCTTCCGGTCAGCCTGAAATACGGTATGGAAAAAAGCAGGACAGCAACCATGATTCTGGGGTTTGCGGTGCTTGGGGCTGCAATTGCAGCAAGGAAGCTTCTGCCGGAGAATTATGCGGGAGGGCTGAGGTGGTCTGCGCAGTTAAATCCTGCGGCCGTGACTGTGGTAGTGTTTCTGGTTTCCCTGGCCACATTGGCGGTATCCTTTGCGGGCAGTGTCCGCATTATGCAAAAAAAGGTATTCTAAGGATTGCCACTTTACAAATAGTGCAAAAAATAGGATAATGGTATCACTTAAAAACAACATTTTACAATAGATGGGATTGATCATTTATGGAAATAGAACATATCGGTGATAACAAAATCCGCTGTGCACTGACGGAACAGGAGATCGAGAGTCTCGGATACGATATTGATGAGATCATTGCGAACAGCGAGATCACGCAGGAATTCATGCATACTGTCTTAGAACTCGTCGAGGAACAGGAGCATATTCAGATGGAGGGCATCTCTCCGATGGTGAAAGCCGAGCTTTTGCAGGATCATAGTATGGCGATCACTTTTGGCGCAGACAAAGAGGTGTCACTGAGGGATCTGGTGAATACGGTCAGTCATATGATCAGCCAGCTGGATCCGGACGCTGCATCAGGGAAAACGGCCAAGGCAGAGGAGGGGAACGCACAGGCTGCAGCAGATACAGCGGATACGGCAGCCGCTGCGGGAACGCATAAGCGCACCGACCCGATGATCTGTGCACTGCGCTTTTCTTCCTTTGAGAATATGCGCAGGATGAGCCTGCTTGCTTTTCGCGGGAAGATTCCAAAGAGCAGTCTCTACAAGATGGACGGCGCGTACTATCTGATTCTGGATTTTACGGGATTTGCCAAGGAGGAGATGCGTCCGTTTGCGTTTGGCACGATCGAGTATGACGATGCGCATTACTCCGATCAGGGGCACATTGCACATATCAGAGAGCAGGGAATTTGTATCATGAAAAAGCAGGCTCTTGAAATGCTGATGCAGTTGTGAGAAATAGATAAAAGCCGTTTTGTAAATAGGCAAAGTCCTCAAATCCGGTCACAAAATTTGGTAAAAATGCCGAACAACTTCCTGATGCATTTTCCACTATATATGCTATGATGGTAGAGGTGTGTGTACAAGATATATACACCAAGAAGAGAATAGCACAGAAGAAGGCGGGGGACGCCGGTGTGCGGAAAGTGGAGAAGTTATGAGCAGAGAGCAGATCTGGGAGCTTGAGGAGAACAAACGCAGCCTGTTAAGACAGGCCTATCGGATGAAGCAGGAATGTCCGCATATGTCGCCGGTTGGACTTGAGTATGAAATGTATGCCGCGATTATGAAAGAAGTGCGGGAGATTACGGCGAGATTACAGCTGTCTGCAGAGGCTTAGGATGGCGTTACAAAAGAAAATCAATATAAGAATAAAAAAGAGCTTTCATCCGGGTTTGCAGATGAAAGCTTTTTTGATATGATAAGGAGAGGATGCGGAATGAAGAGACAGAAGATGCGGACGGAACAGAAGTCTAATGTGAAAAACAGTGTGGGAAGACTTGTGTTTGTAGGATTATCCCTGCTTTTGCAGGTTTTGTGGATTTTGCTGCTGTTTTTGCGGTTGAATGCATATTCTACGGCAATCAGTTTATGCTTTAGTGTAGGAGCATTTCTTGTGGCGTTAAGCATTTACGCCAAGCACGAGAACGCTGCGTTTAAAATGCCCTGGATTATTCTGATTCTGGCGTTTCCGGTGCTGGGGCTCTGCATATATCTGGTGTTTGGACACAAGAATGTGGTCGCAAAGGCGATGCGCAGACGCTTTGAGACGATTGAACCGGTGCTGTTTGAGCAGATTCCCCAGGATGAGGCAGTGCTTGGGCGGCTGGAGGAGCAGGATTTTGCGGTGGCGAACCAGTGCCGCTATATCAAGCGGTTTGGGCATTATCCGGTGTACCGGAATACCGATGTGACATTTTACCCGGATGCGGCGGAGGGACTTGCGGCGCAGCTGCACGATCTCGCGTCGGCAGAACATTTTATCTTTATGGAATATCACGCGATCGAGGAAGCGGAGGCGTTTGGCAGGATTAAGGACGTGCTCGCCGAGCGCGCGGCACACGGGGTGGAGGTACGCCTGTTTTACGATGATGTCGGCAGTATCGGCTTTATCGATCCGGGCTTTATCAAGCGCATGGAAGCCATCGGCGTAGAGTGCAGGGTGTTCAATCCGGTGCTTCCGGTCTTAAACATTTTCATGAACAACCGCGATCACAGAAAGATTACGGTGGTGGATGGAAAGATCGGCTACACGGGCGGCTACAATCTTGCGGATGAATATTTTAATATCACGCACCCGTACGGAACCTGGAAGGATACCGGAATCCGTCTTGTGGGAGATGCGGTGGCAAGCCTGACTGTGACATTTCTCCAGATGTGGAATGCCACGGCGGAGGCGGATCATGAGTTTCAGACGTATTTTCCACAGCTGGATTACCGCGCGGCAGACACCGGTTTTGTGCAGCCGTATGCGGACGGCCCCCTGACGGACGGCTATTTTGCGGAGGATGTCTATTTGAACCTCATCAAGAGCGCAAAACATTTCTTCTATGCGGCGACACCGTATCTGATTATCAGCGATGACATGACGAGGGAATTGTGCCTGGCTGCCGAGCGGGGTGTGGATGTGCGGATTGTGACACCGGGGATTCCGGATAAGAAGCTGGTGTATCAGACGACGCGCTCCTACTATGCGCCTCTGGTGCGGCGCGGTGTGCGCATCTATGAGTACACGCCGGGATTTATCCACCAGAAGCAGACACTCTGCGACGGGGAGACGGCGACGGTCGGAACGATCAATTTTGACTATAGAAGCCTGTACCATCATTTTGAAAACGGCGTGCTGCTGCATGGCTGCGGTGCACTCGGTGCCATCGGAGAGGATTTTGAGCAGATATTTGAGGTGTCGCGCGAGGTGACGGAACAGTATAAGGGAAAGCGGAGTATGGGGCTTCGCATCATACAGTGTATTCTGCGGTTGTTTGCACCGCTGTTATAGGAGAAGGAAAATGCGACGTATTGCGTCTGCGGAACGGAGGTTTTTATGCTGAGAGAGTGGAAAGAGCCGGTAAGACCCGGGGAAGAGGAATTAAAGATGCGCCTTGCGGCAGCCAGGGAAAAGCTTGCCGCCCAGCAGCTTCTCATCAAGGAGCAGAAAGTGCCGGTACTGGTGCTGCTGGAAGGCTGGGGAACGGCGGGAAAAGGCTACTGCATCGGTCAGATCATCGAGAATATTGACCCGCGCCATTTTAAGGTGGAGTCCATGGAGAGAAAGACCGGGGAGGAAGAGCGCAAGCCGTTTTTATACCGCCATTTTACCCGGATTCCGGAGGCGGGAAAGTTTGTATTTTTAGATTCCGGCTGGATGGATGAGGTGGTGGAAGAGCGCCTTCACGGGGAGCTTTCCGAGGAAAAATATGCAAAGCGCATCGAGAGCGTGCGGCGTTTTGAACGTCAGCTGACGGATAACGGCTACCTCGTGATGAAGTTTTTCCTGCATATCTCCAAGAAGGAGCAGACCAGACGGATGGAGCGCCTCACGGATGAAAAAGACACCGTCTGGCGTGTGGGGAAAAAGGATCTGTGGCAGAACAGTCACTACGAGAAGTGCATGGATGCGTTTTCTTCCTATTTGAAGAGCACGAATATGCCGTCCGCACCGTGGTATATTGTGGATGCAAAGTCGAAGAAGTGGACGGAATTGCAGGTGCTTGAGACGCTGACGCAGGGAATTGACATTGCGCTTGACAACCGTGATATGGCGGTTCCGCTTCTGCAGAATGTATTCCCGTTAGAGCGCATGCCGCTTCTCTCGGAGATACCGCTCGATAAGACGCTCGATGAGGAGACGTACCGCAAGGAGTTAAAGCATTTAAAACAGCGGATTGGCGAGCTGCACAACCGCCTGTACCGCAAGAAGGTTCCGGTCATCATCGCCTATGAGGGATGGGATGCTGCCGGAAAGGGAGGCAACATCAAGCGGATCACCAGTGCGCTCGATCCGAGGGGGTATGAAGTGCATCCGATTGCAAGCCCGGAGCCGCATGAGAAGGCAAGGCATTATCTGTGGCGATTCTGGACGAGACTGCCAAAGACCGGTCACATCGCAATTTTTGACCGTTCGTGGTACGGACGTGTGATGGTCGAGCGGCTGGAGGGATTCTGCACGGAAAACGACTGGATGCGCGCGTACAACGAGATCAATGAATTTGAGAAGGAGCTGCATGACTGGGGAGCCGTCATCATCAAGTTCTGGGTGCAGATCGACAAGGATACGCAGCTGGAGCGCTTTAACGAGCGGCAGAACACGCCGGAAAAGCAGTGGAAGATCACGGAGGAGGACTGGAGGAACCGGGAAAAATGGGATCAGTATGAGACGGCAGTCAATGAGATGATCACAAAGACGAGCACGACCTATGCGCCGTGGCATATCCTTGAGTCTGTGGATAAGAAGTACGCCAGGATCAAGGCGCTCCGGATCGTGATTGAGGAGCTGGAAAAGGCACTCGGTTAGACTATGTTTTAGAATGACAGAAATATGCAAATTATGCCATGCGTGGCAATACAATTTCGCCCTCTGTCTTACTATAATATTTTCAGAAGGAATGAAAATAGGAAGGTAAGACAGGGGGATTTTTTATGCAGTACGGACATTTTGACAATGAGAAAAGGGAATATGTCATTGACCGCGTCGACCTGCCGGTATCGTGGACAAATTATCTCGGCGTGAAGGATTTGTGCGTCGTGGTCAATCATACGGCGGGCGGTTACATGTTCTATCAGTCTCCGGAGTATCACCGGGTGACGCGTTTTCGCGGAAATGCGGTGCCGATGGACCGGCCGGGACATTATGTGTATCTGAGGGATGCCGAGGACGGAGACTACTGGAGCATTTCCTGGCAGCCGGTGGGCAAACCGCTGGATCAGGCAAAATACACCTGCAGACACGGCATGAGCTACACAACCTATGAGTGCGATTACAAGGGAATCAAGGCGAGCCAGACACTCATGGTTCCGATGGACGATGCGGTGGAACTGTGGGATGTGCGTCTTAAGAACACCACAGACAAAGCTCCAACATGGACGAACTGGAAGAAGCCATCGGCAAGATGTGCGGGAACTTAAAACGGAAAGGAATTACCGGGGATGAGCCGAAGCGTGATCCGCAGGATGGGGAAGCGGCGGAAGCGCACAAGGAGAGCGCATCGAGCAGCTTTATCGTGAAGAATGCACTGACTTACATTGAGGAGAATTATACGAAGAAGCTGACGCTCTGCGAGGTGGCAGAGAAAACGTATGTGAGCCAGTGGCACTTAAGCAAGCTTTTAAACCGCCACACGGGGCAGAGCTTTTCGGATATTTTAAATCACGTTCGTATCGAGCATGCGAAAGAACTGCTAAAAAATCCGTCGCTGCGCATCGGAGATATCTCCGAGCAGGTGGGATTTTTAGATCTGGCACATTTCTCAAGGGTATTTAAGAAGCAGGAGGGAGTCTCTGCCAATGAATACCGGAATCAGGTACTGGGAAAGTAAGGTGCCGGACGGCTAGAGTACATAGTATCCGAGCACGCCGCACAGAATCCCTGCAAGAGCGCCTGCGATGACGTCGCGCGGCTCATGAACGCCGCCGATCACGCGCAGGACGGCAAGGACAACCCCTAAGAGTCCGAGCAAAATGCCGGCGGAAGGGTGGACATAGAAAATGGTGGCGGCAATGATAAATACGGAAAAGACATGACGGCTGGGAAAAGATTTCCCGGCCGTATCTTTTTCTATGGCAGGCGGAAGGCCGAACTTCTCATAAGGTCTTGGGGCGTTAAAGATCCGGCGGAAGAGCGTGACTGCGGCAAAGGAGACGGCGGGAACGAGAAGCGCCCGCAGGAAAAAAGCGCTGCCCTCAAGAAAAAGCAGCAGCAGAAACGCCGGGTACAGCACAAAAATAAAGCCGGTCAAGGTGTGGTTGAACAGGCATACCAGCCGGATGCGCCGCGGATGTCCACGTAAGATGCCGGTGATTTTTTCATAGGATTCTCTGGTCATGAGACCTCCGATCCGGCAACGGCGAGCAGTGCCCCGATGAAAATGCAGAAGTCAGAGATGTTGAAGACGATCGCGCGCAGCCATTTCGGACCGAAATTCAGATGAAAATAGTCGACGACATGCCCCTTCGTATAGCGGTCGTAAAGGTTGTTTAAACCGCCGCCGAGCAGGAGCGCAACGCCCGTTTTTTCCAGCGCGTGTCCGCTAAGGCGCATCAGAAAATAGGAAAAAACCCCGACAACAACAAGAATGACGGTGTGGATGATGCGCAGAAGATTTGGCCTTTTTACCATGAAATTCAAAGCCGCGCCTTTGTTATAATATTTTTCCAGGACAATCCTGCCCCCAAGCCGCGGATGGCGCACCTTGCGGGCATATTTTTTGTCCATGTAACGCTTCAAGATGAGATCCGACAGGAATACCCCACCGGCAATAATCGCATAAACCATGTAAAAATCTCCTGACAGGTATTGATGTATGTATCATATCATCTTCCATGGGAAATGAAAAGTGATTTGCGCTTGCCTTTTTTTATCCCTGTTTGTGCAGTTGCCCGCAAACCCTTGAAAGGGCGTCGATTGGCTGATAAAGTCAAGACAGAGGCAGAAAAATCTGCAGTAAATAACGGGCGGGAGACGGGAAGGCGTCTCCTGCCTCATGAGAGAAAGGAAAAAGGGATTACGATGAACATTATCAGAGCAAAAGACTATCAGGACATGAGCAGAAAGGCGGCAAATATCATTTCGGCGCAGATTATTATGAAACCGGACTGTGTACTCGGTCTTGCCACGGGATCGACGCCGGTGGGAACATACCACCAGCTGATCGAGTGGTATGAGAATGGGGATCTTGACTTTTCCAGAGTGTCAACGGTCAATCTGGACGAATACCGCGGCCTGGCACACACGGACCCGCAGAGTTACTACTATTTTATGCAGGAGAACCTGTTTGACCATGTGAATATCGATAAGACGGCAACGCATGTCCCGGATGGCACAAACCCGGACGCGGCAGATGCCTGCGTAAAGCATGAGCAGATCATAAAGTCGCTCGGCGGAATCGATTTACAGCTTTTGGGGCTGGGGAATAACGGACATATCGGATTTAATGAGCCGGGTGCAGCGTTCGAGAAGGAGACACATCTGGTGGATCTGGCAGAGAGTACCATTCGGGCTAATGCACGTTTTTTTACCTCTATTGACGAAGTGCCAAAGCAGGCATATACTATGGGAATAAGAACGATCATGCAGGCAAAAAAGATTCTGGTGGTTGTCTCGGGAGAGGGCAAAGCAGACATCGTCTCACGCGCGTTCTTCGGACCGGTGACGCCGGAAGTGCCGGCATCCATCCTGCAGATGCATCCGGATGTGACGGTTGTCTGCGATGAGGCAGCACTTTCCCTGTCACCATTATAGAGGTACAAAAGTCAGAGGAAAATGGGGGATTTAAGATGAGAATTAAGAATGCACTTGTATACACGGTAGAGCATGGATTTGAGGAGCGGGATGTCCGGATAAAAAACGGCTGTTTTGCGGGGAGTGAAGCGGCCGGCACGGACGGGGAAGAGATCCTGGACGCAGGGGGAGATTACCTGATACCGGGGCTTGTGGACATTCATTTTCACGGATGTGCAGGTCATGATTTCTCGGACGGAACACCGGAGGCATTGCAGGCGATCGGCGCGTATGAGCTTCGCCAGGGCGTGACAAGCATCTGCCCTGCATCGATGACACTCTCGGAGGAGACGCTTAAGACGGTGTGTGCCAATGCGTATGCGTATACAAAGAGACCGGAGGCAGAGCAGGATACCGGGGCGAGACTGATCGGGATTCATCTGGAAGGACCGTTTATTTCCATGGAGAAAAAGGGTGCGCAGAATCCGGCTTATATCCGGAATCCGGATGTAGAGATGTTCCTGCGGCTGCAGGAGGCAGCACACGGGCTGGTGCGTCTGATTACGATTGCACCGGAGACGGACGGTGCCAAGGAGTTCATCCGCCGGCTGGCGGATCAAGTACATATCTCGGTCGGACATACCTGCAGTGATTACGAGACTGCATACCGCGCATTTTCACAGGGGGCGGATCATGTGACGCATTTTTTCAATGCGATGCCGCCGTTCACCCATCGCGCGCCGGGCGTGTTTGGCGCGGCGTTTGACGCGAAGCATGTCATGCCGGAGCTGATCTGCGACGGGATTCATATTGATGCTTCGGCTGTCCGCGTGGTATTCTCCCTGTTCGGGGCGGAGCGCATGATCCTAATCAGCGACAGCATGATGGCGACCGGTATGGAGGACGGAGCGTATTCCCTCGGCGGACTTCCGGTTACCGTGCGCGGCAATCTTGCAACCTTAGAGGACGGAACGATTGCCGGCTCGGCGACGAATCTCATGGACTGCATGCGAAAGGCTGTCTCCATGGGAATCCCGTTAGAGACAGCCGTGCGCGCTGCAACCTATAATCCGGCGAGAGCGATCGGTGCGGCGGATGTGTGCGGAAGCATTACCGCAGGCCACCGCGGCGACTGTGTCCTTCTCTCCAAGGATGACCTGTCCACGAAGAAGGTCATCTTCGGAGGAAAGGTGGTCGCCTAGCGCTCGATCCAGTCACGGACATCCGGGATCTTAGAGAGCACCGGAAGCAGTATCAGACTAAGAATAATGCCGACAACACCCTGTACGATGTTAAACGGGATACCGGTCGCAGAGGAAGCAATGCCGGCGGCGATAGATGCCTGGTTTAAGGCTCCGCTGCCGAGTGCGGCAAGTCCGGTTTCGTAGAGAAAATAGCCGATGACCATGATGGCTTCTCCGACGATGCCGCCGATTGCGAGCGCTGCGTAGCGTCCCTTTTTCGAGTGCAGGGTGTTTTTAAAACGATGGAAGAGCAGTCCGGCAATGCCGCCCGTGAGCGCCTTGATAATGAAAGTTGCAGGAGCCCAGGTCACGTAGCCGGAGAAAATGTCTGAGAACATCGAGCCGATGCCGGCAGCGAGCGCTCCGGGAAGTGGGCCAAGCACGACGCCACACAGCAGAACGAAGCCATCTCCCGGATGGATGTAGCCGAAGGTTGGTGTCGGGATCTTGATGATCATGGTCGCCACGCATGTCATGGCGGCGAGAAGGGCAGCAGTTACCAGTTTTTTAATATTTTGATTTGTCATTAGGAAGTCTCCATTCTGTCAGATTCATATAAAAGTTTGTATTTCAACGTTGATGCATAAGAGTATAACACAAGATGGATTGATAAAAATGTCCAGTTGCGATTAAATTGACCATGCCAGTTTGCCGGAATGGTCTTTTTTCTTGCCTGAAACACAAAGCACTGATACACTAGAGACGATGAGAGAGAAGAATAAGGGAGGAATTTTATGAATAAAAAGTGCAGAATCATATTGTATGTGCTGTCGATTGTCATGGTGGCAGGATGTATTACTGCCGTGGCGCGGACGAAAGGGAGCACGCCGGAAGTAAAGGTGCCGGGCGAAGAGCCGGCAGCTGTGGTATCGGGTGAGGACACGGAGCATGCGGGGGCGGATAGCGGAGCGGATCGTGCGCCTGCCAGGGAGGAGAATGAGACCGCGGTGGAGACCACGGAGGCGGAGGAGAGAACGGAAGCCGCGGAAGTGGCCGAAGAAGCGGAAGCGGGCGGTCAGGCGGAAGCGGATGGCAGTACGACGATTCTTTTTACCGGGGATGTCCTGTTTGCAAATGCGTTTAAGGCGGGTTATGATGCGGACGGAATCAAGGGCGTGGTTGCACCGGAACTGCTGGAGGAGCTTCGGGCAGCGGATATTCTGATGGTGAATAATGAATTCCCGTTCTCGGATCGCGGCACGCCGATGGCGGACAAACAGTTTACATTCCGGTGCAGTCCGGGCTATGTAAAGGCATTAAATGAGATGGGCGTGGATGTGGTATCACTCGCCAACAACCACACACTTGATTATGGAAGGGAAGCGCTCTCGGATACGTTTGCAGCGTTAGACGGTGCCGGAATTCTATATGGCGGCGCGGGCGATTCCGCGGAGCGGGCAAAGCAGGTGCAGGTAATCGAAGTCCACGGGAAAAAATACGGATTTATCGCGGTATCCCGGGTTGTCCCGACGGCGGACTGGAAGGTGGAAAATGCAGTGCCGGGACTGTTTAGCTGCTATGACACCACGGCTCTTGTGGAGGTAATTAAGGAAGCGAGGGAGACCTGCGACTATGTGGCGGTCTATCCGCACTGGGGCGTGGAGTACCAGGCATATCCGGAGGCGAACCAGACACAGATTGCGAAGGCGTGTATCGACGCCGGGGCGGATGTGGTTGTGGGATCGCACACCCACTGTCTGCAGGGGGTCTCCTATATCGACGGGAAGCCGGTATTCTACAGTCTTGGCAATTTTATCTTCGGGCAGAGTATCGACCGGTCGGCGATGCTTGAGGTGACGATCGACGCCGCGGGGCGGGCATCCTACCGGTTCGTGCCGGTGTATGCGGCGGGAGGCGTGACATATCCTGCCGAAGGCGGACAGGCAGAGTCGGTTTTGAATTATCTGGACGGCATTTCGGAAGCAGCTGTGGCATCGGATGGAACCGTGACAGAAGATTAACTAAAATTAGTTTACAATCAGTTTAAAAAAGTTTATAATTTAAAGCAAGAAAGCTTCCTTCTGCGCGGCAGAAGAATATCAGTAAAAGGAGAAGAAGAGATATGAGTTACATGGAGACTTACAAAGAGTGGTGCACAAACCCGTATTTTGATGAGAATACAAAGGCAGAACTTGCTGCAATAGGGGACGATGCGGCGGAGATTGAGGATCGTTTTTACCGTCAGTTAGAGTTTGGAACCGGCGGACTGCGCGGCGTGATCGGAGCGGGAACGAACCGCATGAACATTTATACCGTGCGTCAGGCGACACAGGGACTGGCGAACTACATTCTCTCCCAGAACGGACAGGAGAAGGGTGTTGCGATCGCCCACGATTCCAGAATCATGTCCACCGAATTTGCGGATGAGGCGGCGCTCTGCCTGAACGCAAATGGCATCAAGGCGTATGTGTTCGACAGCCTGCGTCCGACGCCGGAGCTTTCCTTTGCCGTGCGTGAACTCGGCTGTATTTCCGGAATTGTGATTACGGCGAGCCATAACCCGAGAGAATACAACGGCTACAAGGTATACTGGGAGGACGGCGCACAGATCACACCGCCGCACGACAAGAATATCCTGGCGGAAGTGGCGAAGGTGACATCTTTCGACCAGGTGAAGACGATGAAGAAAGAAGATGCCGTTGCCGCAGGACTTTACAAGGTCATCGGAAAAGAGATCGACGACCGTTACATGGAGGAACTGAAGAAGCAGTCGATTCATCCGGAAGTCATCAAGGAGATGGCGAAGGACATCAAGATTGTATACACACCGCTCCACGGAACCGGCAACCTTCCGGTGCGCCGCGTGTTAAAGGAGCTTGGATTCGAGCAGGTGTACGTGGTAAAAGAGCAGGAGCTGCCGGACGGCAATTTCCCGACGGTATCCTACCCGAATCCGGAGTCCCCGAAGGCATTTGAGCTTGCGTTAAAGCTGGCAAAAGAAGTCGATGCGGACATCGTGCTCGCGACAGACCCGGATGCAGACCGTCTTGGCGTGTACTGCAAGGACACAAAGACCGGCGGATATGTGACATTTACCGGAAATATGTCCGGTATGCTGATCGCAGAGTACATCTTAAGAGAGAAGACAGCGATGGGAACCATGCCGGAGAACCCGGCGCTCGTGGAGACGATCGTGACGACCGATATGGCAAAAGCGATCGCGGCAGCCTACAACGTGAAGCTGATCGAGGTGCTGACCGGATTTAAGTATATCGGAGAGCAGATCAAGTTCTTCGAGCAGCAGCATACGTATCACTACGTATTCGGACTGGAGGAGAGTTACGGCTGCCTGGCAGGAACCTACGCGAGAGACAAGGATGCGTGCGTGGCGGTCATGATGCTTTGCGAGGTGGCTTCCTGGTGCAAGAAGCACGGCAAGACCCTGTGGGATGCAATGCTGGATATGTATGAGAAGTACGGCTACTACAGAGAGGGACTGGAGACAAAGACCTTAAAGGGAATCGACGGTGCGGCACAGATCCAGTCGATGATGAGTGAGTACCGCACGAATCCGCCGAAGGAGCTGGGCGGTCATCAGGTACTGGCAGTGCGCGACTACAAGGAGGACACCAGAAAGGATCTTGTGACTGGTGAGGTGACAAAGACCGGACTGCCGACATCGAACGTGCTCTATTATGAACTTTCCGACAATGCATGGTGCTGTGTGCGCCCGTCCGGAACAGAGCCGAAGATCAAATACTACTTTGGCGTAAAGGGAACCTCCCTTGCGGATGCGGATGCAAAGCTTGCGGCATTGAAGGAAGATCTGTTGAAATAAGAAGCGGGAGATGGTATGGGAGCAATTCATTATTACGAAAAAGAACGGGTTTTTAAACTGGATACACCACATACCAGTTATCTGATCGGTATCGTGGATGAAGAAAAGTTTTTGGGACATATCTATTACGGCGCAAAGATCACGGACTATGACGTCCGTGCGCTGATGCGCACCGGGGAGGCACCGTTTGTTCCTTCACAGAACAACCGCGACCGGAGCTCTTTTCTGGATGCGTTTCCGATGGAGTATCCGGGGCACGGCGTCGGCGATTACAGGGAGAGTGCGATTTCCGTATCGGACAAAAACGGCAATACGGCGGTGCAGCCGCTTTACAGGGAGCATAAGATCTATGCGGGCAAACCGGGACTTCCGGGACTTCCGGCCACGTTCGGCAGCAAAGAAGAGTGTGAGACGCTTGAGATTGTGCTGGCGGATGAAGTGCTGGATCTTACGGTCACATTGTACTACACGGCATTTTATGACGTGGATGTCATTACGCGGAGCGTGCGCGTGACGAACCATGCCAAAGAACCGGTGTATCTTACGAAGGTATTTTCTACGGCGTTGGATCTTGACGCGGAGGATTACCGGATGCTGACGCTGCATGGTTCCTGGGCGAGAGAGCGACAGATCGAATACCGCCAGATCGGTTATGGAAAACAGTCTGTTGGCTCCTGCCGCGGTGAATCTTCCCATCAGGAGCACCCGTTCGTGGCGCTGGTGTCCGCAAACGCCGGACAGGAGCAGGGGCGCGTGTACGGATTCCATTTTGTGTATTCCGGCAATTTCCTGGCGCAGGTGGAGAAGAACCAGTTTGATTCCCTGCGCGTGGTGCTGGGAATTCATCCGCAGGATTTTAGGTGGGAATTAAAGCAGGATGAGACATTTACGGCACCGGAGGTTGTGATGACTTATTCGGATGCCGGGCTTGGCAGGATGACGAGAACGCTGCACGATCTCTACCGGAAGCATCTGATCCGCAGCCCGTATAAGGACAGGGAGCGCCCGGTGCTCATCAACAACTGGGAGGCAACCTACTTTGACTTTGACACGGAGAAGCTGCTTGCGATTGCGAGAGAGGCGAAAAAATCCGGAATCGAGATGCTGGTCATGGACGACGGATGGTTCGGCCACCGCAACGATGACAACACAAGTCTCGGCGACTGGCAGGTAAACGAGCAGAAGATTACGGGTGGATTAAAACGGCTGGTCGATCAGGTGAATGAGATCGGATTAAAGTTCGGCATCTGGTTTGAGCCGGAGATGATCTCGCCGGATTCGGAGCTGTACCGGACGCATCCGGACTGGGCGATTGCCCTTCCGGGGAGAATGCCGTGCCGGTCGAGAAATCAGTATGTGCTCGATCTCTCCAGAAAAGAAGTGCGGGATTATGCGTATGAGTGTGTGGCATCCATTTTGCGCAGCGCGAACATCGCTTATGTCAAGTGGGATATGAACCGGCAGCTGACCGATCTGGGAAGCGGTGTGCTTCCGGTGGAAAAGCAGGGAGAATTGCTGCATCGCTATGTGCTGGGCGTCTATGAATTGCAGGAGCGTCTGATCACCGAATTCCCGGAGCTGCTTCTCGAGAACTGCTCCGGCGGCGGGGCGAGATTTGACCCGGGAATGCTGTATTACAGTCCACAGATCTGGTGTTCCGACGACACGGATGCCATAGAGCGCTTAAAGATTCAGGAGGGAACGGCGCTGCTGTATCCGCTCTCCGCGATCGGTGCGCATGTGTCCGACTGCCCGAACCACACGGTGGGACGCGTAACTCCGTTTGAGACCAGAGGAAATGTGGCGCTGGCGGGTACGTTCGGCTACGAGCTGGATGTGACAAAGCTTCCGGAGGAAGACCGGGCGAAAATTCCGGGTCAGGTGGCGCTGTACCATAAATATCATGCGCTGATGCGAAGCGGCGACTATTACCGGATCGCTTCCTATTCGCAGAATGATTCGTTTGACTGCTATGAGGTGGTGGCAAAGGATCAGTCGGAGGCGCTGATCACCTTTGTTCAGGTGCTTGGCAGACCGAATGTGCACAGCAGACGGATCCGGATACCGGGACTTGATGAGAAGAAAAAATATCGTGTTGAGACAACGGGGGAAGTGTACTGCGGAGATACCCTCCTGCATGCGGGACTGAATGTTCCGGCGATGTGGGGAGATTTCCAGTCGGCACTGATACACTTATCCGAGGTGCCTGATGAACAGTAGTTGGAGGATGAAAAAATGGCAAAAGCGGTAAAGCTGGCAGATATTGCGGGACAGCTTGGCGTGAGTACGGTTACCGTATCGAAGGCGCTGTCCGGACAGAAAGGCGTCAGTGAGGAACTGCGGGAGAAGATAAAAACGCTTGCCGATGAGATGGGATACAAACAGCCGTCCGCCAGGCGGCGCGAACACGCGGTAAAAAGCTATAATATCGGTGTGCTGATTGCCGAGCACTGGCTGGATAAGTATGATTCCTTCTATCTGCAGATGTATCAGCAGGTGGCGACGCGCGCGGTGGCGAAGGAATGTTTTACGCTGATGGAAGTGGTCAGCGCACAGATGGAGACTGCCTGCGAGATGCCGAAGCTTGTGCAGGAGCAGAAGGCGGACGGTCTGATTATCATCGGACGCCTGACGGGAGAATATCTGAAGTTTTTGAATGAAAAAGCAAAAATTCCGCTTCTGTACATGGATTTCTGTGACGAGAAGACAGATACGGATGCGGTGATTTCGGACAGCTATTACGGTGCTTACCGCATGACGAATTATCTGTTCGACATGGGACCTATGTGGGAACCCTGCTTGCGACGGGATCCATCACGGACCGCTATCTGGGGTATACGAAATCCCTGATGGAGCACGGCGTTGCGGTGAGGGGGGACTGGACGATCGCAGACCGCGACATCCATACGGGCAAGATTGATATGGACCGGCTGTTGCAGCTGCCAAAGGAGATGCCGACGGCTTTTGTATGTAACTGTGATCTGACGGCGAGCTTTCTGATCCGCAGGCTGCATGAGCACGGATACCGTGTGCCGGAGGATATATCGGTTGTGGGATATGACAATTATCTTTTCCCGGGACTCTGTGATGTGGCGATCACCACTTATGAGGTGGATATGAAGGAGATGGCGAGACAGACGGTTCACACGCTGATCAGGAAAATGGCAGGCGAACCGTACCGCCAGGGAATCTGTATCGTCGAGGGACATATGGTCACAAAGGACAGCGTAAAAGCCAGAAAAAATATGGGTTAGTGCAGGGAAGACTGCCGGAATTGCAGAGGTGTGATTCCGGCATCTTTTTTGAACAGATTGATAAAATGTGTCGTGTTTTCAATCCCTACGGCGGCGCTGACCTCACGGATGGTGAGGGTTGTCGTGCGCAGCAGCGTGCGTGCGGCTTTCAGCCGGACCCGGTTCAGATACTGGATTGGCGGAACACCGATGCAGTCTGAAAAATCATGGCAGAGCCGGTAGCGGCTGACTCCGAGAGAACTCTCGAGCGCGGCGAGAGAGTGGGAATGTGCGTAATCGGTGTCGAAAATCTCTTTCATGTGTGCCACATGCGCGGGAAGGGAAGGCGTCGATGCGGCACGGCGGGAAGCGGCGAGGGAGGACAGGACAAGCGAGAGCATGGCGGTCAGATGAAGCGAGGAAACTGGTTCATCGGAGAGCAGCTCGCGGGAAAGGTAGGGCAGAATACGCCATACGATGTCATCCGCCTCGGTCCGGTTCGTATGAAAAATGCGGTCGTCCGCACACAAAAACGGAAGATATTCCGAAAAATACTCTGTGGACAGATAAAAACAGTGGTAGCAGAAAGGGGTATGCGTCGTGGAAAACCGGTATGCGGTCTGATCCGGAAGAAGCATGAGATCCCCCGGTGCAAGCTGGCAGGATTCCGGCTCCTGCACAGCGTCGCCGGCAGTCGTTAAAGTGCCGCTTCCGGATTCGACATAGAGAAAGAGGAGGTACGGCAGCGCATCCTGCGTCAGACGGACGGGGGACGCGTAGCTGATGCGCCCTCCTGCAGGGACAAAACGGTTGTGTACAGCCGATGTGTCCTCGCGGAAAACGAAAGCCGGGTCGTCTGAAAGATCGGAAAAACGGATGCCGTTTCCGGCTGCTCCGGAGAAATGATAAGCCTGATTCAGGCGTGCCTTGATCGTGATGGGTTCCATAAGAATCGGTCCTTTCTGCATAACTATCCTATATTATAGCGAAACTATTTGGCAATACAATAGGTTTCTTGATTATTAGGTTAAAAAATAATAAAAATTAAGTAATTAAAATTAAAATAAGAGAAAAAAGAAAGGAAAAGAAAAGACTAAAAATATGAAAAATGACTAAAAAGTGGATGCAAAATTTGTATAACATGTGGAAAATGCAGAAAAACGCAAGAAAATCATATATTATGCAATAATATATGATGACTAAAAATAGAAAAAATATATAATTAAATTAAGCTACAAAACGAGCTATAAAAAAGGAGGATTTTTATTATGAAGTTGAAAAAAGTTCTGGCAGTCAGCCTGGTTGCAGCAATGACTTTGAGCATGGCAGCATGCGGCAGCAGTTCATCTGACAGCAGCGCATCATCAGATGATGCGACAACAGGAAGTGTGACGGCAACCGAGAGTGGGGACGGTGCACAGGCAGCAGACGGCGATCTGAATTACGCAGGCATCAAATTGGGCGAGGATTACACCGACATCACGACAACCATCCATGTATTCAACCAGAGAACCGATATGTCCGAGGACAGCTATCCGGGAAAGAACTGGGAAGCTTACATTGCTGATTTCAATGAGATGTACCCGAACATCACCGTAGAGGTTGAGACGGATACCAATTATTCCGATGATTCCCTGCTTCGCTTACAGAGCGGTGACTGGGGCGACATCATGATGATCCCGGCAGTTGACAAGGCAGACTTAAGTGAGTATTTCCTGCCGTACGGCACACTCGATGAGATGGAAGGACAGATTAAGTTCGCAAATACCTGGGATTACGACGGACTGGTATACGGTGTTCCTTCTACCGGTAATGCACAGGGTGTTGTATACAATAAGAGAGTCTTCACAGAGGCCGGCGTTGCAGAGACACCGAAGACACCGGATGAGTTCATCGCGGCACTGCAGGCGATCAAGGATTACGATTCTTCCATCATTCCGCTCTACACGAACTACGCAGACGGATGGCCGATGGAGCAGTGGGACGGACAGATCGCAGGTACGACAACCGGTGATTCTACTTACATGAACCAGAAGCTTCTTCACACAAAGGATCCGTTCCAGGATTACGGCGATGGCACACATCCATATGCACTGTACAAGGTGCTCTACGATGCAGTGGCAGACGGACTGACAGAGGATGACTTCACCACAACTTCCTGGGAAGATTCCAAGGGCATGATCAACAGAGGCGAGATCGCGACCATGGTACTTGGCTCCTGGGCATATTCCCAGATGGTAGACGCTGATTCTCACGGCGAGGACATCGGCTACATGCCATTCCCGATCACGATCGACGGCAAGCAGTATGCTTCCGCAGGCGCTGACTACAGCTTCGGTATCAATGCGGCATCGGATGCAGATCATCAGGCAGCAGCAATGGTATTCGTAAAATGGATGACAGAAGAGTCCGGTTTTGCATACAACGAGGGCGGTATCCCGATCGCTGCAGACGATAACGATTATCCGGATGCATACGCAGAGTTCGGTGATGTGACATTTGTATCCGACGAGTCCGCATTAGAGGGCGAGGAAGATTTACTCAATGCATTGAACGCTGATTCCGGATTGAACATCAATGCAGGCGGAAAAGAGAAGGTTCAGGAGATCATTGAGCATGCTTCTAACGGTGATATGTCCTACGATGACATCATGGCTGAGTGGAATGAGAAGTGGACACAGGCACAGGAAGACAATGGCGTGACGGCAGAATAAATAAGACATCATGCACAGACGGGACCGGAATGAGAGATCTGTTTCCGGTCCCGTTATTTTAAAAACAGGGTGAAAAAGATGGAGGTTGGATATGGCGGCGACATCAGTAAAGAAAGTAGAAAATAAAACAGCCAGGCGTGGATTCCTGAAGTGGGCAAAAAGCAGGAAGGGGCAGCAGACACTGATTATACTGGCATTTACCATAATTCCGCTTGTGCTGTTGGCAGCATTTACCTATGTGCCATTTGCTGAAATGGTGAAGTTCAGTTTTTACAAAATGAAATATTCCACGCCGGTAGATAAACGGGTATTTGTGGGTTGGAAGAATTATATCGAGGTATTCCGCAACAAGGATATTTTTGCATCCCTGTGGTTAAGCCTCTACTACATGGTAGGTTCGGTGGTACAGCTTGCGCTTGCGCTGTTCCTTGCAACGATTTTGAGCTTTAAGACAAGGGGAGGCAATCTCTTTAAGGGACTGATGTTTTTCCCGTATCTGATCAGCGGTATTGCGATCGGATTTATCTTTAAATATTTTTACACAAGAGGATTTGTATTCGATTCCATCCTCGGATGGTTTGGATTTGAACTGGATAGTCTTCCGTACTGGCTGCGCGATCAGAAGATCAACAACTGGTCACTGGTTGCAACTTCTGTCTGGAGATATTTCGGCAACAACATGGTGCTTTTTATCGGAGCGATCATGTCTGTAGATTCCGAGATGTACGAGGCGGCGGAGCTGGACGGTGCAAATAAATTTCAGCAGTTTGTACATATCATACTGCCGAGCATCAAGACGATTGTGACGCTGAATGTGATTTTATCCATCACAGGAGCACTGAGCGCATTCGAGCAGCCGTTCGTAATTACCGGAGGTTCCAACGGAACGGCAACGTATTTTATCAACATGAACAATATTGCACATACCAGCCAGAAGGT
>ERZ857969.1352-NODE-1352-length-34263-cov-9.843721_pt1 | contig 34263 bp, 32 predicted proteins | sample MGYA00519864_ERZ857969 | MGnify/ENA primary metagenome ERZ857969 (study PRJEB31778, sample SAMEA3449382) | human gut metagenome | biome: human gut; feature: human-associated habitat; material: faeces | place: United Kingdom | collected 2010/2012 ...
GCGACTTTACCACACCCCCCGTAAATCCATTTTTTCAAAAGGAAAACGGCGGCTTGAAATATGGTATTTCAAAACCGCCGTCCTGCGCGCAGTAGCCGCCAGAAAGCGGTTAATATACTCGCCACGTCAAATTAAAAATTGATATTCGTGTCCTTTACAAAATTCTGCGTACCGTACAGCACCAGCGTAGCCGTCCTTCACTTTCAAGACGACGGCGCAGTCCATACTCGTGCTGGACATGGAGCTGCTCTCGGCCGCCCAGCTCTCCACCTTGCTCAGGTCAAGGCCGTAGTACCCGCTGATGCGGTCCTCGCTCTCGGTGCTGCCGCTTGTGTAGCTGGCACCGAGGGCTATCTTCATGCTGTCCAGAACTTCGCCGGCGGTCTGTTCTTTGGCGGTATCCTTTTTCTGTTCGTCCTTTTTGTCAGCTGGCACCTTCTCGGAATCATCCTTCTTTGTGGTAGTCAGTTCCCGCTGGAGCTGCTTTTTCACCTGTTCCTCCGCCTGCCGGAGCTGCTCCCGGATCGGCGTCTGCCGGGACTTGGCCCGTTTCAGTTCTAAACGGGAATACTCGGCAAAGCAGCCTGTGATGGCATCGGCCTGCCGTGCCTTGAACAAAAGCAGATATTTTTCATCCCCCACACGGCGGATAGCGTAGTCCACGCCCCATTTCCGGGCCACCTTGTCAAACAGCTTGGGCGTGTCCACCTCAATGGCGTTGGTGTCCCCGCCGTGGCCCATGAGCTTTCGCACACTCTGCTTGCCGTGGGGCGTCTGTGCCTTGCGGTGCTCCTTGGCGATCTTCCGGCCCACGGCGGCCACCACATAGGCCAGCGCACGGGCGGTCAGCTTGGTCGCCTTGACGCTGACAGCGATGGTTTGCCGGGACACTTCATCTCCGACGATAGCTTACACCTCCTTTGCCCTCTGGCCACCGTGACCAGAAGCGGCCTATCTGTCCTCGCGGCTGGCGGGGAGCCGCTGCTTTTCCTCGTTCAGCGCCGAACGGTCTATGACCTCCTGATACGCCGCCATCTGCTCCCGGATATTCAGCTTGGGATAGGCGAAGATGCGGTGCTCCGGGGGAATGTCCTCCATTCCGTGATACCGCTCCACAAAGCTGCCGCCGTTATTGAACACATAACCGCCGGGGGCGAAATGGCCGCCGTCATTGATTCGTGCATCCCGCCCGTAGGCTTCAAAGTCGAAGTAGGGCAGCACATTATCCGGCACATCCAGCATTTCCATTTCCTCGATGTAGACCCGGCCCAGCGCCTCCTCGCTGTCAATGCCGGGGTAGAAGTCATAGCAATCCAGATTTTGCGCGAGGTTGATCAGGTCATGGACGCTGCCCGTGTATTCGCCGCTGTCAATGACGGCCTCAAACTTTTCAATGTCGCTCAGGTCGAGGTCAGACAGCACATGGGCCAGATGGTTCAGCTCGTCAATGCTTTCATACTCGCCCAAATGGTCATACAGGCCCAGCACATCGCCGTCGAATGAGGTAATGAAGATTTCCTCATACCGCACCCCATCCACGCCGATGCGCTTCAAAAGGGCCTGCACCTCCTCCGTGGTAGCCGGGAATTTCAGCGTTTCGCCTACAAGCCGCCCCTCGTTATATTTGCCGAGGTTGGTAATGTAGGCTTCAAACAGGGATGACATTTTCAGCACCTCCTTGTCAGAACGTCGTATATGCCGCGCATAATGTACTCAGCACAGGGCAGCGCGATAGCGTTTCCCAGCGCCCGGTAGCGGTGGGCGGGCAGGATTTCCTCACTATCCGCACCGCACTTTGTCCAGCCCTCCGGCAGCCCCATGAGCCGTTCACATTCTCTTTCCGTGGGAAAACGGATACAGCCCCCAGCGGGATCATCCTCATACCAAAAGGCAAATGGGCTGACCGCGCTGGCTAACAGAGTGGGAAAAGGGTCAGTTGGCAATCCAAAGCTGTTTCGGAACGCCTCTGCTGTCCGCTCCTTTGCCGATGCCCGCATACGGTAGCATTGAAAGGGTCGGGTGATCGGTACACGCCGCCCTGCTTCAATAAAAGAGCCTCGATCTCCGCAGGCGGCGGACAGCCAGCAATCTCCGCCAGACGCAGAAATTGACTGCACTGTGCGGGGCTTAAAAAGTATTTCGTGGGAACATTGTCCTCCAAAGTCTGCCACAACAAAGACGCGCTGCCGTCGTGCCAGTCGGGGGCTTGCCCAATGCTGGGCATCCATGAGCCGCCATGAGAGATCGGGTGTGTGCCCTCGCACCATTCCGGCTCCTGCCCATCTTCCAGAAGCAGGCATTGAAATGTCGGCGGCTGTGAACGCGGAGAGCACGGCTCTAAAGTCCATCCGGTCATTTGAAAAAAACGCTCCCATGACGTTCTCCCAAACAGCGATTGCTGGAAATATACCATTTGTCGCCTCCCTCATTTCACGGATAATACGGATCGCATGAAAGAACAGACTGGATTTTTCCCCGGCAAGACCGGCCCTGTTGCCGATCTGCGAAAGATTTTGGCAGGGTGAGCCAAAGGTGATGATATGGACGGGCGGGATGTCGCCGCCGTTCAGCTTTGTCACATCCCCCAAGTGCGCCATATCGGGAAAGTGGCGTTTCGTGATGGAGATAGGTGCTTTTTCAATCTCGCTTGCCCATACCGGCTCAATGCCGCAGCGCACCGCTGCCAGCGGGAACACGCCGATCCCGTCGAAAAGGCTCCCCAGCTGGATCTCGCTCATATCAGCGGCGGCCCTGACGCTTTACGGTCAGGATGCCGTCCAGCGTGGTTGCCGTGATCCCCAGCCGCTGGGCAACAGCCACATCATTTTTCATGCTTTCCGTGGAGATACTGCCGCACACCACCAGCACATGAGAGCGGCGAAGCAGGTCGCGGCCCATGTCGATGCCGCTCTTATGCTCCTCGGGAACGGCGTCGTTCAGGAAAAGGGGCTGATAGAGCGTGGGGCAGATGGGCGAAAAGCCCGCCTCATAGACAGCGCGGCAATACTTGGCGGCCTGCTCCGTCGCCTCGCAGGGGTCGCCGCTCCATGCGGCGGTAATATACGCAAGGGGTCGTTTCATTTTGAAAACCTCCATTTTTATAATGTAGTGGGTCAACCTTTTTCCCCCGCCCTTTTCCAATCTTGGAAAAGGGGGGCGGCTCTGGAGGATATACCCCCGCCGCTTGCCAGAGAAAAAGCACAGCCGGGGCAGGCGGTCAAGGGCTGGCCGCCGCACACGGCGGGGTGAATCCCCCTTGACAGCCCGCTCCCGCCTGTGCTCGATTACGGGCGGCGACGGGGGATATAACCGCAAGGGCCGTATCCTATCGGGGCAGCAAAAAGCCTCTGGTCATGGTGGCCAGAGGTCGTTACTTTTCCATATCCATTTTCTTGTCGGGCTTGGCAAGCTCGGGTGGCTGCCGCTCTTTCCAGTCCTCCAGCAGCGTCATGATCTGGTCTTTCATCTGCCGGGGCGTGGCCTCCTTGCCAAAAAACTTTTCCAGTTCAGCGCCAGTAATGATCACGTCACGATCCTCCTTTTTCTTTTCTTCACACAAAATACCGTCGATCACGTCCGGGGAGAGCTTGTTTTCCTTGTCCAGCTCACGGAGCCGCTTTGCCTGACCCTTGGAGGGCGAAGCCTGCTGGCCCTCAATGGACACGGCGATATACTTCTGGTGCTTGGGCCGCACACGGGAAATTTCCACAGCCGGGGTGAAAGACAGCTTTCCGTCATCCATCGTCTGCTTCAATTCCGGCACAAGATCATTGAGCCAGATATACCGCTGAACGGTTTTCACACTCATGCCGTTGCGCTGGCCCACGCTTTCAAGAGAGAGCTTTCCGGCCTCGGCGCTGTCGCCGCGTGCTCCCTGATGCTTGATGGCCTCATACTGCATTTTCAGGGACATAGCCTTTTCGCTGGGCAAAATCGTTTCTCGCTGACGGAGGTTGTCATCCGTCATAGCGAGAATGGCCTCGTCATCCGTCATATTGCGGACGATACAGGGCATATTGCGATACCCGGCAAGCTGGCTGGCCATCTGGCGGCGGTGGCCCGCGATGATCTCATAGCCGCCGCCCTCACGGGGACGCACAAGCGCGGGCTGGTTGACGCCGCCGTTGCGGACGCTCTCCACCAGAGATTTCATTTCCGTATCGTCACGGACACCGAAAGGATGATCCTTGAACGGGTGCAGGTCGGAAAGGTCAAGATAGACGATTTCCTCTTTTTCGCCTCTGGTAGCGTCGCGGGGTGTAGGCGGCACTTCCGGGGCCTGGGGTGCTGCCTTTTCCACGGGAGCCGCATGGGTCTTGCCAGCCTTGGGCGGCTTGGCCTGCTCCGGGGCCGCTTTTTCCGCCTTGGACGGGCGGCCACGGCGGGGCTTTTCCGCCTTTGCCTCTTTCTTGACCCCCGGCTCGGTGGGCGCAGCTTTTTCGGCTTTTGCAGGGCGGCCCTGTTTGGGCTTGGGCTTCTCCGGCTCCGGCATGGGCTTTTCCCATTCTCGCTTGCTGTACTCGGTGACGGAAACGGACGGGGCCTCCATCTCCTTGGGGATGTCCGGCGGAGCGTCCTTTTCCGGCGTGGAACGCATCGCGGAAAGGTCAATCACCTTTGCGGACGGAGCGGGGCCGCCGCCCACATCAGGGATTTCGGCCTGCTCCATTTTTGGGGCCTTTCCCGGCATTTCAGGCGGAGCCTGTTCCTCCGTGGTAGGGGGATGCTTGTTTTCTTCTGCCATGACACGAATAACCTCCTTGACAAGAATTTAGGCCATGCCGCACGGCTGGCCCATATCAGCACACAGAGAAAACGCTGTCTGTATACAAAAACACCGCCTATGTCCTGTTAGGCGGTGCATTGTGTAAGGCTTGGCAGCTCATTTTCAGTTGTTTTTCTCTGTGTGCCCTTGTCAAGCGATGTTTTGGCGACCGCATTACAGAATACAAAGGAGGCTTAATAACTTGGGAAAGCGGGAATGGTATTCAGAGTTCAGCACATGCTAAGTTTCGGTATCAGTATCACATTGTTTTTGCACCGAAATACAGCAGGAAAGTGATTTATGGACAGTTGAAGCGGGATATCAGCCTTCACCTTGAAAGTAGCATGGCATCATAGTACGATGACGCCGTACTTACTGTCTGAGTGTGGATAAACTGAATGGTGAGAAATCTATAACTTATTTCCACCTATGAAACTTGGGGTGTTCCAATCCGAACTCGGCCATGACCTTTCCGACAATGTGTCGCGTCATATCTTCGATGGTTTGGGGATTGTTATAATATGTGAGCATGGGCGGAAGGATCACTGCACCTGTTTGAGTCAGTGACAGCATATTGCGCAGATGTATCTGACTGAGCGGGGTTTCTCGTGTGACGAGGACAAGCTTGCGCCGCTCTTTCAGTGTCACATCAGCAGCACGCAGAAGCAGATTATCAGAATACCCGCAAGCAATACCGGCTAAGGTTTTCATGCTGCATGGAATGATGACCATACCCTCTGTGCGGAAGGTTCCGCTGGACACAGATGCAGCCACATCATCCAGAGGGTAGACCTGATCGGCAAGATGACATACATCCTCGAGGGATAAGGAGGACTCATATGCAAGTGTCTTTACAAAACTGCTGGAGTACACCAAATGGGTTTCCCAATCGGGAAAATACTGCATCCCACGGAGAAGTTCGATGCCCAGGGGAGCCCCGCTGGCACCACTCAGACCAATAACCAATCTCTTTTTCATAATCCACCTCATCTTATCTGTCAGTTTAATTTTGCCAAGGCGTGAAGCTCCATATCACAACGATGATGGAAGCATCTGAAATGCCGTGAATTACAGATATATTTTCATAATACTGAAATTATTATAATATAAGACTGAGAATATTGTCAATCAAAAACGAAAATCAATGAGAGGGACAAGAATGGAAAATGGTGAGGAAAGAGATATAATTTAAGATATAATAGGATAATATTGAAATAATAATGCAAAAGATAGAGAAAAAATGACATTTCTTAAATGATTCGACCTGTATAGATAGGAAAAATACAGCTTAATCCGTGATATACTTTCTTGACAATTTCACAATGGTTATTGTAATATTGAAATTACGAAAGGCGCTGTAAATCACGGTGAGTGTAGGTGGAAGGCTGTGAAGACATCTGCGGTTATTCCGGCGGTGGGTATTTCCACCCGCATGCTGGAGATGAAACCATTACTTTGCTTTGAGAATTCAACGATTATTCGACACTCAATCCGTTCGCTGAAAAGCGTTGGGATCCAAGATATTATTGTGGTGACCGGGTATCAAAGTGCCGTTCTGGAGCGGCACTTAAAATCAGAAGGCGTTATGTTTATTAAAAATGAACGATGCGCTGAAACAGATATGCTGTCATCTGTAAATTTGGGGCTGAGGGCTCTTCCGGACCAAAAAAGACAGGTTTTTGTGACGCCGGCAGATACGCCACTGGTTTCAACCGAGGTCCTCCAACGTATCATGGACCAAGAGGGCGAGATCGTGTGTCCTGAATATCAGGAGAAGCTGGGACACCCGATCCTGCTACGGGAAGCCGGAATCGAAAAGATACTGCAATGGAATGGACCAGGAGGGATCAGGGGGAGCTGCTGCAATGTTATCGTGATTTTCATCAGCACGTTTTGGAAGAAGCTCAAATTTTATTCGATCAATGTTCTCCGGATTATTTGTGCTTGAAAAGGCAGTTCCAGCACTGATTAAAATACTGTTTTAAGTTTGAAATGCAGTCTACGACTCCTCCTACCATGCGTTGTAGTATGCATTCTCCTCAAAATTATTCTACAAGAAAGGCGGCCGTTTGTCTGCACTCTTTCATTCCTATTTGTGCGGACGCAACGCGGCCGAATGGTTGATTAATATGAAACTGCATTACATTAAAGCAAATCCAAGCGGAAATACAACGGTCTTTATCCTGGATCCTGTGCCGAAAGAGCAGTATGCGCAGGTCAGCAAGGCTGTACTGTCTTATGAAAATGTAGGTGCTGAACAGTTGGGCTTTATCATTCGTGACGAGTCCTGTCCCAATGGCTGGCGGATGGAAATGGCCGGAGGCGAATTCTGCGGAAACGCTTCCAGAAGCTTTGCGGCCTGGCTGGGAATGTGCGGACAAGTCGGTGCACCCAAAATGCTGTCTGATCCGGAAATGGAATTGACCATCTCCGTGTCCGGAAGCAGTCAGCCGCTGGTCACACAATTGAAGCGTATGGAGTGCGATAATTGCTGCTATGTGACAGTACATATGCCGCTGCCGCTGAGGATCCTGACAGGCAATGACCCCTGGTTTGGCGAGTATAGCCTCGTTATTTTCGATGGAATCAGCCATATGGTGTTGTGGAACCATGAAGAGCACTCGGAAGATGTGGAAAAGATGAAAGCATTTCTTTCTGCTGTGGGGCCCATGCCGGAAGCCTTTGGACTGATGTATTTCAATGAAGCGGAGCACAGGATGAAGCCGCTGGTGTATGTGGATAACCCGCGCACCCTAGTGTGGGAAAACAGCTGTGGATCCGGCTCTTCTGCCGTAGCGTCCGCACTGGCACATCGAAAAAAGGACACGGTACAGGATATTTTGCTCAGACAGCCGGGCGGTGACCTGCGGCTGAGTGCGGTCTGGGATAAGGAATCCGTAACGGAACTGATCCTGGGCGGCGTGATCCAGTTTACCGCATTTGGAGAGCTGTTTGCATAATAACCGGATTTCCGCTGCAGCCGATGTTAACAAGAATAGTTAGGAAAAGTAGTGCTTTACGATGAAAGAGCTAGCAGAAATTGTAATGACGGTGATCATGATGCTTTCACTTGCGGCCTGTGCCCCGAAAGATGAACCAACATCGGAAGAGCATGCCGACCTAGTTGTTTTTGCAGCGGCATCCATGCCGGAGAGCCGCTGGCACTCTTAGTAGGCGCCTCCGGAAGCGGAAAAAGCATGGCCCTGAAGTGTATCGCTGGATTGATCCGCCCCGATGAAGGGCGTGTGGAATTGGACGGACGTATCTTGTATGACAGTGCGTCTGGCATCGACCTTGCACCGCAAAAGCGCAGCGTGGGATACCTGTTCCAACAGTATGCACTCTTCCCCAACATGACGGTGAGGGAAAATATACTGGCAGGAACAAAAAAGCTGCCACATGAGGCACGCAGCAGCTTTGCGGAGGAGATGATCGAACGGTTTCATTTAAAGGGACTGGAGAACCATTATCCGGCGCAGCTGTCTGGCGGGCAGCAGCAGAGGACGGCCCTGGCCCGGATCACGGTGTCGAGGCCTGGTGCGATCTTGCTGGATGAGTCCTTTTCCGCCCTGGACAGCTATTTGAAACTACAAATGGAGGAGGAACTGCACACATTCCTGGAGGAATATCCTGGAGAGGTCATTTTGGTATCCCACATTGGAAAGCGGGAGGAGGAAAAACTGACTGCCGGAGAACATATCGTGGTTTGCATAGATGGAAATGACGTGGCGTTTTTGAGTGAGCACTAAAGCTCCAACTGCCTTATTCTGAACAACATTGATCGGGAGTGATCCTTCCGTATGTATGTCGAATGATGCAATTATAAATAGAATAGTTGAAATACCTGAAGAATTGCAGCATAATACTATATACAGATAAATTATCGCGGTTGGGAGGCCGGTTGTTTCTTCAGATAGCTTTCGGCTTCAGCGGTGACCTGGGCGCAGTGTTTCCGGAGCTGACGAAGATCGTCGGGCGATATATGGTCGATGTGCAGGCCTGCGCTGACGGATACAGTATGTCCGCAGGCTATGCATAGCGTTTCTGCCAAGGGCTGTGCCACAAGATGGTCTTTGTGGGCAGTTACCGGATTGACCCAGCAGTCACAGCTCAACACCAGGGCATCCTTGAGAGAGGGGCGGGGAACGGCAAGCACCACCGCACCGATGTGAGGACGATCTCCACCACATAGGATCGCCTGCCAATCAAGTCCGCATGGAATAAGCTGAAGGGTAACTTTTGTATGGCTCGTTCCGGCTGAAAATAACATATCAATGCACTCCTTTTGTTGATCGATAAACTCATATGGAGGTAAAACAATGACAGAAAAATTAGGTGAGAAAATCAAAACTGCGCGACTGGCGAAAAAAATGACGCTGAAGGAATTGGCAGAAAAAACCCAGCTTTCCATTAGTTTTCTGTCCATGGTAGAGCGGGGACTGACATCCGCGGCAGTGGTTTCCTTGAAGAAAATAGCAGAGGCATTGGACATGGACCTGTCTGCGTTCTTTGAGAAAACAGAAGATGAACAAAAGAATGGGTTTGTGAGAAGCTATGAAAATCGGATCCGGTACACATCAGGCTATTATATCTATAAGAACCTTTCTGCCTGTACGGAAAAATGTGAAATGGATCCCATGATGATCATCCTTCTTCCGGGACAGAGCCGCGAGGATGTATCTCAGACGACCCATGCGGGAGAAGAATTCATCTATGTACTGGAGGGGGTCCTGACCTATTATCTGAATGGACAGGAAAATGTCCTCTATCCGGGAGACAGCTACCATAGCTTCGGGAATGTTCCCCATACATTTGTCAATCTCTCCAATAATCTGACAAAGGTACTATATATCGTAACACCACCGTTGTCAGTTGGCAACTTCAATCTGTGATTATTGTAAAGAAAAACTGTGAAGATTCATATGGATCTTCACAGTTTTTCTTTTGGGGAAAAGAGAAAGGTACTCTTGAAATCAAATAAACTGAGATACAATTACAGCTGTCAGCATAATGGGGAGACTGAAATGGAGAAAACCTGGTACACAGGAATCCCAAATATGATCGTGCTGGCCATCAACATTCAATCCAGCTGTCGGGGCAAGAGTGACATCAGAAGCCGGCGAAGCAGCATCGCCCATTGCAGCGGCAGCAGCAATCAGTAGAATAGTTGCGTGGACGGAGAAACCGATGTTCTGACACAGTGGTACATATATAGTTGCAAGAATCGGAACTGTGCCAAAGGATGTTCCGATGCCCATGCAAACGACCAATCCAATCAAAACAATTACAATAGAGGCGATTAGTTTGTTTCCGCGCATGATTTGAGATGCGGCACCAACCAGTGACTCTACACCACCTGTGGCTCGAATCACAGATGCATATCCTCCGGCAATCAAAAATACCAGGCATATCATTCCCATCAACTTGATGCCTTCATTGACCTGCTTATCAATTTCATTCCATTTGATAGCACCGAAAAGTATCATAATAATAATTCCACCCAGTGCTGCGAGTGCCAAATCGGCAGTAATTACTTGGATAACTAAAATTACAATGATAGAAGCGAAGGCAACATAGTGCCTACGATCTAAGCTCTCTGAGATTGCATCCGTATTAGATGTATCTGTTTCTACTGAATTGTATTCTCTTGGCTTGCGGTAGGTAACGAAAACTGCCACCAGAAGACCGATTACCATAGCGGCACCTAGAATCCAAGTTACCTTCCATACTTCGTTGATTTCAACGTGCACCCCGTTATCGGTTAGATTTGAGGCAACGATGCCTTGAAAAATTAGGCCATAGCTAATAGGTAAGGCGAGGTAGGGCGCTTTCAAACCGAAGGCCAACGAACAAGCGGCAGCCCTTCGATCCAACTTCATCTGATTCATCAAAGCTAACATGGGGGGGATCAAAATCGGAATAAAAGCAATGTGAACTGGAATCAATGTGTCAGCTACAACGGAAATAATTGCGAATGCGCCCAAAAGAATGAGCGGATTACCGCCAATCATGCGAGTGAGCTTTTTGGAAAGAATATCAGCCAATCCAATGTCAGCCAGCATTGCGGCGAAAACACCCATCAGTACGTATGCAAGTGCTGCCGAAGAATTACGGATAAAGCCGGAGGTCAAAAGTGCCATGATGGAGTTTTCGGCACCAAACAGCGGTAAGGAGCCTGCGAGGCCTCCGACAACGCAGGCAATCAGCATTGATAAAATAATATTTAACCTCATGAGGCAAAGAACACAGAGGACAACCACAGATATGGTTACCGGATTTAATAGAATTGACATACTCACAACTCCTATCATTAAATGTTTGAACTTCTTGATTTGGTCCTGTGCTGCCGGTCTTAGTTGAGGTGTATCATCTTCCTTCGACTCAAAATTTTATGTTGTATTTTCTAAGGACCAAAACGGGCCTTAAGCAACAGTGAAAAATTATTTAGGTGAACCAAATAAATACGAGGATATAAAACACGTCGATTTTAGTGAAATCAGCTTCACAATTTCATATTACCATATAAACTTAAGTAAAGTCAATCAAAAAAATATTTTTATACTGTATTACTAAAAATTCGGCATAAAAATGAAGTATTTATGAAAAGGCGATTTTGCGGAATAGGATCTGACTGACATAAAAAGAGTGGATTATTAAAGTTAAATATATGGACTTATTTTAGACCTACTGAAATTAACAAGGAAAATACCGAAGCATACCATTCCAAGTGCCGCCAGATTCTGCACATTGAATGTCTTCTCATGAAGCACTACGGAGGAGAAGAGGGTGCCGAAGATGGGGGTCAACAAATGAAATACTGCGATCTGGCTTGGATCGTTATATTTTAGAAGGATGCTCCAAATCGTGACAGCAAGACAGGAAAGGACGATTAGATAGCCTACCACCAGAAGGCCTTTGGCATTGAAGGTCAATCTTCCTCCCAGAAGAAAAGAGACCACCATTTGAAGGGAGCCTCCGATCAGCATTTGCCAGCCGCCGGTCAGGATGGGGTCATATTCTTCTGTAATACTCTTGGAGAAGAAAAAACTTATAGCAAAACAAAAGGATGAGATTGCCAGGAAGCCTTCCCCCGTGGGGGTAAAGATGAATAACTGCGATAGATCGGGCCCGATGGTCACCGTTAGAAGTCCGACAAGCCCGAATAGACAGCCCAGGACCTTGTTGCGGCCAATATGTACATTTTTATATAGGAGAGGGCTGAGAAGGACAACAAAGAAACAGCTGATGGAAGAGAACAGGGTCCCCTTTGTGCCGGTCGTGTAGCTGAATCCAATAAAGGAAAATGTGTATTGCAGTGTCGTTTGGGTAAGACCGAGCATAAACAGCTGGGGGAGAAGGCGCCTAGGGGGGGATTGGATGGTGCGACGGCGCAGCAAGGAGAGCACCAGCACAACGATCCCGGATAAGGTGAATCGGATCCCGGCCAACAGACTCTTATCAAGATTATTGTTAATTGGAATGGCTAAAAACTGATAGGCCAATTTAATGAAAGGCCCTGCGCTGCCCCAAAGGGCGGTACAAATCATAGCAGAGAGTACGATCACCGCAGGTTTTTGGAAAATTTCACCTCTATATTTCGCAATCACTTAAATATCCTCCTTGGTAAACACGGGCGTTTTTGGAATAGAAAAGGAATATATATTTAAATTATAGTTTAAAAAAACGCTAAGTCAATGAGAAAATAAAAGATGATTGTATACTGTGTACAACTTGTTGACAATTAGAACAAATAGAAAATATAAATAAAACATGAATAAAAACATATAAAACAGAATATTTAGTAAGTAAATAGTCTAATTGGAAGAATATATAGTTATTAAAAGACAAAATACATTGTATTTTTTGTGTAATTTGCTAAAGATGAAAAATGGGCTTGACTTTTGACGACATGATAGTAAAATAAATTTAGTTATACGAAAATAAATTAAGTAAAAGCGAAATATATAGAAAACGAGGAGGATATTGTATGCATCACGATGTGGATAAAAGGCGCATAGGACTGATTCTTCCGTCGGTCAATATCCGAATGGAGCCTGAACTGAACCGCTGTCCGCAGCTGAACGGTTTCAACTTCTATGCAACGCGTGTACTTTTGGATGATACGACGGAGGATACGCTCAGAGCAATGGAACAGGATTTGAAGCATGCTGCTGATATGCTGGCAACGGTTTACCCGGAGGCTGTGGTTTATGGATGCACCAGCGGCAGCTTCATTGGCGGGACCGACGGAAATAGCAGGATCATTGATACCATACAGCAAGCCTGCCATTGCCCTGTCATTACCGCTTCTCAGGCCATGGTCGATTCGATTTGCGAGGTCGGAGCTAAAAAAGTGACTCTGGTCACACCCTATACGGATGATATCAATGAAAAGGAAAAGGCTTTTCTTGAGATGAACGGGATCCAGGTGGTGGCCATGAAGGGGCTGCAGATCGTACCGGCAGAGGAGCTCCGTACCACATCGGCGGAGGCTTTTGAGGAACTGGTACTGTCCACCGATGTGCCGGAGTCGGATGCAGTATTTATCAGCTGTACCAATGTGGAGGGCTTCCATATCTGTGATGCACTGGAGCGCAAGCTGGGAAAGCCTGTTCTGACCAGCAATGTTGCCTGTATCTGGAGTATGCTCTCCTCGATCGAAAATGATGTGACCGTGGACGATCACGGCATTCTTCTGAGAGAGCATCTGCATCGCAAATAATGAAGCGAAGGCCGCACAAGGTAGCAGAGGATCTGCCCGGAGTCAGAGTGTACGGGAGATCAGAAATTCCGGAGGTGAATCATATGTCTCAGTATAATGTGATCGGTAAAAATGTACCGCGCGTTGATGCGGCGGCAAAAGTAAACGGCACGGCAATTTATTGTGACGATGTGTATTTCCGTAATACCGTATACGGAAAACTTGTCCACAGCCCGTTTGCACATGCTAAGATTTTAAGCATTGATATTTCAGCGGCGCTGGCGTTGCCGGGCGTTGTGACTGTCTTGCTTGCAAAAGATATACCGGACAACCGCACGATCGGCGAAGAGCACGGATGGTTGCTGGCAGAAAAAGAAGTATGTTATATTGGCGATCCGGTTGCCCTTGTTGCAGCGGACAGTGAGCGGATTGCGGAAGAAGCCGCGAAGCTTATTAAAGTTGAATACGAAGAATTACCGGGTGTATTTTACCTGGAAGATGCCTTGAAAGAAGGGGCTCCGCTGGCACGTACAGATACAACAAGCAATCTGCTGATGGATCTGCATTCTGTGCGCGGCGAAGTAGACGAGGACTTTGCGAAGGCGGATCTTTTGTTGACACATACTTTCCACTTTCCACATATTATTCAAGGCTACTTAGAACCGAATTGTGCGACGGCAACTTACATTAACGGCGAACTATCGGTTTACTGCGGCTCCCAGGCATGGCATCGCCTGCGTCATGATATTTCTCAGCGATGCGGGATCGCACTGGACAGAGTTGTGGTCCACCCAATGAACATGGGCGGAGCATTTGGCGGTAAATCCGAGCAGGTGACACCTGTCTTTGCAAGCCTTTTGGCGATGAAAACCGGACGCCCTGCAAGAGTGATCAAGACGAGAGAAGAAGAATTCTATGATTCGCACCCCACGGTGGAGATGCAGGTCAAAGTGACGATGGCCGTAGACAAAGAAGGTCATTTCCTCTCTCGCAAGACGGAGTATCTCGGCGATGTCGGTGCATATGCGGTGGCCGGCACATGGGTGCTGGGCGTTGCAGCGTATCGCGCGGATACGACATACAAATTCCATTCTGTTGAGGTGTGGTGCAAGGGAGTGCGTTTGAATCGTACGCCTACTGCGGCATATCGTGGGTACGGTAATCAGCAGGCACACTTTGCGCTGGAGAGCATGATCGATATGGTGGCGGAGAAGCTGGGCATGGATCCGACGGATTTGCGCAGGCTGAACTACATTGAACCGAACAGTATTAGTATTCATGGCTATCATATCAGCAGCTGCGGTCTGCAGGATTGCATGACGCGGGCTAAGGAACTGATCAACTGGGATGAGATCCGCCGCGAGAAGAAACGCGGACACGGCGTTGGCTGCGCCTCTCTTGTGCATGCTTCAGGCTCAAGAGCGGGAGATCCCGAGTTTCCGGGAGACAGCGCCGTGCTGCAGTGTTCTTATGACGGTACGTTGACAGTATGGGCAGGCGAGTCGGAATTCGGTCAAGGCGCCAAGACGGTAATGGCGCAGGTTGTTGCGGAAGAGTTTGGCGTTTCTCCGGACAGTGTGATCGTTCAACTCGGCGATACGAGACTTACACCGTTTGCGACTGGTACACACGGGAGCAAACTGACGACTATTCTGGCGAATGCCGTGCTGGCAGCATGTGATAATGCGAAAAAAGAGATTTTAGACGAGATCACGCTGATGACTGGCAGCGGGAAGCTGCATATTGAAAACGGAGCGATTAAAAACGGCAGAGGCGACGTGCTGATGACGCTTACAGAAGCTTTAAACAAGGTATGCATCAAACGTAGCGGCGCTCCCGTTATCGCCATGGGAGAGTATCGTCCCGCAGCTGTTATGCTGGATTCTACCGGTTACGGCAATTTGGCACCGACTTATCCATTCGGCGTTCAAGCCGCGGAAGTGGAAGTGGACGAAACTACCGGCAAGATCATTGTAAAAAAGATTGTAGCAGTACACGACAGCGGAAGGATATTCAATCCGCAGATGGCGGCCGGCGGTGTGTACGGCGGCGTGGCGCAGGCATTTGGCTTTGCCATGATGGAGCAGCTTGGCATCAATAATCAAGGTCTGCTTCATGGCGGCACATTACTTGAATACAAGATGCCTACTATGCTGGACGTTCCGGAACTTGTGGTCGATTTTGTTGAGACCGAAGATCCGCACGGACCGTATGGCGCAAAGGCGTTGGGAGAACCGCCCATCGTGTCGGTGCTACCCGCCATTGCCAATGCGGTGTATGACGCCATCGGCTTACGTCTGGATGATGCACCCTTTACACCCCAGAAGGTGCTTCAGGCAATCGAGAAACGAAATCGTGAAGCTATGTGAAAGGATAAGGAGGGCTGAACACAATGAAAATTGTTGTGTGTGTAAAACAGGTACCCAACACCATGGAAGTCAAGATCGATCCTAAGACCGGTACTTTGATTCGTGATAAGGCTCCCGCCATTTTGAATACGTTCGATGAATTTGCAATTGAAGAGAGCGTGCAGATCAGGGAGAAGCTGGGCGGCGAAGTGGTTGCACTGACCATGGGGCCTCCTAACGCAAAGGAGGTTCTGCTGGACGCATATGCACTGGGAGCTGACCTCGGCGTTCATGTCAATGACCGAGCCGTCCGCGGCTCTGATACCTTTGCCACCGCCGGTATCCTTGCGGCGGCTGTGAAGAAGATCCAGGATGTGGACCTTGTCATCTGCGGCAAGCAGGCCATTGACGGTGATACCGCTCAGGTCGGACCGGAGATGGCTGAGATCCTGGGCCTTCCCCATGTGGCGTATGTGAAAAAGATCCGTGAGGTCACGGAGAGTGAAGTGGTCTGCGAGAGAGAGATTGAGACCGGCGTTGAGGTGATCCGGGTGAAGCTGCCTGCGGTCCTCACCGTGCTGAAGGACATCAATGTGCCCCGCCTGCCCTCCTATCGGATGAAGATGGAAGGCAAGGAAAAGGAAACCCCCGTCTGGGGCATTGCAGACCTGGGCCTGCAGGAAAATCAGGTTGGTATGGAAGGCTCCGTGACCACTGTGATGAAGACCTTTACTCCCGATCCCAGAGGCAACTGCCGGATGATCGAAGGGTCTGAGGAAGAAATGATCGGTGCGTTGCTGCCTGTAATCGAAGCAGTACAGTAAGAGGAGGCGTACATAATGTCCGGAATCGAAGTTCTGAAAGATAAATGTATCGGCTGCAGCCTGTGCAGTAAGATCTGCCCCCAGGGCGCCATTGAAATGAAGGATAATAAGGCCGAGATCGGCGACGCCTGCAATCTGTGCGGCACCTGCGTAGCGAAGTGCCCGGTGAAGGCTATTGTGAAAGCGGGAGCCACGCTGGACAATCTCTCCGAGTGGGATGTGTCTCACCTGAAGGACTGCCGGGACGTGTGGGTGGTCACTGAGCTGAGGGATGGACAGATCGCCGGCTGTACCTATGAACTGCTGGGTGAGGCCCGCCGTCTGACAGTGGGTACGGAGCATAAGGTTGCCGCTGTGCTGCTGTGCGAGGAAGCGGGAGACTATCCTGGTCAGCTGATCGCTGGCGGAGCAGATATTGTCTATCTGATGCAGGATCAGGTGTTCCATCGTTTCCTGGATCAGCCCTACAAGGAAGCCATTGTGAGCCTGGTCAAGGAGGAGAAGCCTCTGGCGCTGCTCCTGTCCGCTACGGCAATGGGCCGTTCCCTGGCACCTCGTCTGGCAGCCAACCTGCGAACCGGTCTGACTGCCGACTGCACTAAGCTGGAGCTGCGTGACAATGGCCTGCTGATCCAGACCCGCCCCACCTTCGGTGGAAATCTGTATGCCAGCCTGCTCTGCCCCTGCACCTGGCCCCAGATGGCCACGGTACGGGCCAAGGTGATGCAGCCCCTTCCCCCTGACCTGAAGCGGGAAGGAAAAATCGTGGAAAAGAAGTATCAGGCCAGCCAGACTGCCGTGCTGGCCGAAATCCTGGATTATCTGGAGCAGAAAAATGCGTCCTCCGTGGATGATGCGAATATCGTGGTCGCAGCCGGCGCCGGTATGGCGACGGAGCAGGGCATTGCAATGGTCCAGGAGTTGGCCGAGGTATTGGGCGGCGCTATGGGCGTGTCCCGTAAGGTCGTGGACGCCGGGCTGGTCTCCTATGAACACCAGGTCGGCCAGACCGGTAAGACGGTGGGGCCTCAGCTGTATATCGCCTGTGGTATCTCCGGCGCAGTGCAGCATGTGGTCGGTATGAGCTCCTCCAGAACGATCATTGCCATCAATCTGGACCCCGATGCACAGATTTTCCATGTCGCTGATATTGGTGTGGTGGCGGACGCCTACGAGTTCCTCCCCAAGCTGATCGAGGCACTGAAGGCCCGGAAGGCTGAAAAATAAGCGTGAGCGAAAGAAGGGTTACAATTATGGTAAATACGCGAAGCGCTCTGTTGGAAGTAACGATCAACGGTGAATTACACCGCGATATGATCCCTGAGGATTTGACTCTGTTGAAGTACATCCGCGACTATCTGGGGCTGACAGGCACGAAATGCGCCTGCAACAGCGCTGAGTGCGGGTCATGTACGGTCATCGTAGACGGACGGGCCGTGTATTCCTGTTCCATGCTGGCCATGCAGGCCTATGGCCGACAGGTCACTACCATTGAGGGCTTGGAGCAGGATGGCGTTCTGGATCCCATCCAGTCCGCGTACATTGAGGCCGGTGCTGTCCATTGCGGATTCTGTACGCCTGGCTTTATTATGAGTACCAAGGCACTGCTGGACCGCAACCATCATCCCAGTGATTTGGAGATCAAGGAGGCGCTGGCAGGAAACCTCTGCCGCTGTACAGGATATGTTCAGATCCTGGATGCGGTCAAGCTGGCAGCGAAAAAACTGTACGGATCGGAGGTGGGCTGATGTCCTTCCATGTGAAACGTGTAACGGATTGGGATGAACTGTGGCAGACCTTTGAGGAATGCCCCTTTGCCTATCCCGTAGCCGGCGGCACCGACATCATTCCCCGGGTCAACCAGGGGATTGAAAAGCATGAGCAGTTTGTCTGTCTGGAAGGGCTGCCCGATATGCGCGGCGTAAGCTTTGAAGCAGACGGCTCTGTGCGGATCGGTGCGCTGACCAAGCTGGTGGAGATCAGCGAGAACGAAGCGCTGGCCCAGTATGGCGGTTTGCGAGAGGCTTGCTCCCGGGTCGCATCCCCTCAGATCCGCAATCAGGCCACCATCGGCGGCAATGTGCTGCAGGAAAACCGATGCGTCTATTTCAACCAATCCGTAAGCTGGAGACGTGTGGACCACTGCTTCAAGCTGGGCGGAGACCGTTGTTATCAGTATCCCAAGGCCCTGGGCTGTATGGCCCTGTTTCAGTCGGACGTGGCCCCTGTTTTGATTTCCTACAACGCAATAACGGAATGGAAGAGCCCCAGAGGGACCCGGACGGCACTTCTGTCTGAGCTTTATAAGGCCGCTGGCCGAAAAGCGAAGGAGCCGGATGAGATCCTGACCGGATTGGTCATTCCTCCCGTTACCGGTGCCCTTCACTCCGCCTATGTTCGCAAGACCATTCGTGCATCCATTGACTTCCCTCTGGTCAGCTGCGCTGTCTCTCTGGGGGTCGAGGATCAGGTGATCAAAACGGCGAAGATCGTGGTCGGCAGCGCCGGCGTTATGCCTCGAAACGTAAATGAGGCGCCCGTACTGCTGGAGGGCAAGACCCTGAAGGAAGCTGCGGGTATGTGCAAGGAACTTCAGGATGCGGTTACCAAAAAAATCGCACCCTTCCAGGACAGCCGTGTGGATGGACCGACCCGTCAGGCACTGGGGCGCGACGCGCTGAAGCGTGCGCTGGCACAGGCCTGTGAGGAAGTGTAAATGCAGCTGAACCGGCACAGCTTCTTTGAATTTTTTTGGTCAGAGGAGCTGAACTGAAGAAGGAGAGTGAATCGGTTGAAAAACTATGATGTTATCTTTATCGGTGGTTCGCTGATGGCGAGCTCAACGGCCTTTAATCTTTTGTCTGAAAGACCGGACCTGAAGATTTTGATGATCGAGAAGGATCCCACCTATAAGCATGCAGCCACGCCTCTGGCTCTGGGCGGCATCCGGCAGCAGTTTACGGAACGCACCAATATCCGTATGGCCAAGATGAGCGTTGAGACCTTCGAGAACTTTGGCGAGATCATGGAGACCAAGACCTTTGGCAAGCCCAACATTGATTTGCGTCAGGGCGGTTATCTGTTCTTGGTCAATGAAGATAAATGGCCCACCGCCCTGGAGAATGCAGAGATCCAGCGGTCTGAGGGCGTGGATATTCGACTGCTCAGCGTCAGTGATCTGGAGACCATGCTGCCGGAGACCGATCTGACCGGTATCGTGGGCGGTACCGTGTGCCCCCGCGAGGGTGTGCTGGATCCCGCGTCCGTGCTGAACGGCTATCTGCACAAAGTCAAGGAGATGGGCGTTACCATCATCAACGACGAGGTTGTCGATATTAAGATGAACGGCGATAAGATCGTCAATGTCGTCTGCAAGTCCGGTGACGAGTACAGCGCTGGCGCCTATGTCAACGCCGCCGGTCCCTGGGCCAATCTGATCGGTGATATGATCGGCGTAGAGATCCCGATCAAGCCTCTGTCCCATGACCTGTATGTGGCAAAGATGCCCATGGAGGCCGATGTGGGTACCGCTTATACCACCCTGCCTACCGAGACCTACTGGTATCGTGAGCATAAGACGGCAGACACTCTGATTTGCGGCCGCACGAAGCTGGACTTTGAGTTTGGCTTTAATTACGATGTAGATGTTCCCTTCTTTGAAAAGGCTGTCTGGCCCGATCTGGCTGCCCATATGCAGAGCCTGGATCGGCTGAAGCTGATCAATTACTGGCGTGGCTGCTACGAGTACAACTACATCGATCACAATGCAATCATCGGACAGCACCCAGATGTTCCCAACCTTTATCTGATCAATGGATTCTCCGGCCACGGCATGATGCAGGCGCCGGCAGCCGGCAAGGGTCTGGCAGAGTACATTCTTCATGACGAGTACAGGACTCTGGATTTGTCCCGCATGAACATCAGACGGTTCCGTGAGAACAAGCTGATCGTTGAGAAGGCCATCATCTGATGCTTTAGGAGGTTTTAAAAATGAAAGATTTGCGCGAACTGAAGGCATGGTTGGAGGAGCGGGGAGAAGTCGCCCATGTGACCCGTGAGGTGGACCCGGAGTATGAGCTGGTGGCCGTTGCCAAGAAAATCAACGAAAAGTACGGCAAGGCTGTTTACTTTGAGAACGTCAAGGGCTCCAAGTATCCTGTGTTCACCTATGCGCTGGCAAACCGTGATGGGATTGCAGCCGCTCTGAATATGGAACCTACCCAGATGACCCACCAGTGGAGCCGTCGGGAGGAGCAGCAGCTGCCCTACAAGATCGTGGAAAGCGGTCCTGTCCAAGAGGTGGTGGAAGAGGAACCCAATCTGTATGACCTTCCTCTCTGCCTCCACAGCGACGGAAACAATGGTAAGTATATTACCGGCGGTGTACTGATCGCCAAGCATCCGGATATGCCCATGATGAATGCATCCTTTAACCGCTGCCAGCTGGTGGCCAAGGATAAGCTGCATGTGCGGATGATGCCTCCTCAGCATCTGGGTATTTATTATGAGATGGCAGAGAAGCAGAACAAGCCTCTGGAACTGGCCATTGTGCTGGGTTCTTCTCCTGCCATGATGTACAGCGCAGCTTCCAAGATTCCCATTGACCGGGATGAGCTGGAATTTGCCGGCGCACTGTCGGGGGAGCAGATGGAGGTAGTACGCTGCAAGACCATCGATGTTCTGGTTCCTGCCAATGCAGAGATCGTCATCGAGGGCAAGGTCCTTCCCAATGTCAGAGAGGAAGAGGGCCCCTTCGGCGAGTTTACCGATTCCTATGTGCCGATTATGAAAAACCATGCGTTCCAGGTCACTGCCATTACCCACCGCAAGGATGCCTTCTGGCATGATATTTATGCCGGAGGTCGTGAGGATCTGAATCTGCTGGGTCTGCCCATTGAATCGGAGGTCTTTAACCATATCCGTAAGTTTGCCACTCCGGAGGACATCCTTGATGTGTACGCAGCACCGTTTGTATTCGGCTGCTTCATTCGCATGAGAAAGAAGTCGGAGGATCAGCCCAAGAATGTGCTGCTGTCCGCCCTCGCATCCTATGCGTGGACGCAGTTTGTGGTCGTCGTGGATGAGGACGTGGATGTGCGTGATCCCAATGACGTCCTGTGGGCCATTCAGACCAGGTGCTGCCCGGAGCGGGATATTATGGTGATCCCCGGTGTGTCCTCGTATACCCGAGAGGACGTCAAGGAAGAAAATGTGGGTAAATTCGGAATCGATGCCACTGCCCCCATCAGCAAGCGGTACATTTACAAGCGCCGTACCAACTGCATGGAGGATAAGGTTGAAATCAGCGACTATTACAAGCCTTGATGGAATAAGGAGGAGAAGTTAACATGAAGGATTATAAGTTTATCGGTGAAGCAGTTGACCGTCTGGTGACCGTGCCTATGTCGAACTGGACTATCCTGAAGGGACTGCCTCTGACTGAAACCTATGAAGCGGCAAGAAAGAAGGGCGGCGGGGATCCCATGACCCTCCGTGCAGCCCAGCTGCTGAACGAGCGGGTGGGAAAGGGCGATACCGTTCTGCTCCTGTCCGGCTTCGTGATCTTGAACTGGAACCGTCCTGAGACGGACGGCCCTGTGGGCGTGGCAGCCCTGGCCCGCAGTCTGGATCTGGCCCTTGGCGCAGTGCCTGTCATTCTGACGGAGGACATCCTGGTGGACAATCTGGCCAAGACCACAGAATCTGCCGGTATGATCGTGTGCCACAGTGAAGAGGAGCTCAAGCGCGGCGGACGGGGACGCAAGGCCATGGTCATGGGCTTCCCCCTGGACCATGAAGAGGCCAAGAAGCAGGCCGCTGAGATCCTGGATCGACTGAATCCCAAGGCCGTGATTGCCGTGGAGCGTCCCGGCTGGAATGATAAACACGTCCATCACAGCGGCATGGGCTATGATATTTCCTCCGTGACCGCAAAGCTGGATTACCTGTATGAAGAAGCCAGAGCCAGAGGCATCCTGACCATTGGTGTGGGTGATCTGGGCAACGAGATGGGCATGGGCAACGTGGAGGAAGAGGTCAAGGCTGGTATTCCCAACGGCGCCACTTGTCTGTGCGGCTGCGGCGGCGGTATTGCAACCAGCGTAAAGTCTGATGTGGGCCTGATCTGCAATATTTCCAACTGGGGCGCCTATGGCATCTGTGCCTGTCTGGCCGCCTTAGCCGGGGAGGAAGAGGTCCTGCACAGCGGTGAGATGGAAAAACGCATGATCCGGGCCTGCGTGGATGCAGGAGCTCTGGATCCTGTCAGCGGTATGCTAATTCCCCGCGTAGATGGTGAACCGGAGGAAATCAACGCGTACATTATTGAAATACTTCATGGCATCGTCCGTCATGCTACCACGGGAAGCATTTTCACCCGCAGCTATATCGACACCGGAAAGAATAAGATCACCAATCTGTAAAACAAGGCGTCGGGGATATGGCCAACGGCACATATACTGACATTAAAGATTCCCGACAAGCCGGACTGAACTGCACCCCATTTGTTAGACAGTATAATATACTATCTAAGAAGTGGGGTGTTTTTCTATGCCAAAAGGAGTACCAAACAAACGATATACGCCGGAGTTCAAGAGAATGGTTGTAGAAACGTAACCGTCAAACCACCCCGCGCATGGACAGAAATGAGACAATAGTAGCGGAACGTTGCGTGAACTGCACCCCGTCAAGAAGACAGAGAAAAAATATAAAGTTTTTCCGGCCGGCAGCCATTCGCTGCTGGCCGCTTTTTATGCAGCGAGACCGAGTTCGTGCTTTTCCATCGGGGTCAACACGCCCAGATTACGCTGCACCCGTCTGGTGTTGTAATAATGGACATAGGTCTCAATCATCTGGACAAGTTCACGTTTGCTGGTAAACCGTCTGCCGTAATAGCGTTCCCGCTTCAAAATGCCCCAGAAGCCCTCCATCGGGCCGTTATCGATGCAATGCGCCACGCGGGACATGCTCTGCGTCATTCCCGCCTGCACGAGCTTGTGGTGAAATGTCCGGCTGGTATATTGGAATCCTCTGTCACTATGGAACAGGGGATGCGCGTCCGGATTGGCTTTCACAGCCTTATCAAAGGTCTTGAAAACCAACGGATTGTCGTTGCGTTCGCTGAGCACATAGGACACGATGCGCCGGTCGCAAAGGTCGAGGATGGCGCTCAGATAGAGTTTTTGTACCTTCATACCCTCAAACCATTTGAATTCGGTCACATCGGTGAGCCACTTCTCATTGGGCTTTGCGGCATAAAACTGCCTGTCCAAAAGGTTTTCGGCAAGATACTGCGGGTTCTTCACTCGCCGCGTGCAGCCATGGTTGTTGTACTTGATCGTGGAACGGATATCTCTGACCCTGCAGATGCGGAGCACCCGCTTGTCATTGACGTGGATACCGTGGTCATGGCGCAGGTCGTCATTGAGTCTCCGGTAGCCCTTATCCGGGCTTTCCTCATGGATCTTCTCGATCGTATCCGCGAGATGTTCGTTCTCCGCGGCCCGCCGGCTCAGCTTGCCGGAAGCCCATCTGTGGTAGGCCGAGCGTGCCACATGGAGCAGTTCGCAGGCCAGCTCAATGGGATAGCCCGTTTCCTCGTGCGCTTCCCGGATCGCGGCATAGATATGGCGCTGTCTCACTTCCGAAAGGCCTCTCTCCTCTCGATCTCGTCCAATTTTTTTAGCAGATCACGCTCCATTTCTGCCAGATACAGCTTGTGCTTGAGCTGTTCAATCTCGATCTGCGCTTTCTCCAGCTCGGTTCTGGGCTTCTGGTCTTTCTTTCGCTTTCCGCGCCGGTCCTCCAGACCGGCCTCGCCCATCTCCTCAAACCGCAGTGTCCATGTGCGTACCTGTTGGTAGCTTACTTTGTATTTCAGGGCCATCTCGCCGTAGTTTTTTCCACTGGCCAGACAGTCCTTGACGATCTGAATGCGCTCTTCCCGTGTGGTGTCCCGTCCCTGCTTCATGCAGCTTCCGCCTCCTGAATTCTTTCTGGAGTTGAAATCTCCATGAGCATTATACACCTTTATCCACTGTTGGAGGCTCCTTGTGCTGCGAATACAATATTTTTGGCAGATACTAAGTATACTATCTTTTCCAAACAAGTACTCCTTTGTCGCAGCTTCTTTGACTTCCGGAGGATAGCAACGGTTCCTTTTTGCTTGAACAAATGCATTTGATCCTTCCGCTCTATATAGAGCTATCCATAGTTCCATTGTTGATATGACTACTGATAATTTCGCCGCTGCAGATTTAAGCCCCATCTCACCCCGAAGGTATGCCTCTACGATTTGAACCTTTTCTTCTGCGCTGGCTTTTGCTTTCCGTGGCATAATAATGCTCCCCCTTGATTTTAAGTGAATTTGTTTTTTCACTGTTTCATCAAGGGGGAGCATATCATACAGCGTTCCGTTACTGTCATATTGGAGATGTCAGGATGGCAATCATAGTGTCCGAAATGCCGCGCAAGGCTGCAGGGGTGAGCGGCATGAATGCAGGACTACCGCGGAAGCAGCCTGTCTGTGCGGATGTAAAACAAACAAGAAGAAATCAATGTAGCGACCTATTAGTGCTGGGAGCGAGAGCCATTGGCTGCTGCTAAACTATCGCCGTGCTCCGGTGGGCCGTGTTAATTCCATTGAGAGGCCTTGATGATAACAGATACGTATTGTGACCTCGCTTCTAGATACCGGCCTTATTCCTTTTTAGATTGCAAAAGAAGTAAGTTTGCTGATGTATCATAAAATTACTGAAAGTATTACCGTAAATTTACCTGTACAGAGGGATTGAATTATCTCTAAATCCTGTGGTATTCTTATGCTGTGAAGAAAGAAATGCTTTTTGAGTCGCTCAAGGAGCATTTCTTTCTTGTTATTATGGCTCCTGAAGAATATGTAGAAGAGGTGATATAAATATATGAAAGAGAGTGTTTGCCGGATATCCAGATGTAGTAAATGTTGATCAACTTAGAGAGATGTTAGGTGGCATAGGCTACAAGGTGGCATATGGTCTGCTGCACGATGGCAGCATTCGCTTTTCATGATAGGGAACGCATTAGTCCAATATGCTGTGGTACTGGTGAAGAGTTCGAGAGCAGCGTAAGGGCGTCTGGAAAGCACGGAGATTCCGAGCCTACATCTGGAAACAATGGGAAGTTCCGAAAGTGGGAATACGGAATCTTATGAAGCTGGACATACCGAAATATTCTTTCTACAGATGGTGGTATGTGAAAGCCTGTTGGGACGTGGCCGGAGATTCAGTGCTAACATAGTTAATAAAGAACGATCGGCTCGTACGGGCAGGATACTACAGTATCCGCACCCGATACGAGCCGTTGCACTTAAGCGATTGAACTGCCGTGTACAGAACTGTGCGCGCGGTAGCCTGAGAGGACGGGGCTTGCACCCTGCCTATTTGATTGTTCATATTAAGATATTGCCCAGTGAGGGCACGATATTTTGAGGGGGGGATTACGTGTTCAAAGAATACTCCGATATCCTAACGGTTTCTCAAGTTGCAAAGGCTCTGGGACTTGGACGAAATACCGTGTATCAACTTGTCCATACGCATCAGATAGGCTATAAGCGCATTGGTACAAAAATCATTATACCAAAGGCGTGCTTAATTGACTTTGTGCTGTCAGCACGCTATACTGTAGCCAATCCATAATAGCAGACAATCTTCGCTGTCGAAAGGAGTTATTATGACAGGGAGTCTGCAAGTAAAAAATGGCAAATACTATATGGTGCTCAACAGTACCGAAAACGGAAAGAGAAAACAAAAATGGATATCTACCGGCCTGCCTGAAAAAGGAAATAAACGCAAGGCGGAACAGATGCTGCGGGAGAAGCTGACGGAAGAAGAAAAGCGAAATCCGGTAGTGTGTTCAGATATGACTGTGGCGGATTGTGTTCGGCGATGGCTTACACGTATGAGGCGGCGAGTAGATGAGGTGACATACAGAAGTTATCAGCACACGGCTGAAACACATATCCTTCCATACTTTGACGAGAACAGGCTAAAACTGTGCGATTGTACGGTAGAGGTGCTTCAGACTTATTTTGATGAGAAATATCGGAACGGCCGTAAAGATGGCAAGGGCGGACTGTCCTCTAAAACCATGCGCCACCATAAAGGTATTTTGGGCCAGGCATTAGCGGAATGCGTGAAAGATGGGCTGATTCCATCGAACCCTTGTCAATATGTTGAAATGCCGCGCAGAGAACGCCATGAAGCGCATTTCTATAGTGCGGAGCAGCTGCAGCAGCTTATTACAGCCCTGAACGGTGATCCGATACAGCCGCTTGTAAAGATCGCAGCGCTTTATGGACTGCGGCGCAGCGAACTTCTCGGCTTGAAGTGGGACAGTATTGATTTTGAAAATGGTATGGTGCTGATTCGCCACACGGTTTGTAAGATGATTGTCACCGTGGAAAAGGATAAGACGAAAACCCAAAGCAGCCGCCGAAGCTTTCCTATGACAGAAGAAGCACGGGAGATTTTTCTGAAAGCAAAAGCTGAGGAAGAAGAAAACCAGCGTTTGTTCGGCAAGGCCTACCAGAAGAATGACTATGTTTTCAAATGGCCCGATGGGCGCACATTTGCTCCGGACTATGTGACGCATCATTTTTCAAAAATGCTTGAACGGTATGGAATGCCACACATTCGATTCCATGAACTCCGTCATAGTTGCGCCAGTCTGTTGCTGAATAACGGTTGCGGCCTGAAAGACGTACAGGAATGGATGGGACACAGCGACATTCAAACGACTGCCAATATCTACGGGCATTTGGATACCTCCAGAAAGCAAAGCCTTGCAGATAAGCTGACAGAATGCCTGAATGAAAGATGTTAGAAAAACGTTAGAAAAAAGGTGTATGAAGCTTATCCTGAGATAAAATAAAAACCGCGAACCCATTGAAATCAATAGGTTCGCGGTGGTACGCCGTGAGGGATTCGAACCCCCGGCCTTCTGGTCCGTAGCCAGACGCTCTATCCAGCTGAGCTAACGGCGCATGTCTCATATCGGACAACGGTGTTATACTACCACAGCTTTCAGGGAAATGCAAGAGGAAATTTCAAATTTTTAGAAAAAATTTGGGGACAGGTCAAAACTATGAATTTGACAAGGGGCGTGTGGCAAGGGTAAAATATCATTGATTTTGATTTTTTGCAAGGAGCACACTATGGAAAATACTTTCAAAGGCAGCAAAAACTATGTTGCGAGCCCAGAGCTGATGAATGCAGTGAACATCGCGATGGCGCTCAAAAAACCGCTTCTCATCAAGGGCGAACCGGGCACGGGAAAGACGATGCTCGCCGAGGCTGTGGCCGAGGCGCTGGGCAAAAAGCTCATCATCTGGAGCGTCAAGTCCACGACGAAGGCACAGGACGGCCTGTACGTCTACGATGTGGTGCAGCGTTTATACGACAGCCAGTTCGGCACATCCGGCGTGGACGATATCGCAAAGTATATCAAGCTCGGCAAGCTCGGCGAGGCGTTTTCCACCGACGAGCAGGTCGTGCTGCTGATCGACGAGGTCGACAAAGCAGACCTCGAGTTCCCGAACGACCTTCTTTGGGAGCTCGACAAGATGGAATTCTACATTCCCGAGACGAAGGAGACCATCAAGGCCAAGCACCGTCCCATCGTCATCATCACCTCGAACGCGGAAAAGGAGCTGCCGGACGCGTTCCTGCGCCGCTGCATCTTCCACTATATTGAATTCCCCGACCAGCAGCAGATGGAAAAGATCATCCGCGTCCACTTCGATCATGTCGACGAGACGCTTTTGATGCAGGCGATGCAGGCGTTCTACTATATCCGCTCGATCGACTCGGTGGAGAAAAAGCCCTCGACATCCGAGCTTGTCGACTGGATCCGCGCGCTCGAGCTTACCGGCGTGGATACGTCCCACATCACGAAGGAGATCCCGTTCATCGGGGTGCTCCTCAAAAAGGACAAGGATATCTCCACCGTGCAGCGCCGACTGAGAAGATAAGAACGCCATGTTTACTGGATTTTTCTACCTTCTGCGCGCGCACGGCTTTCGCGTCAGCCTGAATGAGTGGATGACGCTCATCGAGGGGCTGATGCTGGACCTGCAGCACGATTCGCTCACGGGCTTTTACGAGCTCTGTCGCGCGGTGCTCGTCAAGTCCGAGGCGGATTACGACAAGTTCGACCAGATCTTCCTTGAATACTTCGACGGCGTGCCATATCAGGACGAGCTTCCCAAGGAGCTGATGGACTGGCTCAACAACCCTGCCGGCGCAATGGAGGAGTTCCGCAAGTTCCTGCGCACGCAGGGCTACGAGGAAAAGAGCATTGAGGAAATTCTCAAAATGTTCGAAGAGCGCCTCAAGGAGCAGACCGAGGAGCACAACGGCGGCTCGTACTGGATCGGTACGAACGGCTACTCAAACTTCGGCAATAGCGGCCACAGCCCGCAGGGCATCCGTGTGGGCGGGAAGAGCATGTACCGCCGCGCGTTTCAGGTGGCGGGGGAGCGCAGGTTCCGCGACTTCCGCAAGGACAATGTGCTCGATATCCGACAGTTTCAGATGGCGTTCCGCCTGCTGCGCCAGTATTCCGAGCAGACGCAGGAGGCCAAAACGGAGTTCGACGTGGATGGGACCGTGCGCGAGACCTGTGACAACGCGGGAACGCTGTCGGTCTGCTACAAGCGTCCGCGCAAAAATACCGTCAAGGTGCTGATGCTGATGGACTCCGGCGGCTCGATGGAGTATTATTCCAACCTCTGCTCCATGCTCTTCCAGGCGGCGCGGCAGTCGAACCATTTTAAAGAGCTGCACGTCTACTACTTCCACAACTGCATTTATTCAAGCGTCTATACCGACCCGCGGATGTACCGCGAGCACGCGGTGCCGACGGACTGGATCCTGCAGAATTTCGGCAGCGAGTACAAGGTCATTTTAGTCGGCGATGCGCTGATGGACATGTACGAGCTGATGGAAAAGCGCTACGACTACCGCACCGGCGAGGCGAAATGGTCGGGCCTCGATCAGATCAAGCGCTTCTGCGAGCACTACGACCACCTGATCTGGCTCAATCCCGAGGAGCCCCCGCGCTGGGGCGGCTACTGGGGCGAGAGCTACGGCTATATCGCAAGGGCGGTGGACATGTACCCGCTGACCGTCGACGGTCTCGAGCGCGGCATGAAAAAGCTGCTCGTGAACCGGTAAAGGAATAAAAAAGAGGACGGGAGTTACCCGCCCTCTTTTTTGACCCACGGCGGCAAAATTGGTGTCCAAACGGAACAATTTCGCCCGATGGGGAAAGACAAGCGGCGAAAGCAGTGGTATACTGCCAAATGGTTAGAGATGACTAACCTGAAAAGACAGGAGCGGAAGAGATGACCGCAGAGAAATTATTGGAACATCAGGGCGCTATTTTTGCTGGCGCAGAGCGACGGCTGCGCGGTCTGGCAGTTTCGAAACGAGACCGGCGACGGTACGATGACGACCTACGAGGTCTTCCCGGGCGTGATGCTCGCGTTCAACGACTTTCACATGGAGCGCTACGAGTGCGATTTTGTGGCCGACCGGCGGATGCTCGCCATCGACCACTGCCGCGAGGGACACATGGATTACGCCGCGAGCGACAACTTGGTCGCCTACACGGCGGCGCGGGATATGAAGCTCGATTTGCGCGAGCAGCACACGGGCACGTTCCACTTTCCGTCCTGCCACTCCCATGGGCTGACGGTCGCGTTCGACCGAAACATTGTGAAAGAGTCGCTGCCGTGCGAGGTCAGGGACTTTCCCGCGACGCCGGAGAAGATTGTCGAGCGCTGGCAGCTCGGCAGCACGCCGCGTGTCGTCCGCGGGGCGGAGCGGATGGAGCACATCTTCGGCGAGATGTACCGCGTGCCGGAAAAGATCCGCATCCCGTACTTCAAGGTCAAGATTTTAGAGCTGCTGCTCTACCTCGACGCGATGACTATTCCGCAGGTGGAAAGCGAGCGTCCGTACTTCTACAAAACGCAGGTCGAAAAGGTCGAGGCCATCAAGCGCTTTTTAACCGAGCATGTGGCGGAAAATTTCACGCAGGAGGAGCTACTCCTACACCGAGTTCGGCACGAACGAAAAGGGCGTGTCCGTCTCCGCGACCGAAACGCTCTACGGCAACGAAAAGGTGACGGAAGCCGACCCGTACCGCGACGCCGAATGGGCGGAAGCGAACAAGAGCGAGCGCATCGGCATTGAAGAGACCGACATCCCGACCATCATCCTGGCCGAGGCCTCCTCCGCGCGCGAGGGTGTGAAGCTGCTGCTCGACATCTACGAGAATTACGGCTGCGTGGCCGCCTCCGGCGTGTTCGTCTGCGACAAGGACGAGGTCTGGTACGTTGAAAATTGCAGCGGCACGCAGTATGTCGCCATCAAGCTCAACAACAACATGATCTTTCTTGAACCCAACATGGCCGTCATCGGCCGCGTCGATCTGGACGATGAGAACGTCATCGCCTCCAAGGACCTGATCGCGGTGGCGAAGAAGGCCGGCACGTTCGTCGGCGACGAGGCAAAGAACATCATCGACTTCCGTGCGTCTTACGCCCGCATCAGCGAGAAGATGGACCAGCGCATGATCGACGGCCTGAACTACCTGAACGCGGCTTACAAATATGACAGCGACGCGCTCGTGGCCGACAACACGAAGTTCACCATCTCCAACCTTGACGCAAGCGACAAGCTCGTCGCGCTCTACACCAACATCAAGGCCGACCGCAAGCTCGACAAGGACGATGTGTTCGGCTACTACAAGCTTTCCTCCATTGGCAAGGCCAGCAACCAGGAGATCGAGATCTTCCAGCTCTTCAAGAATCGTCCGGTCGAGACCGCGACCGTGGGCTGGGTCGGCGTCGGCAACATGTCCTACAACGTGTTTGTTCCGTACTATCCCATGCTGATCGACAGCATGTACAAGGGTTATCAGGTCAGCACCACGTCCGCGAAGTTTACGACTGAAAAGCCCGACACCTTCTGCACCTACGGCACGAGCTGGGCGCAGGATGCCGAGGGCAACTGGCAGCGCGTTTCCGGCTTCAAGGCGTATCCGAGCAACTGGAAGGATTCCTATTACTTCACGTTTGAAGGCCTTGGTGGTTACATCGCCAACGCCGACAAGATCACCGGCAAGCCCCTGAAGGCCGAGGCCAAGGCCTGCGTCGCCGATCAACTCGCCGCCCTCCAGCAGGAGCTCTACAAGGACTTCGTCACGACCGACCAGCTCGCCAAGGCGGATGATGCCCGCGCCCTTGCCACCGAGAACGGCAAGACCATGGCTGAAAAGGCCCACAAGCTGGGCGTTGAGCTCGTCGAGTACATCACGAAGGATGAAGCGCTCCAGCCGAGCGTGTTCACAGATGTCAAGGAAGGCGCCTACTATGTGGACGCTGTGAACTGGGCCGTGGATAAGAAGGTCACCTCCGGTAAGACCGAGACGACCTTCGCCCCCAACGACTCCTGCACCCGCGCGCAGGCCGTCACGTTCCTGTGGCGCGCCGCCGGCAGCCCCGAGCCGACCGCAAGCGAGATGACCTTCACCGACGTGAAGGCGGACAGCTACTACGATAAGGCCGTTTTGTGGGCCGTCGAGAACAAGATCACCTCCGGCATGAGCGACACGCTGTTCGCGCCCGACGCGACCTGCTCGCGCAGCCAGATCATGACGTTCCTGTACCGCATGCAGAACAGCCCTGAGAGCAAGGCGGAGAATCCGTTCACCGATGTCAAGGCGGACGCCTACTACGCAAACGCCGTCCTGTGGGCCGTGGAAAACGGCGTGACCACCGGTGCGAGCGCGACGACTTTCGACCCCGCGGGCGACTGCACGCGCGGTCAGATCGTCACCTTCCTCTATCGCTGCCTGAGCAAGTAAGCGATAAAAGCAAACAGGAGAGCCCCCGAAGAAAACCTTCGGGGGCCTTTTTTGCGGAACGGGTGGGAGAAATATCAACAGAAGTTGATGTTGCGTTGAGAAAGAGTTCATCTGCTTGCGGTAAAAATATAAAATCTGATGTTGTAAGTTCCGGCGGGGATGCCCGCAGATGAGGTTTTTATCTTTCAGGAAGGAAGAAACGAACGATGCGAGTGAAGATTATTTCCGACAGCACGTGCGACCTGTCGCCCGCGCTGCTCGAGCGCTATGATATTGCCGTCACGCCGCTGTGCGTCATCAAGGACGGCAAGGACTTCCACGATGGTGTGGACATCACGCCCGCCGACATTTTTGCCCACGTGGACGGCGGCGGAGACCTTTGCAGCACGTCGGCGGTCAGCCAGTACGAGTACGGCGAGATGTTCGCGCGCTACGCGAACGAGTATGACGCGGTGGTGCAGATCACCATCGGCGCGAATTTCTCCTGCTGCTATCAGAATGCCTGCGCCGCGGCGCAGGAGTACGAGAACGTCTTCGTGGTCGATTCGGTGAATCTGAGCACCGGCCAGGGCCTTCTGGTCGTCGCGGCGGCGAAGCTCGCCGAGCAGGGCCTTTCCGGCGCGGAGATCGCCGAGCGCGTGCGCGCGCTCGCGCCGAAGGTCGAGGCGAGCTTTTTGATCGAGCGCCTCGACTACATGCGAAAGGGCGGCCGCTGCTCGGCTGTGGCCGCGCTGGGCGCGAATCTTCTGCACCTGAAGCCCTGCATCGAGGTGCGAAACGGCAAGATGGCCGTGTGCAAGAAGTACCGCGGCTCGTTTGAAAAGTGCATCCGCCAGTATGTAAAAGAGCGCCTTGACGGGCGCGAGGACATCGCGCCGGAGCTCGCGTTCATCACCCACGCGGCGGCGGACGCGAACGTCGTGGTCGCGGCGAAGGAGGAAGCGGCACAGTACGGATCGTTTGAGACCGTCGAAGAGACGCAGGCAGGCTGCACCGTCTCGTGCCACTGCGGCCCGAACACGCTCGGCATCCTGTTTGTGAGAAAGTAAAGGAGAAACCACCGTATGGCTCGCCATACGGTGGTTCTTTTTCAGCATTTTGCGCTTTTTCGCCAAAAGATGACCGCGAGCGCGGTGCAGACCGCGATGGCGGCGGCGTAGGGGATGACGAGCAGAAACGCGGTGCTCGCCGGTGCGCTGTAAGAAGCATAGCGGATGCCCCAGAGCATGTCGCAGTAGTTGAATGCGACTGCGGCGCACATTACATCGGAGAGCAGGATCGCCAGCGCGGCGAAGGTACAGGACAGAGCTTTCATGGAGAGACCTCCTTATTTGTGTTTCGTGCTTTTGAGCAGCAGCGCCGCGCCCGCGGCGATGGCCGAGACGCAGAGCAGCAGAAAAATGCCGCTGCCGTCGATGCGGATCATCGACGATCCGCTGATCTGCGCGGGAACGGACGGGACAAGGATCGACAAAACGCCATAGACGATCAGCGCGGCCGCGCCGCCGAAGCAGAGAATGAGGCTCAAAAGCCGCATCGTCCGGTGCTCATCCTGCGCTTCGGCGGGCGCGGCATTCGGCGCACCGTCTTTTAGAAGGTAGTCGAGCGAGACGCCGAAGTAATTGCTCAGCGCGAGGAGCTTGTCGCTCTCAGGCATCGCGCTGCCCGTCTCCCTTAATTAAAGATATTGTTGGGTAAAAAAGAAAGGTCAGTCGATTT